>Ga0209254_10007117_pt1 | contig 10318 bp, 8 predicted proteins | sample FrelakmetDIP11DI_FD_187148 | JGI IMG/M metagenome (GOLD analysis project Ga0209254, IMG submission 187148) | Freshwater lake sediment microbial communities from the University of Notre Dame, USA, for methane emissions studies - DIP11 DI (SPAdes)... | ecosystem: Environmental > Aquatic >... | reverse complement strand
TGCGGTGCAGATACAACCGTTCGGCGCCATAGGCGCCGCGGCTCGCCAGCAAGCCGATACAGCCATTCAAGGCCCAGTCCACAGACCCATTGCGGCGCCCTACGGACTGTGCCGGCGTAGTAGTCGAAAACCGCCCCAATGCACCCGATGACAGGAGCGTTCAACCTAGCCACATTTGCGGCCATCCATTTCTCCTGCTTGGGCGCTGTCATTCCAATCCACAAGACATCCGACTGGGTCGCGTTAATGTCGCGAATGAATCGATCGTTCTCGACCTGCGACCACTCGCCATACGGTGGCGACATCATTTCGATAACAAGGCTTGGGAAATCCAGGCTACAACGAGCCCGCACGATTGCGAGAACCGCCGTGCTCGATCCAAAGAAAAACACCTTCCCGCCGCCCTTGGCCTGCAACGAAGACATTACGCCGTGGAAGAAGTCGAAGCCCGTGATGCGCGGCCCTATCTCGACTCCCGCAAGCGCCGCACCGACTGCACAACCAACACCGTCCGCTACCACCGCACTTGCCGTTCGCAGCGCGGACCGAAAGCACGCGTCCTCTCGGGCGGCGACCAGCGAATGGGGATTAGCGCAAGCGAAGGTGAACGGTAATTTGCGCTGCTGAATCGACAGTCCTGCGGCATCCACTAGCGTGCTCAAGCTGCGGCGATCAATATTGACCCCGAGAAGTTCGCTTTCTTGATCCCCTGACACGTCAGACTCGGCCTCCCATTCCGCCCGCCAGACTCCGGGTTGGGTTCACAATAGTACAGATCGGGGTCAATGCGTTCGGGGTCCACGGACGTTGGCCAACTTATGTAACGCTAGGTCATGACCAGGCGTGCCCGACGCTTTAGATGGGGTAGTTAAACTACCGTCGTTCCGCCAACACATCATGGTAGATCTCTAACGTCCGCTCAATGTTGCGCTCAACGGTGTAATGACGATCGAATGATTCGCGAGCGGAACAGCGCATTTTTGCAAGCGCCTTTGAATCCGCAAGAAGGCGCCGCACGGTGGCTGCGAGCTCCATCGGGTCTCCTACTTTGAACTTTTCTCCATCTACGCCATCCGTAATAATCTCGTTCAAGCTTCCGATTCCTGACGCAACCACCGGTGTGCCGCACGCAAGAGCCTCCAGAATGGCCATGGGGAATCCTTCGTAGCATTCCGACGGTACGATCTGAATTGAGGCGTCACGAACCGTCGCGAGAACCTCGCTTCTTGGCCGAAACCCATAAAACGACACCTTGAGATGGTCTAGCGCCACCGCTTTTCGCATCTCATCTAAGAGCGGTCCGTCTCCGAAAACTTTGAGTGGGATTTCGGACAGCTCTTTCCAAGCTTTCAATAACGTTAGAACACCCTTCTCGGCGCTCAGTCTGCCTACGTACACAGCATAGCCACCCTTGCCGGACCCGGCGGTAGGTGGGCTAGGTAAGAAATTCGGCTTCACTACGAAGCGGTCAACGGGTAGGCCTCCGGCCTGCAATCGAGACGCGGCAAATTTGGTAAGAGCAACATAGCGACTGACATTCTTACTATATGAACCGTTTACCCTGTTGACGGCTAGCATGAGTGACAAAGCACCTGTGGCCAACAAGGACCCCCGGTAGCATCGATGACGCATTCCGTGCCAAAGCCCAAGTGCTTGGGTGCCATCAATACAAGCCTCGCATGGCTGACCATCGCGAAGAAGCATGGCACCGGCGCAAACTAGCCGATAGTTATGAAGTGTTTGTACAACTGGGACACCGTGCAAATTGCAGGCTGCGTATGCGCTGGGCGAGATCTGAGGAAAAGTGTTGTGAAAATGCGCTATGTCCGGCTGCTCCTGGCGAATCAGCTGGACGATCTCTCGGAACGCTGTTCGCGACCACGTGGTCTGCGTTGCAACTCGCCATTTTTCTCGGAGTTTGGTAGCTCGCAGGTCATCATTCCTTCGAATGTACGGAATGACAGTTAGACCTGCATCTATGAGCATTGCCCTTTCGTTTTCGAATACGACATCTTCGCCGCTCGGTGCGGACGAGCGGTAGTACGTATGGCCCAGAAGAACCCTCAATGGCCGCCCATCAGTCAAAGAAAATTGCTCACTTGCACGGCAATCCTAATTCGGCGTCATATTTTGAATATGAGAACGTACGCAACAATCTGTATAACTTCGGCACAGCTGGACGTGACTAAACTATCGATGAGTTACGTAGGCAATCTGCTTGCGAAGTATCTTCCTCCTTGTCGAGGTCGATTGAAGTCGCAGCTGCTGTGCCGCGTTGCAGTATTTCTGGTGGTACTTGCAACCATCATCGGCATTCCCGTGACCCACGCCAGAGATACGCCAAACGGCGTCCTTGTCAGGCGCGACGGCACCATCGACTTGACGAAATCATTGTCTACCATAAGTTTGACCAGGCCGTTGCGTTCCGATGGTGGCACGATTTCGTTCTGGGTTCTCCCAGAGTGGCCGATTCCTCGCACCACCAATCAGCCCTTTGTCGCGGTATCGTGGCGCGATGGCCGACAGGGTTACCTTGTAGTCTCACAGGGCTGGTGGGCCGGCATCGGACGGTCCAGATTGACGTTCGTCTTTAACAATCAAGATGGAATTGCTTGTACGGCAGAGGAGGAACTGCCCGTACGGATCTGGTCAATGGTAACGGCGACTTGGCGTGGTGGGTTGGACGGCTACTGTAAATTGTATGTTGATGACCGCTTACTGGCGGAATATCGATTTCGGCAATTGCCTAGCCTGACTTCTGGCGAGACACTTTTTCTAGGCTCTGATTTTCCGACCACCGAGCGCCGTGATCGACAGACAACTGGCGTAATGCGCGACCTCTTGATTCTTGATCATCCCGCAACGCACCGAGACGTGATCGATCGCTACGAAGCGCAGATCCCGGCTGAGGAGATCTTGGTTCGTGGTTGGGCCTGGATGACCAATGCCCCACCAGCAACTCGCTCAAAGAGCGACACGGGAGTACAAGGCGTTCAGGCGCTTGCCCCGAAGATTGCTGTCTTCGAAGAAAGCGTGGCTTGGGCTACAAGCCGCATCTCCATTGACCAACGCATTGAGTCACTAGCAGCTGCTGGCGTCACTGCCTATTTTCCATGCGTTTGGCATGGGTCATTCGCACGCTATCCGACGAGCATGGCCGATATCGAACCAACTTTGTCGAAGCAGATCAGAAGCGGGTGGGACCCAGTTGCCTATCTGATTCAGCGCGCCAGAGATCATCGCATTCAGATCCATCCGTGGTTCACGGTTGCCTACCGCGGTCCGAATGGCGGGAACGTCGTCGCGGAAAATGGCGTGCCGGAACTAGCTAACGATATCCACAGCCAAGCATTTCAGCGAAAGATGGTCAGTGTCCTCGATGAGTTTATGTCGCGTTACGAGGTTCACGGCATCAATCTGGACTATGTGCGCGCTATGGGAATCTGCGTCTCCACTTCGTGCCGAAGCAACTACTCGGCCATGTACCACAGCACACTACTGGACGACGTTGCCAAGCGAAGCTCAGATCCCGATGCGCGCGCTCGAATCGTCGCGTGGCAAGACGGTGCAATGTCACAATTGATTTCGGCGGTCTCTCAAACTCTCAAAAGGCGACAAACGGCACCTGTACTTAGTGTCGACGGACATGTTGTTGACGAGTCACTGCGACCGCTTGAGGGCCGTAACGAGATCGACTGGATTCAGAAGGGCTGGGTAGATCTTGCATTTCACATGGACTATGCGCGGAATCTCCACGTCAAAGAATTTGATGACGCAAAGATGCGCACAATTACGGCTGACTCGTTGGCTCTTTTGATCTCAAACTATGATCTTGTAGATGGTCAAGCGGTGCCGAGATCTGGTGAATGGTTGCGTCGTGTTATTTCATATGCGAACACAAGATGGCAACCGCCGTTGATCGGCATCTATGATTGGAAGCACGTTACACCGGACCAGATTCGTGCAATCTGCGGCCTTACACATGCCGGCCCAGTTGGGGGCGACGAGGTCGTTTCGAACGAACGAACCCGCCAGTTTGACGCATGCAATTAGTCGTCTCTCTGTTTGCGTTCTTGCTCGTGAGCAAAGACTTAATGCTCATGCCGGCGCCATATGCAGTTCGTGGGCTCACCCAGCTGGTCGCACTCGCGCTCGGGGTCTATTGGCTGGCTCGCTCTGACGACGTACGTCTGCTTCGATCGCTCTTGCCAGTTTGGGCGTACTTGCTTGTCCTGTTGGCGTCGGCCGCAATGAGTCCCTATCCACTATTCGCGGGACTGCAGGCGGCTTCTCTTGGTGCGTGCGTGTTTTTCTTCGCTGGTCTCGCCAGCGAATCTAGTGCTTCCAAGAAGGATGGCGCTTTGATATTAAGTCGAGCCGCCATACTCGCGTATGCGTTCACCTGCGGGGCAAGTTTGCTTCTACTCTTCGCCGCGCCATCGCAAGCCTTCGAGTCCTTGTATGGAGGAGATACGCTCGGCGAAATCCAACGCTTTCGTGGGGCGATGTCGAAGTCTTCAATGATCGCGTGCGCCGGTGGTCTTCTATTTGGATTGTGCATTACGACACCTGGTTGGGGTCGGCTTCGTCTGATTGCAGGTACTCTAGGCCTTACATGCCTGTACTTGGCACAAGCACGCACAATGTGGGCCGCGCTTGTGCTTGCGCTATTGGCGGTGCTTTGGGTATATCAATCTGCCTGGAGGAAGTGGTTGTTGGGTGTTTCCGTTTCTGCATTGGCAGTGATTGCCGTACTTCCTGAGCGAACCCTCCAAGTCGACATTCCAACCGGAGCGCAGTCAGTTGTGCGTACAGAAGGCATCGAAAGTTTATCAGGACGCGTAGGTCTTTGGAGGGCAGGCGTTTCGGCGATCGCCGATTCGCCGCTTCTTGGCTACGGACTGACACTTGGCGCACTCGGACTTCCGACCCGGATGCCAACCGATGCGCGATCAGATGCCTCGCTACACGAGCTGACATCAGTTTCTCGTGAGACTCTGCACAATGGATTCTTGCAGTCATTTCTGGACACTGGCTTCATCGGCGCCCTCGTCTACTTAGGCATCGTTGTTCTAGCTCCAATTCGATTGCTGCTGCACGACTCAGCACGGCGGTACTCGCATGTTCTTTTTGTGCTGGTGTTCATGGCCGTCGCTAACCTCGGAGAGACTGTAATTTACTCGGGCGCTGTATTTGATGGCGTACTTTACTGGGGCATGGTCGTCTTTGCGTTAGCCATAGGGCATTCAGCCAACACTCGGGCCAGACGTCGCAGATCGCCGCCATCAAACTTGCTTCAGGGACCCTAGCTGAGTCCCAGACCTATGAGGGCTATAGACATTAGGTAGATCGGTGCGCAGCGAGACAAAGGCATCGGAACTGGGTGTTCGTCTCTTGAAATGCGGCGGCCGTGACGTGTGCAAACCAGTGTCTGATGCAGCGAACTATCTTCTTGGCCCTTCAACCGCATTATTTTAGAGGTCTACTTCCTGTCGCGCGCCCGGAGAGCTAGGTCACCATAGGACACGCAGGACCGCCCACTGAGAAGGCCCCTGACCAAGGGCCCCAATGGGTTTCCGTAGACAGAATCCACAATTTCGCCAGATGCATCGATTACGGGATGTGCCATCAATTCGATGCCGCCTGGCGTACTCAGCATCTTTTTGGTCGCGTATGGCAAAGCGCAGAATCTTTTGACGCCACCTAGGTCGCGCCGCCGCAGCTGTCGGTTGAAAAGGAGACTGTATAGCTTGTGTGCCCGACTCACTCCGGACCCCGTGTTGTGAGCAAGCCTGACAAACGGAATCCCATTTTCAATGGCCAATGCGACAGTCACCCGACCAACGGACCAAGACGTGTGCACATGATGATGCGAGTCCAAGTGGCTTGGCTCGATCCCTAGTCGACGACACGCGAGAATCTGGGCGCGAAACTCCGTTTGGATCGCTGACTGTTCTGCACTCGAAATCAGAAAGAGATCTCTAGGACGTGCACAGAGTTCCCCGCTTTGGGAGCAAAGACGTTGCTGCGAACGTATATCAGTAGTCAACGAGCCGCCTTGAGTTAAGTTGAGATGGACCCCGACTTTGCCAACTAGCCGATATCGATGCGTCAGGTCTACGGCCGACTCAAAACTTGGCATGTTCGCCATTACCGATGCGCTGGAAATCCAGCCCTGCTCAAAAGATTGACGTATGGCTTCGTTAACCGCTTCGGACAGTCCGAAGTCGTCAGCATTGATGACTACGTGCATTTGGCGCTCGTAAAGGTCTCTGTCTAGCCTGTTATTTCAGGGAGTCACTTACTTTACGTTCTGGATTTTGCGTCGCCAGTCGTGCACTCTGCACCGTCGAATTTGACGTCGCTCGATAGAACGCAAACAGGACTAAGAATCCACAGACTGAGCAACCGACAGCGTACGACAAGGTGAATCGTTCCAAGGGCGGGCGGTCGATTAGCGAAAGCGCCACTAAAGTTGCACACAACATGCCGAATCTTGTGCAGAAGACAGCTCGAACTAGCCCGAGTCCAAGCAGCACTCGATTCAAGGGCTCTGCCGCAGCGAGAACTCCCGCGCCACTGAGGGCCATTAGCGCGCCTGTAACTACGTCTGCATGCGCGTTGGGTAGTACGGCCTGCATCAGTGTTGGCCCTACAAGCCAAAGTCCGGCTATCGATAGCACAAAAGCAATAACGCCAAGACCGGTAAGCCTCAGCCCCATTGACCGAAGGGCCTCCGGTGCACTTCTACGACTCGCGGCCAGAGCCATAACTGGAAGCCCTACCGTTGCAATACCAGTAGTAACCAGAATCGTGACTTTGATTGCCAGATCGTATGTGCCAAATTCGGTTGCGCTCGATGACTCTCGAACGAATAGAAACCCGAGCATCGGAAGCAACATGGAAGATGGCAATAAAGCCAGATACGACGCCAGGCCTTCGCGCAACACACCGTGTATAGCCACCCTATCGGGCCAAACCAACGAAACCCGAAAGAGCGCTCGCAACTGGTACCAGTGCAACGCACCTACTATTGCGTAAGTTACTACCGACGTTAGTACCATGATATGCCAATCGCCGGAGAGCGCTGCAGCAGCAAGGCCCGTCATATAGTAGAGGAACGTCTGAAGCGCAAAGCCCTTGCTTACAAGGTGTACGCAGTACAGTCCTTCCAATGCTCCGCGCATCGCCTGATTGAGCATGTGCATAAGGATGACCACGATCCCGGCCACGAGAACAAACACGCCATCGGTTTGCGATACAAATGACGTTCGTCCCCATAGCGCCGAATTGGCGAGCTGGGCCATGGCGATCGCAACAGATACAGCCAGCGCAATGCCCGCCGCGGTCACCAACCCGGCCGCAATCACTCGTCCAACATCAAGACCCGAACTCACTGTGATGTTTGCAACAAGCGACCGAGCGATTCCGAGGTCACTGGCTCCAGCGACACCGACGAAAAGCGCAAGAAGAGCCCAACGACCATACGCGTCAAGGCCCACCTGGCTAACGATGAGCGGCAGTGCAACAGCGATGGTGGCCGCGCTGGCCAAACTGTTCACGAGACCCCAGGTCATCGATCGTCGCGCGTAATTCTGACTTGGAGCGGCAGCCTTAGGACGTTGTTGTGGATCCATGGATGTGCCTGGCAGCGTGGCTACGGGAGATCGGACGACATGCCTGCCACGGTGCTCATCTACCTCGAATCAAATCAGTTCCAACTGATGCCGCCCACTCCACTCGCTTCAGGAAATGCACAGCTCCAATACCTGGGACTTTCAAATCACTGCGGAATCCAACCACGAATCCGATGCCGATCAACGAACGGACAAACAATCATCGATACCTTGAGCGAACCTTTCGACCATCTGCTCGATTGAGAACAGTTTGGCACTCTCGATGCATCCCTCCACAAGGCTACTCAGTTTGTCTTCGTTCACGAGGTGATCTACGACCGCCATTGAGTAGGCGTCAATGTCGTTCTCGGTCGCTATGCCGTTCACACCGGACTTCAGGTACTCAATCTCTGGCCCGTGCGCTGACAGCTTTGTAGTAAACAATGGCAGGCTAGCAATGAAGCTATCAACAATGACCAGACCGACTAACCCAGGCATCAGGATAACCTTGCCGATGCGATAGATTGTGGCGAGCTCGACACCGAGCTTGGGACCAACATAGTGTATCCAGCTATATTGGACTGAAGCCTGTGAAGCCAGAGCTTGTGTCGGCCCACTACCAACTAAAATCAAATGAAAGTCTGGAACCAGAGCACGAATCGCAACAGCGGCAGCTAGAAGAAACTCCAGCCGCTTTGCGGGGTACATCCCGCCGCAGTAGATCGCCACATTTCTGCTATCAATTCCAAGCTGTGCCCTAAGTGCTGCAATCGTGCCGTCGTTGGCACTCATGATGGCGTCGGCCAGTCGTGCAGTGTCGACGGAATTGTTGACGACGGTAATTCTTGACGTAGGAAAGCCCTCTGCCTCGACAATTCGCCTCCCTCCGTCGGTGTACGTGAACCACCAGTCTGCGCGCGCCAGTGTCGTGCGCTTAATGGCTTCTCGCAGTCCCGATGTTGTTGGCGACTGGAGGTTTCTGCCGTGCCCCCAAAGCGCTACCTTTCTGGTAGCGGGCGATCTCGAACCTAAAAGCCAGTAGTTAATCAACAGCTGATTCGCATGCTCCACGATCACGAGATCTGATTGTCGCATGCGCGATCCGACCATCTGAACGACGGCCGTGGTGCCGCGCAAAGACATGTAGAGATTTGTCACCTGATGCGCCCATTCATCGTCGATCAAAGTCGTCGTCGGCACCTCGCCTCGTCGCTCTTTTCCGTAGAGAAGGGTCAACTTTGTGCCGACGGCGCTAAGTCGCTCGTGCAAGGCTCGGAAGAACGGTACGCGATAGGACGGCAGTACACGCTGCAATATGAGTACGTTCCTCATTGGCCTCGACATACTAGCAGCTGATCTCGTGTTCTTAGGTCCGCACGCGAACTGTGTTGACTTTCCCAGTGCTGTTGGATGGGCGAAGCCGGCGATACGCGGAGCGCTTGCATCCAGCAGATGATCGTTGATAACCGACAATGTATTGGATCGAGACGAAATCTGATCGGCCAGCACAATTTGAAGATCAATGCGCAGACACGATGTAGTAGAAGTGACTTGTGAGTCTGCGGCTAACTGCGGCGCTGACAGCTTCCTTAGCGATCGGTCTTTGAACTCCAGCTCGTTTGCACAGCCACGCCAGGAAAAATCCCCCCCGCCATGCGATCCCTGATCACTTCCTGCATCAACTCCGCGTCGATCCGTTCCCTCTGCTCTGCATAGCCGTACACCAGCGCGGTTTCGCAGAGCTGGTTGACCAATCGCGGGATGCCCTGGCTCGAGGCATGCACGAGCTTCAGCGCCGCCGTTCGAAAGATGTTGAGCCGCGGGCTTCCGGCCACCCGCAGCCGGTGCCGCACGTAGTTGAAGGTTTCGTCCTCGTCCAGTGGTCCGATGTGATAGTCGGCGCCGACGCGCTGCGCGAACTGTTGCAGCTCCGGCATACGCATCATGTCACGCAACTCGGGCTGCCCGACGAGGACGATCTGCAACACCAGGTGCTTGTCCACGTTGATGTTCGACAACACGCGCAGTTCCTCGAGCCGCGCGCGGCCCAGGTTCTGCGCCTCGTCCACGATCAGCACCACGCGACGGCCACCGGCGTATTCCGCGATCGCAAAGTCGATGAACGCGTTGGAGAGCGCCACGTCGTCCTTGCCGGCGAAGTCGATCCCGTAAGCCGAGCACACCCACTGCAGCAGCCGCCCCGTGTCGCGCGTGGCATTGCTCACGAGGCCGATCGTCAGGGCCTTGTCCAGCCGGCCGAGCAGGTAGCGGATCAGCGTGGTCTTGCCCGCTCCCACCTCGCCCGTGACGAGCAGGAACGCCGCTTGGTTGGCAAGACCGTACTCCAGCTGCAGCAGCGCGCGTTTATGGTGGCGGCCGAGGTACAGGAACGCGGGGTCGGGCGTCAGCGCGAAGGGCTTCTCGCGGAATCGGTAGAACTTCTCGTACATCGCGCGATCCTGGCCGTGCCCTGCCGCGCTCAGTACGCGTAGGCCGAGCTGCGCTCGCGGCGCGAACCGTTGAGCACGGTGCCCACCACGGGGATCTCTCGGATCAGCTCGAAGCAGCGCATCAGCTCCTCACGCTTGGTGCGCTCGTCGCCCACCACCAGCAGCACGGCGTCCACCTGCGGCGCGAAGGTCAGCGCGTCGTCGCTGCCCAGCATCGGCGGCAGGTCGTAGATCACGACGCGGTTGGCGTAG
>Ga0209254_10007116_pt1 | contig 10322 bp, 8 predicted proteins | sample FrelakmetDIP11DI_FD_187148 | JGI IMG/M metagenome (GOLD analysis project Ga0209254, IMG submission 187148) | Freshwater lake sediment microbial communities from the University of Notre Dame, USA, for methane emissions studies - DIP11 DI (SPAdes)... | ecosystem: Environmental > Aquatic >... | reverse complement strand
CTCCGCCGATCACGGCAACTGCGACGAGATGGTGGACCCGGTGACGGGGGACCCTCACACCCAGCACACCACCTACCCGGTGCCCTGTCTGGTGGTGGACGAGGTCCCCTGGCGGCTCTCCACCGGGGGCGGCATCAAGGACCTCGCCCCCACGGTGTTAAGCCTCATGGGGCTGCCGATCCCCCCGGAGATGCACGGGCGCTCGCTGCTGCTGGGTCCCGCGACCGTCTGACGGATGACGAACGGATGCGGATGGGAGATTCATGCGCCCGGGACTGGGTGTGGCCCCGGTCTTAGCCGCGAAAAACGCCCGGCAAGCGGGCTCGCGGTTGAGGCGGGCGGTCTGGGGGTGGGATGTCGTGTTCGGCGAGACTGGCGGGAGGCGGCGCGTGGTGAACGGCCGCGGCGGGCACGGTTCCCGCACGGCGGAACCGCCCGCTGGCGCGGGCCGAAGCTGTGGTGGCCGGGCGGCCCGGCCGGGGATCAGGCGAAGTTGCCGATCAGGATGATACCGGCCATGACCCCCACCAGGGGCAAGGCCAGGGCCAGGGCCAGCAGGGTGAGCGCCCGCCCGCCGGGGCGTACCAAGCCGAGCAGCCCAAGCAGGAGGGCGACCCCGCCGGCGGCGATGCCGGCGAAAAAGTAGCCCCGGACGCACGCGGTCTGGCAGGTGCGTTCGTCGAAGTGCCCGGACAACAGGTTGATGCCCATCAGGACGGTCAGCACCCAGCCCACGACGGCCAGGAGCAACGCGATGATCGGGATGAATTTCATGGTCGGTGCTGCCCCCTTGTCTGCCGGTCTGTGCCCGCCGTGGTGATTCTGTTGCTTGTTTGCTGGGTCGCGGGCGCCGACAGACTAGCACGAAAACCCCGGCTACCGGACTGCCAAAGCCGCTGGGGCCGTTCCGCCCCGCGGCCCCGCGCCTGAACACTCAGTCACTCGACCCAATGGATCGGAAGCTCAATCATCCCTGTCTGAGTATGGCCCCGATGGTAGCCGCGCGAAGGACGCCAGGCAAGCGGGTTTGCGGGTGGGGTGGGCGGTCTGGGCGCCGCGTCGCTCCGCCGGATCAAGGATGGCCTGCCCAGGACCTCGAGGCGGAGCAGGATGGCGTAGCGCCCGAGGCGCTGAAGCGGCTCCGTCGCGGTGACGAAGCCGACGCGGTTCGGCGCCGCACTCCGGCCCCGGCCCGGCCCCGGTCATGCCCGCGTTGTGGAGCTCCCGGAAGTAGTGGGGCGTGTAGGCTCCGACCATAGACTTGCGCTTCCGCGAAACAGTTCGGCCCTACTTCTTCGGAGAGGCCATGCCCGGGTTGTGGAACTGCCGGTAGTAGGGGCTGTAGACGTTGCCCATGCTGCCGTACATCCCTCCATAGGGGTTTGGGTAGGGGGCGGCGCTCGGCGCGCCTGCACCCGGCATGGGCGCCGGGTAAGCGGCTGAGCCCGGCGAGAAGGCGGGGCCGGGCGTGCCGGGAGTGGCTTGGGCGGGAGCCTGGTCCGTGGCCTGCGCTGGTGCCGCCATGCCGGTCATCCCAGCCATTCCGGGGAAATGGAACTGGCGGTAGTAGGGGCTGTAGACATTGCCCATGCTGCCGTACATCCCTCCGTAGGGGTTTGGATAGGGAGCGGCGCCCGACGCGCCCGCTCCCGGCATGGGCGCCGGGTAAGTAGTAGAGCCCGGCGAGAAGGCGGGGCCGGGCATTCCGGGAGTTGCCTGGGCGGGAGCCTGGCCCGTGCCCTGCGCTGGTGGCGCCATGCCGGTCATCCCAGCCATTCCGGGGGAATGGAACTGGCGGTAGTAGGGGCTGTAGACGTTGCCCATGCTGCCGTACATCCCTCCGTAGGGGTTTGGATAGGGGGCGGCGCCCGACGCGCCCGCTCCCGGCATGGGCGCCGGGTAAGTAGCAGAGCCCGGCGAGAAGGCGGGGCCGGGCATGCCGGGAGTGGCCTGGGCGGGAGCCTGGCCCGTGGCCTGCGCTGGTGCCGCCATGCCGGTCATCCCAGCCATTCCGGGGAAATGGAACTGGCGGTAGTAGGGGCTGTAGACATTGCCCATGCTGCCATACATGCCGGCATAGGGGCTCTGTATCTGCCCCCCAGGGCCCATGCCTGCCATCCCTTGGGCGAGGGCGTGGCTGCTGAGCAAGGCCATCGCCGCAGGCAGAGCGGTGACCGTGAGTCGGTGATTGAGCTTCATCGGATTGACCTCCTTTGGATGGTACTTGTCGTGCATCGCGTGACATGGCGCCAGCGCGATGCCGTTCAATATAGCTTCCTCTCCCTGATCCTGCGCTACACCAACACCGAGTGGGAGGAGCTCTCCTACATCATCTGCGCGGGCGCTTGCTGTTGTTAGGCCCGGCCACGATCCAAGCGGGCAGCGGCCCGACGGAGGTCCCATCGCTCGGTGACCGAGGGTCGCCCGGTTTGACCGGGCGCCCCTGGATGGTTAGCTTGGGTGCCTTTGCGCCACCGCGGGAGCCCCAATGCGGCCCTATCTGGACCTGCTGCGCGACGTCGTGGACCAGGGCGTCGATAAACCCGACCGCACCGGTGTGGGCACCCGCTCGGTGTTCGGCCGCCAGGTGCGTTTCGATCTCACCGCCGGCTTCCCCCTGCTCACCACCAAGCGGATCCACTTGAAGAGCCTGATCCACGAGCTCCTATGGTTCCTCTCCGGCTCCACGGACAATCGGGTGCTCAAGGACGCCGGGGTCTCCATCTGGGACGAATGGGCCGGCTCAGACGGGGATCTTGGGCCCATCTATGGGGCCCAGTGGCGCAGCTGGCGCTGCCCGGACGGGCGTACCATCGACCAGCTCGCGGAGCTCATCGAGACCATTCGCACCCGGCCCGACTCTCGCCGCCTGGTAGTCTCCGCCTGGAACCCGGCGGATCTGCCGGACGAGACCCGGAGTCCCCAGTCCAACGTCGCGGCCGGGCGCATGGCGCTGGCCCCCTGTCACTGCCTCTTCCAGTTCTATGTGGCGCAGGGCCGGCTCTCCTGCCAGCTCTACCAAAGGAGCGCGGACCTCTTTCTCGGCGTCCCCTTCAACATCGCGAGCTATGCCCTGCTCACCCACCTGGTCGCCCAGCAGTGCGACCTAGGGGTTGGCGAGTTCGTGCACAGTTTCGGGGACCTCCACCTCTACCGGAACCATTTGACCCATGACATCGTCTTCGCCCAGCTCGCCCGCGAGCCTAGGCCCCTCCCGCGCCTGCGGCTCAAGCGGCGTCCGCCGAGCCTCTTCGAGTACCGCTTCGAGGACATCGAGATCCTGGATTACGAGCCCCACCCGGCTATCCGAGCCCCGATCGCCGTCTGAGTCGGGCGAGGCGTGATGGAGCTTCTTGCTGATCTACTGATGGATTATGGCCTCTTCCTGGCCAAGACGCTGACCCTGGTCTTGGCCGCGGGGCTGCTGATCCTGCTGGCCGGGCGCGCCCGCCGGTCCTTCCGTCAGCCGGAGGGGGAGCGCCTGGAGATCCTGGACCTCAACGCCCGCTATGAGGACCTGGCCCGGGCGGTTAAGGAGTCCTCCCTGCCCAAGAAGCAGTACCGTGCCTGGCTCAAGGCGGAGCGCAAGCGGGAGAAGGCGAGGACCAAGGCGCGCGCCGAGACCGACGGACGCAAACGGCTCTTCGTCATCGATTTCAACGGCGACATCCGGGCCAGCGAGGTGGCGGCCCTGCGGATGCTGGTCACCACCATCCTGCTGGACCACCGGGAGGGAGACGCGGTGCTGGTGCGGCTGGAGAACGCCGGCGGGACCGTGAGCGAGCACGGGCTCGCCGCCTCCCAGCTCGCCCGGTTGCGGGTCCGGGGTGTCCATCTCACGGTGGCGGTGGACAAGGTAGCCGCCAGCGGTGGGTATCTGATGGCCTGCGTGGCGGACCGGATCGTCGCCGCCCCCTTCGCCATCCTGGGCTCCATTGGGGTGCTGGCGGAGCTGCCGAACTTCCATCGGCTCCTGGAGCGCAACGGCGTGGACTTCGAGCTGCACACCGCCGGGGAGTACAAGCGCACCCTGACCCTGTTCGGCGAGAACACCGACGCCGCCCGCCAGAAGCTCAAGGAGCAGCTCGAGGAGACCCATGCCCTCTTCAAAGGCTTCGTGGCCGAGTTCCGGCCCGATCTGGACCTGGCGCGCGTGGCTACCGGCGAGTACTGGCACGGCCAGCGGGCGTTGCAGCTGGGTTTGGTGGACGCCCTGCAGACCAGCGACGACCTGCTCCTGGAGCACAGCGAGACCATGGACCTCTGGCAGCTCAAGTACAGCGCTCGAAAGAAGCCTCTGGAGCGGCTGCTCTCCAGCATCCAGGCCCTGGCCAGCGGCCGCTTTGGAACGTTGACGGGGCTGTAACCGCGATACCTCCCAGCCTGGACGAGGAATCCCATGTCCCAAGGTGCTGCCGATCTCGTGGTCCATGTCCAGCTGCCGACGGGGTGGTCACCCGCGCTCTACATCCATTCCTGGGACAGGACGCCTGGAGGCGCCGCGAGCGGATGGCCCGGCGAGCCTATGGAGTCCGTGGCCGGGCGGCCTGGCTGGTACCGCTACCGCTTCACTGAGACGGGGTCGTTGCGGCTCGTCATCTCAGACGCGGGGGGACACCAGACCCCCGACCACTTCCGGGACCGCGACGGCTGGCTGGATGCCAAGGGCCACTGGCATGATCGGGACCCCGAGGCCGGAGGGGCCGACCCCGCGTCCGCGGCGCCCCCGCCTGCCTCCGGGGTCGCGGAGGAACAAGCGCCGCGAACCAGGCCGGTGCCCGCCGAACTGGCCTCTGTCGCCGAGCGCGCCGACTTCCGGGAGGAGACCATCTACTTCCTGATCACCACGCGCTTCTACGATGGTGACCCCAGCAACAACTTCTTCTGCCGGGACCGCATCCGCTTCGACGCCGCCGGGAAGGCCATGGACCCCCACTGGCGGGGGGACTTCAAGGGGCTCATCGAGCGGCTGGACTACATCCGGGACCTGGGATTCACCGCCATCTGGATCACGCCGCCGGTGGAGAACCGCTCCGGGCTCGACTACCACGGCTACCACCCCTACGACTGGACCCGAATCGACCCGCGCCTGGAGTCCCACGGTGCGACCTACCAGGACCTGATCGACGCGGCCCACGCCAAGGGGATCAAGATCATCCAGGACGTGGTGATCAACCACTCCTGCCAGTACGGCATCCGGGGCCAGATCCACATCGACCACCTGCCGATCAAGTACTACGTCCCCCAGGGCTCCCAGCAGGGTCGGGTTGATCATGGGCCCTACCAGGGAAACCTGGGTAACTACGCCTGGCCCAATCGGGACGACATCGACAACCTGGTCGCCCCGGACTGGTGGCGGGAGCGTCACGCGAAGGACCCGGACGGTCGGGAGCCCTTGCGAGACCCTAAGACGGGTGAGACGGTCCCAAGGCCCGGCTACAACCCCGGTCGCTTCTTCGGGATCGATGCCAGCACCCTGGACCCCCACTGGTACCACCAAGAGGGGTTCATCTGCGGCGGGGACTGGGAGAGTGCCCACCCCTTGCAACACAAACACTTGGCGGGGGATTGCATTGACCTGGCCACGGAACGGCAGAATGTCAAGGACTACCTCATCGGGGCCATCAACCGCTATCTGGACATGGGCGTGGATGCCCTGCGCATCGATACCGTCAAGCATGTGGAGCGGGACAATCTGCTCGAGTATGTCAATGCCTGGAAGGCCCACAAGCCCGGGCTCTTTGTCTTCGGCGAGAACCTGGTCAAGGGCTACGGATGGGGAGATCTCGGCGGCGGCGACAACGGCCCCTCGCAGATCCGCCCCTGGTGGTACACGCGCCTCGGCCATGATCCGCGCGATCCAAACTCTGGAGACGATTCAGGCTTTTCCGTACTTGACTTCGGGCTCTTCTCAACCTTTCGCGACACGGTGAGCAAGGGGACCTACGGCGGGACCGGCCAGATCCTCTCCATGGACTGGCTCTACGGGGACGTGACCCGACTCGTCACCTTCCTCCAGAACCACGACGTGGGGCCGGACAACGACTTCAAGTATCGCTTCAAGGGCGAGGACTGGATGGCGGCGGCCGCCTACAACCTCATCTGGACCGCCCGGGGCATCCCCTGCCTCTACTACGGGGAGGAGATCGCCTTCATGCGCGGCGCCCCCCAGGACGTAGAGGGTGAGCGGGATACCCTGGACCGGACCGGCCGCGCCTACTTCGGGGATTACCTGACCCCGGAGCGCCTCGCCGAGACCCAAGGGCATCCGCTTTATCGGCACATCCGCCGCCTCAACCAGATCCGTCGCGCCATTCCGGCCCTTCAGAAGGCCCCCATGACCCGGGTGGCGGAGTGGGGGAGCGGCATGAGCTTTGTCCGCGACCTCTCAGACCAGGGCAGCTACGCAGTCATCGGCCTCGCCATTGGCTCGGACCAGCAGGTGCGCCTCGAAGGGGTGCGGGATGGGACCTTTCGGGACGCTGTCACCGGCGCCGAGATCCGGGTCAGTGGAGGGCACATCGCCTTTCAGGTCCGCGCCAACTCAGCCGGCATCTATGCGCTCGACGGCCCCGGCCAGATCGGCGAGCCAGGGCCCTATCTGCGATGATCATGTCTGGGATGATCCATCCGGGCCCGTAGGAGAGCGCCGGTCCGGCGCGACGCGGCCTCGCGGAGCCAGCCGACGCCCGATCCCGTCGCTGGCGCCTCTATGTCCGACCCACGTCATTTTCCTTTTGGCGTGCGTGAACCCGCTCAGCGACCGAGAAATCCTCGCTACTCGCAACTGACTACTCGCAACTGACTACTCGCAACTGACTACTCGCAACTGACTACTCGCAACTCGCTACTCGCTCCCCGCAACTCGCTCCCCGCAACTCGGCACTCGCAACTGTCCCGTATACTCCCGCGCATCAAGTCGTCGAGGTGGTCCCAGTGGAAGAACCCGCCGAAGTCCTAGAGCCCCCCCGCAAGCGCCCCCGGGGGATCTATCTGCTTCCCAATCTGTTCACCACGGCGGCCCTGTTCGCCGGCTTCTACGCGGTGCTGGCCGCGGCGGCCGGGCGTTTCGAGGCGGCGGCCGTGGCGGTTTTCGCGGCCATGCTCCTGGATGGGTTCGATGGACGGGTGGCGCGTCTCACCCACACCCAGACCGCCTTCGGCGCCGAGTACGACAGCCTCTCCGACATGGTGGCCTTCGGCGTGGCACCGGCCCTGGTGGCGTATCACTGGGCGCTTGGCGGCCTCGGCAAGGTCGGCTGGCTCGCCGCCTTCGTCTACACGGCCGCCGCGGCCCTGCGGCTCGCTCGTTTCAACACCCAGGCGAGCACCACGGACAAACGTTACTTCCAGGGGCTGCCAAGCCCCTCGGCGGCGGCTATCGTGGCGGGGGCCGTATGGATCGGCGCGGACCAGGGGGTCGACCCGGCCGACCTCGCCTGGCTCATGACCCTGGTCACCGTCGCCGCGGGCTTGCTCATGGTCAGCAACTTTCGCTATCTGAGCTTCAAGCAGCTGAACTTGCAGGGGCGAGTCCCCTTCATGCTCGCGGTGGGGGTCATGCTGGCGGTGGCCCTGATCGTGATCCACCCTCCGGTGATCCTCTTTCTCGGCTTTCTGCTCTACGCGATCTCGGGGCCCGTCTGGACCCTGGTCAGCCGGCGTCAAAGGCGCGCTCGGCGCCGCGGTCGCCGCCCGGGCCAAGGGACGGGCGGGGTCTGAGACGGTGCGACGTCCCTTGAGCATTTGGGTCTTTGTGGCTGTGGCCGTCCTGATCGTCGGGGCGGCGTTCTATCTGGAGGGCCAGAGGCGCCACGCCCTGGCTCGGGTGGCCTCCGAGCTCGGCTTTGAGCTCACCAGTGGCCAGCACCCGCTGCCGCGCAGCCTAGATGACTCCCGCTTCTATCTCTTCACCCAGGGTCCCCCGCTGATCCAGAATCGCATGGAGGGGGAGCGCGCCGGCTATCGGGTCGCCGTGTTCGATTTTGCCTATCCGGCGGAGAAGGGCGAGGAGGGCAGCCGGGACCTCCCCGTAGCGGACGTGGGGCAGGTGGAGAATCGCATGCAGACCGTCGTCTGGCTGCACAAGCCCGGTCAGGTCCTGCCGGACTTCGATCTCAGCCCCACCCGCCAGGTGCTGCGCCGCGTCGGAGCACGGTTCGCCCTGCATCGGCTCACCTTCGACGGACGTGCAGATTTTGACGACCGCTATTTGCTGTTCGTCCGGGACGATCCGGCGGCGCGGCGGGTGTTCACGCCCCAGGTCACCGAAGCCTGGGTCACCGACCCCGGCTGGTTCATGGAGGGGAGGGGCGATCAGTGGCTTATCTACCGGCTGTCCAAACGGATGCCGCCCAAAGAGATCGCCCCCTTCCTGGACCGGGCGATCGGTCTGGTGGACCGGCTTGCCCACCGCTAGGGGGCTGAAGGCATTGGGCCGCGAAGGGATGCCAATCAGGTCCAAAGTCCGACAGGACTTACAGGATTTTCCACGATTGACAGGATCTTCGATGATCCGGTTACGTCCTTCTTCTCCTGTGAATCCTGCAGAATCCTGTTAATCCTGTCCAAGACAATCCTCCGATTTTCGGGACCTGAGGTCGCTCTCCAGAGCCCGTCCTCGCTTTACGGATCCCCAGGATCGCCCGGCTCTTTGATCCAAAGCAGCGCATCGGGGCCGGGTTTCGGTTTTACTTAGGACCCCAGATCGGGTGCCACGCGCGGCCCGGTCCGTAACAACAAGACGGGTCCGGTCGGCAGCGAGGGGTCTCCCGAGCCCCAAAGAGCCGCGTGCCGATCCCATCACGCCGCCAGAAGGAGTGTGTACCGTGAAGCGATTCCCTTTCCCGGGGACCTGGTCGCCGGTCTTTGCTACCTGCCTCTGGCTGGTCGGGACGGCGGTCGCCTGGGGTGACCAGCCCACCGCCACATCAACCGCCGACCACAGCAAGTTCGAAGAGCTTGCAGGGCCCTTCGCCACCGGGCCGGACGTGACCCGGGCCTGTCTCCAGTGCCACACCGAGGCGGCCAAGCAGGTCCACAAGAGCATCCACTGGACCTGGAACCTGGATCAGCCCCAGACCGGCCAGCGTCTGGGTAAGCGCTGGGTGGTCAACAACTACTGCCTGAGCCTGACCGCCAACTATGCCCGCTGCACCAGTTGCCACGTGGGCTATGGCTGGAAGGACGCCAGCTTCGACTTCACGGTCGAGGAGAACGTGGACTGTCTAGCCTGCCACGACACCACGGGGACCTATGTGAAGTTTCCGGCCGGGGCAGGTCACCCCCCCTACGAGGACACCCCCTTCCAGGGCAAGGTGATCAAGGCACCCGACCTGGCGAAGGTGGCCCAGGGTGTCGGCAAGACCAGCCGCCAGAGTTGTGGGGCCTGCCATTTCAAGGGGGGTGGCGGGGAGGCGGTCAAGCATGGGGACATGGACAGCTCGCTCACGGCCCCGTCCAAGGTGGTGGATGTGCACATGTCACCGGAGGGGCTCAACTATAGCTGCTCCACCTGTCACGAGTTCAAGGCCCACGAGCAGGCCGGCAGCCGCTACCTGATGAAGGCCAAGCTCGAGTCCGGCATCAGCCTGCCGGGGCAGGAGAGCAACAGGCCGGCCTGCGAGTCCTGCCACGGCCTGGCGCCCCATCAGGCGGGCATCGGGGACAAGCTCAACACCCATGCGGACAAGGTGGCCTGCCAGACCTGCCACATCCCGGAATACGCCCGGGGCGGCCGCGCCACCAAGACCTATTGGGACTGGTCCACGGCCGGTCGGCTCGACGCCCAGGGCAAGCCCGTGGTCGAGAAGCAGGGCGACCTGGTGGTCTACGATGGCATGAAGGGGACCTTCGAATGGGGCGAGAACCTGGAGCCGGAGTACTTCTGGTTCGACGGCAACGTCCGCTACACACTCCTCGGCGAGACCATCGACCCCGGCGAGCGCACCGAGCTCAACCAGCTCTCCGGCGGCTATGACGACCCCAAGGCGCGCATCTGGCCCTTCAAGGTGATGCGCGGGCGCCAGCCCTACGACAAGGGCAACGACATCCTGGTGGTGGGACACCTGTTCGGCAAGGACGACGCGGCCTACTGGAAGACCTTCGACTGGGACAAGGCCGTGAAGGCCGGCATGGAGGAGGCCAAGCTTGTGGGGCAGACCACTGCCGACTACAGCGGCGAGTATGGCTTCGCCGATACGCTGATGTATTGGCCCATCACCCACATGGTCGCCCCCAAGGATCAGGCCCTCGGCTGTGCCGATTGCCACGCCAAGGACGGGCGGCTCGCCACGCTCACGGGCTTCTATGTGCCGGGGCGA
>Ga0209254_10007115_pt1 | contig 10323 bp, 8 predicted proteins | sample FrelakmetDIP11DI_FD_187148 | JGI IMG/M metagenome (GOLD analysis project Ga0209254, IMG submission 187148) | Freshwater lake sediment microbial communities from the University of Notre Dame, USA, for methane emissions studies - DIP11 DI (SPAdes)... | ecosystem: Environmental > Aquatic >... | reverse complement strand
ACCGTTGCAGGTTCTTGGCCGGGACGAGCAGTCTCACCAAAGAGAATCCCACCAGCCGGACCAGGAGGATGACCAGGAGCGTCCCCAGTCCGGCGCCGATCAGGGAATAGACCGCTCCCAGGGCCGTGCCGAAGACATACCCGCCCGCGATCTGGACGACCTCGCCGGGAATGAAGGCGACCACGATCTGGAGCATCTGAAAGGCGATATAAACGAGCGGCGCCGCCGTTCCGAACGACAAAAGATAGTCCCGTGTTTCCTGCGGCCGGCTGAACATTCGGGTGATGACCGGGCCGTACTTGACAGTTACGAAGACGATCGCGGCCAGGACGAGAGCGGCCAGGAGGATGTGAAGGGCGAGGTGCCGCTTTTTTTCGGTCATTTGCTTTTCCGCGGGCCAGGGTACCACACCGGACGGCTTTCGTCCATGCCGTTCCTGCTCAGGATGAAGCTTCGCTCGCCTCTCTGATTGGGCTTCAGATCACCAGGGCGTAGCCGATCTTAAAAAAGAACGTCCGGTCGATCCGGGTGATGTCGATCCCCTACAGGCCCAGGGCGTTGTCCGAATAGCCCAGGAAGAGCACGGTCTGGGGGTTGATCTTGTAGGAGAAGAGGAACTGGGTGAACACTCCCCGCGTCCCGTGCTTTCATAAATAATACGTTAACAAGGTATGAAAAGTTGTCGTTATGCCCGGTGTTCGGGCATGATCCCCAAAACTCGAGCCGGCTGTTTACGTAATGTTAAGGGATGGACTTTAGCCATCCGCTCGCATCCGAGGGATTGGAGGAGGAACGATGAATTCGAGACGTTTTCGGACACTTCTGTGCGTGCTGACCCTGGCCGTTCTGGCGTTGGGGCTGGGGGGGCAAGCCGCGGCCCCGCAAGAGAAGCCCGACGCCGCGGTCAAAACTCAACCGATCCGACCCCGGCCGATGTCCGGCTACCCGGAAAGCGGGGTGTTCAAGCTCTTCGTCATGGAGTCCGAGATCGGCCGGATCGAATACTCGCTCACGGCCGAGGGCCGCTACGAGCGCAAGTTCACCCTGTCCATGGGCGGACAAAAGGTGGACGACTTCCTGAAGGTCGAGCCGGACATCCTGGGCGAGTGGGAATCCATAGAGATGACCTCTCCCACGGACACCGTGACCGTCAAGCGCGACTTGGATACGGCCCGGTTCCAGGTCAAGTCCACGGGCGAGAAATACAGCGTCAAGCTCACGCCGGGTCACATCATCGACGACAACTACGGCCCCGTCTTCTACAGCTTCATGCTCCGCGCCTACGATATGAAAACCAAGGGCGTCCAGAAGTTCTCCCGGTACCTCGTCCCCTCGAAGTTCCTGGATTTCGAGGTCGAGTTCAAGGGTCAGGAGCTGCGCGAGGTGAAGGGCCGCGACCTGGAATTCTATCGATACACGGTCAACATCATGGGCCTCGAGGTCATCCTGCTGGCCGACGCCCGGCACCGCATCGAGCTGATGGACGTGCCCGCCCAGAAAGCGGCGTTCGTCCGGGAAGGTTACGAGCAGCTGATGTCCTCCGCCATAGCAGACCCTCTGCTTTCCAAGCCGGTGTTCGACGCCCGCAAGGAGACGGTCATGGTCCCGATGCGCGACGGCGTCCGGCTGGCCACCGACCTCTATTTCCCCGCGGCCAAGGCGTCCTCGGCCGGTCCGGCCGCAAGCGTTCCGGAGAAGCTCCCGGCGATCCTGATCCGCACCCCCTATAAAAAGGACATGTCCGAGATCGAAGGCCTCTACTACGCCCGCCGCGGCTACGCGGCCGCCATCCAGGACTGCCGCGGCCGGTTCGGGTCCGAGGGCGCCTGGGAGCCGTTCGTCAACGAGGGCCGTGACGGCTACGACACCGTCGAGTGGCTCGCCTCGCGCGACTGGTCCTCGGGCAAGGTGGGTATGATCGGAGGTTCGTACGTCGGCTGGGTTCAGCTGTGGGCCGCCGCGGAACAGCCGCCCCACCTGACGACCATCATTCCCAACGTGGCCCCGCCCGACCCGTTCTACAACATCCCCTACGAGTACGGGTCGTTCTTCATCCTGGGCGCCTTCTGGTGGGCGGAGATCCTGGAGACGGACGCCACGGGCGACCTGTCGGGCAAGGCCATGGCCCAGATCAACGAGCGCAAGTACGAGAAGATCCTGCAGTCGCTCCCGGTCATCGACCTGGACGAGAAGGTCCTGGGCAAGAAGAACGCCTACTGGCGCCAGTGGATCGAGCACAACACCAATGACGCCTACTGGGCCCGGTCCAATTTCATGGACAAGCTCAAGACGCTCGACATCCCGGTCTTTCTCCAGTCCGGGTGGTTCGACGGCGACGGCATCGGCAGCAAGCTCAACTACGCCGCCCTGAAGCAGTCGCGGAACAAATCCCTCAAGCTCGTCCTCGGCCCGTGGGGGCATACGGACACGTCCTCGTCCCGGCTGGGCGATTTCGATTTCGGAAAAGAGGCCGCGCCGGACCTGCAGAAGCTCTACATGCGCTGGTTCGACTACTGGCTGAAGGGCGTCGACAACAAGATCCTGGACGAGCCGCTGGTCCAGCTGTTCGTCATGTTCTCGAACCAGTGGCTCAAGGGCCCGGTCTATCCTCTGCCCGAGACGCGCTTCACGAAATACTACCTGACGGCCGGCCAGGCCGCGAATTCGTCCAAGGGGGACGGCGCGCTCGTCACTTCCGCGCCCGGAGCGGACGCCGTCCGGGCAAACGAAGAATATGTTTATGACCCGGCCGACCCGACGCCCTGGCCCGAGTACTACTACCGGAGCGACGAGGAGGTTGAGAAGGGCAAAGTGACGTCACAGGACGTCGAGGAGCAGAAGAAAAAGGCCAAGGCCTTTCACCAGAGCGTCACCGACTCCCGCCGCGACATCCTGGTCTTCCAGACCGCTCCGCTCGAGGAGCCGGTCTCGATCGCCGGCCCCGTGTCGGCCGTCCTGTACGCCTCCTCCGACGCGCCCGACACCGACTGGCACGTGACCTTGATGGACGTCGACGAAAAAGGGGAGGTCTTCCATCTCGTCCGGAGCGCCCTCCGGGCCCGTTTCCGGAACGGCCTGGATAAGCCCGAGCCGCTCGAAAAGGACAAGGTGTACGCGTTCAACCTGGACATGTGGCAGACGGGCCTCACCTTCCAGAAAGGCCATCGCATCCGGGTGGAAGTGGCCTCGGCCATGTTCCCCATGTTCTCGCGCAACCTGAACACGGGCGGGCACAACGAGAAGGAGACGGAGTTCCGCAAGGCGACGCAGAAGGTCTACCACACCCCGGAGTATCCCTCGCACGTCCTGCTGCCGGTCGTGGAGGTCAAGTAGCCCGGTTTTCACTAGAACACGGACGGCGTGTCGTCGGAGCGGGAAACAATCTGGCGCGGGGTGCGAAAGGCTCCTGGAACCAGTTGATCGCTCACAAATGAAGCCGCTTCCTGAACTCGGGGGCGAAAGACTGGCTGACCACGATCTCCTTTCCGCCCTTGATCTTCAGCAGGAGGCGTCCTCCGAACCAGGAGTGGATAGAGGCGATGTTCTCGATGTTGACGATGCAGGAGCGGTGGACGCGCAGGAAGAGCGCTTCGTCGAGCTGGCGTTCGAGGTCCTTGAGGGAGAAGGGGACGATGTAGCTCCGGTCCTCGGTGTGGAGGTAGGTGTATTTGGCAGTGGCCTCGAAATGGGTGATGCGCTCGTCCGGAACGATCAGGTACTTGTCCCCGACCTTGACCGTGAACCGCTTGATGGTCCGTTCCTTCTTTTCCAGGGATTCGACGAGTCGGGTGAGTTCGGCGGCCGTCGGCCCCGCGCTCTCCCGCCGGGTGATTTTCCTCAGCTTGGCCAGGGCCCGGTCGAGCGCTTCCCCCGTTACCGGTTTGACCAGGTAGTCCACGGCGTTCTCCTCGAAGGCCTGGAGGGCAAAGCGGTCATAGGCCGTGACGAATACGATCCCGGGCGGATCTTTGAAGCTTCGGAGGAGTTCGAACCCCGACATCCGCGGCATCTGGATATCGAGGAATAGGGCGTCGGGCTTGATGCTGTCCACAAGACCGCGGGCCACGGCCCCGTCCTCGGCCTCGCCGACGACGTCCACGTCCTCCCGGGCGGCCAGCAGCCGTCGCAGCCTCGACCGGGCCAGCTTTTCGTCGTCGACGATGAGGACGCGGAGCGTCATGCCGGCGTCCCCGGCAGCCGGATCGAAATGACCGTTCCGCGTCCCCCGGACGAATCGATCTCCAGCGATCCGCGCTCGCCGTAGTGAAGGCGGAGACGTTCCTGGATGCTGTACAGCCCGAAGCCGGCCCCGGTTTTTTCTACGTCGAAACCGGGCCCGTTGTCCTTGACCGTGACCGCCACTCGGCCGTCCGGCTCGATTCGGACCCTGACTTCGATGCGGAGGGCTTCGCCTCCCGCCGGACCGTGCTTGACCGAGTTTTCGACCAGCGGCTCGACGATGAAACCGGGGATGAGGATCCCGCGGAGATCGTCCGGGCAGTCGATGCCGAACGACAGCTTCTCGTCGAAACGGAGCTTTTCGAGCTCGAGATAGTCCTCGACGAGGTTCAGCTCCTCGCCGACCCGGACCAGGCTTCGGCTGGAATGATCCAGGACGCGGCGGTAGAGGCCGCTCAGCCGCTCGATGCTCCGCTCGGCCCGCTGGGGATCGTCGTAGATCAAGGCGGCCGTCGAATTCAGGGAATTGAAAAGAAAATGGGGATTGAGCTTGGCTTGCAGGTCGCGCAGGCGCGTCTCAGTCTCGATCCGGCGGAGCTTCTCGTTTTCAAGCTCGACCTCCTTGATCCGGGAGATCTTTTGCTCGAGACGGAAGAGGAAGACGAAATACCCGGACATGACGCCGCTGAACACGAGGCCGATGGTGAGGCTGAACAGGAACATCCTCGGGTAGAGCCGCAGCCGGCCCGTTATGATGAAGGCCGAGACCGCGACTCCGAGGGCGACTCCGAATGCGACCATTAGCGTGAAGAGGACGAAAAAGGCGAGTCGGGGGAAGTTCAAAATACGGTCAAACATTCCGAACAGAAGCAGCGAACAGAAGATCGCGCAACAGATCGTGGTGACTGCCGTTGCGTAAAAAACACGCCCCAGCGGAACCGTTTCGCCCGCCGTCAGCCATTCTATGGCGGTGACGATCACCACGAGAAGGATGACGCCGAAAGCCACCGTCCGGACCTGCCCCCAGAGAGTCGTGTTCCGGTTCATAGAATCACCCGAAGTCCCGCCTCCCAGGCCGAGGATTGGAAAAACGAGCCGAATTCGCTTCGTCCACCGCCTAGAAAAATAGAACTTTTCCCGTAGAATGTAAAGCGGTTGCCGGCTGTCCAGGACGCTTCGGGGATGAGGACCATACCGCCGTCGGCGAGGTTCAACAGTTGGGTCACCGACAATCCGCCCTTCCTGGCCAGGGGGACGCGGAGGTGGTTCATCCAGTAGTTCCGCATCGACCCGTTGGCCGAGAACACGCGCAGGCACCATAACCGGTTGGCCAGGACGAGTTCGTCCGGGACGAGGGCTTTTTGGCCGGACAGAAAATCCAGATATCCCAGGACGCCGTTCCACTCGGAGGCCGAATAGCCCTGGCCCCGATGATAGATTTCGGACACCCAGAAGACATTGCCGGCGAACGTGTTGTGGAAACCCAGCAAGGCTTGAACGTAAGTCTTCCCGTCGCCGGCTTTCATTGAGCCGACCGGGTCGGCCGCATAGAGCTCGGTAGCGCCCAGGGCGGCTGGGTGATAGGCTTCCTCGGACCCTTTCTGAAGGGCGATCTCGCCGTGAAGCTCCAGCCCGGCGCCGATCGCCACGGCGAAGTTGCCGCCCCACAGCCAGGATTTTCCCGGCCGCGCCAGGACGACGCCGGTCAGGTCCACGTGCCCGATGTTGGCATACGCCCGCAAAGCCGGCCTCCATCCGCCGGTTTCTCCCGCCAGAGGGGCTAGTCCGCACAAGGCGACGGAAAACGAGTCGCCGAAATATTCGAGCTTGACGAGGTCCCGGCCGACTTCGCGCATCTCCCGGTTTTCGGGGTCCTTGATCGCTTTGGCCGGCGCGGCGAAGTCGGTGGGATTGAAGGCGTAGCCCGTCCCCCATCTCTGGATCGACCGGCCGGCCAGGACGGAAAACCGGCCGCCGAAATCCTTTTGGACGGAGACCTGGTGGAAGGTGACGTCCGACGTCCATCGCCCGCCCGGGGATTTGGCCGCCTGGAGCGAAGCCTCGATGCGCCAATCCAGGGACAGGGCTTTGAACATCAAACCGGCGTACTGGGTGAAGGACCAGTGAGGCCCCGAGGTCAGTTCCATGGCCCGCACCGCCTCGTTTTCCGGGTTGAAAATCGATTCCCGATAGGAAGGAAACTCGACCCTGTAGAAACCGAGAAACCTCGTCTCGAGGCCGGCCGCCGGGGGGACATACAATCCTGCCAGGACGAGAACGACAGCGAGCTTTTTCACGGCTGCAGGATGTTCAGGTCGACGAGGCCGTTCTTGTTGAAGTAGCGCGCGGGGATGGTTTTTTTCTCGAAGGCCAGGTATTCCATGGTCGTCGTCCGGTCCCGCTGGAGGTCGTCCTCGATCGTCATCCGGGTCAGGACCATCCGCCCTTCGAGCGGCTTGTATTCCTCGTAGCGGGCGGTCTTGTAGCGCTTGCCCGAAGGGAGGTAGAACTCGGCCTTGACCGACCGGAAATCCGAGGCCCGGACATAGAGGATGATCCGGGCGTAGGGAGCGCTCTCCCGGGCCGCCGTCAAGAGGATCTTTCTGCAGTCTGTGGCTTCTTCGACCGCCGGGCCCTGGTCCACGGCCGTGTAATCCTCAGTCAGGGAGACGCGGGCGATATCGCCGTTGCTCGCTTCGCCCATCAGCCTCTGCATCGGCGTGATCCGGAGCGGACGCCGGGTGTCGGGAAGGTGGATCCACATGTCCTCCCGGATGTAGAGGAGCTTCATTCCTTTGTTCGCGTGCTCCCGGGCGACGATGAGACTTTTTTCGGGGCCGCTGATGTAGGCGTCGAACAGGGCTGTCTCATCAATCCGAGCTCCGATGCGGGAGGTCAGGCGAACGCGCACCAGGAATTCCTTGTAGGGAGTCCGGAAGGCGTCGATCCTATTCAACAGGGACGCGGATTCACCGACTGCGGCCTGAGGGGAAGACGAAGCGCCGATGGACGCCGCTTGAAGCGCCGCCGTGCCCAACAAAACGGCTGCAACGACGAAGGCCCGGAGGAGGGCCGATCGGTTCCGCATCGGCCGATCGCCGGCAAGGGAGGGAAGGCGCATGACTTCTGACATCGCTCCACCTTAGATGTGGCCCAAGGCATCGACGATTTTCATCCGGGTTGCGCGCCAGGCCGGCAGGAAGGCCGACAGGGAGGCGATCAGGAGGAAGGCGACGAAGACCGCCAGATGCGTCGGGCTTTCGCTGCGGATCATCAAGGGATATCCGTCGGTCGTTCCCGGGGCCGGGGGCAGGATGATGGCCAGGCTGTTGATCAGCTTGGACGCCCCATGGGCCACGGCCGACCCGAGCGCGCCGCCGATCGTCCCGATGAGCGCGCCCTCGATTAGGAGCGTCCTCAAGATCTGGAATCGGGTCGTGCCCAAGGAGAAAAACGTCCCGATCTCGCGGGTCCGTTCGGTCACGGCCGTCATGATCGTGTTGGAGGTGGCGAAAAAGACGATGAGGATGAGGACGGCGGTCAGGAACCCGGTGATCTGGTCGTAGAACTGCCTGACTTGGCGGTAATAGGCGGTCCTCTCGTGCCATTTCTTGAGCGCGATCGGGTAGCCCTTCTCCCGGCCGAGGGCGGCGACAGCCTCGAACTGCGCGTCGGTCTTTTCGGTCCCCGTCAGGGCCACGACCAGGTTCTTGACCTTGGCCGTCCGGAGGAGCTCCTGGGCGGCGGGCAGGGGGATCATGACCGCGCGTTCCTCGTATTCGGGCGAGGCCCCCGGGAAGGTGCCGATGACCCTGAGATCCAGGGCGTTCAGCGCGCCGGAGGCCGTCGTGGTCATGAGCGTCAGGTAATCCCCGTTCCGGGCCGACATGGATTCGGCCAGCTTCCGGCCGAGGGCGATCACATACGGGTCCTTCCGGCTGGCCAGGAAGGGGTTGAACATCGTGCCGGACATCCGGAAGAGGCCCCGAAGCCGCATCTCGCGATCCGGCTCGAGGCCCTGGGCCAGGCAGGCCACGGATTTGTCGCCGTTCGAGAGGAGCCCCATGAAATCGATCCGGGCCAGGACAAGGCTGACGTCCGGAAGAAGGTTCAGGTCCTTGCGGATCTGTTCATAATCCCGAAGGCCGAATTCGAGGACGGTCTTTTCTTCCCGGTCGAAGTAGCCCGCCTGAAACACCTGGAGGTGTCCCGTCTCCGAGTGGATGATCGACTCTCGCAGCCCCCAGGCGATGTACTGGGAATGTCCCAGGGCCAGAAGAAGACTGACGGCGCCCAGGGTGACGACGGCCAGCGACACGATCGTCCGGCGCTTCTGCCGGAAGAGGCTGCGGAAAGCCAGCTTGAAGAAAGTCATGGCCCTTCTCCTCAATTCTCGGACGGGTCGGCGATCCGGCCGTCTTGCAGTCGGACGACCCGGCGGCCCAGGCCGATGATCCGGGGATCGTGGGACGAAAAGACGAACGTCACGCCCGCCTCGTCGTGGAGGCCGAGCATGAGGTCGAGGATCCGCCGTCCGGTCGCCGAGTCGAGGTTGGCCGTGGGCTCGTCGGCCAGGACGAGGCCGGGTTCCTTGACCACGGCCCGGGCGATGGACACGCGCTGCTGCTCGCCGCCCGACAGCTCCCGGGGGCGGTGGCGCATCCGTCCGGCCAGGCCGACCTTCTCGAGCGCCTGCGCGACGCGTTCCCGGCGCTCCCGTCGGGGCAGACCCCGCAGGATGAGCGGATATTCCACGTTTTCGAATACGGACATCACCGGGACGAGGTTGAAGGTCTGGAAGATGTAGCCGATGCGGTCCCGGCGCTTGGCCGACAACGCGCTCAAAGACCGCGGGGCGGTGTCCTCGCCGTCCAGCCAGACCGACCCGGCTGTGGGCTTGTCGATGAGCCCGATCAGGTTGAGGAGCGTTGTCTTGCCGCTTCCCGACGGGCCGGCCAGGACCAGAAACTCCCCCGCGGCGACGTCCAGGCTGACGTCGGTCAAGGCGGGGACTTCGGTTCTGCCCAGGCGGTAGCGGCGGCTGACGCCGGAAAGACGGACAACCGGGGGATTCATTTGCCGTTACTTGCGGGACAGCCGCTCGCGGGCGCTCGCGGCCTCGGGCGATTTCGGGTCGAGCTCGATGACGCGCCGGAAGGCCTTCTCGGCCGCGGGCCGGTCACCGGTTTTCATCAGGGTTTCGCCCAGGTTGAAATAGACCGTGACCTGCTGCTCTCCGGGCAGGGAGGAGGGATTCCTGGCGATCAGCGCCTCGAGGGCCTCGAAATCCTCCAGGGCGACCGGCAGGCGGCCGAACATGTCCGGGATGAGAGTGCTGTTGATGCCGCGCACGAGACGGACTTCCGGGTTGTCCGGAGCGGACTGCACGGCCTTGTCCATCAGGGTGAACCCTTCCTGGAGATAGCCGAGGGCTTCCGCCGGATTGCCCAGGCTGGCGTTGGCCTGTTGGGTCTTGAGCGATCCGAGGTAGACCATGGCCGCGGCGTTCTTGGGATCGAGAGAAAGCAGCCGGCTCAGGGCTTTATCGCCTTTTTCGATCAGGCCGACGTCATTCCTCTCGAAGGCCGAGTTGTGGCAGAGGCGGCCGTAATCGAGAAGAAGCGCCTGATCGTCCGGGCTTTTGTTGAGCCGGGCTTCGAGATCTTCGACCTGCCCGGCGGCTTCCAGAAAGACCACCAGGAAAAAGGTGATTAGTAAAACCGCGAGAGCCAAAGCGACTTTTTTCATCGCTGCCTCCTTGCCGGATCCCTCGACCGTTCGGGCGACCCGGATGATTTTGGGACGCCGGATCATCCCCGCCAGGGATGATCGCGTTCCCGGGGGCGTTATAACAGGTTCAGGCCCCGGTCATAAACAAAAAACCGATGAAACAGGATATTCGGCGGATGAAATGCTATTTTCAGCTGACGAATTCTCAGGCCGGAGCGATGGGGCAATCGCCGGAAAGAAATACAGCTTTGGGTCGTGTCTTGTCGAGAGAGAAGTCGGGGCGCGAACCCTTGTTGCGTTCCGTCGGGTTCGACTTATTTGACCCGGACGTAGCGGTTCTCCATGCTCTTGAATTCCTTCCCGTCGGGCAGGCCCATGTACATCAGCATCGATCCGGCGGAAAGACGCAACCCG
>Ga0209254_10007114_pt1 | contig 10325 bp, 10 predicted proteins | sample FrelakmetDIP11DI_FD_187148 | JGI IMG/M metagenome (GOLD analysis project Ga0209254, IMG submission 187148) | Freshwater lake sediment microbial communities from the University of Notre Dame, USA, for methane emissions studies - DIP11 DI (SPAdes)... | ecosystem: Environmental > Aquatic >... | reverse complement strand
CAACGCCGCTCGGGTGACGGCCAGGCAGGCGAGCACGTCGTTGCCGTCCACCCGAACCCCCGGGAAGCCGAACCCATGAGCCCGTCGGAACAGCGGGATGCGTGTCTGGCGCTCCAGCGGCTCGGAGATGGCCCACTGGTTGTTCTGGCAGAAGAAGACCACGGGCGCGTTGGTCACCCCGGCCCAGATGAACGCCTCGTTGACGTCGCCCTGGCTGGTGGCGCCGTCGCCGAAGAAGGCCAGGACGGCGCTGTCGCGCTCGATGTCGCCGGTGCCCACCGCGCCGTCACGCTGGATGCCCATCGCGTAGCCGGTGGCGTGCAGGGTCTGGGCGCCGATGACGATGCTGAGCAGATGGAGCCCGTGCTCGGTGGTGTCCCAGCCGCCCAGTGTCACGCCTCGAAAGAGACCAAGCACATCGAGCATGTCGACGCCGCGACACCAGGCCACGGCGTGCTCGCGGTAGGTGGGGAAGGCGTGGTCCTGGGGACGCATCGCCCGACCGGCACCGATCTGCGCTGCCTCCTGCCCAAGGAGGCTGGCCCACAGGCCGAGCTCACCCTGACGCTGGAGCGCGACCGCCTCGCTGTCGAAGCGGCGCACGAGCACCAGGTCGCGGTACAGGCCACGGACGGTGTCGAGGTCGACATCGGCGACCCACGGGTCGTAGGTGTCGTCGCGCCGACGGACCCCCTCGGGGGTGAGCAGCTGGACGAGATCGCTCATGGCTCTCCTCGCTCATGGTCCGGCGCTGACGGGATCGCCGTCCGGGCGCCTGCGGTGACGGTACCCGTCGAGCGTCGGGGGGTGAAGAAGTCGCGGCTCCCGGCTGCGCGGGGGACGCCCCGGAGCTCGGCCGCCGCGCCGCGGACGTTCCGGAGCTCCCCACCGTCCCCACATCGACTGCGGGATTGGTGCTCTCACGGCCCCGTCGACTGCGGGTTTGGTGCTCTCCGGGCACCAAACCCGCCGTGGATCATCAGGGCAGAGCACCAGGACCGCCGTGGATCACCGTGAGGGGCCCCCGGCGTGGGCCCATCGCGGGCGGCTCTCGGTTGCGAGGGGGTCTGGCGCCCGCGGACGGGGTGCTCAGCCCAGCCAGGCTCGGCTCACCTCGAGCAGGATGTCGTTGGCCTCCGGCTCGGCGATGGTCACCCGAACCCCCTCGCCCGGAAACGCGCGCACGGCGATCCCGGCCGCCTCGCAGGCCTGGGCGAACTCGACCGCGCGCTGTCCGAGCGGGAACCAGATGAAGTTGGCCTGCGTGGTCGGCAGGTCCCAGCCCTGGGTAGCCAGCGCGTCCACGACCCGCTCGCGCTGGGCGACAAGAGTGTCGACGCGGGCCAGCAGGGCGTCCTGCTGGCGCAGCGACTCCACCGCCGCCGCCTGCGCGATCGAGGAGACGCCGAACGGGATCGACGTCTTGCGCAGCGCGGTGGCCACCGGCTCGTCGGCGATCGCGTACCCGATGCGCAGCCCGGCGAGGCCGTAGGTCTTGGAGAACGTCCGCAGCACGGCCACGTTGGAGCGTCGCCGGTACTCGGCCAGCCCGTCCGCTGCCTCCGGGTCCCGGACGAGCTCGCCGTAGGCCTCGTCCACGACCACGAGGACGTCGTCGGGCACGGCATCGAGCAGGCAGGCGAGCTCAGCGGCGGTCACGACCGGCCCGGTCGGGTTGTTCGGCGAGCACACCAGCACGACTCGAGTCCGGTCGGTCACCGCGGCCGCCAACGCGTCCACGTCGTGGCGACCGTCGCGAGCCAGCGGGACGGGCACCGGCGTCGCTCCGGCCACCTGGGTGACGATCGGGTAGGCCTCGAACGACCGCCAGGCGAACACCACCTCGTCGCCGGGGGCTGCCGTGCAGGTCACGAGCTGCTGCAGCACCCCGACGCTGCCGGGCCCGAACACCACGTGCGCCGCTGGCACACCGAGTCGTTCGGCGACGGCACAGGTGACCCCTGTGCACGCCATGTCCGGGTAGCGGTTGACCTCGCCGCCGGCGGCTGTGATGGCCTCGAGCACCCCGGGCAACGGTGGGAACGGGTTCTCGTTCGACGAGCACTTGAAGGTCCGGCGCGGGGCCGTCCCGGACGGCTCGACCGGAAGCCCCGGGCGGTAGGCCGGGATGGCGTCCAGATCGGGACGCACGCGCACGGACGGCACGGCCGACCAGGGTAGCCACGCACGCGAGCACCCACGCTGGGTAGCGTCCGATCGTGCAGCAGCCGGCAGTCGCGCGCAAGAAGGCCCCCGGCGAGCCGGGCGCGCAGGCAGCGGGCGGCACCCGCAGCGTCCACCCCACGCTCGGCTACAGCCTCGTCCTGCTCGCGGTCGCGTGCTTCGTGGTCAACGCCGGCGTGTCCCGGCTGGTGCTGACCTCACAGGTCAGCGCTATGGAGCTCGCGGCCATCCGGGCGGTCGGCACCGCGGTGCTCCTGCTGGGCATCGTGCTGCTGTCCGGGCGGGCCGCCACGCTGCGGGTCAGCCGCCACGAGGTGGTGCCGCTGCTGGTCTACGGCGTGGTCGGCGTCGCGCTGCTGCACCTGTCCTACTTCGAGGCCATCGAGCGACTGCCGATCGGGCTGGCGCTGCTGCTGGAGTACCTGGCGCCGGTGCTGGTGGCGCTGTGGGTATGGGCGGTGCGCCGCGAGCCGGTGCGCGCGACGCTGTGGCCGTCCCTCGGGCTCTGCCTGGGCGGGCTGGCGCTGGTGGCGCAGGTCGGTGGCTCCGCCGGCGGGCTCGACCCGGTCGGCGTGCTGGCGGGTCTCGCGGCGGCGGTCTGCTTCGCGACCTACTTCCTGCTCGGTGAGCGGCTGGTCGTGCACCGCGACGTGCTGTCGACCACGTTCTGGGGCTTCGCCGTGGCGGCGGTGTTCTGGACGGCGATCGTCGCGTGGTGGGACGTGCTGGACCGCGCGAGCGACCTCTCGGTGACCGTCCCCGTCGTGCTCGGCTCGCCGACGGTCCCGGTTGGCCTGCTGCTGCTGTGGGGTGTCGTGCTCGGCACACTCGTCCCGTTCGGCGCGGTCACCGCCGCACTGCGCCACCTCCCGGCCACGACAGTGACTGTCGTGGCCATCCTCGAGCCCGTGGGTGCCGCGCTGCTGGCGTGGTGGTGGTTCGACGAGACCCTGTCCGCCAGCCAGATCGGCGGGGTCGTCCTGGTGCTCGTCGGAATCGTGCTGGCGCTGCGAGCCCGCCGGACTCGGCCCACGCGTCCGGTCGAGACCGCGGGATCCGGAGCGCTTCCCGGCCCGGGTCCCTAGCGCGCCGCAACCGGTCGGACGACGGCGACCGGGCAGGCGGCGTGGTGCAGGACGCCACGGCTCACCGAGCCGAGCAGCAGGCCCGCGAAGCCGCCACGCCCGCGGCTGCCGAGGACCAGCAGGGCCGCGTTCGCCCGGGTGGCCTCGGCCAGCAGCGCGTCCACCGGGTGCCCATCGGCGATGACCTCGGTCACCTCGACATCGGGGTACTTGTCCCGCCAGCCGGCCAGGCTCTCCGACACGGCCAGCCGCGCCTCGGTCTGACGGGTCGCCGCCTCGGACAGCACAGCGAACGCCTCGTCGACGAACGGGTCAGGCTGCGCCCACGCATGCACGACGACCAGGCCGTGCCCGCGACGGGACGCGGCCTGGAACGCGAAGTCGATCGCCGCTTCCGACACCGCCGACCCGTCCACCCCGACCACGACCGGACCAGGCCGCCACGCCGCGTCCGCCACCGTCCCACGGGTCACGACCACCGGCACCGTCCCGTGCGAGGAGACCGCTTCGGAGGTCGAGCCGAGCAGCAGCCGGGCGAAGCCGCCCCGCCCGTGGCTGCCCACCACGACCATCGCTGCGCCCTTGCCCTGGTCGGCCAGGACGCGGCCGGCGGGTCCGTGCACCAGCACCCCGTCGACCTCGAGCCCGGGCGCCCACTCCTGCGCCTTGGCCACCGCGTCGGACAGCACCGCTTCGGCTGCCTCGCGGACGAGATCGACGGACGCGGGCACCGGGACGTAGCCGGGAACCGGGACCTCCCAGGAGTGCACCAGCCGCAGCGGCCGGTGCTCGTGAACCGCCTCGTGCGTCGCCCAGGCGAGCCCGACAAGGGACTCATCAGAGCCGTCGATGCCCACGACGATGGGACTACCGGCCAACACGCTCATGCGACACCTCCCGGGTGCTCCCCCCAGCGTGGGGCGGCACCTGCGGCACAGGTCAGCGGCGCTCGCCCCAGCGGGCTGGGACCAAAGTCCCCAGCGCGACATCACCGGCAACGGCGCCGGTCGCCTCAGGATCGCCCGCGTGAACCGACCGTGACTACCGGGCAGGGCGGATGACTTCCTACGATTCGCTCGTGCCCCCGGCCAGACCGCAGGTGAGCCCGGACCTTCCCTCGGCGCATGGCGTGTCCGGCGCCGGGGCGTCGGACACCCCGGCACCAGCAGCGGGGCCCGAGCAGCTGTCGGGCCTGCTGACCGAGGTCATCCAGCTCGGGGCCGACCTCGACCTCAACGCCGTGCTCGACCGGGTGACCGCCGCGGCCTGCCGCCTGACCGGTGCCGAGTACGCCGCTCTCGGGGTGCTCGCTCCCGACGGCTCCCTGCTGCAGTTCTTCACCCACGGGCTGACACCGGAGCAGGAGCAAGTGATCGGCGCCCGACCGTCCGGTCTGGGGGTGCTGGGCGTGCTGATCACCGACCCCCGTCCGCTGCGACTGGACGACCTGCGTCGGCACAGCCGATCCGTGGGCTTCCCGGCGCACCATCCGGAGATGACCACGTTCCTAGGTGTGCCCATCAAGGTCGGCCCGGACGTGTTCGGCAACCTCTACCTCACCAACAGGCCGACGCCGTTCACCGACGAGGACGAGCGGGTCGTGCTCTCCCTCGCCGCAGCCGCCGGGTTGGCGATCGCCAACGCCGGCCAGTACGCAGAGTCCGAGGGCCGGCGCCAGTGGGTAGAGGCCAGCGCGGAGATCACCACGGCGCTGCTCGGCCGGCTCGACCCGGGTGCTGCCGTCGCGCTTGTCGCGCGCAAGGCTCGCGAGCTGTCCGACGCGGACGTCGCGGCGCTGGCCATCGAGAACAGCGACGGACGGCTCGCTGTCGAGGTGGTTCAGGGAGCGGACCTGCCCGGCCTGGCCCCCGGGGACACCCTCGACGAGGACGGGACGCTGCCGGGCGGCGGCACGCTCCCGATGATCTCGGTGCCGTTCACCGCCCCGGCCGGCGCCGAGGGGCGGCTGCTGCTCGCCTGGTCGAGCCCGGACTCCCGCGACCGGGCGCACGTGTCGTCCGAGGCCGTGCGGGGCTTCGCCGCCCAGGCGGCCCTCGCCCTGGACCGGCTGCAGGCGCAAGAGGACCGGGCCAGCCTCGCCGTCCTCGCCGACCGCGACCGGATCGCCCGCGACCTGCACGACCTGGTCATCCAGCGGCTGTTCGCCACGGGGCTGGCGCTGCAGGGAGCGGCACGTCTGGCAGAGCGTCCCGAGGTCACCGAGCGGGTCGAGGCTGCCATCGAGGACCTGGACGCCACGATCCGCGACATCCGCGCCACGATCTTCAGCCTGCACCGTCGGCCCGGCACCGACGACCTGCGCGGAGAGCTGCTGGACCTGGTCGCCGAGGCCGCCGCGAAGCTCGGCATCGTCCCCGCACTGGCGATGGAGGGCCCGGTGGAGTCCGCGGTGCCCCACGACGTCAGACCGCACCTGATCGCCGTGCTGTCGGAGGCCCTGGCCAACGCCGCGCGCCACGCAGACGCGGCCCGGGTGACGGTCAAGGTCTCGGTTCGCCACGGCGAGGTGCTGGTCAGCGTCCAGGACGACGGGAAGGGCCTGCCGGACCACTTCCAGGAGAGCGGCCTGCGCAACCTGCGCGCCCGCGCTGTCGAGCTCGGCGGCACGCTCGAGGTGCGCTCGGCAGAGGGCGGCGGCACGCGGCTGATGTGGCGGGCTCCGCTGCAGCGCCCCTGATGATCCATGCGCGATCGGGCACCGTGGCGGGTGCCTGATCGCGCATCGATCACCCCTCGCGCAGCAGTCGCGAGGCGAGCACCGCCGCCTGCGTGCGTCGCTCCAGGCCCAGCTTGGCCAGCAGGCTCGACACGTAGTTCTTGACCGTCTTCTCCGCCAGGAACATCCGCTCGGCGATCTGCCGGTTGGTCAGTCCTTCTGCGATGAGGGCCAGGATGCGCCGCTCCTGCTCGGTCAGAGACTCCAGCTCGGCCGGGGTGCTCCTGCCGTGCCTGACCCGCTCCAGGACGCGCGCGGTCACGGCCGGGTCGAGCAGCGACTTGCCGGCCGCCACGTGCCGCACCGCGTCGACCAGGTCCGAGCCCTTCACCTGCTTGAGCACGTACCCCGACGCCCCGGCGAGGATCGCGGCGAACAGCGCCTCGTCGTCGTCGTAGGAGGTCAGGATCAGCGCGCTGATGCTCGGGTCGACGCTGCGGATGTCCCGGCACACGTCGATGCCGCTGCCGTCGGGCAGCCTCGCGTCGAGGATCGCCACGTCGGGCCGCAGAGCGGGGATCCGCCGGGCCGCCTCCTGAGCCAGACCCGACTCGCCGACGACAGCGATGTCGTCCTCGGCCTCGAGCAGGTCGTGCAGTCCACGGCGCACCAGCTCGTGGTCGTCGAGCAGGAACACCCGGATGGCGGGCTCCGCGGGCGCGCCCGACCCGATGCCGGCTTCGGGGTCCTCGGGCGGTTGGTCACGCGGCACCTGGGTCACCCCCCGATTGTCCACACTCCCCGGGCCGTGGGGACCTTCGACCCTCCCAACTGTGTGCCCGCGGACCGGATCGTGCAACACGTGACTGCCAGCCTGGCCGACACCGACGCGCGGACCGTCGTCGAGGCAGCCACCCGTGCGCCGAGTGTTCTCAACACCCAGCCCTGGCGCTGGCGGGTGACGGCTGACGACGACCACGGCACGGTCTTCGAGCTGTGGGCGGACTCGGCGCGGGTGCTGCGAGTGACCGACCCGCTGGGGCGGTTCCTGGTCGTGTCATGCGGCGCTGGCCTGTTCAACGCGCGGCTCGCCCTCCGCAACCTCGCTCTCGAGCCTGCGGTGCGGCTGTCTCCCGACCCTCACGAGCCCCGGTTGCTGGCCCGGGTCACCGCCAGCCCCGGCAAGCCGCCGACCTCGCAGGAGCGGTGGCTCTACCAGGCGATCCCGGAGCGACACACCAACCGCGGCCCGTTCCACGACCGAGCCATGGGATCCGGGCTGATGACCAGGCTGGTGGACGCCGCGGCGGCGGAGGGCGCCGTGCTCACCCCCCTCGACCCCGCCGCAGCCCGACGGGTCATCGAGATCGCGGACGAGGCGGCCCGCGAGATCACCCACGACGGACGCCGGCACGACGAGCTCAGCTCGTGGGTGCACTCGCGCCCCGAGCCCGACGGCATCCCGGTCCAGGCCATCAGCCCGCCGGCGGCGTCCGGGGCGCACAGCGTCCGCGACTTCGATCTCGACCACTCCCTTGCCTCGAACCCGCCGGTGGAGTACGAGCACGAGCCGACCATGGCGGTGCTGTCGACCTACGGCGACAGCCGCACCGACTGGATGCGCGCCGGCCAGGCGCTGCAGCGGGTGCTGCTCGAGGCCACGCTGGACGGCGTGCAGGCGTCGTTCCGCAACGAGCCGCTGGAGATGCTCGCCCACCGCTGGCGAGTGCGGGACGCCACCACCGGGTTCGGCCATCCACAGATGGTCATGCGACTCGGGTACGGCGAGCCCATGGTGTCGGCGCCGCGGCGCCCCCTGAACGAGGTGCTCGAGCGGCAGTGACGCTGCCGGAGAGCCGCGGGGACACCTACCGCATCAGCCTGGTCTGCCTGGGCAACATCTGTCGCTCCCCCATGGCCGAGGCCGTGCTGCGGGCCCGTCTGGATGAGGCGGGACTGTCTGGTCGGGTGGCTGTGGACTCCGCCGGCACCGGGTCGTGGCACGTCGGCGAGCCCGCCGACCCCCGCGCCCGCGCGGCCCTGCGCCGACGCGGCTACGACGGCGAGGCGCACCGCGCCCGGCAGTTCGGCGCGTCCTGGTTCGACAGCCACGACCTGGTGCTCGCGCTGGACCACGCCAACCTCGCCACGCTGATGGCGATGGCCCCGACCCCGGACGCCGCGCACCGCGTCCGGCTGCTCCGCTCGTTCGATGAGTCGGTGACCGACCGGGACGACCACGCGGTGCCCGACCCGTACTACGGCACGGACGCCGACTTTGACACCGGGCTGGACATCATCGAACGGGCCGCCGACGGCCTGGTGGATGCGCTGCGGTGGCACCTGGGCGCCGACCAGGCCGGGTAGCCGACCCGTGGTGCCGAGCCCGGAGGAGGTCCGGTTCGTCAAGGCGGACCGGCGCGCCCCGCCGGGCTTCTTCGAGGCCGAGGCACGCGGCCTGGTGTGGCTGGGGGAGGCCGAGCAGGGCGTACCGACTGCTGCGGTCCGGGCGGTGGAACCGGGCAGGCTGACACTGGAGCGGCTGACCCCGGTCCCGCCGAGGCGATCGGAGGCTGAGGAGTTCGGTCGACGCCTGGCTCGCACCCATGCCGCCGGCTCGCCGGTCTGGGGCGGGCTGGCCGGCGACGGCTTCATCGGCCCGCTGCCGCTGCCCAACGGTCCGTACCCGTCGTGGCCGGAGATGTGGTGGCACGGTCGCATCCAGCCCTACCTGCGAGCCGCAGTGGACGCCGGCACGCTCACCGGCGCCGACGCCCGCGCGGTCGAGTCCGCTGTGGCGCGTCAGACCCGCGACGTGCCCGAGCAGGACAGGCCAAGTCGCGTCCATGGCGACCTGTGGTCGGGCAACGTCATCTGGACGGCGCGGGGAGCGGTCCTGGTCGATGCCGGCGCGGCGCACGGGGGCCATCGGGAGGCCGACCTGGCGATGCTTGCGCTGTTCGGGCTGCCGTACCTGGAGGAGACCGTCGCCTCCTACGACCAGGAGTGGCCGCTGCCGGGGGAGTGGAGGTCTCGGGTACCGCTCTTCCAGCTGCACCCTCTGCTGGTCCATGTGGTGCTGTTCGGCGGGGGCTACGCCGAGCGGACCCGACGCGCGGCCGCCGCGCTGTCGTAGGTACCGCCTCGTCATCGGCGGTCTCGCTGTCCGGGACACCGGAATCGCGCTGCTACCGTCCTGGGGTGCCTGGGCCGAAGGGGTGGACGTTCCTCACCAACCACACGCACGTGCTGCTGTGCATCGCCGACGACCCGGAGGTTCGGCTGCGTGAGGTCGCCGCCCGGGTCGGCATCACGGAGCGGGCGACGCAGAAGATTGTCCACGACCTGGTCGCCGAGGGGTACGTGGCGCTCACCAAGGTCGGCAGGCGCAACCACTACCGGCTGCTACCGGGGGGCCGGTTCCGGCATCCGCTCGAGGAGCCCCACGAGGTGTCGGACCTGCTCGCGCTGTTCCAGACGGGGAGGGCCACACCGCAAGGCTGAGCGCGGTGGCGGGGACGGGTGCCTGGCCCTCAGATGCGCACCGTGCCGCGCGGTGTCCTGAAGTGGGCGGCCAGCAGCCCGGGCGTGCCGTCGGGGGCGATCCAGTCGACGTCCACGTCGTCGAGGGGATGGCTCTCAGGCTGACCCAGCCAGTCCGCCAGACGCTGCGGGTCACCGGCGATCTCGAGCCGGGACAGCTCGACCTCGCCCGACGCGCCGACGCTGGGGTGGATCTCCGGGTCGATCGACCAGGAGATGAAGAACGGCAGCTGGCGATCGTTCATCAGCCCAGTGACGCCGATCTGGCGCCAGAACAGCTCGACCCCGTCCGGCCTGGTGCGGTGGCCCTGATACGCCGCCCGCCCGAGACGCTCCTCGACCGGCCGGATGTCGTCCACGGCCACCACCCAGCCGAGCCACCCGCCACCCTCGGCGGAGCGAGCGCGCACCGCCTGGCCGAAGGGCATCTTGTCGACGGCCGGGTGGTCGAGGACCTCGACAACCTCCAGGTAATGCCTTTGAGGCAGCGGAAGAATCTTGTTGCGCGTGCCAAACCTCGGGTGGACGCCGCCGTCGACGAACTGCGCGCCCAGCATCCGCGACAGTCGTCTCGCCGTGGCGTCCAGGCCTTCCGCCTCGGCGGCGTAGACCACGTGGTCCAGACGCATGGTGCCATCGAAGCAGCCCCGCAGACCCGGCTCGCACCCGGGGTGGGTGCCTGCCTACCGTCGTGACGTGACGCAGTGGACCCGGCATCGCCTCGCTGGGATCGACGCCGCTCGGGGCCTGGCGCTGCTGGGCATGGTCGCTGCCCACACCCTCCCTCGCCTCGAGGCCGACGGGACGCTGGTCAAGCGGCCGCGCGAACTGATCGA
>Ga0209254_10007113_pt1 | contig 10325 bp, 8 predicted proteins | sample FrelakmetDIP11DI_FD_187148 | JGI IMG/M metagenome (GOLD analysis project Ga0209254, IMG submission 187148) | Freshwater lake sediment microbial communities from the University of Notre Dame, USA, for methane emissions studies - DIP11 DI (SPAdes)... | ecosystem: Environmental > Aquatic >... | reverse complement strand
GGCGCCCAGGTCGATGATGAACCGGTAGGGACCCGAGCCGTTCACCTCGACGGCTGCGAGCATGCGGCCGACACGATCCGGGCGCGTGGGGGCGGCGTACAGTGGCTGGTCGCCGTCTTGCACTTGCGGATCAGTCGTTTGCGCCACCAACGCCGCGGGCAGCATTCCCAGCAGCGACAATACCAGCCGCGGCAGGCAGCGCGCGAGCCGGGCGATCGTCGGTGCCAGAGGAGGTTGCATGAAAGATTCGACTCCGCACGCTCCGATAGGTTTCAGGCCGCGGCTGCACCGAGGCAAAGGGCGGGGCCGCCCTGCTAGTCTTGGCGACACGTCCGATCTAACTCCCGTCGGCGACACCTGGCAAGCCCGGCTCAAGTCATGCAGAAAGTCGCAACTGAAACCTTGCGTGAACTCGCCCGGCGCGGCGACCCGCGCGCGCTCATGAAATTGGGCAAACGGCTCCTGCTGGGCATCGGCGTCGCACCCTCGCCGCAGGAGGGCTACGCCTGCATCGCGGAAGCTGCAGCGCGCGGCGACGGCGAGGCGACGGCTCAACTTGCGCTATGCGCGGCGTGGGGCGTGCTGCGACCGCACAGCTGGCCGGATGCGCTCGACTACCTGCAGCGCGCGGCCGAACTCGGCTGGGCCCGTGCGCAGCGCGAGCTGCAGTTCCTGGCGCAAGGATCCGGAACCGACTGGCAGGGCCTGCGCCGGAGCGTGGATATCGCCGCCCGGACGACACCGCGACCGGCGCGCGCGCTCTCGCACTCGCCCCGAATCCGCGCGATCGACGGGTTCGCCACGGCCGCCGAATGCGCCTGGCTTATTGATCTTGCACAGGGCAGCCTGCGACGAGCGCAGATCTACCGCAAGGACGCCGAGGGCTTCACCGAGGCGGGCACGCGCACCAACTCGGAAGCGGACTATACGTTCGGCAACGCCGATCTCGTGCTGAGGCTCGTCATCGAGCGGATTGCCAGCGCAGCCGGGGTATCGCCGCGGCTGTTCGAAGTGGCCAAGCTGCTGCACTACGAACCGGGCCAGCAGTTCGCCCCCCATTGCGACTTCCAGGAGCCCACCACGCCGGCCCTGGCAAGCGAGGTCGAGAAGCGTGGGCAGCGCGTGGCGACCGTGCTGGTCTACCTCAATGACGACTACGACGGCGGCGAAACCGAATTTCCGCGCATCGGCTTGCGTCACCGCGCCGCCACGGGCGATGCCCTGCTGTTCCACAACGTGCAGCCTGCAGGCGCGCTCGACTACGACACCCTGCACGCGGGGCTGGCGCCGACACGCGGCGTCAAGTGGGTCCTGTCGCAGTGGATACGTGACCGGCCGGTCGACGGCAGCGCCTGATCTCCGCGCGGCGGTTCGTCAGCTGGACGCCAGCTTCGGCAACGCATTGCCGGCCAGGTCGACCAGGCCGGCTTCCGCGAGCCGCCGCACCACGGGCTGCAACTGTTGCTCGAAGTGGCGCCACTTCTTCACCGACGTCTGGTAGATCGGGTTGCACACCTGCGCGGCGCTAGCGGTCGTCGAAGCCGCGCGCGACTGATGGTAATCCAGCACCTCGTCCTGCCAAGGCAAGCCGCAGAAATCCAGCAACATGCGGCACTGGGCGGGTGGGTCGGCGACCAAGGCCTCGTAGCTCAGGTCGTAGATGACCCCCGGCATCACTGCGTGCCAGTGCGCCATCGTTCGACGATATGCGACGAAAAATTGCGCAAGCTCGTTCAACCGGTACGAGTAGTGGTAGGCGTTGACAAATAGCCTTTTGAACACTGCATAGCAGGTGTCCAGCGGATCGCGCGTCAGGTGCACGATCTTCGCGTTGGGCAGCGCCTTGTGAATCAGGCCGCAATACCGAAAATTGAACGGCAACGTGTCGACGACGAAGTTACGACCGTTCGCGATTTGCTGCACGGCACCCAGGTAGCCGCGACCCAGATCGCCGAAATCCATGTGCAACGACGCTTTAACGAAGTCAGTATCCGTCGAATTCATCTGCAAGTAGGCGCGCTCGGCCATCTGCGACAAAGCCGCTGGGAAGTCCATGAGCCCCCCGAGCGACTTGACCGCGTCGTGGCTTCCCAGGATGCGTTCCACGAGCGTCGCTCCCGTCCGTGGCATGCCGACGATGAAGATCGGGCCGACAGCCTGGTCACCGTCGTCGATCCGTGCGAGCGCCTCACTCGTGTAACCATTCATCACGTTCTGCATCGCATCGAGATCATTGCGCACGTCATAGTCCAGAGTGCTGCGCTTGATCCGATTGCCTTCCGCCAACACGGCAAAGGACTCCTGGTACTCGCCGATGTCCTCGAGCTCCTTGGCCAGCGCAAAATAGGTCGGTATTGCGTCTTGTTTGCGCACTTTAGGCCGCAGCAATGCACGTCTTAGGATCGCGACACTATTCGACTCCGGAGTCTGGGTACGCAGTTGTGAGTGCACGTAGTGCGCAACACCATAGCCTGGGGCGACGGCCAAGACGCGCTGAAGCAGCGCCGACGCCTCGTCCATCTCGTTGAGATAGAAGTGGGCGACGGCCAAGTCGTAGACGATGGCAGGATCGTTCGGCGATAACTCTATCGCCCGCTGCAGCAAAGGCTTGCCTTCCGCGGGTTCGTTACGCTCGACGTGAATCTTCGCGATCGCCTGCAGCAGTCTGGCGTCCTGCGGGCAAATCTCTGCGGCTCGACGAGCGGCCTCGACACCCTCACGTCGCCGACGCAATTGCATGAGCACCTGTGCCTGCTTCACGAGCAACTCGGCGTTCTCGCCGTGATGCAGCAGCGCCGCGGTGACGAGCGCGAGCGCTTGCGGAAGATCGGGCCGTGCCTCGGCGACGGCACAGGCGAGCAGCTGAACGGGCACGCTCGCCGTCACTGCGAGCAGGCTCCGGCTCAGCTGGTCGGCGTCGTCGATGCGCCCCGCAGCGAGCAGCTCGTTAGCCGTCTTGATGGTACGGGCGACGTTGCTGGTGAGCCCCGGGGGGCCATTCGGTGGCATGGATTCAACCCTGGTCAATGATTTGTGAGTCTTCTGGCCAAGCGCTCGGCCCGCTCAGCTTGCGCGCTGATCAGTGGCATCACGGCATCGAGTTCCGGGGCGTGACGCTGCCACTTCTGCGGATCCGGAGCCGAGACTGTGTAACTCGACAGCGGCAGGATGCGCGACAGCGTCCGGTCCCATGTCAGTGCGTTCAAGTCGCAGAGTCGCCGCACTTCAGTTGCCGGGTCGGCGATGAACGTTTCATAACGCACGACGGTCCAGGAGTCCGCCGGCAGCTGCTCGAGGTCGTCGAGGAGCAAGCGAGTCGTGGTGTTCCACTGGGCAGCGACGATCTGATGCAGCGGCTGGCCAATCAGTTCACGCCATCCAGGAACCAGCAGCAGGGACCATGGCAGACCCGTCCAGCCGGGCAGGTCCGGGTACGTTCGAAACCGCGCCGATTGCCAGGCTTCCATCATGCTGGAGAGTACCGGCCGTGGATCACGGTGCAGGTAGACGAATTGTGCATGCGGAAAGACGCTGGCCAGGAATGCCAACCGCAAAGCGTTCTTGGGTGTCTTCTCCAGCATTCTCACAGGTGCGGTAAGATCCGGTTTGCATCCATCGCGATCGCGCAGCGCCGCAAAAAAGACTCGTCTCAGCTCGCTGGCCACTTCGGGCGTAGCATCGCTGGCAACTAGGCGGTTGGATTCGAATCTGCGAGCCGCCGGGGTGAGCGCGGCCAAACCCTCGATCAGCTGATGGCTCTCGTCGCCAATCGTGTGCACGGAAGGGGCCTGTGCAAGTGTTTCGAACAACAGCGTCGAGCCCGAGCGAGGTGGACAGACGATGAAGATTGGACGGTCGAAGACTGGTTCGGCCGCTGCACGACGGACCGCCGCAACCGAGGGAATGGCCGTCGCCTCGGCTGGACGCTGCCGAATCTCGCTGTCGGCCGTGCGGCGCTGCGCGGCCAGGGCCGGCTCGAACACCCAGGCCTGCAGGGCTTCCATCAGGCGCACGCCATTGCGCAGGTCGACGGCATCGACGCCACACGCCGCGAGTTCACGCTTTGCGGTTTCGACGGCGTCCCGGTAGCGATCCCAGCCTGCGGCGCGCTCGCCATAGCGCGCCCACAGCGCCTGCCAGCGCCGGGTGAACTGCAGCAGCGCCTGGTGGATCAGCGGTACGGCGGGATGCGCCGTCACTTCGCCCATCAGGAACGCGTAATGCGACCGGATCTCCCACGGCGTCATGACGACGGGGAAGTTCTCCGCCTCGAAATCCAGCTCGGGCACGAAATTGGCGATGGGTACGCAAAACTGCGGCTGCCAGCCGGGGATCTGGGCCGCATGCGGCCGGGCATTCTTCACGTGCTCCCAGAAACCCGCGCCGCCGACCGTGTCGGCCACGAGGTGGATCCGGGACAGGTAGTGATCGTTGATCACGTTGTGCTCGGCCCAGGTGTCGAAGATCCAGCACTCGCCAGCACGCATGTTCACTTCGGCCTCGCCGCAGACGAACCGTACCGTCGGCTGCGTCACGATCGGAACGTGCACGCGCGCGCGTTCGCGCCAGTAGTAATTAATGTCGACGTGCGGGGTGACTTCCGCTCGGCCAGACAATCGCATCAGGCGCGACCTGCCCCAGGTGGCACCGATCCGGTCGAGCACCTGCATCAGGTAAGGACAGCGCTTCAGGTGTTCGGTCGCGCTCATGGGACCGGCCGTTGCGTCGCTGGTCGGATCGCCTTCCACGGTGACCAGCAGCAGTGCGTCGTTGCCTTCGTACCCGGCCGGGTGCGGCCGCCATGCCGACTCGTCGATCGCCTGCACCTCGGCGGCCAGGGCGTCCGCGTCGAACAGCAGAGGAAACTGCAGAAAGGGAACACCGAGTTTCATGTAAATCCCAGGCTGTACGGGCCCCGGTCAAATAGAATCGGGAGGATGAATCGTGACGTCCCGCGCCCGACCTGGCCACGCAACTTCAGCCTGCCAGTCTAAATCCCGGGGCCACGACTTGGAAGGCAATGTGCGATGAATCCTGGCAGTGACCGCCCTCCCGCTTACGACCCGCTGTCGACGCTGATGGATTCGCCGAGTTCGTATCCGCAGAAGCTCGACCTCGCCCGGTCGTTCGTCCTGCAGATTGAATTTGACGAGCCGGCCTATCGTGCGGCGAGTTTCCTCGACGATCGGATCCTCGGCCCAAGCACCAAGGGCGCCTGGCTGCCGCTCGAACGCGTGGCCGCCACCGCCCGGCGCGGCCAGAACGCGCAGCACCTGCACTACATCCTGCACACCGGGCACGTCGGTTCGACGTTGCTGAGCCGTCTGCTCGACACCACCGGCTCGGTCCTGTCGTTGCGGGAGCCGTTGCCGTTGCGGACGCTCGCCGAGGCAGGTGACGTGCTCGGGCAACCGGAGTCACTGCTGAGCCAGTCGCAGTTCGAGCTCATGCTCGATACGTTCGTGCGCTTGTGGAGTCGTGGCTACCCGACGACGCGCTGCGTCGTGCTCAAGGCGACCAGTGCCGCCGCGCGCTTGGCGCCGCCGCTCCTGCGACGCAACGCGGCATCACGTGCCGTCTACCTCAACCTGCGGGCGGAGCCTTATCTCGCCACCTTGCTGGCCGGCCCGAATTCAGCCGTCGACCTGCGTGGCCACGGCGCCGAGCGCATGCGTCGCCTGCGCGCGCGCATCGCCACGCCACTCAAGCCCCTGCACGCATTGACGCCAGGCGAACTCACGGCGCTGAGCTGGCTGGCCGAATCGTTGACCCGCCGCGAGATCCTCGACCAGTGGCCCGACCGGGTGCTGGCCGTAAATTTCGACGCTTTCCTTGGTGACATGCCGCACGTGATGCAGCAGGTCGTAGACCATCTCCAGCTGATGACCGAACCGGGCTGGGTGACGCGGCTCGGTTCGAATCCAGCGCTCGCGCGCTACTCGAAATCGCCGGACCACGAATACAGCCCAGCCTTGCGGGCGCAGGTGCTGGACCACGCGCGGAACCAACATCGGGACGAGATCAGGCGCGGGCTGGATTGGCTGCATGCGCTCGCACGCACGGAAAGCGCGGTGGCCCGCGAACTGGCTGACAACGCCGTCTAGGTCGTCGACCACATGCGCATCAGGTTCTGGCGCACGACGTCGAGCCGCACGCGGCTTTCCCAGTTCATCTTCAGCCCTTCGATCGCGGCGATCTCGTTCAGCTCGTAGACCTGCGACCGCTGGTGCTGGTCGACGATCAAGCTTTCGATGAACGTGATCGACACCAGCCGCTGGCCGGCACGCACCGGCACCACTTCGTGCAGCGTGGTCGACGGATACACGATCGCATCGCCGGGCGAGCCCTTGAACGCCACGGTCTGGTTGCCAACCGAGACCGCCAGTTCGCCGCCTTCGTAACTCGCGGGATCGGAGACGAACACGGTGCAGGAGATGTCGGAGCGCAGCCGGCCTCCGACCAGTGGCAGCATCGCCGAATCGGCATGCGCCCCGTATTTCATGCCGGGCTCGTAACGGCACAGCAGCGGCGCGGCGATGCGCTTCGGCATCGTGAAATCGACGAACTCGCGCGACCGCACCAGGGCCGCCTGCACGATCTGCGCCGACTCCGCCGATCTCGCGTCCGCCGGGTCCGCCTGCAGGTTGTCCTTGGTCTGGTTGGCCGGGTTCGACAGGCGTCCATCGACGAAGCGCAGCTCGCGACTCAGCTGCACGAGTCGCGCGACTTCCGCTGCCGTCAGGACGTTCTTGATGCGCAGGAACATGGTGCCACCTCGCCGTGCACGGTCAGAGTCGCGACGACGGCACCGTGCCGTTGAACACATCAGTCGCGGCGATCACGCCGGCAATGGCTGCGCGCTCCTGCGGCGACAGGCGCGGGCTCCAGATGTCGCAGATGAAGATGTAGCGCGGCTCGTCGCTGTCGTTCCAGGCTTCGTGCTCGATCGTGTCATCGAACAACCAGCCTTCGCCGATCCGCCACTCGCGCGTCTCGCTGCCGACGCGGAAACCGCAGCCGGGGGGAAGGACGAGCGGCAAGTGAACCACCAGCCGGAAATTCGCCACGCCCGTGTGCGGGGGAATGCGGGTTCGCGGCTGCAAGGCGGAGTACATGGCGCACGGCGAGCGCATCGGCACCACGGCCTGTGGCAGCAACTGCAGTGCTCGCATCGTCGCGGGCGCACGCTCGCACCGTTCCGCGATCGGAGTGCCCCGGTCGTAGAATTCATAGGAAGTCCAGCGGGGCGAATGGTTCAGCTCGCGCCACTGGTCGAGCGGCATGTGCTCGCCGTACTGGATGTACGGTTTGAAATCAGCTTCGCTCTCGTGCAAGGCATTCGCGAGTTCGGCGCGGATGCCGTCCGTCTGCGCCTCGAATTCCGGCAGCCAGGGGAATTCATTGCGGTCGTAGAACTCGATCGGCGGCAACCCCGGGTAGTAGTACTCGTGGGGTGCCTGCTGGAAGCGCGGCTGCACCCGCAGCGTCATCGCGATGAACGAGTCGATGCGTCGCCGCTCCGCCGCCGTGCAGTCGTCCTCGGCATCCGCGATCTTGTCGCGAACGTGTTCGCCGAGTTGCTTTGTATACGCCCCGTGCACCTCGCGCCCGCGCCGAATCGCCTGCAGCGTCGGTGCGTCGACCGCTTCGTCGGGTGGCGCATTCGCCAACGCCGCGCCGTAAGCCAGTGCCGCCGGCACCGCGTGCCCCTCGCGCTCGAGCATCGTCGCACTCATCATGAGTGCGCCGAAATTCCTGCCATCGATCGTCAGCGCCTGCCTTATTGCCTCGAACGCGCCATCGATGTCGTTGCGCTGCCGGCGGACGGCCGCCAGATTGAGCCACGCGGGCAGGTAGTTCTGCGCGACACCGACGGCCTGCAGCAGCGCGGCCTCGGCGCCGACGAGATCTCCCGCCGCCATGGCCCGCATCGCTGCCTGGTTCCGGTTCGCGGCATCCTGCATTGCAGCCGACCGACCGGTCGCGCCCGTCGTATTCATGCGGTCACACCATCTCTAGCGAAAAGATACAGATTTGACCCGCAAGCTTTGCAGGTCACGCCGGCTTAGGCAACAATACGACCCGCCCAATGACACCCAGCAACGACGACACGAGCAGCGGCGCCATCGATCGCGTGCTCGCGGCCGATCCCCGCAATATTCGCGCCCTGATCGGCAAGGCCGATCATTTCGCGGCCGCGGGCGACACGCGCTCGGCATCGGCCTTCTACCTCGCGGCACTGCGAGCCGCGCCACCGTCCGGCAAGGTGCCGCCCGAATTGCTGCCCGAACTGCGGCGTGCCCAGGAAACCTGCGCGCGTTATGCCCGGGAATACAAGGATTACCTGCGCTCACGGCTGTCGGCACACGGTTTCGACACAACGCCGACCAATTCGCGCTTCTCGCAGTCGCTCGACATCATCTTCGGCGACAAGCGGATCTACGTGCAGGAGCCCCGCTACTACTATTTCCCCGGCCTGCCCAACGTCCAGTTCTACGAACGCGACCAGTTCCCGTGGATGGACGACGTCGAGGCCGAAACCGACGCGATCCGCGCAGAGTTGCTCGAAGTCATGCGTCGCCCCGACGCGTTTTCACCCTACGTGACCGGCCACTCGAACCGGCCGCGCAAGGACGAACAGGGCATGCTGAACAACCCGAACTGGAGCGCCTACTACCTCTGGAAGAATGGCGAGCCGGTCACCGCCAACCTGCAGCGCTGCCCGAGCGTCATGCGGGCGCTGCGCAATGCGCCGCTCGCGACGGTCCCGAACCGGTCACCTTCGGTCCTGTTTTCGCTGCTCAAGCCGGGCACGCACATTCCTCCCCACAACGGGCTGGTCAATACCCGGCTGATCTGCCACCTGCCGCTGGTGGTACCCAGCCGTTGCCGGCTTCGCGTCGGTAACGAGACGCGCGAGTGGGTTGCGGGCAAGGCCTGGGCCTTCGACGACACCATCGAGCACGAAGCCTGGAATGAAAGCGACCAGACGCGCGTCATCCTGCTGTTCGACGTCTGGCGACCCGAAATGACGGTCGCCGAGCGGGCCCTGGTGACGCAACTGTTTGAGGCCATCGACGCCTACAACGGCACCAAGCCAGACTGGGAAATTTGAGACTGCCACGCCACCGGGCACGGAGACGCTTGATGAAGACGGGTGCCAGGATCGCGTTTGGACTCGCATTGGCCTGGGTCACCGCCAGCCCCGCAGGAACGGCGGGGACAGGCGACTTCCTGGCCTGCGCCGGGGAAAAGGAAGATGCCCGGCGGCTCGCCTGCTTTGACGCAGCCGTGGTCCGCGCACAGCTTCCGGGGGCGAGCCGGGCCGGCAACGCGGCACCGGCCGCCGTCGCAGGACCACTGTCGAAAGAAGAGAAGTTCGGCCTGCGTGGCGACCTCAAGCAGGAAAAGGCCAAGGTGGCGCTGGAGCTGGCGGAAATCCAGGAACTGAAGGCGCGGGTCACCCAGGTCGCGGTCAAACCCCATGGCGAGCTGGTGCTGACCCTCGACAACGGCCAGGTCTGGTACGAGATCCAGACCAGTTCGGGCATCCGGGTCAAGTCGGGCGACCAGGTCACGATCAAGTCTGGCGCCCTGGGCTCGTACTCGCTGGTGGCTCCCAATGGCCGGTCCAGCAAGGTGACCCGGTCCCGCTGACAATCAGCTGCCGACCGCCTGTCGACTATACGCAACTGTTGCGCGGGGTCACAGTGCCGCGTTGCTTCGAAGCGACAACTGGGTCCTGTCGTCGCCAAAGGTGCGCCAAGCCGTGCAACCCCGTAGCCCAAACCCCTGAAATCAGGGGTCGGGCCGCGACATAGCGCAAAAAAAACCTGTGGTTGATTCCCAACACGGGTTGTATTGCGGAAGATACTTGTTAGTATTCGCCGCACTGTTGGGGGGCCGTTTGCCTGACAGGCCGGCAGCATTCTTAACGACAAGCAATTGCAATTGAACTTTGTTCTTGGAGGATTCTCGTAATGCAGCAGAACAATCAGCTTCGACGCGCGGTGCATCACACGCTCCTGATCAGCGCACTGGCAGGCAGCGCGACGCTACCGGTCTACGCGCAGGACACCGAGATCGAACAGATCGTCGTCACCGGTTCCCGCATCAAGATGGCGAACCTCGAGGGCACCAGCCCGGTGACGCAGGTCACCAGCGCGGATATCGAGACGCGGGGCGTCACGCGCGTTGAAGACTTGATCAACCAGTTGCCGCAGGCTTTCGCTGCTCAGAACGCTAACGTTGCGAACGGCTCCACGGGTACGGCAACGGTCAACCTGCGCGGCCTCGGCTCGGCCCGCACCCTCGTCCTCGTCGAC
>Ga0209254_10007112_pt1 | contig 10325 bp, 10 predicted proteins | sample FrelakmetDIP11DI_FD_187148 | JGI IMG/M metagenome (GOLD analysis project Ga0209254, IMG submission 187148) | Freshwater lake sediment microbial communities from the University of Notre Dame, USA, for methane emissions studies - DIP11 DI (SPAdes)... | ecosystem: Environmental > Aquatic >... | reverse complement strand
GGAAGTGCTGCGGGAAGTGGGTATGACGGGAGAGATCACGCTGCGCGGCCGGATCCTGCCAGTGGGAGGAGTGCGCGAGAAAGTCCTGGCGGCCTATCGTGCCGGTCTGAAAACTGTGCTCCTGCCGAAACGCAATTTAAAAGACCTGGTAGACGTTCCCAAGCGGGTCCTGAATGAACTGCGCATCATCCCGGTCGAACACATGGACCAGGTTTTGGAAGTGGCCCTCAAGCATAACGATGCCAAAGCCCGTCCTAAACGACCACGCAAAGCGCGCGAAACACAGCCGAAAACAGTAAATGGGCGCCTCAACCATCCGGAGCAGCCACCTGCCAGGCCGTCCGGAGAAATCTCGCCGCCGCCTCCGGCGATCTGAACCGGCGCGAGCTATCACACATTAACAGGTGGGGGATCATCCTAACCATTTCGTGATCCTGTCTGATGGAAGTGTGTGAGCCTGGTCGCTTTTCATGGGCTCATACGGCTTCTTCCTTTACCCCCTGTTGGCGATCCTGGGCTGCCATTTTGGAATTTTCCCTTTGTTGGCATTCTTAATTTATTAATAGCTAAAAAGAAACCGATAAATCCCCTGACGAGCATACCCCCAGTGAATTGAAGGGTAATCACTAAAATATTTAAAATTCCTTGATATAATCGTAATACGATATACCTATCGATAGGAGATATGTATGGTTGATGTCACGGTTTCCACAAAATACCAGGTTGTAATTCCTTTGAATGTGCGGAAGTTCCTGAACATTCAACCTGGACAGAAAATGCGCGTGATTGCCTATTCGAGCAGAATAGTGTTAATTCCCGTTCGACCAATTCAAGAAGCCCGGGGATCACTAAAAGGGATGGATGCGTCCATTGAACGTGATAATGAAGAACGAATATGAACATTGTTGATTCTTCAGGGTGGCTTGAATACTTCATTGATGGCCAGAATGCAGACTTCTTCTCCCCCGCGATTGAAGATACCGATAACTTGTTAGTTTCAGTGATTAATATCTACGAAGTTTTCAAACGGATACTGACTTCGCAGGGTTTGGAGATTGCCGAAATGCGCATAGCAGATTTGTTGAAAGGACGGGTCATCGATCTCACTGCTTCAATTTCATTGAGTGCGGCTTCCATCTCTGTGGAATTGAAGATTCCAATGGCAGATAGCCTGATTCTTGCCACCGCCTATGCTTATGATGCAGTTTTATGGAGTCAGGACGAGCATTTCGAAGGTCTGCCTGGAGTCCAGTATATTTCGAGATAGCTCACAAGTGAATCTAAGTATTCTTAATCAGCTCATAAAGTCGCGGCACCTGGCTGGCAATCACCTGGGTTTCGCTGCGGCCGGCGAACTTTTCACCAACTCCACCGTATTCGAATACGAACAACCACGGATGTGGCCAATCACCGCACGAGATGCGCTCCAACACCCAATCCAGGATCTCCCAGTCAGGCTCCAGGGCTTCCAGGTGATCCTGCAGCCGGTTACCGAGACGGTGCACGCCGGTGAAGTGCAATTCGCGCAGCTTCTCCACCGGAAGCTGGTTCATGTAATCACGCTCATCCATCCCCAGGTAGCGGGCGGAAATGCGCGCATGCGAGATATCTAATAACAGACCGCACCCGGTTTCATCCAGGATCCGCCGGATATTCCTGGGGACAACGGCCGGCCTCAGGCTCTTATCATCCCATCCGCGGTAAGGGACGTTTTCGCCAATGATCTGCCCTGGTTCGAAATGCTGTGTGACCGTGTTCAGGTCTGCGATGATCTGGTCCAGGATGCGCCTGGATTCATGCGGGTCAGTGGTATCGATTTGCATTTCAGGGAAATGCTTGATGCGTGGGTCGAGATGTAAATTGACAAACGGGGTCGCGGTCTGGTCCAGAATACTCTGGATGCGCCCCCAATCCACCTTTGCGAGTGGGCCGTTCCCGGCTCTCAGCTCAAAATGAACGGATACCGGGCAGAACGACTGCGCTTCCCGGATCATATCAGGCCAGTCCGGGGTTTTGAAGCGATCAACCTGGATTTCGCCCGCGGCTAAAAGACTGGCCGCCTGTGTGGAAAAATTAATGCCGAAGTCCATTTCTTATTCAGGGACAGCCGTTGGAAAGATGTTCTGCGAAAGTTTCCGCAAAGGAATGCCGTCCCGAGCCATCACACGCCATGCGAAAATAGAAATAGGGGGTCCTAGCGGGGAAAGCCACGGCCAGCAAGGCATTTAATCCCGCATTCGAGATTGGACCGGGAGGCAGGTCTGGATATTTGTAAGTATTGTAGGGTGAATCAATCTCGAGGTCCGATAAGGTAAGGGGGTTCTTCCACCAGGTTTTTTGATCCGGGATATAACCAAGCGCGTACTGCACGGTTGGATCGGAGTCGAGTTTCATGCCATTCGACAGCCGGTTAAGAAACACCGAAGCGATCAGCGGCATTTCATCCTCGATCACTGCTTCACGCTGGACGATCGAGGCCAGCGTCACAGCCTGGTGCCGGTTCAATCCCTGGTTATTGAATCCTTCAGCCAGGTCTGTGTCCACCTTAATCTGAAAATCCTCCAGGATTGTTAGCAGAAAATCCTCCAGGGCGACCTGGCGTGGCAGCAGGTAGCTGTCGGGAAAAAGATAGCCTTCAAGAGAGGCCCCGTCTGGCAGCTCCAGGCCAGCTGTGAGTGAGGAGGTGGGATTACGGGCTAATGATAGAAAATCCTCCGGGCTGAATCTCAATCCGGAAGTAGGCAGGGTAGCAGCAATTTCCTCCAGCCGCCAGCCAGGCAGGATGCCAAACACCACCTCACCGGGGGTAGCATCCTGCAATGAAAGGGCGATCTCGACAGGGGTCATGCGCGAGCTGAGCCTGTATTCACCCGCCTGCAAGGAAGTATCAAGGCCTGCATAGACCAGGAAATCACGCAAAGCTTTGGCGCTCGAGATCAGCTGAAGCTGTTCCAGGCGTGTAACGACACCTACCACCGAATCCCCAATTTTCACCTGGAACGGCAGGGTCTCGCCGAGAGGATTAGCTGGTTGTTTCAGCAGGTCCTTCTGTAAAAACAACCTGGAGGACAGGTAAATTCGCTGATATAAGCTCAGGTGCTCGCCTGGCGGTCCGAAAGACATTTCTGTTTGCGGCAGCAAGGATAAGTAAATCCAGCCCGCTCCGAGCACAAACAGGCAAATTGTCAGGGTAGATAAAGTCAGGATGCAGGTTCCCCAGGCTGAACGTTTCATAATTTATCTTTGGGCATCGAGGTAAGTCTGGAGCAGGTAGGTCGCGGCGAGGTCATCAAAGTGACCACGGCTCTTTTTTGGGGAAAAGCCCATTTCCAGGCGCGCCTCTCGGGCAGCCTGGGTGCTCCCGCTTTCATCCCAAAGCAGCACAGGTAGGTCTGTCTGGCTGCGGATGGCTTCAGCCAACCGGCCTGCGCGCCTGCTTTGAGGGGTTTGCCGGTCATCGTCATCGAGTGCCTGGCCGACGAGGAACAGTCCAACTTCATGCTGAATGCCAAGCTGGACGATCAGCGCAGCGTCTGCCAGACGGGCAGTGTGCTGGATCACGGTGAGCGGGTTGGCAATCGTTCCAGTTGGGTCGCTCAGGGCAATTCCCAGGTGCTTCTCTCCCGGATCAATCGACAGGATTCTCATTGGATTTCCTGTGCCAGGACCTCCGGCTGGATCACCTGTACCTTAATCCTCAGTGGGATATAAGGGAGGCGCGGCCACCAGGAAGGTATCAGCCGGATCACAGGAGTATCTTCTAAGTCCAGGTTAGCAGCGAGTCTCGCTTCCGCCGATTGGGGATCGAGCCCCAGCGCTAACTGCACGGCCTGCGGCTCGGGTAACACAGCCTGAACCTGGCGGCTGGCTCGCAGTGACCATTCGGCAGTATCGTCATGAAAAAACGGGTCACCCAGGTTCTCAATCTTGAGCGAGCCGTCCAAGGGCATAAAACCGTCCGGCAGACTGCTATTCAGTAGGATCTCCACCAGGGAGTTGATATCCTGCTGTGCAACGCTGAATGCTTGGTAATTCACCCTGAGCAACAAGCGGAGCTCATCGGCTGGCTGTCCCGCAGCGGGCTGGTAATCCTGGTCCAGCACCTCTGCCAGGCGAATACTGGCGGGAATCAACACATCTCCTTCTGCCAGGTCTTGCTCCATCTCCGCCAGAGCAGTAATTTGTAGTGATTGCATCAATCGATCCGCCAGCTCCTGCCGGTCTGCGTCTTCCGGGACAGGCAGCAAGCGCTCGTTCCCGTTATCGGTGGGCTGGGGATTGGTGACGCTCAACGAAGTGCCTAATTGACCTTCGATCGCAACCAGGCTGCCGGCAGGCAAATTTCCAGATGACCCTGGAACCAGGCTGCTTACAGGCAAGGCCAGAGATCGACCAGGGCCAGCCGGGATCGTCCCCGGAGAGGAAACCCGGAAGCGTTGGGGAGTATCACCCTGGCTGCGAACTACAGTCCCTGTTGGGATTTCTACTGCCTGGTCGGTCAAATTCGTGAAAAGGACGGAGCCGCCGGCGGGACGGTCGGGGAAACTCTGCCTGGAAATGACAGGCAGGCTGTCACGCCCTTCCACGATGACGTTTATCTTTCTAAGCGGCACCTGGCCTGTGAGCTGGATAGATGCGATGTCAGGACTGGCGCGTACGGGGATGGTTAAACCCTGATCATTCACCTGTGGCTGCAGATAGATTTCAGCACCAGGCAGCAGGACGGCGGCAAGCAGCAGAATTGAAATCACTCCTGCCAGGAACAATCCAATTCGCACCAGTGGGTGGAGCCTGTGGATTTCTTTGACCGGGCGGGTGAGAGGCGCTCTATGGTAGCCAGGAATGACAGCTTCGGAGACCGTCCGCTCACGGTTGTAGGGCTCTTTATTGGAGGATTGTATGCGGCGGAAACGGCGCGGCAGCCTCCAGATGGAACTGCGCGCTTTCGATAAACTGCTGTAGACCGGGATTCCGAGGCGTGGTGCGTGATAACGTACCCTGTGGTCGCGCGAAACCAGTGCAATCTGGGAGCCCAAAGCTCCGGCGGATCTCTTCAATAAAATCAAATCAAGCTGGCGGTTGAGGATCTTTTCCTTTTCAGGCCACACTACAAGGATATGGCTGGATTTACCCCAGCCCATTTTATCTTTGGCTGAAGTAATATCATCATGCGGTTCCAACTGCAGGATAAAAGTCTTCATCAGGCCTGGCACCCACAACCGGCAGGATTTTTCTCGTCCCTCAAGCTGGCAACCTTCAGTCGAGCCGTTTCCGGATCCCCAAAACCATCCCGGTGATGCCTCCCAGGAATAATAGGACACCAAGAATTCCCGCCGTAATGGTATAGCGGTCAAGGACGACGTATGGGGCAGTGCCTGTTACTTCTGGCTGTGTATACAAGCGGTAGAACGTATACAATTCACTCAGAACGAGGAAAATCAAGGCCAATCCGGCCAGCACTGCCAGTATAGATAACAGGATCTGGACCATTCCCTGGCGTCGATTCAGGCTTTGCCTGTTCTTCATGCTGACTTCAGCCACCAGGCGCTGGGATTGGTCCCAGCTCATGCCGGTTCTTTCGCATACCATCATCACCACGTCGCTCTGCCGTCGCTGCTTCGAGAGAGCCGCCAGGATAGCTTTTTCAAGCCTGGCCTGGTCGCCGGGTGACAGCAGCTCAGCTGATATTTTCGACAGGGCATCTGGATCCCAGACCGGTGCTGGGGGCGGTATCGTCTCATCCGCATGGTCTTCCTCTTCAAGTTCAAGCCCATCCACCAACTGAAAATCTTCGACCGGTTGGAAGTCTTCAATCAGTTGTTCGTCCTCGACCAATTGGTATTCTTCAGCCGGTTGAACCTCCGTCTCCATCGAGACATCTTCGACCTGTTGAAAATCTCCTGCAAATTGAGCTTCTTTGATAGTGGAGTCGCCGGGTGGAGCATACTCCTGGTAATCCTGAGGTGCGGGTGTTTCCTCGCCCGGAATCGCGCCTTCGTCCAGGGCAGGTTCTTCCGGAAGGGGAGGCTGTGTTTCTGACACCTGCACGGCGGCCGCACCAGCTGGAATCATTGGATCAATCGTGGAACGGCTGGCAAGGTTCCGGCTGACAAAGCGCCTCACGACATCTTGCGGTGCTCCTAACAATCCGCTCAACTCTTCAACAATCTCGTCCTCCGGACGGTTCTTCTCAATTTCTCTGAAAACGAAGTCGATTGCCTCTTGTTTTTCCATTTTTCTCTCCTAGGCGCTGCGCAGTGTGTCGATTACCAGCTGCTGGTCGGATTCAGACAAACTGTAGTAAAAGGGCAGGCGCAGAAGCCGGTCGCTGATCTCTTCGGTTACTGGACAATCTCCGGCTTTTCCGCCAAGTTTTAAACCCATCCCCGAGGTGTGAAGGGGCAGATAATGGAAGACACCAAGAATCTGGTGTTTTTTCAGGTGTTCGATCATAACAGAGCGCGACTCCAGCGTCGGAAAAAGCATGTAAAACATGTGGTAAGACTGCTCGCAGTGGACTGGAATAAATGGCAGCCTGATTCCGTTGACCTGCGCCCAATCCTGGAGCTGACCCTGGTAGTTCTCCCAGATTGTGCGACGTTTCGCCTGGATCTGGTCGGCGCGTTCCAGCTGGGCGTATAGGAAAGCCGCTAATATTTCCGAGGGCAGGTAGCTTGAGCCTAGGTCGACCCAGGTATATTTATCCACCTGGCCGCGGAAGAAGCGGCTGCGGTTTGTTCCTTTCTCCCGCAGGATTTCGGCTCTTTCATTGTCTCCTGCGTGGTTCATCAACAATGCCCCGCCTTCACCGCAGGTCACATTCTTTGTCTCGTGAAAGCTCTGGGTCGCCAGCCGTCCAAAGGTGCCCAGGAATTTGCCCTTGTATTTTCCGAACAGGCCGTGGGCGTTGTCTTCTATGACTGGAATTCCCTTACGATTTGCAGTCTCGAGTATGGCATCCATCTCGCAGCCTACACCGGCATAATGCACCACCACGATCGCCCGGGTGCGGGATGTGATCGCCTGCTCCAGCAATTGCTCATTGAGATTCAGGGTGTCTGGGCGGATATCGATAAATACGGGCCTGGCACCCCGGATTGTAAAGGCGTTGATGGTGGAAACGAAAGTGAAAGAGGGTACGATGACTTCATCGCCAGGCCGGATATCGAGCAAGAAAGCTGCCATCTCGAGCGCATGGGTGCAGGACGTGGTCAACAGAGCCTTTGCCACTCCCAGCCGCTGCTCCAGCCAGGCATGACACTGGCGTGTGTAGGCTCCGTCGCCGGATATATGGGAGTTTTCGATGGCACGGGCGATATACTCAAGCTCGGTGCCCACGATAGAAGGTTTATTGAAAGGTATCTTATAGCTGCTCATAAGGATTTATTGGCTGCAGGGAGAGAACCACTTATGGAAATATAACTGGCAGGAGCGGGTCACCAGCCCATTGCGCTGCACCATCCTCTGGGTGGCGATGTTGCGGCCCTGGGTCGCCAGCCAGATGTATTGTACGCCTGCCCGCACATAATGATCCAACCCGCTGCGGAATAATTCATTCCCGGCTCCCAGGTTGCGCGCCGCCGGATCGACACCTGTCAGCTCATACTGCCCCCTGGTGGGATCGTGCGGGTCAATCAAACCGGTGATGTAACCGATGATTTCTCCCATGTGCTCGGCTACCAGGGCGATCTGTGCGCCGCCTTCGAAGCTCTTTTTTACCCAGGTGGCATAATACGCCTGCCAGCTGTCCTCAGGGAAGCAGCGGTCGAAGTAAAAGCGCGAGTCGTAGTAACTGTGCCTGGCAATTTCCTGCAGCCTGGGGATGTCTTCTATCTTTCCCTGCCGGATTTGAATGTCTGGGGCGGTATGCGGGCGGGTGTCTGGATACCAATCTTTGAGCGAACGCTCCATATTCAGGCGAATTTCGACCAGGCGGAAATCGAGATCTTCAGCCAATCGTATCGTATCGATGTCCTCGGCGTTGGCCAGGAAATAAAGGCAGTCGATGTGGTTGGATTCAGTCCAGGCGTAGATGTCTTCTACCAGCTTCCCGTCCAGCTGGTTGGAATAAATCCTGGCTATACGGCGCCCGAAGAAGTTTGTATCCCACTCAAGGAACTGGCAGGGCTCTGCTTGCGTCATTGTGAATCCTCGCGGCTCATAGATGGGGAGTCGGTTTGAGCGCGGATAACATAGGTGGGTCTTTCCATCAGGCGGAAATGCATGCGAGCCAGATATTCACCGATAATACCCAATGAAAACAATTGTACACCCGAGAAAACCGCAATAATGGAGGCCAGGAATGGAAAGCCGGGGACGCTGCCGCCCTGCACCAGGTAGCGACCGACGACGTAGATAAGAATCACAAAACCGAACAGGGCAAAACTGAAACCCAGCAAGCTGGCAAGCTGAAGGGGAAGGATTGTGAAGCCAGTCATCATGTTGATGGCATGCTGGATCAATTTCCGGAATGTGTAATTTGAAGTGCCTGAGTGGCGAGGAGCGTGTTCTACAGGGACTGCGGAGAAGCGGGTGGTACCCCAGGCCAGCAGGACATCCAATGTAACAAACGGGCTGCGAAAACTGCCGAATGCCTGGCGCAGGTCAGTATGCAGTGCTCGGAATGCGCTTACCTTGCGGGCGTTTTCAACCCCCATGGTGCTCTGTAAAGCCAGGCGCGTGATTGTGGAGGCAAGGTTGCGCCACAAACCGTGCTGCTGCCTGGTTGGCGTTCCGTATACCACATCATATCCCTTATCGAGTTCTTCCAACAGCCTGGGGATCTCCTCAGGCAGGTGCTGGAGATCGTCATCCATCGTAACAGAAACGGGGTAAATTGCTTCACGCAATCCGCACAGCAAGGCATTATGCTGCCCGTAGTTGCGCATTAAATTTATCCCGCGCAACTCAGCATGATTCCGGCTGAGGTCAGAAATGACCTGCCAGCTGTTATCCCGGCTGCCGTCATTCACCAGGATTATCTCGTAAATGTAGCTGCCTTTCCGCAGCACGCTATCAAGGCGCCTCACCAGGTCTTCCAGCGATCCGGCGCTGTTGAAAACCGGGATGATGACGGAAATTTGTTTTTTTTCTTCCAATTGTTCGACCATTTTTCTTTTATCCGCTGCGGATAACCATTATTCGGAGATAGGACAGCAGGTTCAGGGGAAAATACACGGAACCTCCTGGGCCAGCTGCACATAGGCCTGATCGCGAGCTTCACCGGCTGGCAGCTCGTCCCGCATCTCGTACCAGGTCTGGCAGAGCATATTCTGCATCTTGGGAGAGTCTCTCATGGCTAATAAAGATAGCTCGATCGCGCGTTCGAAGTTTCCCATATGGGCAAATCCCTTAATGAAAGGCACCAGCTCCGAGGCAGTCTCCCGGTCGAATTGTTTACCAAGCTCGAAGGCTGAGGCGCTCAACGCCACGACAGTCTCCCAATCACCAATCTGGCTGGCAAGCTCTGCTTTTTCAAAATAATAACACCAGTCGGGTGCAGGTTCAGGGCCAAATTTTGATACAGGCGGTGAGGCTGGTGGATTCTCCCTTGCCAGGATCAGATCGGGATTTGAGAGATGTAAGGCCTCCGGGATCAGCAGCGGTTTATACGGCAGGTTGCGGTCTTCGTCGGGGTGCATAACCTTCAGGCAGCGCGGCGGTTTGTAGAAGGCCAGGATGCCGTCGGAGGTCGAGCCTTCGAAATCAGTCACCCGGTAATCCATTATGATCGGAAGGTCCAATTCAAGGCCCGGCAAATCCCGGTATAAGCGCGATTCCAGGTTGTAAACCAGGTAGGGCATGTTTAGTGACTGGTTGCCGGGTGCGTATGTCCAGTTGACAGGTGCAGATAGTGAATTATCGCTGTAGTATGTAAATGGCAGGTCGGAAGTCAGGATGGCTGTGCCGGGTTCCAGCCCGGGCGCCCTCCATGTCAGCTGCCAGAAGAAGGCTTTTTGCATCTGCCATTCTTGCTTGTAGAGCAGAGCATCGTACAGGTGCATCCCGGCGGACAGCCCAATCAGGAGTCCGGTGATCACTGCCAGCCTGAGCTGCGAGCGGCTGAATAATGTGATGATCCCGGCTGTAAGGATGGCCATGCCCGGCATCATCATCATCGTAAAGCGGTCCCAGGGAAATATCAATTCAAAGTGCAGGTCGGTCACCCAGATCGGCCAACCTCCGACCAGCAGAGTAAAAATTCCAAGCAGGATCATACACCGCGTGCCGTCTCTAAGCCTGCTTTTCCACAGATCGGGGATCGAATAAATTGGGGTGGTTTTCAGACGCAGCAGGAAGAATACCGTCAATGCACCGGTTAATAC
>Ga0209254_10007111_pt1 | contig 10325 bp, 10 predicted proteins | sample FrelakmetDIP11DI_FD_187148 | JGI IMG/M metagenome (GOLD analysis project Ga0209254, IMG submission 187148) | Freshwater lake sediment microbial communities from the University of Notre Dame, USA, for methane emissions studies - DIP11 DI (SPAdes)... | ecosystem: Environmental > Aquatic >... | reverse complement strand
GAGGAGCTGATCGCACAGGCAGCAGACCTGGAGCGCCGCGGGTCAAACGGCCTGCCGCTTTACGGCATTCCATTTGCGATCAAGGACAACATCGACCTTGCACACCACCCCACTACTGCCGCCTGCCCGGAATATAGTTACATTGCTGCACAATCCGCCCAGGTTGTCGCGAGCCTCGTTTCGGCGGGAGCGATTCCCATCGGCAAGACGAATCTAGACCAATTCGCCACCGGCCTCGTCGGGGTGCGGTCGCCCTATGGGTTTCCGGGAAACAGCTTCAATCCCGAGTACATCCCCGGCGGATCGAGCTCCGGCTCAGCGATCGCGGTCGCGACGGGACTCACGAGCTTTGCACTCGGCACGGACACCGCGGGCTCGGGCCGCGTACCGGCGGCGTTCAACAACGTCATCGGCTACAAGCCAACTTGCGGATTGCTCAGCACACGCGGCGTCGTGCCTGCCTGCCGTTCGCTGGACTGCGTTTCCATCTTCGCCCTCACCGCTGGCGACGCGGCAGCGGTGCTGCGCGCCAGCCGCGGCTTCGACGCTGAGGACCCTTACTCCCGGCGTGCGCCTACGGTGGGCCAAAAGCTCACGCCCACGTCTTTCGCCGCCTGCCGCTTCGGAGTGCCCAGGCAAGATCAGTTGGAATTCTTCGGCGACGCGGATACAGCGGCGCTATTCGCTGCCGCGGTCAGTCGGCTCGAACAGTTGGGCGCTGAGAAGGTCACGGTTGATTTCTCGCCGCTCCTGGAGACCGCGCGCCTGCTCTACGAAGGACCATGGGTGGCAGAGCGTTATGCTGCAATTCGTGATTTCATCGAAAAGCAGCCCGAGTCGCTGCATCCTGTCACCCGCACGATCATCGGTGGGGCAACCCGGTTCGCGGCCGCTGATGCTTTCGACGCGCTCCATCGTCTCAAGGAACTCCAACGGCAGGCTGCCCGGGTCTGGGATTGTGTCGACATTCTCATCACTCCAACTGCAGGAACCATCTACCGCGTAGCGGAGGTCGAGGCCGACCCGATCCGCACCAACAGCAACCTGGGCTATTACACCAACTTCGTCAACCTCCTGGATCTGTCGGCGATTGCCGTTCCGGCGGGGTTCCGATCCGACGGAATGCCTTTCGGAGTCACGCTGCTCGCCCCCGCATTCGCGGACGAGTCGTTGTGTGCGCTCGGTGATGCCGCGCATCGTGTGGCGGGACCCACCATGGGCGCGACAGCTAATCGCCTGCCACAGCTCCGGATCGAAGACCGGCTCCCGGAAGGGTCTTGCAGCGGGACGATCCCCTTGGCAGTGTGCGGCGCACACATGTCTGGGTTGCCGCTCAATCACCAACTGACAGAGCGTGGCGCGCGCCTTGCACGCAAGTGCCGAACCGCACCCGAGTACCGATTCTATGCTCTGACCGAATTTTCGCCACCGCGCCCCGGACTGGTGCGATCCGATACGGGCGCATCAATCGAAGTCGAGGTATGGGACGTTCCATCGGAGGCGTTCGGCAGCTTCGTCGAAGGCATTCCGGCTCCCCTCGGAATTGGGACGGTGACGTTGGAGGATGGTTCGCAGGTGAAGGGTTTCCTGTGCGAGGCGCATGCGGCGCGATCGGCGCGTGACATTTCGAGTCTCGGCAGTTGGCACAAGTTCATCAACGAGGAGCGGAGAACATGAGTGCACAACCAGGCGCGATCCCGGCGCAAGAGCACGTGGTCCATGGAAGCCACGGAGGCGACCGGGGGTTCGCCAAGCTCGACTTCGAGTAACGACTACCCTGGTCCGGTCAAGACCGCGCTGTTCGGCATCCAGCATGTACTGGTGATGTTTACCGCAATGGTCGGCGGTCCGCTGATTGTCGGCCGCTTGCTCAACCTTCCCGATGAGACACGCGTCCTGATGGTTTCGGGCACCATGATCGGATGTGGCATCGCGACCATGATCTCCTCGCTCGGTCTTGGATTCATCGGACCGCGCCTGCCAATCGTAATGGGGGTCTTCTACATCTTCATCGGGCCGATGGTCGCCATCGCCAAGGATGTCAACCTAGCGGCAGCAATGACGGCGTTGATCATCGGCGGCGCGGTGCAGTTCGCCTGGAGTCCACTCATCGGAAGACTCCACCGGTTCTTCCCGCCGATCGTCACCGGAACGACGATCCTGCTCATCGGCAGTGGGCTGATGAAGGTCGGCATCAGTGTCGCATCAGGCTTCGGCACACCGGCATTCGGCAAACCGCTTACGCTCGGCTTGGCTGCTCTGATGATCGTACTGATCCTGGTGATCAGCCGCTATGCGAAGGGATTCGTCCGAGCGTTGTCGCTATTCGTGACGATGATCATTGGTTACATCATCGCGACCGCAGTCGGGTTGATCGACTTGGGGACGCTGGGGAAGGCGGGCTGGATCGCTGTGCCGTCACCTTTTCCCTACGGTGGCCTGGAGTGGCCGGGATTGATCGGCGTGATCACCGTGATCGTATGTTTTTTCGCCACGGCTGTCGAAACCACCGGACACACACTTGCAGTAACGCGCATCTGCGGTGTGCCGCCCGAGGGCTGGCGCATCCGCGGAGCCGTGGCCAACGATGGCCTCGGCTCCGCGCTCTCGGCGGTGTTCGGAGGCATGGCGCTCACTTCGTACTCGCAGAATATCGGCGTGATCTCCCTCACCGGCGTGGGCAGCCGTTTCGTGGTGGCCTTCGGCGGCTTCTTCCTGATTCTCATGGCGCTGGTGCCGAAAGTCGGAGCGATCATCGCGCTGATGCCCAATGCGGTACTAGGGGGCGTGCTGTTGTTCATGTTCGGCATGGTCGCCTCGGTCGGCGTGGACATCATCGGGCGCAACATGACCTCGCGCCGTGATGCGCTGATCCTTGCAGCTTCACTGGGGGTCGGCTTGGGAATTCAGGCAGCGCCACCGGGCGCATTCGACGCGATCCCGCAAGCGCTGAGAATTCTCGTCACCGACGGCATCGTGATGGGCATCTTGTTGGCGATGGTGCTTAACCTGGTGTTTCCGAAGGAAGACTAGGTCGGCTCGGGTTTTGGTTTGGAGCGGGGGTTCCGGGAAGGCCGCGCGGAGTCCCTGTTCTTGGCCGGTGCCTGCGCATCCAGGTGTGCAAGATGCAGCCGGTGCAGGCTGATAGTCCGCACTTCGGCCTTGCTCGCCTCGATGTGCGCGCGCAGCTGCCCCGTCGCGCGCTCCGCGTTGCGCGCCAGCACCGCGCGCAGAATCTCTGCGTGTTCCCGGTAGGTGTAAGTGATCCGCTCAGGGTGGGTGAAGTCCAGCCTCCGCAGGATGCGGATGCGCTCGGTGATGTCATGGTGGACGCGTGCGAGTTCAGGATTGCCGGCGGTGGCGACCAGCGACGAATGGAAGTCCTCGTCAAGTTGTGCCACTTTCGCGCCGTCGGTGAGCCGCTTGTTCGGACTCACCAACCAGATCGCGCGCAGCCCGTCCAGCAGAGTACCAGGCTCTCCGGCACACAGCCTCTCCACGGCGGCCACCTCAAGTACGATGCGCAGGTCGTAGAGGTGGTCGAACTGGTCGAAATCGAGCGGGCTCACGCTCCATCCGCTCTTCGCATGTACCTGCAGATAACCCTCGCGCGCCAGCCGCATCAACGCCTCCCGCACCGGCGTACGCGATACACCCGACCGTGCGGCGATCTCACTCTCCGAGAAGCGGGCGCCGGGCAGCAAGCGGAAATCGAAGATATCCGCCTTGATCCGCTTGTAGACTGCGATGGCAAGTTTGTCGCGCACACCCGGGGTCCGCGTCTTGAGAGCTCGTATCATGGTTTCAGCTTAGCAGAGTCGGCGCCGCGCGGCTGGGGCATGGGCTCCTTCGCGGGATCCCGCACCTGGAGTCAGGCCCAAGGCGATGATTTCTGGCACGATCGAGAGTGGAGGAGGCTCGAATGACGCGAGCGCGGCCCGCCGGGAATACCGCAGCGGTGATCCCACAGCCAGCCGGGATTGCAATGGCGGGGCACGCCTACTGCGCGACGCATTGCATGCCACACCCGAAGCGCGCACTCCGGGACGAAGTTCATGTCTGGCTGGTTGAACCGGTGGCGTGGCGACGCGCTTTTGGCGACGACGGCCTGATCCTGTCCGCGGAGGAACGCATTGCGGCGGATACATTTACGTTGGGGACTCTGCGCGAGCGGTACATGACTGCGCATGGCGCGGTGCGCCGATTGCTTTCGCTCTATGTCGACATGTCGCCCGTGTCCTGGGTGTTGCGTCGGGGTACGCGAGGAAAACCCTTCATTGCAGGCAATTCCGACCTTCGATTCAGTCTGTCCTACGGTGACGACTTGATCGCGATCGCGATCGCGCGAAACGTCGAACTGGGCATCGACATCATTTCCACTCACAGACGTGTCGATGTAATGCAAATCGCAGAGTACGTGTTTGCCCAAGAGGAGATTGCGGACTTGCGCGCCGTAGGTGCTGACCTAGCTCGGGACCGGTTCTTCGACTTCTGGGCACTGAAGGAAGCGTACGCCAAGGCAACGGGCGCGGGATTTTGGGAAAATCCAAACCGCTACGCCTTCTCGTTCCCGCGTCAGGACGTCATTGCGTTCCGTCACGATAGCAACGAGGACGACAGGCCATGGCAATTCGTGCTGGGCTGTGCTCCGCGGGACCATCGTCTGGCGGTCGCTGTGCGAAGCCGGGAAGGACAATCGCGCAAGATCATTGCCAGAATGGCGCCAAGCGGGGAGGTTGCTGCGCTCGCCGCCGATCGGGCGTATGGAGACGGGAAACACGGCGTCGGTGATTCGATTCCCTCCGTTGCAAAATTGCCGTAACGGCAGAGTCGGCGACCGGCTTTTCAACCGACAACGGGCCGTTGCACATCGATGTGCCACATGACCGCGGGAGAATGCGAATCGTGACTGCTCGGCGAGCATGAAGTGTTTTGGTCAGGCGACGGGTGTGGATCGCCGGTTGACTGAGTTGAACGGCCGCCGGCGCGGCCACCGGCATGGCCGACGACATCATTGTCCGTGATCGCGCTGGCCTGGTGTTCGAGGCTAAGGGGTGCGGCACCCGGGTTGAGGTGGGCGGCAAAGTTGGGAGTGGTCTGCATGCGGTCCTGAAGATTCATGATCTGGTGCTGGGGATGCATCCTGCGGACCTTCTCCCTGGCGCAGCAGCGGTCGGCCGTTGAACAGCATGGCAGGTGGAGAATGCGATAGGGATTTGGTTACTCGGTCCGGTGGTCATTCATGGCGGTCGCGCGTTGTTGCGGTACGTGGCTGTAGGCCATGAAAAGGATATTGAATACTGGGCCATCGAGTAATGGGCTTGGCTTGCGCCTGCATTGCCAGCATCGACACACGGAGGCAGGCATGAAGCAACTGACATTCATCAAGCGCAGCAACGGCAACCACTGGGTCGGCGACGGCTTCCCGGTGCAGAGCATCTTCTCGTACAACGATGTCGCCGGGGAGCTGTCGCCGTTCCTGCTGATGGACTATGCGGGGCCGGCGACCTTTCCGCCGACGACGCGCAAGCTGGGCGTCGGCGAGCATCCGCACCGCGGGTTCGAGACCGTCACCATCGTCTACGAAGGCGGTGTGACCCATCGGGATTCGTCGGGCGGCGGCGGCACCATCGGTCCCGGCGACGTGCAGTGGATGACGGCGGCGGCGGGCGTGGTGCACGAGGAGTTCCACAGCGCCGACTTCGCGCGGCGTGGCGGCGTTTTCGAGATGGTCCAGCTCTGGGTCAATCTGCCCGCCAGGCACAAGATGTCTGCGCCCGGATATCAGGGGATTGCCGATGCGCAGATACCGCGCGTCGAGTTGCCCGGGGATGCCGGCACGGTTCGGGTCATCGCCGGCGAGTACGACACCGCGAAGGGGGCCGCCCGCACCTGCACGCCGATGAACGTCTGGGACCTGCGGCTGAAGGCCGGCCGCTCTTTGTCCTTCGAGCTTTTCGATGGCCATACCGCGGCGCTCTTCGTTCTGCACGGGGCCATCCAGATCGGCGCGCATGCTGTCCGCTCCGCGGAGCTTGCGGTTGTGGAGCGGGAAGGCACACAGCTCGCGTTCGACACGGCGGAGGATTCCGTCGTTCTGCTATTGAGCGGGCAGCCGCTCGATGAGCCGATCGTCGGCTACGGCCCCTTCGTCATGAACAGCCGCGACGAAATCATGCAGGCGATGCGCGATTTCGAGAGCGGCAATTTCGGGCAGATCGCCCGTTGATCCGACGGCACACCCGCTGCACATTCGGAGAAGCAGACACCGCGCCGCGCCCGCAACGGGCTCTTGAATTGCCCACTTCCAGCATCGCATCGCGCACGCGGGTCAGCGGACAGCTTCCCGAGGCATGACTCCGATCGTAAGACGAGAAATGCACACGAGCCGGGCGGCATCGTCGACGACCCGGATCTCCCACAGTTGTGTCGTTCGTCCGATATGCAGGGGCCTTGCGGTCCCGTGCACCCACCCGTCGCGAACGCCGCGGACGTGATTCGCATTTATCTCGATCCCGACGGTCAGCGCTGCGCCGTCGTCGACACAGCAATGCGCGGCAGCGCTGCCTAAGGTCTCGGCGAGCAGCACCGAAGCCCCGCCGTGCAAGAGCCCGTAGGGCTGGATGGTTCGTCCATCGACGGGCATCCGGGCGCTAAGGTAATCGTCTCCGACGTCGGTGAACTCGATGCCGAGATGCTCGACGGCCGTTGCGCGGGACATTGCCTGGAGATCGGTAAGCGTCGGCCTTTGATGCCAGATGGCGGTTGCCATGGAATGGGTACCTCGATCGGGAAGTGTCACCGCCGTATTCTGAAGCATCCTTGCGGACGCCGCAGTGGCGGGTGTTCAGTGTTTCTCGCGATGTCGCCCTTCCGTCGTCTCTTGCTCCGCGCACGTTTCCCGGCGGCCAGGACCAGACCTTTGCCGAATTGCCGCGGCCCAAGCCTGAAACTCAGGAGAACATTAGGTTGTAGTCCGGTCCGATCTCGCCTAAATTGACGAGCAAGCTTGGTGCGCCACATTCGAGGAGGGAGAGTCAATGCCCCTGCGAGAACCTGAAGTCGTTCGCCACTCGCCGGCTGCATTGGCGAATCGTCTGTTCGACTGTCGAGTCCAGACGATCGCCTTGACGGCCGGGCTCACGGATGCAGATGCGACCGTCCAATCGATGGAGGATGCCAGCCCGGCGAAATGGCATCTCGCGCACACGACCTGGTTTTTCGAGGAGTTCGTACTTGCCTCCTACGCGCCCGGCTACCTATCGGTCGACCCGCGGTACCGCTATCTGTACAACTCGTACTACGACGCGGTCGGTCCGCGCCATCCGCGCGCTTCTCGGGGACTGCTGACGCGCCCGACGCTGGTCGAGATTGTCGATTACCGGCACCGCGTCGACGACGCGCTCCGCGGGCTGGCAAACGGTTCACTTCCGCAGTCGGCGCTTGACCTCATCGAACTCGGCATCCAGCATGAGCAGCAGCATCAGGAATTGATGCTGACCGACCTGCTGCACCTTTTCGCCCAGAACCCGCTGCGACCCGTCTATCGCGCGACAGGCGACGCCGATTGCGCCGACGCGGCCCGGGAGCCGAAATGGATCGATTTCCCGGGTGGTCGTTTCGACATCGGGCATGCGGGCGCAGAATTCGCCTTCGACTGCGAGGGACCACGCCACACGCTCCTGCTGGCGCCCTATATGCTGGCTAACCGGCCGGTCACCAATGAGGAGTGGATCGAATTCATCGTCGACGGCGGGTATCGGTCGCCGCAGTTGTGGCTTTCCGACGGTTGGGGGCGGGTGCAAGCCGAGCACTGGCAGGCGCCTCTCTATTGGGAACAGCGTGACGGAGCCTGGTGGCAGATGACGCTGTCGGGGGAGCGTCGGGTCGAACCCGCGGCGCCGGTATCGCAGATCTCGTACTTCGAAGCCGATGCCTTCGCGCGCTGGAAGAACGCCCGTTTGCCGACCGAATTCGAGTGGGAAGTGGCGGCCCGTGCCCAACCGATTGCCGGTCAGTTTGCCTCGACGGGCCGCTTTCGGCCGTCCCCGGCGCCTCCTGATGGGCAAACACCGCTGCACCAGGTCTACGGCGATGTCTGGGAGTGGACGGCAAGCGCCTACAACGCGTATCCGGGCTTCAAGGCCGCGGCCGGCGCCGTCGGCGAGTACAACGGCAAATTCATGTGCAGCCAATACGTGTTGCGCGGCGGCTCCTGCGTGACGCCAGCAAAGCATGTCCGACCGACCTACCGCAACTTCTTCTATCCGCACCAACGCTGGCAGTTCGCAGGGTTGAGACTGGCGCGCGACGCAACCTAAACCCACCAAGTCGGCAAGGTTTTTTTATCCGATGGGGACGAGCATGATCGGGTTCCGGCCGATGGGCCCTGGAGGGCCAGATGGTGGCCGGGCGGCCAATTCATTGCGGATGTTCGAGAGTGGAGGAACCTATGCTCGACAAAGCCCCGATCACGACCATGCTCCCGGTGATCGACCTCGCCCGGGCACGGCATTTCTACGAAACAAAGCTGGGGTTGCGGCCGCTCGGCAGTTCGGCCGATGGCAAGTTCAAGTACGCCTGCGGAGACGCCACGCTGGCGCTGTTTCCGAAGCCGGAGGGAACAAAGGCGGAGCATACAGCCGTCAGCTTCCGGGTCGCCGACATCGAATCCGAGATCGTCGACCTCAAGTCAAGGGGAGTTGTGTTCGAGGATTACGACTTCCCGGGGCTCCGGACCGTCGATCATGTTTGCGTACTCGGCTCAGAAAAGGCTGCATGGTTCAAAGACACCGAGGGCAACTTTCTCTGCATACACGAGGATCTCGATTGACGCAGGCCAATCGAATGCTCTTGCGCCGACTCCGCCACAACGACTGAGCGTTCGGTGAGCGCCGAGTTGGTGCTCGCCGCCGGGGACCATCGTGCCTCTTCCCAAAGCAGACATCATCCCGCGGTATCAGGTGTTGCTGCAGCATGTCCCGTCTCCGGAAGCCGATCGGCAGGAGCTGCTCGCCGGGTTGTGCGGACCGCGCCCCTTCATTGCGTCGAAGTTCTTCTACGATTCCCTGGGCTCGCAGCTGTTCGCCGCCATCACAGTTCTCGACGAGTACTACCTGACGCGCACCGAGACGGCGATCATGGCCGCGAGCGTCTCGGAGATGGCATCCACCTTCGGCAGCCGAGCTTGCACGATCGTTGACTTGGGCGCTGGAGACTGCGTCAAGGCCTCGCGGCTCTTCACCGCGTTCAAACCGCAGCAGTATGTCGCCGTGGACATCTCCGCGCAGTACCTCCGGCAGTCCTTGGAAGGCTTGCAGGCGCGCTTCCCGGAAGTTCCGATGTTCGGCATGGTTGCCGATTTCACCCGTGCCCTCTCGTTCTCAGGCGCAGCTCCGACGTCGCCTCGGCTATTTCACTATCCCGGTTCATCGATCGGGAACTTCACGCCAAGCGAAGCGCAGACATTTCTTTCCATGTTGTGCGCGAGGATCGACGAGTTGGGAGGATTGTTGATCGGTGTCGATTTGGTGAAGGACGTTGTGACGCTGGAATCGGCTTACGATGACGCGCTCGGCGTAACGGCAGCTTTCAACCTCAATGTGCTGCGTAACGCAAATCGGATAGCCGGCACCGACTTCGCGGTCACCGATTGGCGGCATGTGTCGACCTTCAATGCAGTGCACAGCAGAATCGAAATGCACGTCGAGGCACGTCACGCGATCGAATTGAATTGGCCCGGTGGCCGGCGCACCTTCATGGCAGGCGACAGGATTCACACCGAGAACTCGCACAAGTATCGGGAGGCCGATTTCGCCGCGTTGCTCGAGCGCGCCGGTTTCGCGGTCGAGGCTGCGTGGACCGACGAGCGGGAGTGGTTTGCCGTTTTTCTTGCGCGGCCCGCACGTCTCCCATAACGACATCCAGATCGCAACTTCTGCGCCGCCTGGCCTGCAGGAACGCCGTTGAGCGCAGACCGTGAACGTCGCCTTCTCAGCCTCTCAGACCTTCGACAGGCGGCACCGGGGTGGTCCCGGCCATTGGACAGCGCATGGTGTGCCGCGATCCGAGGCGGTCTGCGGCGAGGCGCGACTCTGTGAGGCATGTGTCACTGTTCGTCGCGGTGAATTCCGTCGACATCGCCTCGGCCGCCGGAATCGAGCCTGGCGGCGATTGCCTGCAGTCCAGCCAGGGCGCTCGTTGCCAATCCCACGTCATCGGAAGTGGGGACCTCGGGTTCGCGCGGATTGATGCGGATCAGGCGTCCATCGAACTGATGGACAACGCGTTGACTGAACAGCCGCACCGACGGAATGGCAGTCCCC
>Ga0209254_10007109_pt1 | contig 10325 bp, 8 predicted proteins | sample FrelakmetDIP11DI_FD_187148 | JGI IMG/M metagenome (GOLD analysis project Ga0209254, IMG submission 187148) | Freshwater lake sediment microbial communities from the University of Notre Dame, USA, for methane emissions studies - DIP11 DI (SPAdes)... | ecosystem: Environmental > Aquatic >... | reverse complement strand
AGGAGCCTCCATAAAGGATTTTTTGTTGCTGGACAAGGTTGAGATCAATCAATCCGGCAGCGGAGTTGCTCAGAATCATATCAATCAATGTAACATATTTCCTGTCTTCGGTACTGTCCCCTTTAAATCTGAAAGCAAAGCTTACCGATTCAGCATCAGGGCCGAATACATCAAAGACTTCAGGCTGGGTGATAGGCTCTTCTTTGGCAGGAACAGGCTTTTCATATGGTTTTTCTTTAAACTGACCAAAGGTTTTATCGACCATTTGAATGGTTTTATCCATATCGAAATCGCCGCTCATTATAACTGCCATGTTATTCGGAACATAATAAGTATTGAAAAAGTTCTGGATATTAACCATTGAAGGATTTTTCAAATGTTCGGGATATCCCAGGATAGATCTTCCAAGAGGGTGGTTTGGGAAAAGGCCTTTCATTAAAGCCCGGGAGGCTTTAAAAGCATCCCTGTCCTGGGCCATATTAAATTCCTCATAAACTGTTTCGAGTTCAGTATGAAATAATCTGAGTGCTATGCTGCCGAAACGCTCCTGCTGTAGTTTAAGCCAGCGATCAATTTCATTCGATGGTATATCCTCTATATAAGATGTTCCCTGATAACTGGTAAAGGCATTTGTTCCCTGACCTCCTATTGTATTCATAAGTTTATCATACTCATTCGGAATCGCGTATGAGGATGCAAGAATGGAAAGGCTGTCTATTTTTGCAAAGATTTTTATCTTACCAACCGAATCGGTCATATTTCGTCTTTGCTCAAACAGATCGGAAATCTGAGTGAGCAGGACATTTTCTTTTTCCCAATCTGTTGTGCCGAATTTACTTGTTCCTTTGAACATCATGTGTTCAAAATAATGAGCTAACCCCGTAGTTTGTTCCGGCTCGATAAGTGATCCGGCTTTGACAGAGATCAGCGTCTGAATCCGGGGTGCATCTTTTATCACTGAAAAGTACACTTTTAATCCATTTCCCAGTGTATATAATCTGACACCCATAGGATCATTAGTGACAGTTTCGTAAGAATAACCGTTTGAATCGGTCTGTTTCTTAATTTCATACTTTGTTTTGCCGCAATTGCTGATTAAAATTGCAACAGACAACAGAATTAATTGAAAATAAAGTTTTTTCATGCATATTTCATTTTTAATGGGATCATGAAGTCCCCATGGTTATAAAACTACTCTTATCTGATGTTAAATTACGGACCTCCCACCAGACTTCCGTGCATGAGATCATCCGGATAATATTTGTGAAGATTTTTTTGAATTCTGTTCTTTTTTGGCTTATCTTTGATCATACGACCTGATATTGAAATTAGTCTTGTTGATCAGTAAATCAAATAGTATGCGAAAAGGATATAGTAACCCATCATAACCGGATGCAGTTGATCTTGCGTAAATGCTGTTTGACTTCAGTGTTATTCATCAAGCTCTGCCGCTACACCCCCGGAAGGCAATTAAGTCTGATTGTCTGATAAGAATCAGTTCTAAAGAACAATGTTGTTGAATTCAAAATTAACAAATTACAGGGAATATTAACTAAAAAAGCAAGAAAAATGGTAACAGGAAAAAAATGGATCAGGATAGTAATCGCTTTATTAGCGCTGAATCTGTTCCTGGCGCCTGGGTGCAGGGAAAAGGGTACCCAGGAGAAGATGACAGAGCAGGCACTCAAGATGGCTACCGGCAAAGATGTCGATGTGAATATAAAAGAGAATAAAGTTGAGATCGTTGACAAGGATTCGAGGACAGAGATAGCGGAAACTACTACCTGGCCTCAGGACCTCTCCGACGATGTCCCGAAATTCGACACAGGTAAAATCAACCGGGTAGTCAAAACGCAAGAACAGGGGGATTCATGGACATTCAACATCTATCTGACTGATTTTAGCGGAGATGACATCAGGAACTACGAGAATGCCCTGAAAGAGAAAGGATGGCAGACTGAAAGCATGCAAATGGGAGATAAGGGTGGTTCCCTTAATGGGCAGAAGGGTACAATGGGCATAAACTTCATGTACAACCTGGAAGAGAAGGATGGCATGCTGGCGGTATTCAACAGGCCTTAAGGGACAAACTGAACATTTTCACCTGATTTTCTGTCTTCTTTTATCAGAATTATGAGGAATGAGCTCTGATTTGTCACCAGGTAACCTGAAAGGATATTTTCATCCTCAAACTTAATTTTACACGCCATACTTTGACCGTCCATTCCAACATTGAAACATAACGTATCATTTGTTAACCTGATCCAGTTTGAGGAAGAGGTGTATCTCAAACCCGGATATTCAGTATAGACAGAATCACTGGTTATTCTTATTATTCCGTTGTCAAATCCTTCGGAGGCATCGGGACATGTAAAATTCCATTCGCCAAGCGAATTATTTTTAATTTGTGCGATTGCAGTCAATGATCCTGTAATAAGGATCAGTAAGAGGCAGAAGAATCGAAAGTAAATATTTTTCATCCATTTATAATTTTGATTTTCAACATTCTGATTTGTATAACTTATAAGTGCTTTATAATTACTCATTACACTTATAAGACCCTTTGGGACTATATAACCCCTGAAAATTAAGTTCTGTAATTCCTTTTGATATATATTCTATCAAGTGCAAAAGATAATGAATCTGAACATCTTTGAAGGGAAATGCCAAATTATACCCGGATGGAGTTAAGTGCACTAGGAAACACGGATCAAGAAACACCCGGAGGGATATAAAGGTCACTCGCTTTTACCTAAATGTAAAGTCTTGATCATTCTTTCATTTGCTACTTTCAATCCCTCAAAGATGATAGAAATAAGATGCGGACAAATAGTCCGCATCTCTTTAATAATGTGAAGTTTGTGAATACTTACCCTACAGTGTTTATTTTGGTAAATTAGTATGTGGAATAGCAAAGTTCACCGGGAGCATGTACCAGACATTTACAGGGATACCGTCCTGCATACCGGGTTTCCATCCTTTTATCGAACTTACTACCCGGATTGCTTCAGCATCAAGAAGTGGATGAACACCTTTAAGAACCGATATGCCTTCAGAATTTCCTTCTGTTGTAACAATAAATTTCAATATAACCTTTCCTTCAATTTTTTCTGCTTTTGCCTTTTCGGGATACTTTGTATTATTTTTAATGAAATTTAAGAGTTCATTCTCACCTCCCGGATACACTGGCATCTCCTCAACTACAATATAAGGAGGATCTTTAATAATATTATCCGGAAATTTGAATTTTAAGGTAACACTCGAGTTAAATGGTTTACCTGTATTCTTATTCTTCGGCGCTTCCCATTTTGGTGCGGATTTAATGACTCTTATAACTTCATCACTTAATAATGAATTTACAGGTAACACTGATATGATCTTGCTGACACTACCATCTGTACTGATTGTGTAATTAACTGACACCCAGCCTCCAACTTTTCCGCTGCTGGCTTCTGCAGGATAAATAACCCTGGAAGCAACCCACTCCTGAAATACCAGGAGTCCACCACCCTGGAAAGTCGGAAAATCATTGGGATAACTTTGTTTCAGCTTAGAAGTTGGCGGAGAAGTGTTTAATCCTAACTCAGCAGCCCGATTTTTAGTTATGATTTCTATTACTCCATAGCTTCCTTTTTCTCCATATTTATCAGTAGCTTCTTTGCCTTTTAAAACCTTTACTAATCCGAGATCGTCACGTTTTAATGTTATTTCTCCTTTGCTATTGCTTATTTTATCATCAACGACAATTAAAGATTGTAAATTATTATCATCTGTCCTCCTGATTCTTACATTTTCCCCTTCATGAAAGTAGCTTAGGTCAATTGTACGTACTCCCATTTTATAATTTGGATCTTTATCCATTTTAATGACCATCTCTGAAGTAAAATCAGGTTTAAGTGTTTGGTTTTTATAACCAATACCAGATACAAGGAGAAAAGCATCTTCCTTTATATTGCTCAGAGTGAATCGTCCGTCAGAATCAGTCTGCGTCCCGTATTCGATTGGAGCATTGTTTGTCCCTTTAATTTCTATTTCTGCTAAAAACACTGGCTTTCCATCCGCACCTAGTACGATTCCCCTGACAACATTTTGTTGAGTAGCTATTCCTTCTTTTGACAGAACTGTAGCTGATTTTGACTCTTTGAAGCTCAGCAAAAGGAAGAAGAGTGTTCCCATACATAAGGTAACTGCGATCCGTGCTCCATATATGAAGCTACCTGATCTTGATTTCATCATCATCATAAGTCTCAGTTTGGTAAATGAATTATTTGAACCACTTGTCAGCGAGATATTGCTGCTACACGAAATAAAACTCAATAGTTTATCAGTATAGCTTTTTATATCGGAATTATCGTTAATAACTCTATTGTCAGCCAGATATTCGTGATTTATTCTTATAGCCTTTTCATATAGAAGGTGAAGAGGGTTGAACCAATAAAAAATCTTTACCAGTTCGATCAGTATAATATCAACCGTATGAGATTGTCTTACATGTTCCAGCTCATGGTTAAGCAGTTCCTGGTCAATTTTACCGCTCAGGTAATCATCCTTGTTCAGAAATATATTGTTTAAGAAGCAGCAGGGACCCACCTTATCGTTTGTCAGAACTATCTGGTATCCTTTGGAACTAATTTTTTCAGATAATTTACTCCTTCTTATTATTAAATATATATTTCTTAAAAAGCGGATAAGAAACAATATTACGCCTGAAATATAAAGTACAAGCAGAATTGTGAATATGCTTATTGATGTAGTTTCCTCCTCTACGAAAGGCTGACTGATATTCAGATCCCCTGGGACAATATTGTGTGCGACAATAACCTCAGGGGTGTCATTATTGTAAGCAGGAATTATTTCATTTAGTTGGGGTGCTATCTGAAAATTCACTGGTATTGAAATAAATGGCAATACAAGTGAAAACACTAAAGAGACAACCAGAAAAAACCTGTTGAAAACAAAGAGCTTTTCCTTTCTTAACAGGAACCAGTAAAGCCCAAACAATAAGAGAAGGCTTACACTTGATTTGATAATATAAGCTGTCATTTTTTTGTCTTTTTTGAGGAAATTTTTTTGTCAACCAGATCTCTTAGTTCCTTCAACTCTTCCTGATTCATGTCTGTTTCATTTGTAAAAAATGAGGCGAACTGAGCAGTTGAATTGTTAAAAAAGTCCTTGATCAATACATTAATATGATCTGAAAAGTAATCTGTCTTTTTGATCAAGGGGTAGTATTCTCTTGAATTTCCGTACAGCTTATAACTGACAAACCCTTTATCAATCATTCGCTTCAATAGTGTCAGGACAGTTGTCGGGGCTGGCTTTGGATCCGGAAATTCATTCAGAAGATCACGAATAAATGCTTTGTCAAGCCTCCAAAGCAGTTTCATAATTTGTTCTTCGGCGTTTGTGAGATGCATTTTACTCTACATTTGATTTATATACTCTACAAATGTAGACATAATATTTTAAATATCAAAATTTTTTCAGATATATTTTTAATTAATATTTGCTTTTATTATAGAAAAAACCAAACGATCTGCTTTATCCGTCTTTTATCTGGCTTTTCTTAGGTTTCCGCTGCATGTCCGGAAGGGAATGGAGTTAATATAATAGTCCGGTGCTCTGAACCTTTAACCTCTTCATCATTTAATTATCTGTAGAGCATTTAGATTACAGGCTCTTCCAATTATTTATTTTGCGTGTTTTAATTTCCATAATTCTGGATATTCCCTTGCAGTGTCAATAATTGTTCTTTATAAAATCTTAACATATTTGCTATGTTATCTTCAGAAGGATTTTCTTTTAATTGTCTCTTTAGAATTTTATAAGAATCATCAAATTTCTGAAGTTCAGATTTAAACTTAGTCTTTTCTTCCCCACTATTAATAAGATTATAAGTTTGTCGGGTACTCCGATGAATCTGGTATTTATAATTATGTTCTACTTTCCAATATTTAAAAGAAATGCGTGTCAGAGGAGGAGAGATATGGGTTCTCCATACTACAAAAGATAAAATAAAGATTAGTAATGTTGCTATACCAACTTTTACCAGATAAGGCACAATACTGATTACCTCTTTAAATTTATTTTTTAATTTTATTAAGAAATGTTGTTTATGATCTGATTCAGGGTGATATGTATCGAACTTATCTTTATTATCTCTGATAAATCTTTCCAATTCTTCTTCTTTCCAGGTTTTCATATTACTGTGTATCTTCAGATCAGGGAACCATTAAAGATCATAAGCTAAGGTGTGGTTATGTAAAGATATTTCAAATTCTCTATAATTCAATTCTGGATTTTTAATTATATAATTTTGTACATCTTTCTTTTGGAGTATCTGTATGAATGAATGGCATATTTATAACTTGTAGCTGCTATTCATTTATTTCACCAGTCAGGGTTGCCTGAAAATGCTGATTAAAGAACCGGCATTTTTGCTTTCTACAAAGGGTATAATTTTAATAGCTGGTTACTTGTTTTTCATAACAAGTTCATATGAGTGATCGATCCATGAAAAAACTTCTTTATCGGGAATGGTCCCATCTAGATAAATAGTGTTCCAGTGCTTTTTATTCATATGATAACCCGGGATTACAGATGAATATCTTTCTCTGAGTTCAATTGCCAGTGCCGGGTCGCATTTAAGATTTATGCTCAGGTCGCCATCGAGGTTTGCCAGGACAAATATCCTGCCTGCAGCCTTGAAAACAAGTGTATCATCACCAAAGGGGAAGCTTTCGGCAACATTCTTCTTCGAAATGCAATATTCTCTTAAAGTCTCGATATTCATAAATTTCACTTTAATACTGATGAATAGCGCCTTGTTGATTTCGCTGTCTGCTGCGTTCCAGTTATCACAACAGCAGGGAAATTCATGATTGCTTATTTAATATCAATTATTTTCCAACGTAAATTGGAAATTCCTTTGGTATTAAGTATATATATGTAAAATTACATTATCCTGATGCCAAAGTCAAGTAGTTAGCAGATTTATAAGTATATTGATAATTTTATTAAGAAAAGAATGGTGTTAAATACCATTAACTTTTCGACAATTCTGAACCCTGTATTCATAAGTTCCCGATTGCAATGATTTGCTAAAAAATAATTGATTTTGGCTTTTAACTGGTTTAACTTTATAAAAGATAATTAAAGAAAAGGCACCGGTATAAAACAATAGAAAAATGTATTTAATAGCCTCTATATTAGATTGATATATAAATGAAGAACTGTCTGAAATCAGCATTTGCATTGCTATTGATTGTAACGTCTGCAAATATGCATGCTCAGATCAGGTCTGGCTATATGATTGGTTATAATATATCAACTATGACCTTACAAGCTTCAGGTACAGATTTCGAATCAGAAACAATGACAGGTATCCATGTCGGCATAATCTCCGAAATCCCGGTTAAGGGTAATTTTGATTTACGGTCTGGCCTTATGTTTTCTGCAAAAGGTTCTATATACAACATTGACACTGCAGAGGTTACCATATCTCCGATTTACATTGAGGTTCCTGTTAATTTTAAGTATAGCATCGGATCAGATAAAGTGAAAGTATCTCTGTTCGCCGGCCCTTATTTTGCATGTGGTATAGGTGGTAACAAGGAAACAGGAGGTGAATTAAAAAAAATAAATTTCGGATCCGGCGAAAATGATGACCTGAAGCTTTTTGATATCGGATTTAATTTTGGAGCCGGATTAAATATCAAAAGATTGATAATTTCTGCTCAATATGAATCAGGCCTTTTAAATTTATTACCAGCGACAACAGGTGATTCGGAAATGAAAAGCAAAGTGATTGGCATCTCAGTTACAAGATATCTTCGCAGGTAAACAATTGTAATCTGAATTTTTACAGAAATAGTGTGCTGGGAGTTATGCCTTTTGATGATCGGCTTGAAAGCTGAACTATAATGTGGAGCCGATATCCCCAAAACCTTGCATGAAACTGAAATATGGCTGCGATAAAAAGTTGATTTTCCTTATAACCTTCTTGTTATTTTAAAGTAAATTGGACCTTCCAAAAATATTTCACAAGCATCATCCGGTGATGAGGTTTCAGAAAAATAATTCGAAACGAAATACATACATAAGAGCTTTTAAATAATTTAGTTATGAAAAACAAAATCAAGCAACTCCTGATAATATTTTTATTGACATCCAATTTGTCAAATGGACAAAACACAAAGACCTTTACAGATACAGATTACCAGCATGCAGCTGAAATGCTGTACAACAATGTCAGTAAATTAATAGATAATGAGATCCGGCCGGAATGGTTGCCGGATGGAAGGCTGTGGTACCGGTTGATGACAGAAAATCATGTTGAATTTAAGCTTTATAACCCTTCCGACGGGAAAATGGAAACGGCAATTTCAAAAAAGGAATTGTTTACGAAAGTATCCTTTAACCCGGAATCGGATAAAGGATCTCCTGATGAAGTATTGTCGCCCGATGGCAAATACAGTGCCTACATCCGGGATTGGAATCTGTGGATTAAGGAAGTATCCACAGGCAAAGAAAAAGCGCTGACATCCGACGGGAAGGAAAATTTTGGTTATGCTACCGACAATGCCGGATGGAAACATAGCGACAGACCTGTTCTCAGCTGGTCGCCTGATTCAAGGAAGATCGCCACTTTTCAGCAGGACCAGCGGCATGTTAGCAATATGTATCTGGTCAAAACAAAAGTAGGTGCACCTGAACTTCATGAATGGAAATACCCGCTTCCCGGCGATACAGGTATTATCCGTATTTACCGGGTTATTATCGATATTGACAAAGACCCGGGAATTGTCAGGCTGAAAATGAGCAGCGACGCACGAAGAGGGACATTATGCGATGATATTTCCTGTGAGGGAGGATTTGACGATGTGGCATGGAGTGAAGACAGCAGACAACTTGTTTTTGTTTCAACAAGCCGTGACCACAAACAGGAGAATGTGAGAATAGCTGATTGCGAAACCGGGGAGGTTAAAAGCATCTTTGAAGAGAGAGTAGCCACTCAGTATGAATCAGGACAGGGCTCAATCAACTGGAAGTATCTGTCGAAAACAGCCGAGATTATCTGGTATTCTGAAAGAAGCGACTGGGGGCATCTCTATCTGTACAACCTCTCTTCAGGAACATTAAAGAACCAGATCACTTCAGGTAACTATGTAGTAATGCAGGTTTTAAAAATTGATCAGAAAAACCGGGTGATATACTTTGTTGGCTGCGGAAAGGAAGCGGACACAAATCCATATTTCAGGTATTTGTACCGTGTTGATTTCAGCGGTAAAAATCTGTCTTTACTTTCTCCAGGTAAGGGAGATCACACAATAAGTTTTTCCCCGGACGGGAAATATTTTGTTGATTCCTATTCACAGCCGGATGTTCCTTCTGTTCATGAGGTAAGAGACATGAAGGGAAAACTGATTTCAACTCTGGAAAAGACAGATATCTCGCGTCTTACGGCAACCGGATGGAAGCCACCGGTGACCTTCACTGTCAAATCAGCCGATAATCGCTGGGATTTGTACGGGCTCATGTTTATTCCGTCAAATCTTGTAACTACAATGAAATACCCTGTGATTGTCAACATCTATCCCGGGCCTCAGGGGGGCAGTGTGGGTTCATGGAGTTTTCAGGCAGCGAGGGGAGACAATCAGGCTCTGGCCGAACTGGGATTCATCGTTGTGCAGCTGGAAGGAAGCTGCAATCCAGGCAGATCAAAATCATTTCACGATGTTTGCTATGGCAATATGGGTGAAAATACACTGAATGACCAGATTTCAGGCTTAAAACAACTTGGAGAAAAATACAAATTCATGGATCTGGAGAGGACAGGAATATGGGGACACTCCGGAGGAGGATTTGCAGCCGCCGCTGCAATGTTTAAATATCCCGACTTCTTCAGGGTTGGAATTTCGGAATCGGGTAACCATGACAACAGGAATTATGAAGATGATTGGGGCGAAAGATACATTGGACTGGAAACAATGAACAACAAAGGGATCTCCAACTATGAGAATCAGGCTAATCAGATCTTTGCCAGGAATTTAAAAGGAAGACTGTTGCTTGTTCACGGTGGCATGGATGATAATGTCCCACCGTACAACTCTTATCTGGTTGCCGATTCATTGATCAAGGCGAACAAGGATTTTGACTTCTTAATACTGCCAAATGCCCGACATGGTTACGGATCGGATAGCTATTATATCATGCGTAAACGATGGGATTATTTTGTACAGTATCTTTTAAAGGCCATACCTCCTGAAGAATACCTAATAAAGACTGAACCGGACCCGCGTCTCAAAGCCGGAGGAAATTGAATT
>Ga0209254_10007108_pt1 | contig 10325 bp, 5 predicted proteins | sample FrelakmetDIP11DI_FD_187148 | JGI IMG/M metagenome (GOLD analysis project Ga0209254, IMG submission 187148) | Freshwater lake sediment microbial communities from the University of Notre Dame, USA, for methane emissions studies - DIP11 DI (SPAdes)... | ecosystem: Environmental > Aquatic >... | reverse complement strand
CTCCAATGCTTCGCCGCCACCATCGTCCAGGCCGCCAGTCACACGCCTATCGTGGTGGGTTCGAGGCGACAGAGCGTCGAGCACCCTGAGTTTCGCGCCGTCAACACCGTCATCAGCAACTTGAAAACCGCCATCTCCGGGACCTATCACGCGTTCAAATTCGACAAGTACATCCGCCGTTATCTCGCCGACGTGCAGTACCGATTCAACCGCCGCTTCAATCTCAAAACCATCCTCGCTCGCCTGCTCAATGCTGCCGCGCTCACCGGGCCGCGGCCGGAACGCGTCATTCGCGCGGCTGAGGTTCGGGGCTAATCACGTTGCCTTTTGCCGAAGCAAGGGCAGCGCGCGGAGAACGGCGAGTCTACTCCGCCTCGCACCGATCGCAGCTTCGTCGCACCCCCGATCAGGGCCGCCGAGGAGGCGGACCGAGTCCTCAGGCGCACCGAGCGGGAGGAGAAATTGGGTAGGCAATCAAGCGCGGTCAACGAAGGTTGCCGAGCAGCGGCTCGCGGCCATGAGCCGACAATCGCACTTCCTCACTGAACCGGACGATCGAGTGCGCTGGAATCGCTTGATTTGCGATCTCGACGAGCGCAATGGTCAGCTCCTCGACATGGGTATCGCGGGCTGACAGCGATGATGGAGCAGCCAGGCGGACATCCTTGGCCAGGGCATCACCCACTACCTGCCGCTATGGTTGCCGGCAGCGGGATGTGCGGTCAGCACCATCGCGCGTTTCTGCGCGCCACGCTCGGCTCGGCCCTCGCGAGGCCGTCGCGCCGGACGTGTGCGAGAGCGCGGAAGAGGCGCTGGCCAACCTGAGCGGATGCGAGCGCGACACGCGCAGCTGACGCGAGAACTGGGTGCCGGCTTTTGGACGGCAGGCGTAAGCTCCCCGCGATCCTTCCATGCATGGGAGGCGCGCATGAGCCACACTTACGAATTCTCGGGCCGCACGGCCGTCGTCACCGGCGCTGCCAAGGGCATCGGAGGCGCCATCGCGTCCAGGCTTGGCCGAGCAGGCGCACGCGTCTTGGCGTGGGATCGCCTTCCCGTCGACCTCGCGGGCATCGAAGCGCTCGCCGTCGACCTCACCGATCACAAGCAGATCGAATCCGCGGTCGTAACGACCGCCGCGACGACCAGCAAGGGGGCCTTCTCTGGCGGTCAGCAGCGAGACCAGATTTCTAGAGCCGACTTGATTATCGATAAGCGGGCTCACCATAGGAAGAGGGAACGACTACGTACGCTTGGACTGACTCCCGAACGTTCTTTACCGCGTGGACACCGTAGTCGAGAAAGACCACCTCTCGCGCGGCCCTCTCGATCTCCGCCCGTGCAGTCGCTGACACGACCACTCTTCCTGGAGGGGCGAGCGTTTGCAGGCGAGCCGCGAGGTTGACGACATGTCCGTAGACGTCCTCGGGCTCGACGATGACCGGACCGCAGTGCAAACCCATCCGGTAGCACACTGTGGCATTCCCGGCGACCGTGCCGTTCTTCGCAACGGTCCGTTGGATGGCGAGGGCGCACTGCAGGGCGTCATGGACGTCACCGAATTCGGCCAGAAAGCCGTCGCCTGTATTCTTCACCACGCGCCCTTCATGTCCCCGGACAAACGGATCGACGACCAATCGTCGGAGCGCCATTACTCGGAGATGCGTGGCTTCCTCGTAGTCGTCCATCAGGCGCACGTAGCCCACCACGTCTGCTGCCAGGACCGCAGCGCGTCGTCGCCGAATCGCCTTGCGCTGCAGTCCGTCGAGGTTCCTTGTGAGCGGCGCACGGTCGTTCAAGCGGCGATGAAACGCCGCGCTTCGCTCGCCGGCGCTCGCACGGGCGGCGCTGCCGTCGCGCTGGGCCTGGCTCAGGTCTCGCGGCACCGCCGCACCGAGGACGGGCTCGGCCGGCGCGAGGGTGGGCGTCTGCGCCCGTCCGGCGCTTGCAAGCAGGGCCAGAGCGGCCACTGTCCACTCGCGGCGCGACGTTCCTTCGCGGGGAATGCTGCTTCGTTCCATGGTGCATCTCCTCGATCTGTGGAGTGGTCGGATGGAGCGGGTGGTCAGCCTCGGGGAACGCCTCCGGTGCGCGCGCACATGATTCGGAGGCTGCTGTCGTTGCGCTAATACGCCCGGAATTCTGCGCCAATATGCTGGACTGGCGCGATGGCCGTAAGCTAATGACACCGTGAAGAAAACGGGGCGTCAGGTGGCCGGCCGAACGTTAGATGCGAACCGCGGCACCTTACCCGCTTTGCGCCAATACAAGCGGACTGACCAAGATTTGCGCTGATACCCCTGGACGGGGCGTACCAGCGATCAGAGACCAGCACGGTTGACCAGGGACGCGAAGACGAGAGCTACGAGGAGACCTCAAAGCGAAGGACGCTGATGTGGAAGCGGAGTGATGGAGGTGCACACGCGTCGCGCGACCATCAGCCGATTCACTCGCATATCTCAAAGTAGCAGACTCCGTCTATAGCTAAGGATAGGCGCGAGGGCCTGTTACGTCCGATGTGTCCTGGTGCCGCAGGCCCACGGAAGAAGCGCGCGGACCCAACACCGAGTAGGTCGAACGAGCGGTTGACCGGAGCTCATCGCGGTGCGGGCAGCGCAGGTATGGATGAGGCGTCGCTAATTCTCGATCACTCGCCCGTCTGGCGCACGCCGATGCATAGCAGTCCGGCCATACTAGCCCACAGTCCAGCCGTATTAGCGCAACGACAATGGCGCCGGTTGTCGGCTGGCTCACCCGGAACTAAACCCGGCCGCGGGCAGGGTGTGGGGCAGGGCCATGCGCCCGGTTGCCGTCACGCCGCTGCGCCCTTCGCCCCCGCGTCGGTCCGCCGAATCAGGGTGGAGATCTTCTCGGTCATCTGCGGGGTCACTTCGACCTGGTGGTGTTCGCGCGCATGGATCGCCGCCTGCGCGAGCACCGCTTCCTTCGTCTCGGCCCGGACCACCCCGGCGCAATCGAATCCGGCGTCCCGGCAATGCAGCTCGAACATGCTCGTTCCTCCTTCGTTGAAAAGACGGATCGGTTCAGGCGAGTGTCACTTCCACCGGCGCTGCGCGCGCGAGGGTCGCGTAGACCGGGCAGCGGGCCTTGAAGGCCGCGAGGAGGGCTTCACGCTGCGCGAGATCGGGCCCTTTGAGCGCAAGGCGCACCCGGAACGCCTGGAAGCGCGGATCGATGGGTTCGCCGCAGACGCCGCGCGGGTCGAAGTCGCCCGCCGCGGTGACCGAGACCGAGTGGAGCGGAATCCCCTGCTCCGACGCGACGGTCTCGCAGATGAAGGTGCCGCAGGCGGCGAGCGCGGCGAGCAGCAGCTCCACCGGGTTGACGGACTCGTTCGGGCCGCCGAGCGGCGGCGGCGAGTCGGCGGCGAAGTGCTGTCCGCGCACGGTGAGCAAGGCGCGACCGGGCTCGTTGGCGAGCCGGCTAAACACTGAAGCGGTGGCGAGCGGCGCGTCCATCAGTAGACTCCGGGGGATGCCTCCCGACGGAGGCGTTGTAACAGCCTAGCGTCACGGCTGCGTCATCGCGACTCGTCACCGACTCCGGTCATGCCACGCATCGAGCTCCGGCTCTTCGGCGCACCCGAGCTGCTGCGGGACGGGCAGCCGGTCCGGCCGCACTCGGTCCGGGCGCTCGCGCTCCTCGCGTTCGTGGCAGTCGAGCACGATCGCCCCCACGCGCGCGAGAAGCTCGCGAGTCTCTTCTGGCCCGAAGCCACGGAGGCCGCCGGGCGGCAGAGCCTGCGGCAGGCGCTCTACTCGATCCGCGGGCTTGCCGAGGGGATCGACGGCTGGCTCGACGCGGGCAAGGAGTGGGTGCGCTTGCGGCCGCACGCGGAGATCGCGATCGACGTGCAGCGCTTCAGCGCCGCGGTCGAGGCGAGCGACGCGGACCGATGGGCTGAAGCGGCGCGACTGTATCGCGCGCCGCTGCTCGCCGAGGGCGTGTCCGTCGTCGGCGAGGCCTTCTCCGAGTGGCTGGAAGCCGCGCGCGAGCGGCTGCACGCGATGGCCATCCACAACCTCGATCGGCTGCTGCTCGCGCGCGTCGCGCAGCGGGATTGGGGGAGCGCGCGCGAGCTCGGCGAGGCGCTCCGCGCGCTCGATCCCCTGCGCGAGAGCACCTCGCGGCATCTCCTGCGTATCGCCGACGCAATCGGTGATGCGCCGGCGATCGAGGGGGAATGGGCCCGGCTCACGACGGTGCTCCGGCGCGAGCTCGGCATCGCGCCGTCTGAGCAGACCGCCGCGCTCTATCGGGCGCTACGGCAGGGAGGGTGTCCCACGCCGGCGACCGCGCCTCCGGAACCGCATTCGTTCGCCGGCGCGCCCGATCGCACCGTCCTCGGCGCCCTGCGCCGCGCGGCCCGTGCGGCGGAGCGTGTCTACGCCTTCGGACACGCGCACGACCTGTACGCCCACGCCCTCGCCATCCTCGAGCGGAGCGGCACCGAGGACCCGATGGCGCGCTGCGAGATCCTGTTCGCCAAGGAGGCGGTGCTGGAGCGGCTCGGGCGGCGCACCGAGCAGATGGCCAACATCGCGGCGCTGCTCGCGGCGGCAAGATCGCTCGACGACCCGGTGCGCTTCGCGCAGGCACTGCTGCGCGAAGCGAGTGCCGCTGCGTACGCGGGCGACACGGATCGCGCGATCAGGGCTGCGACCCAGGCGCTCGAGACCTTCCGCGGCGCGCACGATGCGCCCGGCGAAGCCGAAGCGCTCCGCGAGCTGGGCTTCGTCCACTGGCGGGCGGGAGACTTTCCGGGGGCACTCGCCCGCGTCCGGGAGGCGTTGACGCTGCATCGCCAGCTGGGCGATGTCGGGGGCGAGGCCACCGCGCTGCACAACCTCGCCGAGATCCATCGCAGCCTCGGCAGTCCGCAGCGGGCGCTGGAATGGTACGGACAGGCGATCGAGCTGCACTGGGCCGCGGGGAACCGGAACGGCGAGATCCTCACCGCGTTCGGAATGGCGAACGCGCTCCTGCAGGCGGGCAATGAGGTCCTCGCATGTGAGAAGTACGCGCACGCGCTCGCCCTGAGCGAGCGCTATGGCGAGCGCACGATGCAGTCCCGCGCGCTGCACGCGCTCGCGATGCGGGGAAAATCGGCCGGCGATCTCGACGAGGCGATGCGCTGCATGCAGCGCGCGGTCGAAGTCGACCGTGCCATCAACTACGCCCATGCGCTCGGCCACGACCTCGTCGATCTCGGGCTGCTGCACGCGCTGCGCAACGAGCGCTCGCAGGCGCGCGCGGCGCTGGAGGAAGCTGCGGTGTGGTTCGATCTCACCGGGGACGAGGCCGGCGTCGGGGCCACGCGGGCGCACCTCGCGGACCTCGAATCGGGCCGCGTCCCGCAAGCCCACGAGAGGGGCGATCACGGCGTGAAGAGTCACCTGCCGCTCTCGGAAGGCAAGGTGTACTGCGAGTTCGAGTCCCCGTTCAGTCGAGCATCGCAGCGGACGGGGTGAGGGGCAGCGGCAGGAGTGATGCCCCTGGGCTGACCGGAAGCTCGCAGTCGCAATCTCCGCAGTCCTTGGCGTGCCGTCCCAAGGTAGCGGATGGCGGGAACGGGCCGCGAAGCGTCTGTTTGCGGACGGGCAGTGACCGGCCATAAGCCGCCCTTCGTGGGATCGCCTTGAAGCGATCGTTCGCTGCGCCAGGACCACGTACTGGCCGCCCAGCATCAGACCCGGTGGCACATTCGCGAGAAGTCCCACCTCGTAGACCAGAATGCCGCCCGTCGCCATCATCCTTTCGGATGATGCGCGCGCCATTCGACGATTGAGGGGAATCAAGAGAAGCTGTGGCAGCCACGCGCATGCTGGCAGCATGGATACGAACGGCTCGCTCGTGCGAAGTCTCTCGTCACCCACCGTATGGGTCGCGGCGATGTGCAGCCTGTTTGCTCCCGCCGCAGGGGCCGAAGGCGCCCTGGTCAGCCTGGGGACGCTTAATAGCGGGTCCTACTCCTATGCGACGGGTGTAAACGCCACTGGCTCGGTGGTCGTGGGGGCCTCTGAAGATGGCGCCGCTCAGGGTCTGTTTGGTCCTCTGACCCGCGCCTTCCGCTGGACGCAGGCGAGCGGGATGGTGAGCCTGGGGACGCTGAACGGAGGGAACTGGTTTGACTCAGCGACCGGTGTAAACGCCGACGGCTCGGTGGTCGTGGGGTACGCTGCCGATGGCGCCGCGCAGAATCAATTCCGCGCGTTCCGCTGGACGCGGGCGAGCGGGATGGTCAGCCTGGGGACGCTGAATGGTGGGTCGGGCTCGGGTGCGTCGGGTGTGAACGCCGATGGCTCGGTGGTCGTGGGGTACGCTGCCGATGGTGGCGCGTCGTATGGTCAGACCCGGGCGTTTCGCTGGACGCAGGCGGGCGGCATGGTCAGCCTGGGGACTTTGTATAGCCGGCTCGAGTGGTCGTATGCCGAGGCGGTGAACGCCGATGGCTCGGTGGTCGTGGGGACCGCGTCGGGGGCGCCCCCCAGCCAGATAGGCAGGCTGACTTCCAGCGCCTTCCGCTGGACGCTGGCGAGCGGCATGGTCAGCTTAGGGACGCTGAATGGCGGGGGTTACTCGTACGCGCGGGGTGTGAGCGCCGATGGCTCGGTGATCGTGGGGACCGCTGCCGACGGTGCCGCACGGGATGCCGAACGCGCGTTCCGCTGGACGCAGACAACCGGGATGGTCAGCCTGGGGACGCTGAATGGTGGGTACTCCTCCGCCGCGTTGGGTGTGAGCGCCACTGGCTCGGTGGTCGTTGGGGCCGCTGCCGATGGCGCCGCGCAGAATCAAGACCGCGCTTTCCGCTGGACGCAGGCAAGCGGCATGATCAGCGTCGAGGAGTGGCTTCGCAGGAACGGCGTCGCCGTTGCCCAGGGGCTCCGGCTGAACGACGCCCGCGCGGTCAACGCCGATGGCTCGGTGGTGGTGGGCAGCATGCGGACGAGCGAAGGCGTGCCTGGAACGGGAGCCGCGTATCTCGCCCGCGTGAGTCCGTTCGGCAACGGTCTCATGGATGTCGACCCGTACTACCAGACCCTGTCGGGCCCGAACCCTCCGCGCACGGCCTTGAGCCGCGCCAACCTCGTCCTGCACGGCGCGCACAACAACCCGCTGCTCGGCCTCGTGCCCGAGGGCAGGAGTTGCGGCTGGGTCACCGGCGACTGGGGCCGCGACGACGTGAGCGGCTTCAATGCGGGCTTGGGTGTGGTGGAGTTTGGCGCCTGCCGCCGCTTCTCCGCCGCGCAGGTGAGCGTCGCCCTCGGCGGCGCGCGCTCGAGCCAGGATCTCCCTTACGGGGGCAACGTGCGCCAGACCGGCGGCTACGTGCTCGGCGAAGCCACGGCGTCGGCCTTCCGCCCCGACCTCTGGCTCACCCTCACCGGGTACTACGGCTGGGGCGTGGTGCAGATCGAGCGCAACTACCTGAACGCGGGCCTGCCCGACACCTCGCGCGCCGACCCCAATGTCCCCACCTGGGCGCTGCGCGGGCGCATCGACTGGCAGGACGCGCTGCGTCTCGTGGGCGCGGGCTTCACGCCCTACCTCGATGTGAGCTACCTTTGGGCGCGCGTCAACGGCTACACCGAGAGCGGCGGGGGCTTCCCCGCGCAGCTCGACGGGCGCAGCGAATCGGCGACGCTGCTTCGCTATGGCCTGAACGCGATTCGCCCCGTGGGCTACGGCGTGCGCCTGCTCGGCACGCTCGAAGGGGTGCACCAGTTCAACGGCGAGGGCAGCAGCATCACCGGGCAGGTGCTGGGGCTTTTCAGCTTCGCGCTGCCCGGGGCCCAGTACAAGCAGAACTGGCTGCGCGCCGGGATCGGTGCCGATGCGAAGCTCGGCTGGGGCATCGCCTCGCTGATGTTCAACGCCACCACCGAGGGACAGGATCCGACCTACTGGGTGAGCGCGACGTATCGGGTGGTGTTCTAGCGCTCACCGGTTGGCTGAGCACTCGGAGGGGTAGCCTCGCGACTGCTCTGCTCATGCGTGCTCGATGTTTCAGCGTGCCCCACGAATGTCCCTTCCTCAAGAGCGCGAGGGGCAGCAATGGGTCGTGAAGCGACTCTCTGGGGAAGGGCGCTGCGCGGCCACAACCGGCCAGCGGGCCAACCGGCGGGCAGCGCACGGTTAGCCAACTGCTTGCCTAGTGATGATCGGCCGAGCGCCTGGATTTCGTGAATGATGAAATCGAAGGGATGCAGACACGCCGGGCGTGCGGCGGAGCTCGTGTTCCTGACCAAACAACGTATCCGCGCGAGCTCGGGAATCGGCCCGCGCCCGAGTACATGTTCGCTACTGAATCGCCCTGAGCTCGGCCTCCGCGCGTTCGAGGTAGTACGCCACGCCCATGTCGCGATTCAGCTCGGCCGCCACCGAAAGCTGGGCGCGCGCCTTGGCGCGATCGCCGGCACGCGCCGCGACCTGACCGAGCCCAAGGTGGCAATACGCCTCGATTGGTCGCATGCCGAGCGCTTGCGAAAGCGCGAGGCCCTGCAGGTACGGCTCAGAAGCGTCTGGCTCATTCGCCTCGGACTCGAACAAGACCCGTCCCAATGTCATGAGCGAGAACGCCTCATTACTTCTGCTCGACGTGTCCCGTGCGATCTGCACCGCGCGTTCTGCTTGTTCTCGCGCTTCGCGATGTTGCCCAGCCAAGAGCAACACGATAGCGTAATGAAATAGATGGCTCGAAAGAGTTACCTGTGTTCCCATCTCTGCTTGCAGCGCGACGCCACGGCGCGCGTGCTTGAGCCCTTCCGCCGCCCTTCCAAGGTCGGCGAGCGTCGTTCCAAGATTGATCTCCGCGAGCGAGATCCAGAACCGCATGCCCTCCCGTTCGGAGATCTCCAGCATCTGTTCGAATAGCGGGAGGGCGCGCTCGTACTCACCTCTTGCACGCAGCCAGTTACCTTTGTAGTAGTACGCATACGCCTCCGCTCGCGGCGCCTTCAGCTCTTCGGCGACTTGCAAGCCGAGATCGGCATACTTCAACGCCTCACCGTACTCCCCAAGCCAGCTTAGCCAAGCTGAAAGCCAGCACAAGGCGCTCAGGTACAGGTTGACCCCAACCGGTGCCGGCAGGCGCCTGGCAATGTCCGCTTCCGCGCGCTCGGTGAGAACGTAGTGATGTTCAATCGCGTCGCGGAGATCCCCCAGCATCCCGCAGTTCAGTCCGGTATAGAAACAGGCGCGCAGCTTGAGTTCGGGATCGGTCAGGATTTCCGCCAGTTCCTTCGCGCGCTTCGCCTGCTGGAGTCCTTCGCGATAGCGTCCGTCGAACCAGAGCAGGCCGCTCATTTCCGCACGAAGGTGGCACTGGCGGACGCGGTCCGCCAGCTTCAACGTGAGCGGCTCCGCCTCCTCGAGAAGTTGGATCCCGCGAGCGATTTGCCCGAGGGGCGTAAGCACAGCGCTCAGGCCGAGGCGTGCATCGATCGCGCGACCGACGTTCTCGTCATTTGCGCCGAGCCGCGTCGTGGCGTCGAGGGCCTGCTCATGGCGTTTCACGGCGTCGGCGAGCGCGCCTCGCATCCGCGCGATGCCACCCGCCTTTTGGAGATAATCGACCGCCTTCTCCCAGACTTCCGCACGTGGGGCGTGACGCGCGAGCGCTTCGACGTGTTCATCGAGGCGGTCGGCGTAGACGCGCTCGATCGCATCCATCACGCTCGCGTGCAGCGCGCGGCGCCGCTCCTGGAGCAGGCTCCCGTAGGTGACCTCGTGGGTGAGCGCGTGCTTGAAGCTGTATTCGAGCTCCGGAAACAGGCTCGTCTCGTAGAGAAACTCGGCGGCCTGCAGGTGCGCGAGGCCGTTGCGTAGCGCGTCCTCGCTCTCCCAGCCGAGCGCTTGCAGCAGGCGGTAGGGGACCTCGTGCCCGATGACCGCAGCGACCTGGAGGAGTTGCTTCTCCTCGGGCGGCAGGCGGTCGATGCGGGCGGCGAGGATCGCCTGTACGGTCGCGGGCACCTGGACGGCATCCACCGCCTTTTCCAAGCGGAACGTACCGCCGCTGCCCGCGAGCGCTTGCGTCTCGACGAGCGAGCGGACGCACTCTTCGAGGTAGAACGGATTGCCCTCAGTCCTCGCCACCAGGAGCGCCTTGAGCGGTGCGACGCTCGAGTCCGCGCCGAGCAGAGCGTCGAGCAGCTCAGCCGCGTTGTCCGGCGCGAGCGGATCAACGCGCAGCTGCGCGAAGTAAGTGCGATTGCCCCAGTGGTGCTGGTACTCGGGCCGGTAGTTGACGAGCAGCAGCAGGCGCGCGCTCGGCACGCTCTCCATCAGGCTGTCGAGGA
>Ga0209254_10007107_pt1 | contig 10326 bp, 7 predicted proteins | sample FrelakmetDIP11DI_FD_187148 | JGI IMG/M metagenome (GOLD analysis project Ga0209254, IMG submission 187148) | Freshwater lake sediment microbial communities from the University of Notre Dame, USA, for methane emissions studies - DIP11 DI (SPAdes)... | ecosystem: Environmental > Aquatic >... | reverse complement strand
CAAAGGAAGGCACTTGCAATTACCCAAAATCAGAGCGGGTTTTGTAGGATTCGGGGAAGTAAATAGTCCCAGGGAACTGATAGAACGAAAAATCACCCGCGCTCGTGAGGTGCTTGAACTGTCGGATTTAGAACTGGTAACCACCGGGCCAGTAAGTGATGACCCGGCCGGCCAGGATGAGGCGCGAGCCCGGGAGGAATTAACCCGGCAGGATTTTGATCTGTTAATTGTATGCCTGGCTGGTTGGATTCCTTCACACACAGTCATCGACGTGATCAGCCCATTTATCCACAAGCCGATGGTACTCTGGGGTCTCACCGGACATTATGAGAACGGGAGATTGGTTACTACTGCCGATCAGGCAGGTGCAACTGCTCTTCGTGATCCGATGGAGGCAATGAACTTCAAGTTCAAATACGTCTTTGATACCCCAGAGGAACCTTACAGTAGCGCCCGAAAGGTCCTGGCTTTTTCGGAAATTGCCCGTGCAGCCTCGCTTCTTCGCCAGTCAAGAGTTGGGATGATGGGGTATCGGGATATGCGGCTATACGGAACTTTGGTGGATGGCGTTTCATTGCGACGGGTTATAGGCGCAGAAGTCGATGTTTTCGAAATGCTGGAAGTGGTTCAACGTATGGCTTTGAAGAATGAAGTGGATATTAAGCCAGTTTTGGACAGAATCCTCTCAGAGTGGGAATTCGAAGGAGAAATTGACCTGACTGCATTCAACCAACCAATCCGAATGTATTTAGCTATAAAAGATTTGATAGCGGAGCGCGGATACAAAAGTATCTCCTTGATAGATGTAGATGGAGTGAAGAAATTGCTCAAGTTTTCACCAGGATTGGTCATGTCTTTACTGATGGACCTGGAAAACGTGGCAGCAATCCCAGAGAACGATGCGCTGGGGTCAATCACTCAGCTCATAGTGCGTTATATCACTGGTCAGGTTGGAGCATATTTTGAATTCTACGAATTCATGCAGGATCGTGTTCTAATTGGCGTCCCCGATTTTATCCCTAGTGCAGTAGCAGAAGGAAAAGTGAGGGCGCGAATATCACGTTTCGGGATGCTTTCTTCAGGTGTACTCAACATTTCTGAAGTCAAAACAGGAAGAGTCACTCTCTGCAGATTGGCTAGCCGGGGTGACAGGTACAAGATGCACATCGTTACAGGTGAAGCTGTAACACCTCGAGGCTGGGAAGAGGCTGGTTGGGATCAACCATCGCCCCAATTACCAGGTTTGGAGATTATCCTGGACATTCCGGTTGAGAATTTTGCACAGAAAGTGTTATCCCAGCATTATATTATTGCGCACGGCGATTACCGTAACCAGCTCATCGATTTTTGTTGGTTGTTGGGCATCGAAGTGATCTAAAGCATAATAATAAGACAGGAGATAGGAATGGTAGGAAAAATTAAAATTCAAGAAGAAACCGACGTTTCGTGGGTCAGGGAGATGTATGAGAATCCTTCCGAGCAGGACATGGCTGCTGGGCGGAAAGCTCTGTTGAGTGGTTCAGTAGGGGGAGAAATGCCTCTGATGATCACCAAGGCAAGAGGAGCTTCCTTTTGGGATGCGCAGGGGCGTGAGTATATCGATTGTACATCACAGGCATGGAGCCTTAATGTAGGTGCTTGCCATCCTAAGGTGATGGCGGCTGTAAAAGAGCAAATGAACTATTTCACACATGTTCGGACCAGCTTTGAAACCATGCCCCGAATGTTGTTGTCTAAGAAACTAATCGAGCTAACTCCCGGATCTTTGAGAAGAGTGAACTACTGCCTTCACGCTTCTAATGCCATTGAAGGGGCAATGAAGCTTGCGATTCGGGAGAAGCCTGGGAGGAAGTATTTCATTACACCTTGGGATAACTTTGCTGGCCGTACTATGGCTGGGCTCATGGCCAGCTATCCTCATCCCTGGCCTTTCTTGAATTATTCGGGGAATGTTGTTCGCCTTCCCCAGGGATATTGTTATCGATGTCCATACGAGATGACCTACCCATCCTGTGATATTTTCTGTGTAAAGATGATGGGAAAATTCATTGGGAATGCGATTGACGGTCAACCGATTGCCCTGATGATGGAGGCAATCCAGGCCAGTGGTGGGATGATCAATTTCCCAATAGAGTACCACCAGCGAATCCGCCAATTATGCGATCAATTCGATATGCTACTAATTTATGATGAAGTTCAAACTGGCTTTGGACGTTGTGGTTCCATGTTTGCTTGTGAACAATACGGCACTGTTCCAGATCTCATGGTTTTTGGAAAAGCGCTGGGCGGTGGTTTTCCGATTGCAGGTCACTTTTCGCGGGATGGGCTTCAGGGTTTCAAGCCTGCAGATCACTCGTTCACATTTGCTCATTTTCCGGTATCCATGGTAGCAGCACTGGCAACTCTAAGAGTGTTGGAAGAAGAGAAATTACTCGATCGTGCGAAAATAGTTGGTGAATACTTCACTCAGAGATTATTAGAATTCAAGGATAGGTACGAACTAATCGGTGATGTTCGCGGTCCGGGACTTATGCTTGGAATTGAATTGGTCAAGAATAAGAAAACGAAAGAACCTGCTCGCAAAGAATCTTATGAGTTTGAAAAGGAAGGGATTAAAAGAGGAGTCCTCTTTGGAAACGCAAAATATGCAGGTTTGGGAAACGTGGTGAAAATCAAACCACCATTAGTTATTACAGATTCCCAGGCAGAGAAGGTAATGGAGGTATTTGAGGAGATTGTTCAAACATTTAGTTCCTGATTATGATCCAACTATCCTTTGCATCAAAGAATTGGGCAGTCGAAGGCTCTAATTGCTTATGACAAATAGATTGATCTAACAAAATTTGGAGATTTCCTTAAATTAAGACTTGATTCTGAATAATATAAAAGAAGAAAATGTCTTCATCTACTGATAAAAGGCGTGCTGAGATTATTGACTTAATTAATAAAGATCAGACCGTGACCGTTACTGGACTCGGTGAGATTCTGGGTGTCTCAGAAGTCTCCATTCGTCGAGATCTAAAACACTTGGAGGCACTTGGAAAACTGAAAAGAGTCTATGGAGGCGCGATTGTCATACCTCCTCGATCATATGGTGGGGTACTGGCTTCTCGAATTACTCTTCAGCGCGAGAAAAAAGAGAGAATTGGGAAAGCAGCCGCCGAGCTGATTCAGAAGGATGATCGAATCATCTTGGACTCCGGGACAACGACCTTGGAGGTCGCGCGCCATATTTGTAGCGACATTCTCATTTCCGGCAATTTAACATTAATAACTGCCTCAGTTCCTATTCTGACAGAATTTGGGATGTGTCCAGGAATTCACTTCATCATGCTGGGTGGTATTTTCCTTCGAGATTACCAGGTGATGGTGGGTCCTCAAACTGTAGAGCAATTAAAAGGCTTGTACGTGGACAAGATATTTCTGGGTTCAGATGGCTTGACTTTTTCGAATGGTATTACCACGGCTAATGTTCTGGAAGCTGAAGTGGATAGAGCCATGGTAAATATGGCTTCAGAAATTATTGTGGTTGCTGACTCATCTAAAATAAATTCAATAGGACTGGTGACAATCATGCCTCTTACTCAAATACACAAGTTAATCACCGATACCGATGCACCAATAGATTTTGTGACTGAGCTTCAACACTATGGAGTGGAAGTCTTTTTAGTATGAGCTAAGAGAAACAAATCTCTTTCAGAAATATAAAAATCTTATTATAAGGATAAAAGAACATGCCAACTACTGGAGAAACTGTACGCCTGTCACGATTATTTTCTGATGGGCAAAATGCTGTTGTCGTCGCCATTGATCATGGTTTATACTTTGGTCCTCTCCCTGGTTTAACCAAACTCCCTGAAGTTGTAAAAGATCTTGGAGGGGCTGATGGAGTGTTGATGTCTCCTGGTTCAGCCGTTCATTGTCAGGATTTATTCAAACAGCGAGGTGCGCCTGCAATGATATTGCGCTTGAATTGGTCTTCGAATTATGTCTCGGTCTGGAATTACAAACATTCGTACAGTGTTCCCATGATCTCGGTCGAAGAAGCGGTTCAACAGGGTGCAGACATTGTTTTAGGTAGCTTGACTCTACAGAATCCGGATCAAGCCGAAGATGCCCAGAATGTTGAAGTACTCTCCCAATTTATCAATGAGAAGAGATCAATGGGGATTCCTATGATTGGTGAGGTCTTCCCAACTGGTGGGGACGACGCTAATCCTCAAGATTTACATCATGGAGTTCTAGTCGGTTGTCGCGTAATAGCCGAATTAGGGGTTGACCTGGTAAAAACTTTCTACACAGGCTCGCAGTTTGAGGAAATCACGGCTTCTACCCCAATCCCCATCCTGGCATTGGGAGCCAAGAAGACGCCTCGCGAAATTGATGCCTTGGAATTGGCAGCGACCGCGATCCGAGCGGGAGCTAAAGGTGTGGTTTTTGGGCGCAATGTGCTTCAGGCGCGAGAACCGAAACGCTTCCTGGAAGCGTTGAAGGAAGTGGTGAAGTTTGGTGGTGATCCTCAGAAAGTTGCATCGAAATTTGGGCTGAGTTGACATGCACTTTTTGCTTGGAATAGATGCAGGAACTACTTCCGTCAAGACCGGTTTATTTGCCCTGGATGGTCGCTGCCTGGCGGTTGAACGGGAAGAATATACCTTAGACACACCTGCTCCTGATATAGTTGAGCTCAACCCTGAGATTTATTGGCAGGCTTGTCAAAAAACAGTCCAGTCCGTGTTGAATCAATGTAGCAGTGACCTTTCCTCTGGTTTTGATCCGAGCCAGATTGTTGCACTGGCTGTTTCCAGTCAAGGTGAAACTTCCATAATGCTTGATCGATTTAGTAAACCCTTGAGACCGGCTATTGTCTGGTTAGATAATCGGGCCACTGTGGAAGCTAGATATCTGAACGAACGTTATCATGACATACTTTACCAGGTAACTGGAGAGACTGATGTCATTCCCACCTGGACCGCTTGTAAAATCCTCTGGATTAGGGAGAATCAACCAGAAATATTTAAATCCACTGATAAGTTTTTATTGGTTCAAGATTGGCTTGTGTACCGACTGACAGGTGAATATTTCACTGAAGCATCAGTATCAAGTTCTTCTCTATTATGTGATATTGTGAAGTATTCATGGTGGGACGTCATGCTGGATGAGCTGGGAATATCTGAAAGACAGCTTCCTAAACTCTCAAGGACGGGGACAGTTGTTGGAAGCCTCTCCAAGGCTGCAGCAGAAGAGCTTGGATTGGACCCACGAACATCAGTTGTGCTTGGAGGTATGGATCAAACTGCAGGCGCGGTAGGTGCAGGGAATATTCTTCCAGGTATGGTTTCAGAAACGACTGGAGCTGCCTTAGCGGTGCAAATATCATCTTTCGCACATAACCTCGATCCCAAATACCAAATCCCGGTTTATCGTCATAGTGCACCTGGTTTGTACCTGGTATGCCCATTCTGTCCAACTGCAGGGATGGCATTCAAATGGTTCAGGGATACCTTTGGCGATCTAGAGATGGAAAAAATGGATAGAGGTGATCGTGACGCTTATGATCTCTTAACGGACCTTGCAAAGGAAATTCCACCTGGAGCAGATGGTCTTCTAGCGCTACCACATCTGCAAGGATCGGTAAATCCAATCTACAATAGTGAAGCGCGTGGGGTTTTCTCTGGTTTCTCACTGGGTCATAAAAAAGGTCATTTTGTTCGGGCTATATTAGAGTCCGTGGCGTTTATGTTGCGCCGTAATCTTGACCAGATTCATCTCTCTGGAATTTCCACGAGTGAGATCAGAAGTAGCGGTGGGGGTGCAAAAAGTGTTTTATGGAATCAAATCAAAGCCGACGTGTGTGGAGTTCCTGTGCTCACCTTGATTAACGAAGAAGCAGCTCTTCTGGGAAATGCCATCCAGGCAGGAGTTGCCTGTGGAGAAATCAAGTCGTTAGAAGAAGGATGCAACCAGATGGTGGCATTGGGTAACCGGTTCATACCAGGGAGTGATCAGGAAACTTACCAATTGATTTATAGTCGATATTGCGATTTAGATGATACTTTGAATGCATATTATTTACGAAAGACTGATAAATAGCTAAAGAATGAACGAGATTGCTGAAAAGAAACTCCGGATTGATGGTTTTCTAAACGACAATCATCTGGATGCTTTATACCTTTGCCAGGTGTCAAATTTCGCTTGGATGACTGCTGGACTAGAACCGGTGGTCATGCTTTCTTCGGATCGTGCTGAAGCTGGTTTATTGATAACCCCGGATAAATGCTTTGTGATCTGTAATAATATCGAATACCCCCGCCTTCGGGACGAAGATCGCTTGAGTGAACAAGGTTATGAGTTCTATGTCACACCATGGCATCATGGACTGCCTATGTTCCATGATCTTGTGAAAGACAAACGATGGGCGTCAGATTGGCCGTTGCCTGGTGTGCCAGATCTTTCGAGTGATATTGCACGTCTGCGATTTCAGCTTACACCTGCAGAAGTTGAAAGATATCGATGGGTGGGTCTGCATACCGCCAAGGCACTCGAGTCTACTGCACAAAATGTACGCCCGGGTATGAGCGAGATGCAAATTGCAGGGCTAATTTCTTCTAAAGCACTTGATATTGGGATTACTCCAACTTTGTTGCTGGTAGGCACTGACGAGAGAATTTTTCACTTCCGCCACCCTATACCAACAATGAAGCCCCTTGAGCGGTACGCGATGTTGGTGATATGCGGGCGACGATGGGGACTAGTAGCCTCAGCCACTCGTTTGGTGCATTTTGGTCCTCTACCGGATGAGCTTAAGCAGAAGCAAATTGCCTGTGCCTATGTGGATGCCACATTTAATGCAGCAACTATGGTAGGAACGAAAGTGTCGGATATCTTCCAACGTGCTGCCCAGGCTTACACGGAAGTGGGTTTTCCAGAGGAATGGATGAAACACAACCAGGGCGGCTCAGCAGGTTACATGTCCCGTGATTACGAAGGAACCCCCGATTGCGATGAAGTTGTGCTCGAAGAACAGGCTTTTGCCTGGAATCCATCCATAACCGGAATCAAATCAGAAGATACAATGATCGTCCACTCAAATGGTTCAGAATTTATTACAGTAACCGGAGAGTGGCCTTCTTTAAATGTACATATGGACAACCAACGTCCATCTGAAGATTCTTCGACTGTCGCTAACCAAGATTGGGAACGACCAGAGATTTTAAATTATGATTGATGAAAGGAGAAATTATGGCACTCAAACCTAAGATTGGCGTCCTCGTGATGGCGCTACTGGAGGATGATTACAACAAGACTGCTCACATGCGCCCGGTGGCTCAGAAAGCCGCTGACCACATTGCTGATGTCCTTGAAGCGTATGGGAACACCGTTCGACCCGGTCTGGTCGAAGAGGAACACCAGGCCGAATCAGCTGCCCGCATGTTCAATGCCGAAGATGTTGACGTTATTGTTGCAATGGAGCTTGCCTATACCAAGGGGGTCGTTCCGACGCGTTGCTTTCTCAATACCACTGCACCAGTGGTGGTCTGGAATACCCAGCAAATCCGCTACTTACCAGAAGACGCCGATTTTGACTTGATCATGGTGAATTCTGGCATGTGCGGAGTACCAGAAATGACCTCATCTTTATTGCGTATCGGCCGTCCTTTCTGGATGGTAAGTGGGTATATCGATGATCCGACCAGCCGTAAGAAACTGGCTGATCATCTTACTGCAGCTGGAATTATCCGTAGGTTAAAGACCGCTCGGATAGGCGTTATCGGCCACGCTTTTGAAGGTATGACTGATCTGATGATCGACCAGCTAAACCTACGCCAGTATGTGGGTCCGGTTTGCTGGCCGCTCGAGCCGGAGAAAATTTCGGTCGCTATGGAACATCTTAGCCAGGTTGAGGTAGATTCCCTGGTTGCAGTGGAAAAAAGCCGCTATAGAGTAGACATGGACTTGGAGCTATTTAGGAGATCTTGCCGCCTGGCTCTGGCTTTGGAGAAAGTTGCCCGCGAATACAAATACGACGCACTGGCGGCCTTCGACCAGGTTTGGCTGACCGATCCTCGGGTAGGAATCATCCCTTCTTATGGTACAGGTCGGTTGTGTGAAATTGGAATCCCTTGCTCTACAGAAGCCGATATCACCACTCTCATTGCTATGCTCATCCTTCAAGAGATGGCTGGACAGGCGACTTTTCTCGAGAATTATGTGATCGATTTTGACCGTGAAGCCATGATCCTATCTCATGATGGACATGGGAATCCCACCATGGCTTCCAGCCCAAGCCAGGTTTCAATCAAGCATAGCATTTATTACGAGGGAGTTCATGGTTTTGGCGCTGGTTTGGAATTTGCTTACAAACCTGGACCAGTGACGAACCTGGCTTTAGTAAATGTTGGGGATTCTAGATGGCGGTTAGTTATCGCAGAAGGTGAGTCACTGCCCATTCAGCCAAGACCGGTCGCCGCGCCTCAGATGCTATTCAAGCCAAATAAACTCCCAATTGGTGAATGGTGTGACGCCTGGTGCCTGGCTGGTTCGCCTCATCATATGGCTTTGGCTTATGGTCACTTGGCAGAAAAATTGCAGAAATTGGCTAAAATGATGAACATTGAAGCCGTAGTGGTGTGACAAGAAGATACCTATAATATTTATTGGAGGTGAAAAGTGGTCGAAAAGATCCGGTTAGGATTTTCTGCTTTTGGATTCTATGGATACCCAAAGGAGGTAATTGCCTCCCGAGGGAAGGAAGCAGCAGAGGCTCTCCGAGCCATGGGCTACGAAGTCGTTGAAACAGAACCTATGACTAGTTTTGATGATGTACCGCGCGGCCTGGAACAATTGGCAGGAAAGGAGTACGATGCTGTGATTGCCTGTGTCATTGCCTGGACCGAAACTCCGGTAATCATAGGGATCTTACGACCTTACTTACACTTACCAATCCTGCTTTGGGGGCGAGGCGGTTATACTGCCAACCAGCGGTTGGTATCCCCAGCTGCCCAGGCAGGGACATCTGCTGTGCGTGATACGCTTGATTTCTTAGGTGCAAAGTTCAAATATATCTACGATTATCCCGATTCTCCCATGAACCTGGATAAGGTTAAAGATTTCTGTGCTGCAGCCAAGGCAATAAATATTCTCGTTCACTCCCGAATGGGGATGATGGGTTACGCAGACATGGGATTGTATTCACTCATGTTTGATGGGCTCCAGGTGCGAAAGAAACTCGGTGTGGAGATCGAGAGTTTTGACATGCTTGAAATTGAGCAGATGATTCAGAAGTTACCTGCGGAGCGTGTCCAAAATAAGGTAGCCGAATGGGAGAAAACCTGGTCCTTCGAGCAACCGATTCCTTCTCCAATAGTAGAGCGTGTTGCTGGTCTGACTTTAGCCCTTGGGGATAAGATCAATGAGCGAGGCTACATTGCAGCTTCCACTAAATGTGTTTATGGAGTTACCAAGTATATGGGATGCACCGCTTGTATGGCGCAATCCATGCTTGGCAATAAGATCCATTTTGTGTGTGAGAATGACGTGCCTGGTATGATCACCCAAACTATGCTCGGTTTGCTTACTGGTCAAAGCACGACTTTTTTGGAGATGTACGAATATTTTCCAGATCGGCTATTAACCGGTGTTTGTGGTTTTACTCCCACTTCATTTGTTGAGAATGGTAAGGTCAGTGTACGCGGTCACTCCTGGGGTGGATCGGGTGGTGGAATCGTAAACACTGCTCAGATGAAAACCGGAAGAGTGACCCTGGCGCGCATTTCATTACATGGTGACCGCTTCCGGATGCACATCGTCACCGGTGAGGGTGTCAAACCACGAGCATGGGAAGAGCTGGGCTGGGCGCCTCCCGCGCCTGATTTTCCCTCTTTAGAGATTATCCCCGATTGCAGCGTGGAAGAATTTGCGCATAAAGCGCTTGCACAGCACTATGCGGTGGTCTATGGAGACCATTCTCAGAAGCTAGTTGAATTATGCAATTTACTGGACATCGAGGTCATATAAGATGCAAGATGACGATGTCAGGATCGCCGAGCGAGTCTCGGCGCTGATCGAAGAGCAATCGCTGACCAAGGAGGAACTGGTTACTTATCTTCGCCAGATGATGGAAATCAGGGCGCTGGAGAATAATATTTCCAATTTGCTTGGCAAGGACATCTTGAAGGGCGCCTCGCATTTATACGCTGGTCAAGAAGCCGTAGCAGTAGGCGCAATCGCTGCGATCAGGCAGGATGATTTGATCACCAGCACTCATCGAGGGCATGGACACGCCCACGCTCATGGAGATAAGGCAGCTCAGACCCCCGAAGCCAG
>Ga0209254_10007106_pt1 | contig 10327 bp, 7 predicted proteins | sample FrelakmetDIP11DI_FD_187148 | JGI IMG/M metagenome (GOLD analysis project Ga0209254, IMG submission 187148) | Freshwater lake sediment microbial communities from the University of Notre Dame, USA, for methane emissions studies - DIP11 DI (SPAdes)... | ecosystem: Environmental > Aquatic >... | reverse complement strand
TTGGCATGACATCGATACCAAGGCGTCCACCGTGGTGAACCTCGACCTGCTCGGCTACCTCGTCAAGGATTTCACGATCTTTGAAGACGTCGCCTTGGTAGAGGTCGTGAACACTGCCAACTCGGATCGAAAGTACGTCGAGATCAACTGGGCCACGGGCGCGGTGATCGATCGTGGTGTCATCAGCTCCGGTGGCCGGAAGGTCGTGTCTGTCCTGCCGCTCGGTGCGTAGCCGATTCACATCCCATTGGCGATTCGCTCCGCCTGGTCGCTGCAGCCCGCGGCCCGCAGAGGCCATCAGTTCCGCCGACGTGCCCCCGCTTTTGAGTAGCGGTGCTGTTTTGAGTCTAACGCCCGCGGGAATCTGGGCGTGAGTCGATAACGCGGCCACGTGCGGACCAATCTGCTCTTTGCACCGCTTTCAGCCGCCGCGCAGTTCGGCCTCGCCCATGAACCGAAGGTACCGGTGCACGCGCATCGTTTTGAGGTACTGCCGCGGGCATATTTTTCGACCCGAACGACTTGTGCGAGGACAGCCCCTCGGGCCGGCGTAGAGCACGGTCGGCGCGACGCCGGCTGCGGGATACAGTATCGGAACAATGGTCGATATCTTCTCGGAAGTGCGCCCCTGCCTATTGAATCCTTCGAAGTGGACGCTGGCGAACGGATAAGGCCGCGAGTTGTCGCGCAGGGCGAGTGTAGTCTCGCTTCTCGGGAGCAGATCGACTTGCCTGAGGTCTTCGAAAGAGTCGACGTCGTGTCGGCGGCGCAGTCTAGCGGCAATTGTCTCGCGAGCGATGGGTTGGACCGTATATCGATTCTGGATTGTCGATTTGCAGCTAACGTTGACCCACTTCCTACGGGGAGATGCATCGAGGACTGACCCGTATTCGGGTGCCGGTCTGTCACTCCCGAGCAGCGAATGCCAGGGACGCTAAGCGAAGTACTGACCGACCCGAGCCGGTGAGGCGGGTCAGTCTTCGATGCAATACCCCCGGGTCAGCTTTCGGTGCAAATCAACACATCTTATGCGTCCTTTCAGTCCTCAGCGCGCGCTCTGACCGCTTGGCGAACAAGTTCGAGAAGCTCGGTTGCGCGCCCGCTGGTGACGAGCATTCGCGGTTCAACTGCTCCAAGTAGCACGTTCGGCGCACAGAACCACTCGCGTGTTCTATCCACGTTACCGCCGAAGAACTTCGAGACCAGTTCGAGTGCGGTTGCCGCTCGCTCGAGATCGTCCAGATAGAGCGCGGCTCCCTCTTGTGTCTGGTGCAATGGAACCTCGAGAAGGCGTGCCGCTGCCTCTGCACGTTCAGACGGCGCGTCTGCGAAAGGAAGGGGACTTGCCGGCACTGCCTCCCTCTGTCTCGTTTTCCGGATGTTCCCTGGAAGTAGGGCGAGCGCTGCCGGAGCCCGAGTACATGCTTGGGTTCGACGACTGCCCGGTTTGCGACCGACCGCTTGCGTCGCCGGAGCCGCGCGCTTGTCCCGTCGCTGAATAGTCAGGGTAAAGGGGCGCCCGCGACCGTTCCCATCGATGATATAGCTGCGGAGCCATGCCCTAGCCTCGAGGCGATGTAGGGTCTCACGCAGCTGCCGCATGAACGAGCCGGTCGACTTGGAATAGCCTATCGCGTGACGAAGCGCCTCGATCGCGATGGACCTGCCTCCGGGTTGCGCGCAAAGGTACCTGTGAACGGCTTTGCCTGTTTCGGATAGCTGCCTCCGCAACCCTAGCTCGACCGAAACGGATGAATGTACGAGCATGCGTGTTGCTTCCGGCGTGAACTGCACATAGAGCTCGCCGGTAGTAGCGAAGCGATCCCATCCAACTTCGACGAGCTTGAATTCGGTCGTCTCCCCTTCGGAACCTGCTCCACGATGAGTGAGCTGGATTCGCATCGTAGCGAGTCGTTTAATGGATTCCACTCGCAGACTCGAGGACTGGCCTCCGGCATGCGTTGCGAGGGTGCGATTGATGTCCCCAACAGTGCAGGTCAGGGCGTGCACCTCCTGAATCGCATGACGAGGATGCTGGGGAATAGGCAACAGCTTGGCTACTCCTCGTAGAGACACCTGCCGCAAGTTCATAAGTGCCATCAGGGTGTCTTCATCCGCAACGGACACGGCTGGACCGAGTCGCCGGCCGGAGCCGCTTGCGTACACGAACCGCATCGCGTTATCCGGGTCGAGTAGACGTTGCTGAGACTGGCGACGCACTGAGGGAAAGACCGGGCCGAGTGCCAGGAGACGCGGGAACTCGTGGTTGGGACAAAGTGGCGTGGCGGTAATTCGATCATCAATTGCGAACGCCGATGGCCAGCGATCCAGGGCCGGCGATAGATGTCCCATCACGGGAGCTCGTCGACCGCGAATAATTTGAGTGGTCGTGCCGTCTGCCGTGTCCAACGAATTGTTCTTATCTAACTGGTCAATCATCGGGCGTGGTCTGTGTGTCGTTCAGCAGGAATAGGACGTCCTGCCCAGCCAGATCGATGGACGGCTGGAACGGCCGGGCGGTGTGAGTCCTCGCTGGACCAACCGCGAACGCGAGACGTAGTCTCGGCGACTGCTGGCGTGGGACTGGCGGCGACCGTACGCGCGTGCTCCAGCATGTCAGCTGTCGTGGGAGCGGTGCACGACGTCGTACGCCGTCGGTGCCGAAGAACCTCAACAGCATGTTCTAGCTGGGCGTCTCTGAGATAGAAGAGCTGCCGGCAGCCGTCGGCCGGCCCGTAGGCTGGCTCGATGCCACGGCGGGCGAGGCTCTGTGCAAGGCTCTTCGGGGAGCAGGAAAGTTCGTCGGCAAGGATCTTCCCCATGACATAGCTCGCTTCGAATCGAGAGACTTCTGCTTCTGAAACGACCTTGCCGCGGTACCTGCCATGCAGCGATCGATACGCCTGGATGCCACCGGCTCGCTCAAGAAAGTAGACGACCTCCTGCTTCACACCCCATCGTTCCGCCAGCGACATCAGTGTGCAGTGATCTGGTGGGATGGCCTCTCTCGACGCACTGGTTGCCGACAGTAGAGCCGCCAGCTGAGCGGCATCGAGGACCCAGGCGGTTACTCCGTGTCCGGCGGCATGCACCGCCCTCGGCTTGAACTCGGGATCTGAGTTCGCCTGCGTAAGGCAGTAGGCCAAGGCCTCGTCCGACATCCGCCCGGACTTCAACGCCGCGGCGACCGTGGTCTGGTTCGCGGATGGCCTTGCCACCTTCGCTGCATCACGTGTGGGATCGAGCAGTCTTTGGATGCTCTTCGTGGGAATTCGCCAGCCAGAGCCGACCGAGCGGCAGGCCTCAGGCAGCACTAGCGGCAAGAGTCGGCGCAGACGCTGTCTGGACAGGCCCAGCTGCCGGGCCGCTTGGTAGAGGTTGAGGCTACACGCCTCGCTTCGTCCCTTGAGGACCCGAACCGATTGGTGGTTGATCATGAGGCGCTCGCGGCCCGCGATCGTGTAGCGGCGATCTGCTGTCAGTTCGCCACGTCGAATGTGCTCCTCGAGCATGGCACGCGAGGTACCAAGCTCCCGCTGCGCTTCCCGCGCAGAGATCCATTGCATATCGAGGTAGGGGATGCACGCCAGCCGCGGAGAGCGGGTCCGCGAAGCTCGCCAGTGGCGTGCTAGATAGGCCCGTATTTCGTCGCGGACGAAGTCGAACTGGGACTCGTACAGCAGCCATTCGATCTTCCGAAACAGTGGACCGAAGGTCCGCTGCAGCTGGAACGTTCTGCTGTCCTCATGGAATCGTCGCGCCCAGTCGAGCACCTTGAATAGGCCCTCGGGCCAGTTGCAGAGCACCTCCGCGGCCAAGGCTGTTGCCATCCACGAGTATTCGAGTCGGTCGTTCCGCTCAGCCCACTTCCGAGGCGGGGGAATGGTTGGATCGCCACTGCCCCCAAACACCCTCGCAAGCTTGTGCAGGGCGACGGAGTCGAGTTCGGCGACCGGGGAAGACAGCAGGCCGGTCGACGGAACCGATGGCTCCACAAGGACCCCACTGGCCGCGCTCACAAGCAGCTTCGAGAGCTCAACGATGCGACAGGGCGCCGGGGCCGTCTTCACGGACGAAAGGTACGCGCCACAATTGTCGCAGCGGTCGAGCGTTGGTCGACTCGCGAGAAGACGCGCTCCACAGGTGCATCGGTCGATCAGCCAGAGAGCATGGACGACGCACGCTTCGGAGTACTGCAACTCCCATCCCACCGATTGCTCAGTGCGTCCCTCAGCCACGCAGACGGGACAGACTCGGGCCAGCCGCCCAAGCCAAACGTCGGGTACGCCCTTGCTCAGTACCCCTATGCTGCGCTGGCTGACTTGCAGTGATTGTTCGATCGGACTGGAGGCGACGGAAGCTACGCCGGTGGAATACCGGACGCCCAGGTGCTCGATCTGATCCGGAGTCAGATCGTTCTCGTCGGCCAGTCGAATTCTGTAATGCGTCGGTCCTTCCTGGAGGGTGGGCTCGGGATGGATCGGGAGTCGCACTTCCACGTCAACCAGCGGCATGGTGCGGATGTTCGCGCTAGATCTGGAACTCGTCCCATTTCGCATACGGTTCACCGGGTGCACGCAGGTGCCGGAGCTCCGAAATGTCGCACAGGAACGGATTCAGGCTCTTGGGCACCTTCTTTTTCCAGATGACTTCCTCGCACGCTTCCGCGAGCACCTCCAGATCAATGCTGCTACCTTGCCGGGCAGCGATCGCCAACGAGGCGTTCGCGATCTTGATGATGAAGTCTATGCAGCTGCCTGAAGCGAAGTAGAACCGCATCGCGAGCTCCGGCTCGCTGAAGTCAGGGGCCGGCAACGGCATCCTCGTGTGGATGGTATAGAGCACATTCAGATACTCGTCCCACCGCTCGGTCGGCTCCATTTCGAAGGGCTCAAGAGTGCAGAAGCGCTCGAATCGTCGTCGGAGCTGAACGTTCTCCAAGATGATGCGGGCACCTGATGGCTGCGTCGCACAGACAACTGGCCGTCCGCTGTTGTCGCAGAAGTCCTTCATCCAGTTGCCGAACGTCTTTATGTCCCACTCCCGATCCTCGAGGGCATGTTGCAATTCGTCGATGAAGATCAGTTCGACCTCGAACTTGTCGAGCTTCGCCACCAGAGCATCCGTCTGGCGTCTTTCCTTATTCTTGATGATCGGGAATCCGAGCGCGGCCAGCATTCGCTCAGCGAGATCGAGGCCAGAAGGTCTAGACGGAACGCGTATGTACAGTACGGGCCTCGTCATCCGATCGGCACGTTGAATCGGCGCGATTCGCTTAGCGTAGTGCTCAAGTAGGTATGTCTTCCCCACCCCCGATTGACCCATCAAGAGCATCGCGGATACATCGCGGATTTCCCGCCAGTTGAGATGGAGCAGCGCGATCTGAGATTCAGCACGCATAAACGCGGGATGCGCTATGGGATCCTTGCTGAGCTTCGGAACGAACCGACAACCGAGTTGCCGAGGACCATACGCATCGTCACGGATTCGCTTGCCGTCGCGATAGTTCCAGACCAGTTCCTGAATGAAACCCATCGAGTCGTCAGTCTTAGCATCCATGTGGCACCTCGCGGTCGTGACTACGCAGTGACCACGTCCGGCACCAACTCCACAGGTCTACGCTGACGGACATGCTCAGGGAGTCGGGGGCTCTTTCTTGCCTTCGAAGCAGTACTTTCCGCTGCCGGCATGGCTTCGGTCATCGCTTTGCGCTTGGCTAGCCTCTTCCTGTCCTTGGCTTTGAGGAGGCTGTTGTTCACGAGGTTCCTCCGTTCACCGACCGCACGCTGAAGATCCGTCAGGCTCCAATCCGGGCCCAGCGCCTGACGGATCAAGTCGTATTCGAACCGATCAATACCTTCCGTGATCGCGCGATGCACCGCCGGTACCTGGATAAAGGTCGTGGTCAATGGGTCGTGTACGTCGATGTAGTCCACGGTGTGACGGTAGTAGCGGAAGTCGACTATCGGCCCGTCCCTGCTGCTTGGCAGCGTCCGCCACCATTCGTTACGTTGCTCTTGGAGAGCGGCTGAGTTGTAAGTGACCTTGTCGAACTCAATGCCGTAGCGGTGCAGCACTCGGGTTTCTCGCCTCGCTGTAAGAAGCTCCAACTCCACCAAGCTCCCCGGAAAGCGCACGATGCGATCGTCGATGTGTCTGTCCCAGAACTCCAACGGAGACATGTTCAGCTTTCGATGCCGTCTCCGGTGATACTCCTCAACAATCCATTTCGTCACGATGTGGACATATGTGGCGTAGTCGATGCAGGCGCTCTTTTCCGATGGATAGCCCGCTCTCTGTACCGGATTGCTTTTGGTCGTGCCCGGCATCGGGTGCGCACACTTCGCCTGGAACGACCGAATGAATCGTTCCACGCTACCCTTGAACCATGGCTTCTTCCGCCCGCAGAAGAGCGGCCCCGTTCCGTTATCGCTCAGCGCCTTAACTGTGTCCCCGGCGTGCGTCTCGAGGGCGTTGTCCAGAATCGCGTTGCTCCACAGACCGTGAGCCGGCCATCGGGTGGTGATGTCGGGATAGCGCGCCAGCCACGCGTCCTTCGGCCACACGGCGTGGCGGAAGCACTCGAGTACGGCGTGAATGTCCGGATGCTCGAGCGACAGGTAGAAGCCGAGAATCATCTTGCTGTAGTAGTCGATCGCGACAGTGAGCCAGGGGCGCCCAAGAGGAACGCCGCGAATCGGATCGTACAGCACGATGTCGAGCTGACCGTGATCAACTTCGACACGCTCAAATATGTGGCGCACATTCGGCCCGCCCAAAGCAGTACGCGCGCGATTCGCGGCCTCGTCTCGCCCGAGAAGACGTTTGTCGGATTCGGTGCCATCCAGTTCCGCAAAGCGCCGATAGAGCGTCGCGCGGCTGGGAACCCATAGCTGACTGCACTCGGGCAACGTCTGGTTTGCGATCGCGATTCGGTATCGAATGGCCTCGGCGATCTCGTTGAAGTCGGCCGGTTGCGCGGGTTTCTCCGGAAATCGCAGTTCCTGGATTGCCTGATCGATGATGTCACAGGCTTCGGTCGCCCTACGTCGATACTTCAGACGGTGTGAGTCGAGAAGGCTACGCATGTCATGGCTCGTCTGATAAGCAGTGAGCCAGCGACGTACCGATCGTAGCGACGGCGGCTCACCGTCGTCCTTGGCCGGGCAAGCTGCGCGACACTCCTCGAGGTCCGAATTGCGGACCGTCGTACGCCCTAGCAGCGGTTCGATCACGCTGTAGCGATATCGGGCTCGTGTCTTGTCTGCCTCTGGGTAACTCTCGAAATCCACTGGTGTACGGATGTACGGTACCGGTTCAACCGTGACGAGACTCGACGGGTCGACCGACCATTCGTGGTTCGTGAATCGCCGAATGAGCTCGACACGGGTGAGCGGCGTTGTCGCGCCGACCTCGTTTTCGAACAGGAGATTGCCGGTGACCGTGAGCCTTGCCAGCGTCCAGAGGTTGCCATCGTGATCGGTGAAGCGAATGCCCTTTCGAAGAGTCCACATTTGCATGGTGGCTACTCCTGAGTTGGGTGCGCGGTAAGGTCCGGAGTGAGCGGTTGATCGGGGTCGAACAACAGCAGGGAGTTCGCACACATGCGGACGACTTCGTTCCAGCTTCCGACTTCGCTCGCCAGTTGGCCGAGCGTGAGAAGTCGTTCGCCCGCGCATAGTGTGCGATACGCGGGAAGCTCCCGCAGTCGTTCGCGCTCGAAGCGGCGCCGGTAGTGGACGAGTTCGTTGAGCAAATCGAGACGGGGCTGGCGAAGCAGATCCTTGCCAAGAAGAACGTCGTACGGCTGCCCTTGAGACTCCAGGAAGTCCTTGGCCCAACGAAGCCTGGATGCGATCTGCGGATCTGCGGCTTTATGGTTCGGCTTGACTTCCCAGAGGTGCGCAGTTGGTGCGTGGTCCCAAGTGATGATGTCCGGGAAGGTCGAGAAGGCGCCTTCGGGACCGTCGATCGTGATTTCGGTCTGGTACGAGTCGAGAGCGAGAACTTTCGGGTCGAATTCGAAGACCAGTAGGGCCGTTCGCTCGAGGAGCGACTCCCATGGGATAGGCTTCGGGTTCTTGAGGGAGGGGAAGTAGCCGCGCATCCCTTCCCCGGACCGCGTGACGACTTTGCGCTTTCGCGGCGCTTCGGTCTGCTTGGCGCGACGACGCGGCACCTCGGACCACCTGCTTAGTAGCGCATCTCGGCAGGGCTGAGATAGTGTTCTCAGCTGAACGGATTCTCTGTTTCAGAACTCTGGTTGTCGACGCAGGTTATGTCTGCACTTTCGGTACGCAAAGGCGGCAGTCAAGAGATGGGGCGGCCCCGTGGCGACCCCATTCGAGCCGCGTGGCTGCGCTGCTGGGGAGCGTATGTCCTACGAACATCCGGCCGAGACTGTCGGTCCCTGGATCTTTGGCTGCGGCAGAGAAGGCGCTGGAAGGGTAACGGTGTCTTGCATCCTCGCTTCATGGAGCGGATTTGCAAAGGTGAGGGAGCAAGCATCCGTCATCCGGCAATCAAAGCGGCTGATGCGGCCAAGTTGTTCGATGAACTTCCCGGAGTTTCTTGTTCCGCGATCTATTACAACTCGGGGCTTCAGTCGCTTCTAATGGAAGATGCGCCGAGTCCGGTCACGATCGGCGCGGACCTCGCGAAACTTCTGAGTGCGCTCGGACTGGAGCGGCTCACCGAACGGACGGCGACTAACCTGATCGACTACGATGTCTCGCACGGCCGTATCCGCGCAGATTCGGCTAGCGTCCTGATGATGATGCGAGAAGAGGGGTTCTGGAAGCTCGCCTACTCGGAAGGCTTGCTGATAATCCGTCTGCATGCGCTGGCACTGTGCTACTTGGAGGCCTTCCTGGCAAGGCAACTCAGCGTTGCAGAGCAGGTAATGCCTTGCACCGAGGAGCTCCTGAGGGGTCGCGAGATGGTAAGCGTGTTCGGTTCAGATCGCACGATGATCCGGCGCGCATTCGAGCAGAACGTCTTCGCTTTGGGCTGTATCCGAACTCTGCCAACGCCAGCGACATCGCGATCCTCTCGTTTCGTACGTGGGATCGTGCTGACGACGCAGGCGTCTCAGGAGTGGAGGCAGCGCCTCAAGAAGTACCGGGCAAGTTGGAGAGCCATGGACGAAGCCTTGCGTAGGCGCCTGCCGCAGATTGCGCCAAAGGTCGAACGATGCGCCGAGCCTGCAGACTTGACCCTCGATCCTAGCGCTGACCCTAGTAGTACTGCCTGATGTAGTTGTAGGCCCTTTCGAAAAGCTCTTCGTCAGCATGAAGCTTGTACTTGAAGAGCGCTTTACGCAGCGCCTTTTTCACCTCGCGCTCACCGGCAAGGGTCTGCTGCCAACCCGGAAAGCGCACCAGGCGGACTATTTCGTCGATGTCCTGGACGACACGTTCGACGATGATCGGTGTCGCCGGCGTCTTCACTTCATTGAGCAACTGTGTCAAAGCCGCCTTGCCGCGATCCTCGTCCTCTTCGGGCGGCGTCTCCCTCTCGGCCTGCAACGTCTCCTTGGCGATCTGCAGCAGCTCCTTTAGGAATTCCACGCTGTTGATCTGCCCCGCCTCGAAGCGGTCCTTCAGCGCATCCAGCCGCTCCGACAGTTGCTTGAACTTCGGGTTACCCGCGTGCTTGCGCAGGCGCCGGTTCAGCTTGATCTCGATCTCTTTGGCCTTCTTCGGGTCGGGGTTCGAGAGCACGGCCTCTAGCAGGTCGGCGTCCAGCACGAGGGTGTCGAGGTCATCCCGCACGGCGTCGACGTGGACGTTCTGGTGGATCAGCTCGATCGTCTTGGCGCCCAGCGAATGCCAGATCAGTTTCCCGTGGCCGCTGGACGGCTGCACCGACTGGTACACCTGCGACAGCCACCTGTAGTCCTTCTCGAAGGGGCCCAGAACGGTGTCCGGTGACAGCGCCTCCCAGATCTTGCTGAGCACGCTGTACTCGGCGGCGAAGTTGTCTCGCACCTCGTTGTTGGGCAGGCACTGCTGCGCGGCGATCAAGCCCTCGTAGCCTTGCAGGCTGCGGTCGCAGCCGGCAAAGAAGGCCAGACACTTCTGCATGGCTTCCGGCAGCTTGTCCTTCAGCTCCTGGATGTTGCTGACTACCTGCTTGACGCTCTGGTCATCAAACTCGAGCGCCGCCGCCACGTCGTCGAAGATGCCGAGGTAGTCCACGATCAAACCGTGGGTCTTCTGCTCGGAGTAGGTGCGGTTCACCCGGCAGATGGCCTGCAGCAGCGTGTGGTCGCGCAGCGGCTTGTCCAGGTACATCGCCTGCAGGATGGGCGCGTCAAATCCGGTCA
>Ga0209254_10007105_pt1 | contig 10327 bp, 6 predicted proteins | sample FrelakmetDIP11DI_FD_187148 | JGI IMG/M metagenome (GOLD analysis project Ga0209254, IMG submission 187148) | Freshwater lake sediment microbial communities from the University of Notre Dame, USA, for methane emissions studies - DIP11 DI (SPAdes)... | ecosystem: Environmental > Aquatic >... | reverse complement strand
CCCGCCTATCCTCAGACGGTCTTGGGCTCGCTGAGCCACCTCCCAGCGGTCCTCCTCAGCCTCAAAAACCATAATGACGCCATCAACCATATTAGCCAGCGTTACCACATAATTTTCTTCCCAAACTGCCGGGGTATCAATTAACACAAAGCTGTATTCATGTTTCCAGTACTTCAGTAAATCAGCAAACCCTTTTGACTCAAAAATTCTTTTGTCACTTGCCATACTCCCTTTACCCGCGCAGAGCACATCAAGTTTATTTACCTGAGAAGGTTGAATAACTGATGTCTGGCTATAAGCTCCCCCGGAGAGGTCAGCCAGCCCAGGAGCAAGATCAACATCGAAGATCTGGTGGATAAAGGGGTCTTGAAAGTTTACATCGACCAGGAGTACCCGGCCTTCGCTATGACGGGCCAAGGAACTCGCAAGATAAGCAGCAATCGTACTCACCCCTGCCCCTTTATGACAGCTGGTTATTGAAAAAATACGCTGAGGTTCCTGAGTCTTGCCCCCCATGAGTAAACGTTCCGCCACTGCTTCAAAGTCCTTTATAAACGGCAACGATGGATCAAATCTCGTAGGCAGCGCCATAGCTGCCTTTTCTTGAGAAGAAGCCCCTTCGGGATATAAAGAGGCGATTGCTCCCAAGGCGGGAATTTCCAAAGTTTTCTCGATATCTTCTGGTTTGCCAAAAGAATGATCCACACTTTCGCTGATAAATGCCAACCCTAAGCCGCCAAAGACCCCCAGCAAAATCCCCAACATGAGGTTCAGCAATATTCGGGGACGAGCAGGCTTAATGGGATAAGTTGCCGGCTGAACAATACTAATGTTTGAGATTTTCACCAAATCCAAGGCCTGGTCGATAAGTGATTGCTCAAAGCTTTCTGAGTATTTTTGATAACTGGCTTGCTGTATTGTATTATCCAGCTCTAACTGCTTCATTCGTTGTTCGACATTGTTAATGGTATTAAGCTCTTCTTGAGCTTGGACCAGTTGGGTCTTGAGGGCTTCATCTTTAGCTTTAAGCGAGGCTAATACTGACTCTTCGGTTAATAAATTTAATTCAATCCGCTGACGAGTTTCATTAATCCCTTTAGTAACTTCACGGGTTTCTTCGGCTTTCTTAAGAATCACCTTTGCCTCCGCAACCTGCCGCTTGGTTTCCTGCACCGGGATGCTATCGTCAGTAAAGGTTGCCCGAAGTTCGTTCTCCTTTAACTGCAACTCGTTAACCCTTTTAAGCATATCATCCGGCGCTGATAATGCTCCTCCGCTTACTTCTTGTTTTATAACAGTGTTGGGTAATGAGACAATCTCTTGTTTCATGGTGTTAACCATCGCTTCGGAAACCGCCTTTTCAGACTCAGTGCTTTCGATTTCCCGCTTGAGATAACCGATTCTTTTCATGACGAGATCTTTTTGAGGTTCTAACGAACCAATTTTCGTTTTGTTTCTAAGTTCTCTCAGCTCATCGCCGGTCTTAACTAACGCCTCGTAAAGTCTTTTTTTCTGATCATCAAAAAACTGGTAAGAACCTTCGGTACTATGCGCCTGGATGTGTTTATCCTGATAAAGATCAATAAGCGTGGAAAGTACCTTCTGAGCCATTCCGGGAGTCTTAGCCTCATAGGCTACGGTAATGGTATTGCTTCGTTTTATCGTTTCGGCTTTAACGTTGGCTGAGAGTTTATCAATTGCTTTTTCCCGTTTTTTCAATTTCCGGGTTTCTTCAGAATCAAAAATAGAGAATAATTTCGAAATCCCTTCAAAAGGCAGTCTCACTAATTTCCCGGGTATGCTCACCAAGGTTTGCATGATCCCTTGTCCGCCCGTTTCCTTATCATACCCTTTTAACACCGCATCGACGCCAACCTTGTCCACTACTTTTCCGATGAGTTCGCGGTTTTTAAGGATTGCCAGTTCGGAGTTAAGTTCGTTTTCGCGCTGAGCGCCGGCAGCCATTTCAACAATTTTATTTGGTTCCACGGTTGGAGAGAGCCCCACACTTTCGCGACCAATCTTAATCAAAAGTTCCCCTTCGGAACGATAAATTTTCGGGGAAAGAACGCTAATGATGGCTACAAGAGCCACTACAGAAATAAAAAACCAAACAACTTTCCATTTATGCCGGAAAACCACATAATAAATATCTCTCAAATTTTTCTCAGGAAACCCTTCTAATTGGATTGTTTTTTGCACGTTGGTCCTCCTTCACGAATAAATTTTAATTTAATGACCTGCGTATTATCTATCCTCTTTGTTAAGTGAATTCACCCAACGAATAAATATTTCCTGCTAATATGATTATTTGTTATTGTCTTTCTCTCCCGGTGGGCTGATCGGTTATTATACCAATGGTTTGACGAGCCCAATTATACTGGTACATAAAGCCGGTTTCCGGAACAACCTTGTTGATATACTGATCAATCCATTGATTAACTTTAGTGATAGTGGTTCTCGGCACATACACGATGTCGTAGGGTTCCAGGTAAAACAAGGGTCCCTCTTCTTGGCCTTCTAAAGCCTTTCTACAATCAAGAGCGCACCCGTACCGCTGCCCATTTTTATGGCGGACAATAATGACATTTTTAACATTCGCTGATCTCATATCAAATCCTCCGGCCTGCATGATCGCCTGCAAAGGAGTCATCCGGCCGGGCATATCAATTTGTCCTGGTGTTTTTACTTCTCCCCCCACATATACCCGGGCTTGATATAATTTTCGGGTAATGACGGCGAGTTCCGGATGTTGCAAGTGGGGTTTACAAAGCGTCATCAATTCTTCTCGTAGTGCTTCTGGAGTCTTTCCATCAGCAACGACATCCCCAACCAGTTGTAACTGTATTTTTCCATCAGGCCGTACGGTTAAAGCTTCACTGAATTGAGGGGCGTAGGTAAATTTGACCTCGATAATATCACCCGGACCTAATGTGGTTTCGGTTATGATTTCCGCCTGCATCTCTTGAGCAGTTTTTGCAGGAGGAGGATGCGAACAACCGGTTAAAGGAAGTAACAAAAAAATAATTATCAAAAAAGCGGTTAATGTATGAGCCCTTAAATTAATCAAGAATTTCATAAGATTTAACCTCCAAATTAATAGATAATTATAAGATTTTTATTAAGGCTTCGGAAAGCATTTTTTTGGAATTGTTCTCCTCCAATTTTAATTAATTTCTTCTCCTATTCTTTCTCCCCAAGGAGGGACAGAGAAATTTTTTAACTTTTTGAAAGCCTATTTAAAATTATTTTGCTTCCGGCTTTTCTTATATTAACAATGGCTCGGGATGCTCTCCCTGAATTCTGAAAAAAATAGCCGAGTCGCTTTTTTTAGCAACCCGGCTTTCTTAAATTTAAAGACCCGTGGCTTTCCGGCCCCGCCTCACGACGGGTGTGGCTTTATTATACGAACATTATCTTGTAAAGTTGCTGTTGTTAATGAATATAGATGCAAATATTATACCGACAGAGAAAACCTGTATTGAGAAAGGAATTTTTAAAAATAATACCCGGAGAAAATTCACCCTCCAAGGTTATTGGTGAATTTCCCCTCTAGAGGTAGTGCTCTAACTTGGATAGTGCAACAATATATTGCTTAGCCTCCGGTAATGATTTAAACTTTATTCCTTCCGCAAATCGAAAATTTGCCGAAAGTTTTCTACTCTATGTTTTTTAGTTTATGCAAATTTTTGGAACCTTATTGACAAGAATTGGCATTCGCTTAAAGATTAAGCATTCCAAATAAATAAATTATGAATAATTTTATATGGTTTTTTTTTGAAAGTCAAATAAAAATTAAAGTCAAGCTTTATTAAACCAGTTTAACGCCCTGAGTCTCTTTGCCATAAAGCTGTTATGACCAGCAAAAGACGTTGAAACAGGACACCTGGACAGATAAAAATTTAATAATTTAAAATTGTTATTGTTATTGCCAAAAATATCACCTCTAAATAATTAAATAACTACTGTCTTCTCTAACAGGCTGTTGGAAAACTCATGAAACATACAGAATGTCGTGCTGAATTTGTTTCAGCATCTAATAAAAACAAGATCCTATAAGACCCTGAACCAAGTTCAGGGTGACAAAAGAGTAGTTGTCAACAGCCTACTAAGTTGATTGATATTGTTTTGTTAGTTATGTTATAAATTGTGTTTACTGAAAAAATTTTGTTGTTTTCAATTAAAATAACGGAAGGAACCGGCAAATAAATGAAATCCAAATTTACCAAATACTGTTTAGCGGTTACCCTGACCTTGGGATTGTTTTATTATTCCAGTTGTACTCATGTTCCGGAGCAACCTTCCCCAAACCCGGCGTCTCCCACTCCTGTCCAATCAGAAGAAATCAAGGTTCCTTCACCTCCTTCAGCTCTTCAAGGAAAAGCCGAAGCAAAGGGAGAAGAAAAAGTAGATTTGCCCAGGGACTCCCGCGCCTATCGCTCTTTTCTTTTAGCCCAATCTTTTCAACTGAATGGTGAAAATGCGAAAGCCCTCAAAGCATACCAAGATGCTTTAACCTACGACCCCAATTCGCCTGTCATTCAAACTGAAATCGCTACTATTTACCTCAAGCAGGGAAAGATAGAGGAAGCGCGCAATCTTTGTAAAGAAGCGCTGACTCTTAACCCCCATTATCTCCCGGCGAACCTGCTTCTGGCGCGGATTCATTTAACCAGTAAAGATTATGATGCGTCTATTACTCAGTATGAAACTATTATCAAACTGGCTCCGGAGGATGAGGAAAATTATCTCTACCTGGGCAACCTTTACGCGGAGAAAAATGAATACGAAAAAGCGCTCACCACCCTAAAGACTTTGCTCACAAAAGACCCGAATTCTTTAATGGGCCTCTACTATATGGGAAGAATCTATGCCCAGATGCAACAGTATGATGAATCTGTTTCATATTTTAAAAAAGCTTTAAAAATAGATCCTAACTTTGAGGCGGCAATGATTGACCTTGCAATAGTTCACGAATCTCAAGGAAAAATGCAGGAAGCGATTGCCGTTTATGAAAAGCTTCTGGAATTTAATCCGAATAACAGCCGGGTAGTGGACCACTTGGGCAATCTTTATCTCCGGCAGAAGAATTACGATAAAGCCATCGATACCTTTAAAAGCCTGGAAAGTTTTGGGCCGAGCAGCTTAGATGTAAGCACTAAAATCGGGCTTATTTATCTGGAACAGGAAAACTATGATAAAGCAATTTCAGAATTCGAATTCATTCTGGTCACAAAGCCGGATTTTGATATGGCGCGGTATTATCTTGCCTTATGCTATCAGGAGAAAAAAAATTATGAAAAGGCCTTACAAGAATTCCAAAAGATTCCTTCTGATTCAGAAGAATACGTTGACGCGATAATCCAGATCGGGAATATTTTTATTGAGCAGAAAAACTTCCCCAAAGCAATCCAGACGGTTAAGGAAGCGCTTCAAATCAAAAAAGATAATACCACCCTGATCGGTTACTTAGGTGCCCTTTACGAAGAGACCAACCAGTATGAAGAGGCGACGATGATCTTGACTGAGGCGATTAAACGGGAACCGGAGAATTTCAAGTTTCATTACCAGTTGGGAGCAGTCTATGACAAGATGGGTAAATTTGAAGAAACGATCCAGGAAATGAAAAAAGTTGTGGAGCTTGATCCGCAAAATGCTGATGCCTTCAATTATATAGGCTATTCTTATGCTGATCGAGGCGTGAAGCTGGATGAGGCTGAAGAACTTATAAAAAAAGCGATAAAATTAAAACCGAATGATGGATATATCACCGACAGTTTGGGTTGGGTTTATTTCAAAAAAGGAATGACCAAAGAAGCACTCAACGAGCTTGAAAAAGCAGTCACCTTAGTTCCCGATGATCCCTTGATCATCGAACATCTCGGAGATGTCTACCTCAAATCAGGGAAAAAAGATAAAGCCAAAGCCCAGTATGAGCGGGCCTTAAAGATCGATCCGGAACAGAAAAAAATTAAGGAAAAACTGGAAAGCTTGAAACTGCAGAAATAGAAAAGTGGTGGTTCATTTTCGGAAGGGCGGATTCCACCCTCCCGAAAATTTTCCTTTTGTTTATTTGTCGGTCAGTTTTGATAAAAAAGGCTTGATCAAGTCAATGGGGATGGGGAAAAGCGTGGTTGAGTTCTTTTCCGATGCCACCTCGCGCAGGGTCTGGAGATAGCGAAGCTGCAGGGCCATGGGGTTAGGAGCCATGAGATCAGCTGCTTCAACCAGCTTGGCCGCTGCCTGAAATTCTCCCTCAGCGTGGATGACTTTTGCCCTCCGTTCCCGTTCTGCCTCAGCCTGCTTGGCCATCGCCCTTTTCATCTCATCCGGTAAATCAATTTGTTTCACTTCCACGTTAGTGACTTTTATTCCCCAGGGACCAGAATGCTTGTCCAGGATTTCCTGGAGATGAGCGTTGACCTTTTCGCGTTCCGATAAAAGTTCATCCAACGCTGCCTGTCCACAAACGCTTCTCAGGGTGGTTTGAGAAAGCTGGGAAGTAGCATAGAGGTAGTTTTCCACCTCCACGACTGCCTTATTAGGGATTATCACCCGAAAATAGACTACTGCATTCACTTTAATCGAAACATTATCCCGGGTGATAACATCCTGCGGCGGGACTTCCAAGGCCACGAGCCTGAGGCTTACTCTCTGCATCTTATCAACGATGGGGATAAGAATGATCAAACCAGGTCCTTTTGCCCCAATCAGCCTCCCCAATCGGAAGATAACCCCGCGCTCATATTCATTTAAAACTTTAATGGCACTCATTAAAAACATAACTACTACTACAACGACAAAAATAAGAATCGGTAACGGCATGTTAGGCCTCCTTTCTATGTATCCTTTTTGATGATTTTTTTGACCTTAACCTTAATATTTAAGTCTTTTATCCCAATAACTTCCACCTCCTCTCCTTCTTCAATCACCTCCTCACTATAAGCATTCCAGTATTCTCCATGGACAAACACCTTGCCGCGGGGAGCAACTCGGTTTATCACAACTCCGACTAAACCGATCATCCCTTCCGAACCAGATGCTGGTTTCCGTATATACGCTCGAAAGGCCACCGCGGCAATCGTAATGAAAAATGTTGCAGTGATAGCGATAGTAGCTAACATCACCGCAAGTGAAGGTCTTAAATAAGGAGAGGTGGAGTCAAAGAGCATGAGTGATCCTAAGAGAAGGCAGATTGTTCCCCCGATGCTCAACAGGCCGTAGCTCGCGACCTTAATCTCCGCAAGAAATAAAACAATCGCCAGGACTATGAAAAGAATACCGGCATAATTGACTGATAAGACCTGAAATGAATAAAAGGCCAAGATTAAACAGATCGCTCCGATTACTCCGGGAAAAATTGATCCTGGATGTGCCAGTTCAAAATAAAGCCCGGCTACTCCAAGCATCATCAGGATATAGGCGATATTAGGATCAGTTAAAGTCGCTAAGATTTTTTCCCGGAGGGTCATTTTCAGCTCTCGGACCGTAGCCCCCTTAGTGGCCAGGATAACTTTTTTACCATCTATATCCACTTCCCGGCCATCGAGCTTCTGGAGAAGGTCATCCAAGTTAGGACTCACTAAGTCAATGACATTAATTTTTAGAGCCTCATCAGCTTTTATGGAAACACTTTCCCGCACCGCTTTTTCTGCCCATTCAATGTTCCGTTTCCTTTTCGTAGCAATACTCTGGATATACGCGACGGCATCGTTTTCTACCTTTTCCGACATCTCCCGGCTCATCTTTCCTCCACCCATGGATACGGGATGAGCAGCTCCAATATTGGTGCCTGGCGCCATGGCCGCTACATGAGCGGCCATGGTGATTAATACCCCGGCCGAAGCTGCCCGGGCTCCATCAGGAGCAACATAGACAATAATAGGAACTTGAGTGTTCAGTATCTCTTTAATAATCTGCCGCATGGAGGTATCGAGGCCACCCGGGGTATCAAGCTTAATGATCAAACATTGAGCCGACTCCTTCGCGGAAGTTTTGATGCTATCAACAATATATTCGGCAGAAACCGGATTAATGATGCTATCTACCTCGATAACGTTGATCGTGTTGCCTACAGAAGAAGCAATGAGCGGCAAACAACAAATTAAAAGAAGAAAAATTAGTTTTGTACACGTGTTTTTTACAAACTGCATGCATTGTCCTCCAATAATTTCTGGATTAATTGCATATCCTGCCATACCTCTCGTTTCCATTCTGGATTCCGAAGAAGGGATGCGGGATGAAACGTAGGCACAACTTTGATATGCTGAAATTCAAATATCTTCCCTCTCAGCTTTGAGATCCTTTCGGTCGTTCCCAATAAGGTCTGGGCGGCAAATTTCCCGAGAGCACAGATAAGACAGGGGCGGATGACCTCAAGCTGCTTTTTAAGAAAAGGGAAACAGGCTTCAACCTCTTCGGGTTTTGGGTCTCGATTCTTCGGGGGACGGCACTTGATGACATTGCAGATATAAACATCTTCCCGCCTCAGTTTAATGGACTGAATGATTCGGGTTAATAATTGTCCCGCTTCTCCCACAAAAGGCTCTCCAGCCACATCTTCGTCTCCTCCCGGAGCCTCACCCACAAACACGAGCGAAGCATGATGATTTCCTTTACCAAAGACAATGTTTTTCCGGGATGAAGATAAGCTGCACCGGGTGCATTCCCCCAGTTCTTCCCGCACGGTATCTAAGGTACCGGGGGTACAGGGGAGCGTTTTCTTTTTTGGAGAAAGATTCTCTTCTAAACCATCAAGTACCTTAAGCACCTCTTGCGCATCCTCCGGAGCAAGAACCTCCATCCCCAAGGTGCGCTGATGCTTGAAATACAGGGTAACGTCATTGACGATTTTCTGAAATTCTTTAAAAGCGTTTGCAGACATACGGTGCGTGAAAAAGTCAGCATTCAGAATTAATTTTTTGACCTTCGGGCTTCTGTCTTCTGGCGCTTGGGTTCTGATTGTAACGCTTTTATCTTATCAAAAATTTTGTGTGCCAGAAATTCCTTGCTCATTTGGGGAAGCTTCTCGGATTTTCCATTCCGACAAAGGAGGGTCACGATATTGGTATTCGTTTCAAAGCCTGCTCCGGGTTGAGTAACATCATTTGCAATGATAAGGTCAACATTTTTCGTTTGCAGCTTTTGCTGAGCATTGGCAAGGAGGTCTTCGGTTTCAGCCGCAAAACCAACCAAAAAGGTAGTACCTTTTTTCTTGCCCATTTCTGCCAAAATATCCGGGTTTTTAACCATGGAAATATTGACATTGTCTTTTTCTTTTTTGATTTTTTTAGGTGAGAACTCAGCCGGGCGATAGTCTGCCACTGCTGCAGCCATGATGACCGTATCCATAGATTGATAATGTTTTATTGTTGCATCATACATCTGACCAGCAGTTTCAACAGAAATAACCTTAACCCCGCGAGGGAGGGGCACCTGGGTAGGACCAGTGATCAGAGTAACCTCTGCGCCCCTGATCTGAGCGGCTTCAGCCAGAGCATACCCCATCTTTCCCGAAGAACGGTTAGTGATAAACCGGATAGGGTCAAGCGGCTCCCGGGTAGGGCCGGCAGTAATTAAAAATTTTTTTCCTTTTAAGTCTTTTGGTCCGAGAATCATTTTAATAGATTGGAAAATTTCCTCCACCTCCGACATCCGCCCTTTACCTTCCCAGCCACAGGCTAATTCTCCTTTTCCCGGGCCAACGCAATAGAAACCGCGCTTTTTTAAAATCTCGAGGTTTTCTTGGGTCGCCGGGTTGGTATACATATTCACATTCATAGCCGGCGCAAGCAGAATGGGAGCCTGGGTAGCGAGCACGACCGTGGAAAGAAAATCATCAGCAACTCCGATGGCAAATTTAGCAATGACATTGGCAGTAGCCGGAGCAACCACCACCAAGTCAGCTTTATCCGCGAGAGAGACATGAACGACTTCAGATGTCATAACCGGAGCAAACATTTCGGTGATAACCGGGTTGTTCGATACCGTCTGAAACGTGAGCGGGGTAATAAACTCCTGGGCATTTTTGGTCATAATGACCTGGACTTCGGCTTCGGCTTTGCGAAGTTTACGAACCAGTTCCGGAACCTTATACGCCGCAATCCCTCCTGAAATTCCCAGGAGAATGCTTTTCCCTTTTAAGGTATTCTCGTCAGAAAGTTTAGCCGTCATAGTTTGTATACCATACCATAGTTTGTTATTTTTACAAGTCAAAAGAGATGAAGTCGTAAAAAGTCGAAAATCAGACGGCACAGTAAAAAGCTTCAGATGCAAGGCGCGCAAATCCGACGGAATAAGGCGTACTTACCTGTACGCCGCCAATGAT
>Ga0209254_10007104_pt1 | contig 10329 bp, 7 predicted proteins | sample FrelakmetDIP11DI_FD_187148 | JGI IMG/M metagenome (GOLD analysis project Ga0209254, IMG submission 187148) | Freshwater lake sediment microbial communities from the University of Notre Dame, USA, for methane emissions studies - DIP11 DI (SPAdes)... | ecosystem: Environmental > Aquatic >... | reverse complement strand
GGGGGTCAGCGGCGACCTGGTCCCCGCTGCGGATGTCCTTGACCTGCCCTGGGCCATCGATCCCGGGGAACCAGACGAAGGGGATACCGCGACGGTCGGCGTAGCGGATCTGCTTGCCGTACTTGGCCGCCGACGGCGAGACCTCGGCCGCGACACCCCGGCGGCGCAGCGCAGCGGCGATCGTGTCCGAGTCGGCGCGGCGCTGCTCGTCCACGACCGCGATCAGGACGCAGCTGGGGACCGAGCGGCTGGCGCGGACGAGACCTCGGCTCAGCAGGCCCCCGACCAGCCTGGTCACCCCCACCGATACGCCCACCCCCGGGAACACGCGGTCACCGTCGCGCGCCAGCTCGTCGTAGCGTCCGCCTGAGCAGATCGAGCCCAGGCCCTCGTGCCCGACCAGGTGGGTCTCGAACACCGTGCCGGTGTAGTAGTCCAGCCCACGGGCGATGGACAGGTCGGGCACCAGGACGCCCGGCACAGCGCGCTCGGCGGCCTCCACCACCCGGGCGAGCTCGGCCAGCCCCTCCTCGAGCAGGGGGTGCTCGACGTCAAGGGCCCGCACGGCAGCGCTCACGCCGGCGGCGCCCTCGCTCCGAGAGCCGGAGATCCTGGCGAGGCCGAGGCAGCGTTCGGCCTGCTCCACGGACAGCCCGACCCCGGTGACCAGTTCCTCCCGGACGGCGTCCGGCCCGATCTTGTCCAGCTTGTCCATGACGCGCAGCACGGCGGGCACGTCGTCGATGCCGAGTCCCCGGGAGAAGCCCTCGGCGACCTTCCGGTTGTTCACCCGCATGCGGATCGGCGGGATCGGCAGCCCCGAGAGAGCCTCGGCGGCGACCAGCGCTACCTCCACCTCGTGGTGGAAGGGCAGCGCGCCGTCCCCGACGATGTCGATGTCGGCCTGGACGAACTCGCGGTAGCGGCCCTCTTGGGGCCGTTCGCCCCGCCAGACCGACTGGATCTGGTAGCGGCGGTAGGGGAAGGTCACGTGACCTGCGTTCTCCAGCACGTACCGCGCCAGTGGGACGGTCAGGTCGAAGTGCAGCCCCAGCCGGGTGTCGTCGTCGGCGTCCCGGCCCGTGTCGTCCTGCAGCCGCCGCAGGGCGTAGATCTCCTTGTCGGTCTCCCCCTTGCCCAGGAGCACCGGCAGCGGTTCGACGGCCCTGGTCCGCAGCGGGGCGAAGCCGTGACGCTCGAAGGCCTCGCGTAGGCCGTCGGTGAGCACGCGTTCGACCACCTGCTCGGCCGGCAGCCATTCGGGGAACCCGGACAGCGGTCGCGGTCGACTCATCGGGCTCGGGCAGCGACGTCGAGCAGGAACGGGTTGCCGCGTCGCTCCTGCCCGATGGTCGTCTGCGGCCCGTGGCCCGGCAGCACCACGGTGCTGTCCGCGAGCGGCAGCACCTTTCGGGCCAGGCTGCGCCACATGGCCGCTGGGTCGCCCCCCGGTAGGTCGGTGCGGCCGATGGAGCCGGCGAACAGCACGTCCCCGGACACCAGCAGCTCGACGTCGAGGTCCCGGCCGGGGAGCCGGAACATGATGGAGCCTTCGGTGTGCCCGGGCGTGTGGTCCACCGTCAGTCGCAGCCCGGCGATCTGGAGGACCTGCCCGTCCTGCACGGTGGTGACGTCGTCAGGCTCGCGCCAGGTGGCTCGGCGGCCGAACTGCGCCTCGAGCATCGCCACCAGCGATGGGTCCATCGTCGAGAGCGGGTCGGCCAGGCGGTACCTGTCGTCGGGGTGCACGACAGCGGCGATGCCGTGCGCGCCGCACACCGGCGTCACCGAGTAGACGTGGTCGAGGTGACCGTGGGTGAGCAGCACGGCTGCCGGCTTGAGACGGTGGGTGCCAAGCACCTGCTCGAGTGGGTCGACCACACCGATCCCCGGGTCGACGACGACGCACTCCTCGCCCGCCTGCGCAGCCAGCACGAAGCAGTTCGTGCCGAACGCGGCCGCAGGAATCCCGACAACGAGCATGGCTGCCAAGGCTACCGGGCTGACCTGCAACGCACTCGCGGCGACCTACACTCGAGGGCCACCATGACCTCCAAGGACAGGCGCCGCCGCGAGCTCGCCCGGCAACGCTACGAACGGCAGCAGGCCCACCGCTCGCAGCGGGAGCTCAAGAGGCGTCGCCGCATCCAGATCGTCGTGTGGGCAACGGTGGGTGCCCTGGTGATCGGCAGCGGTCTCGGGCTGTTCCTGGCACTGCGCGACCAGCCGGCCGACCCTGTCGCTGCCACCGCGGAGACCGCGGGCCCCGAGGCGACCAGTTCGGCCGGGCAGTGCCAGTACGTCGACGACGCGCCGGACGCCTCCGTCGTCACCGATGTCGGACGGCCCTCGAGCGACCCGGGGGACCTCGGGCCGCTCACCGCGGTGCTCACCCTCGACGGACGCGCCGTCACCGTGGTGCTGGACGGCACCGCAGCCTCGTGCACGGTGAATTCCTGGCAGTTCCTGGCCGGGCAGGACTTCTTCGACGACAGCACCTGCCATCGGCTGACCACCAGCGACACCCTGGGTGTGCTGCAGTGCGGGGACCCGTCGGGCACCGGACGGGGCGGACCGGGATACTCCTTCGACGAGGAGAACATCGACGGCGCGACCTACCCGGCCGGGACGGTGGCCATGGCCAACACCGGCCAGCCCGGCAGCACCGGGAGCCAGTTCTTCCTCGTCCACTCCGACAGCGAGCTTCCGTCGCTGTACACGGTTGTCGGCTCGGTCGTCGACGGCCTCGACGTCGTCGCGGACATCGCCGCCGAAGGTACGGTCGACGGTACGACGGACGGGCAGCCCGCTGCACCCGCTGTGCTGGAGGATCTCGTGGTGGACCGGAGCGTGCCTTGACCGAGCCGCAGACCCAGTCCTCGGCCACTGTCGCCTCCAACGAGTGGGGGCGAGTGAGCGCCGACGGTACCGTCTACGTCCGGACGGCCGACGGGGAGCGGGTAGTGGGCTCGTGGCAGGCCGACCCCCCAGCAGACGGTCTGGCGTTCTTCGCCCGGCGCTTCGCCGACCTTCAGACCCAGGTGGCGCTGCTCGAGCAGCGGCTGAGCTCCGGGACCACTGCACCCGATGCCGCTGCCGCAGCGGCCCGCCGGCTGCACGAGCAGGTCTCAGCCGCAACCGCAGTCGGAGACCTGCAAGGGCTGCTGCACCGGCTGGAGGCACTGGACGGGAGCATCGAGCAGCGCCGAGAGCAGCGCCGCGCCGAACGGGCAGCCGAGGCGCAGGCCACCCAGGCCCGCAAGGCCGCCATCGTGGCGGAGGCTGAGCGGATCGGGTCGTCCGCGGACTGGCGCAACGGCGCCGGAAGGCTTGCTGAGCTGCTCGAGGAGTGGAAGCAGCTGCCCCGGCTGGACCGCGACACCGACGACGGGTTGTGGCATCGCTTCTCCGCGGCGCGCACCGCGCACATGCGCGCCCGCAAGGCGCACTTCGCGGCGATGGCCGAGCAGCGCCAGGCGGCTCGCGAGGCCAAGGAGGCGATCGTCGCCGAGGCGCAGCGGCTCTCGACGTCGACCGACTGGGCAGCGACCAGCGCAGCGATGCGGGAGCTGATGACGCGCTGGAAGGGCGTGGGACGGGCTGCGCGTGAGGTGGACGACGAGCTGTGGGGCCGCTTCCGTGCTGCGCAGGACGCGTTCTTCTCCGCACGCGAGGAGGTCAACGCCGAACGTGACGCCGAGCTCGTCGGGAACCTGCAGGCCAAGCAGGCGCTGCTGGTGGAGGCGGAGGCGTTGCTGCCGGTCAAGGACCCCAAGGCGGCCCGCATCGCCCTGCGTCGCCTGCAGGAACGCTGGTCGCAGGTGGGGAAGGTGCCGCGCGAGTCGATGCGTGAGGTCGACCGGCGGATGCGGGCGGTGGAGGAGGCGGTCAGTGCCGCCCTGGATGAGGCCTGGCGACGCTCCAACCCCGAGGCCCGGGCGCGTGCGGAGTCGACAGTCAGCCAGTTGCAGCAGTCGATCGCCTCGCTGGAGAAGCGGGTCGAGGCTGCTGCAGCGGCCGGGGACGAGCGGGGACGCCGCGAGGCCGACGAGGCATTGCGCGCCCGTCGGGAGTGGCTGGCCCAGGCGGAGCGGACTCTGGCGGAATTCGGCGGCTAGGCGCGTCCCGGTCGGTCAGGAGTGGTCGACCCGGAAGACGTCGAACACCCCGTCGACGGTGCGCACCGCCTTGAGCACGTGCTCCAGGTGCGCGGGGTCGGCCATCTCGAAGGTGAACCGGCTCTTGGCGACGCGGTCCCGGTTCGTGGTCACGTGCGCGGACAGGATGTTGACGTGCTGGTCGGACAGCACCTGGGTGATGTCGGCGAGCAGCCGGTTGCGGTCCAGGGCGTCGACCTGGATGGCAACCAGGAACATCGACGACGCGCCCGTCGCCCAGGACACGTCAACGTACCGGTCCGGCTGCACCTGGATCGACTCGATGCTTGTGCAGCTGGCGCGGTGCACCGAGACACCACTGCCGCGCGTGACGAACCCGACGATGTCGTCACCGGGCACCGGCGTGCAGCAGCGGGCCAGCCTCACCCAGACGTCGGTCATCCCGTCGACGAAGACGCCGGGGTCCTGACGGGCACGACGGCGACGGGCACTGGGCCGCAGCGCCTCGGCAGCGTCCTCGCTGGTGCCCTCGTCCCCGCCCAGGCTGCGCACGATGCGCTCGACGACGGCCTGGGAGGACAGCTGGCCCTCCCCGACCGCTGCGTACAGCGACGGGATGTCGGCGTGGCGGAGCTCGGCAGCGACAGCGGTGAGGGTGTCCTTGGACAGCATGCGCTGCAGCGGCAGGTCCTGCTTGCGCATCGCCCGCGCGATGGCCTCCTTGCCCTGCTCGATGGCCTCCTCGCGTCGCTCCTTGGAGAACCACTGCTTGATCTTGTTCCGGGCGCGGGCGCTGGCCACGAATCCCAGCCAGTCCCGGCTCGGTCCGGCCCCTTCGGCCTTGGACGTGATGACCTCGACGATGTCACCGTTGTCCAGGACCGAGTCCAGCGGGGCGAGCCGTCCGTTCACCTTGGCTCCGATGCAGCGGTGGCCGACCTCGGTGTGCACGGAGTAGGCGAAGTCCACCGGGGTTGCCCCGGTCGGCAGCGGCCTGATGTCCCCCTTCGGGGTGAAGACGTAGACCTCGGTGGAGCTGACCTCGAACCGCAGCGACTCAAGGAACTCCCCCGGGTCGCTGATCTCCTTCTGCCATTCCAGCAGCTGGCGCAGCCATGCCATGTCGGAGACACCCTCGTCGGAGCTGGTGCGATCCGATCCCCACGCCTGGGGGGACAGCTCCTTGTACTTCCAGTGCGCAGCCACGCCGTACTCGGCCCGCTGGTGCATCGTGTAGGTGCGGATCTGAAGCTCGACGGGTTTGCCCCCCGGCCCGATGACGGTGGTGTGCAGGGACTGGTACATGTTGAACTTGGCCTTGGCGATCCAGTCCTTGAACCGACCGGGCACGGGGTTCCATCGCGCGTGCAGGATGCCGAGCACGGCGTAGCAGTCCCGAACGCTCTCCACCAGGATGCGGATGCCGATCAGGTCGTAGATGTCGGCGAAGTCGCGGCCCCGCACCACCATCTTCTGGTAGATCGAGTAGTAGTGCTTGGGTCGCCCGGTGACCGTGGCGCGGATCTTCGCCTCGCGCAGGTCGGCCTGGACCTGATCGATGACCGAGGCGAGGTAGTCGTCGCGGGCGGGTGCCCGTTCGGCGACCAGCCGCACGATCTCGTCGTAGATCTTCGGGTGCAGGGTGGCGAAGGACAGGTCCTCCAGCTCCCACTTGATCTTGTTCATGCCAAGCCGGTGGGCCAGCGGGGCGTAGATCTCCAGGGTCTCGCGGGCCTTGCGCTCCGCGCTCTCGCGGGAGACGTAGCGCCAGGTGCGTGCGTTGTGCAGCCGGTCCGCCAGCTTGATCAGCAGCACCCGGATGTCACGCGCCATCGCGATGACCATCTTGCGCAGCGTCTCGGCCTGGGCCGCTTGCCCGTAGGTGACCTTGTCGAGCTTGGTGACCCCGTCCACGAGCATGGCGATCTCGTCACCGAAGTCGGCCCGCAGCGCCGCCAGGGTGTAGGGGGTGTCCTCGACGGTGTCGTGCAGGAGCGCGGCGGCCAGGGTGGGCGGGGTGAGGCCCAGCTCGGCGAGGATCATCGCGACAGCCAGCGGGTGGGTGATGTAGGACTCACCGCTCTTGCGCAGCTGGCCCTCGTGGACCTTCGCGGCTGTCCGGTACGCCTTGGTGATCACCGCGGTGTCGGCCTTGGGGTGAGTGCTGCGGACGGTGCGGATGAGCGGCTCCAGCGCCGGGTCGCCGACCGGTCGTGGCGAGGCGAGCCGCGCCAGGCGGGAGCGCACCCCACGCGGCGGCGCCGGGGTGGGGACAACCACCGCGGGGGTGTCGGTCACCTGCTCAGACACGGGTCTCCCTGCTGCTCGTGCGTCGAGTGTAGGGCCCGGACCCGTCCGGTCACATCGTCAGCAGCGCTGAGATCTCCAGATCTGGGTTGCGCTCACGGCCGGCCAGGGCGGCAATCTCGATGAGCACGCTGACACCGGCGATCTCACCGCCGGCCCGCCGGATGAGCTCGGTGGTCGCCGCGATCGTCCCACCGGTGGCGAGCACGTCGTCCACCACGAGCACCCGCTGGCCGGGCTGGATGGCGTCCACGTGGATCTCCAGCACAGCCTCGCCGTACTCCAGCGAGTACGCCTCGGACAGCGTCGCGTGCGGGAGCTTGCCGTGCTTGCGGACCGGGACGAACCCTGTCCGCAGCTGGTGGGCGACCGGGGCGGCGAGGATGAATCCGCGGGCCTCGATCCCGGCAACGAGGTCCACGGGGCCACCGTCGGAGGCAGCGCCGATCTCGGCCAGGGCTCCGACGCAGCGCGCGAACGCCTCCGCGTCGCCGAGCATGGGGGTGATGTCTCGGAACATGACCCCGGGGGTGGGCCAGTCCGGGATGTCACGGACGAATCTGGACAGGTCAGCCGGGTCGCTCATGCTACGAAGGGCCCTTCCGTCGGTCAGCGCGGCTCTGTCGACGCGGCTGGTTCCGTTCGCCGGACTCCACAACCGAGCCCGGCCGGCTTCGTGTCGACGCGCTCACGGTAGAGGTTTCGGCCCCGGAGGTGGTGGAGGGGGCCTCGCCGCCACGCTGGCCCCCGACAGCGGCGGCGACCGCCTCGGTGAGCTCGCCCGCCTCGACCGGGCTGCGTGGCCCGCGTCGACGGGCCTGGACACGCTGGCGCAGCGACCGCATGACTGGTTCGCGTTCCCTGAGGTCGGCCAGCAGCGGGGTAGCGATGAAGATCGACGAGTACGTCCCGACCGCGACTCCGATGAACAGCGCCAGCGCCAGGTCTTTCAACGTGCCGGTGCCGAGGTAGACCAACGAGACCACGAGGATCGAGCCGATCGGCAGCAGGGCGATGATCGAGGTGTTGATCGAGCGCGCCAGGGTCTGGTTGACCGCCAGGTTGGCTGCCTCCGAGTAGGTGTAGGCACTCTGCCCGGTGATGCCGCGAGTGTTCTCGCGCACCTTGTCGAACACCACGACTGTGTCGTAGAGGGAGTAGCCGAGGATGGTGAGGAAACCGATCACCGAGGCCGGGGTGACGTCGAACCCGGTCCAGGCGTAGATGCCGACGGTGGCCAGCACGTCGTGGGCGAGGGCCGCGAGCGCAGCGATGCCCATCTTCGGCTCGAAGGCGACCGCGAGGTAGACGACGACGGCGACGAGGAACAGCGCCAGCCCCTGCAGGGCCTTCTGGGTGATCTCCTCCCCCCACGACGGACCGACGACCTGGACGGTGATGTCGTCGGAGGCGACGTCCAACGCCTCGGCCACGGCGTCGCGCACCTCGACGGTCTCCTCCGGAGTCAACGCCCCGGTCTGGACCCGCACCCGGTCTTCCCCGACGAGGGTGACCCGGGGTTCCGAGGCAGCCTCGACGCCGGTGGCCGCAACAGCATCGCGGGTCGGGCCGACAGCGGACTCGGTGACCCCCGGTGCCGCCGCAGTGAGCTCGGCGCCACCGCGGAACTCCACCCCGAGAGCGAGACCGTTGACCAGCAGACCCAGGACGGCCACGGCGAGCAGACCGGCGCTGACGGCGTACCAGCGCCGAGAGTTGCCGACGATCGGGTAGGACTTCTCTCCCCGGTACAGGCGGTTGCCGAGCCCGACCAGCCCGCGGGCTGACGCCGCGCCCGACCGGCCGAGCCGGGATGGGTCCAGCCCGGACAGGGGATGCCCCTGGCCGAAGAAGCGGGTGCGGACCAGCAGCGTCAGCAGCGGCTTGGTGAACAGGAACACGACGACGAGGTCGACGATGGTGGTCAGGCCCAGAGCGAAGGCGAACCCGCGGACGTTGCCGATGCTGAACACGTAGAGGAAGAAGGAGGCGAGCAGCGACACGACGTCGCTGGCGATGATCGTGCGCCGGGCGCGCAGCCAGCCGGTCTCGACCGCCATGCGGACGCTGCGACCCTCCCGGACCTCGTCGCGGATCCGTTCGAACAGGACCACGAAGGAGTCCGCGGTGATGCCGATCGCGACGATGAGGCCGGCCACCCCGGCCAGGGTGAGGGTGAACCCGATGGTCTCGCCGAGCAGCACCACCAGCCCGTAGGTGAGCGCACCGGCGACTCCCAGGCTGGCCACGACCACCAGGCCCAGGCCGCGGTAGTAGGCCAGCGAGTACAGCATGACCAGAACCAGGCCGATCGCGCCGGCGACCAGGCCGGCCTGCAGCTGGTCGGCGCCGAGGGTCGGGGAGACCGCCGTGACGTCGCTGACCTCGAACGCCAGCGGCAGCGCGCCGTACTGGAGCACGTTGGCCAGGGTGGTGGCTTCCTCCTGGGTGAACGAGCCGGTGATCTGGGCGCGTCCACCCGGGATCGCCTCGTTCACCTGCGGGGCAGACACGACCAGCCCGTCCAGGACGATGGCGAACTGGTTCTGCGGTGGTGGCTGCTGGGACAGCCGCTGGGTGCTCTGGAAGAACGCGTCGGCGCCGTCGCCGGTGAACTCCAGGTTGACCTGCCAGGCCACGCCACCCTGGGGGATCCCCGCCGTCGCGGTGGCGATGTCGGTGCCGACGACGTCCGCCGGGCCGAGCAGGTACCGGTTGGCCAGCTCGCGGTCGCAGGTGATCAGCTGCTCGTCCGGTGGGGTCACCTGCCCGGGGTCGATGCTCGAGCAGTCGAAGGCTGCGAGCGCGGCGAGGTCGTCGGGCTCTGGCGCGGCGGCGGTCTGCGGCTGCTCGGTCGTCGCGGGCTCAGGCTCGGCCGTGGGGTCGGCTGCTGTGGTCGCAGCCGCAGCAGCCAGCGGCTCCCGGGTCTGGGCACGACTCGCGCGCTCGTCGGCGTCCTGCCGCGACCCGCCCAGGCTGGCACCGTCCGCCGTGGGCTCCGCGGTTGGTTCCGGCGTCGCCGGTGTCGTGGGTTGCGGTGGTGCATCCGTGGCCGGCTCGCCGGTGGGCTGCGCGGTCGGCTCCGGTGCGGGCGCGCTTCCGGGCAGGACGGCCTGCACCGGGCGGAACTGCAGCTGCGCGGTCTGGCCGACGAGTGCGACGAGCTCGTCCTGCCCCACACCTGGGACCTGCACGATGATCGTGTCATTGCCCTGGGTGGACACCTCCGCCTCGGCGACCCCCGAGCCGTCGACCCGCTGTCGGATGATCGCGACCGCCTCGTCCAGGGACTCCTGGCTGGGCTGCTCGCCGTCGATCGTCTGGGCGGACAGCGTGATGCTGGTCCCGCCCTGCAGGTCCAGACCGAGCCGGGGAGCCCACGTGCTGGCCACCGCGGCGCCCGCGTAGATGAGCAACAGCAGCAGGGCCAGCACCAACAACGGCCGCCATGGCCGCGGGACGTTCGTGGTCGCCACCTCAGGCCGACGGTCCCTGCGGCCCTGCCTGGTCGACCACCTTCACCACACCCTGGCGGCTGTAGCGCAGCTGGACACCCGGGGCGGCCTCCACGACGACGTCCTCGTCGTCGAGCGCCGTCACCGTCGCGTACAGCCCACCGCCCATCATCACCCGGACTCCGGGCCGCAGCGCGGACTGCGTCTCGGTGTACTCGCGGTTGCGCTTCTGCATCGGGCGGAAGATCAGCAGGTAGAACACGCCGATGATCAGTACCAGCGGAAGCACGGTGAGCAGGGCATCCATCGGGGCTCCGGGGTCGAGGGCGGCGGCGGGGCAGCCGGCCCAGGCCGGCCGCGTCGGCCTAGTCTACGGACCCGTCCGGTGTGCCCGGGATGTCAAGGTGCAGCGTCGGCGCGTCGCCATCGTTGGGCGCGGTCACGCCCAG
>Ga0209254_10007103_pt1 | contig 10330 bp, 12 predicted proteins | sample FrelakmetDIP11DI_FD_187148 | JGI IMG/M metagenome (GOLD analysis project Ga0209254, IMG submission 187148) | Freshwater lake sediment microbial communities from the University of Notre Dame, USA, for methane emissions studies - DIP11 DI (SPAdes)... | ecosystem: Environmental > Aquatic >... | reverse complement strand
CGAGGCGCGACCGCTCACTTCCGCGACGCACCCACGGCATGCTCGAAGTCACCGATACCGTGCGCGCATCCGCGTCCGTCGCCTGGCGTCTCCTGACCGACACCGACGCCTGGCCGAACTGGGGACCGAGCGTCCGGGCGGTCGACGCGCCCGCGCGCTTCATCACGGCAGGCATGCGCGGACGCGTGCAGACGAGCCTTGGACTCTGGCTGCCGTTCGAGATCACGGAATGGCAGGCCGGCCGCCACTGGACATGGAAAGTCGCCGGCATCCCCGCCACCGGTCACACCGTGACCCCGACCGATCCCGACGCATGCCGAGTCACGTTCACGATCCCGGCCTGGGCGCCTTTCTACGTGCCCGTCTGCCGTGCGGCGCTGCGCAAGTTGAACGATCTGGCCCGCGATCCGCCCGCCTGATCGAGACCACGCGCTGCACGGCTGGCCGGTCCGCCGACCCAGTTCACATCACCCGGGTCGCCACTTGCAGCGATCCGCAGTCCGACTAAGATTGCCGCTGCAGAGAACAAGCAAGAACCGCCCAGGGAGGGCAGGGGATGAGACACCCGTTCATAGCAGGATCGTTGATCCTTCACGGCGACGTGTTGCAGGCAGCACGCGCACGCCCCGTGCCCGGCGCGAACCGCCACTGCCGCAGCTGCGGTGCCGGTGTGCCGCTGGGCGTCAAGTTCTGTACCCACTGCGGCCAGCCCTTGTCGCTCGAGCGCTGATCAGTACGCACGCTGCGACCCGGGCACGATCGAGGATGTCATCGACGATCGGCCGGCTACATCTCGAGCTGTTGAGTGGCGTAGCGATCGCGCACGGAATGACGTCGAACCGCGTGCTGTTCGAAACAGAGGAGTCGGTACGGACGATCCCGCAGCACTTGCTGATCGGTTCCGGTGGGCGGACCTGGTACCGCTACGTCGGATACCTCGAGACCGAACAGATGCAGCAACTACTCGACGACCGCGCAAGCGGCAGACGCGTGCCACGCGCACGCGACACGCCCGTTCGCTGAACGGGAGGCGCACCAGCGAGACACGCAAAGCGTCCGCTCAATCAAGCGCGTGCGAATTTTCACACTTAAGTCAAATCCGCTGCCGCGCGGCGACCGGCGGCGTAAGCTCCAGAGCATAACCAGAAAAAAAAGGGTGGTGCCCGCACGGTGCCGCACACAGGGAGGACAATGACACGCACCGGGAACACCGACGACCGCGCGCCGTTCGATGGTAGCCCCAGGGTCGACGTCCGCGCCGCAGCCGGGGCACTCAATCGCCTGGTGGATGGGCTACGCAATCGGCTGCGACCCACCGTCTACGTCGACGGCCGCGACGTCCCCGATCCGCCCGAGTCACCCTATCGTGCCCGGCTCACCTTACCGGCCGAGCAGAATCACGACGTCGTCGAACTGCTTGAGCGCGAGGTCGTTCGTGGCGAGATGAAGACGATCTACGAAATACGCTGTCCCTGCGGCAAGCGCTGGTTCAACCCGCGCCTCGAGAACGTCCAGCTTTGCCCGCGCTGCGGCTGCGCGGTACTGCTGAGTCCCGTCTGCGCCGCGATGCCCTGACACATCGACTGCGAAACCGCAGCTAGCTGCTCACGCCGGAAACACCAGCGCCGCAATCCGCTTCGCATCCTCGAGGTTCAGGATTCGTACGGTGATCTCACCGGCCGAATTCTCGTTGACCTCCGCGAACCGCTGCCGCAGCAGCGTCAGCGTCGCTGCCGGATGCTTGAGCCCGGTCCGACGGAAGTACTAGAGCAGGCTTCCCTGGTTCACGATGAACGCAAATGCTTGCTCTCCGGCTGCGTAATAGCGGAAATCGCGGACTTCACCCTTGTTCTGCGGCCGGCAATCGAAATCCGCCAGCGTCGCCGCGTGGTGTGTCAGGTACAGGTACGCCGCCCGAACCTCCCCACTGACGATGGTATCGAGATGCTTGATCAGCACGGGAACGTGATCGTGGATCATGATGATTCGTCCTCTTCACACGAATCGCCCTGGCCCGGCCAACCCTCGATCACCGGCCCGCGCTTGAGCATCTCGATCACATTCGGTGCGGAGCTGCTGAGTGCACTGACCAACCGTGCGGCGGAGATACCATGGCGCCGTTGCCACAGGCGCATTGCCCATCCGACAAGCACGGCGATGATGAAGGACACGGCCAGGGAGGAGACGAGCACGGCCAGCCAGAACGCCCTCAGGAAGTCCGTGTGCAGCACCTCCGCCAGATAGAAGTACTCGTAATGCATCGTGAACGCGCCGAGATTGAACAATCCGGACAGCGCAATGCCGTAGAACAGCACCGCGCTCGTCAACATGGCGCCAAACGAAGCCTTCCAGAACTGTGAGGTTCGTTAATGCCACGGCGCGGCCGCGACGTGGGCGATGCCCCCGAGAATAAGCGGGCGAACCGAAAAACCTGGGCCGATCGCTGACTCTAGGCCAAACAGCGCCATGCCCCATGAGACGCATCGGTGCTCCCACTGTCGATTCGCAGTGCTCGAATACACGAGTGGCGACACTTCACCCCAAATAAAACAGCGCGCGATCATCGGATCGAGTCAGCGCCTCGAGATCGGGAGGTGGCAGGTCCGGTGTGCTCTGCCCGAGGCGTGGCATGATCTCGTCTCGCCGCGAGTCGCATCGCTCCCGCAATGCCTCGCCGAGCACGCTCACCGCGCCGGCGGCATCGGCTCCCAGTGCTGGTTCGACTCGGTGTTCGGGTTGTAGCTCGGACTCGCCGTGATGACGTACTCGCCGAGGTCGTTGGCCCAGGCGTAGCCGTACCCGACGGGCAGTTCGACCTCGGTGCCAGCGTGCGGATCCATGAAGCGCTCCACGCCCCGCACGTAGTCGGTGAAGTTCTCCGCCGCGCGGTCCTGCGCGGCCTGGCGCCGCTCCCAGTCGGCCTGCTGCTCGGCGCGCAGATCACTGCCGGCCCTGGCCGCGATTTCACCGGCGCGCCCGACCGCCTGGATGCCGCGAATCGCCATCTGCGCGAGGTACTCCTTGGTGTTCACGACTTTGGCGAACCAGCGGGGATTGACTTGTAGTGAGAACAGCATGGTCTGGAACAGCGGCGCGTGCGCATCGAGCTCGCCGCGCGCCGCGCGGAACGAGAACACATAGTCGACAAACCAATAGTCGATGAAGGAGGGACCGGCCAGCATGGACGGCGGCAGCTGCGTGACGAAGTTGGTCACCGCGGCGTACATCTCCTCCTCGAAGGCCTGTCCGTCCGCCCGGTATGCGAAACGGAGCTTGCCGGCATCGCCCCGGGACTCGACACCCGGTGCCGCGGGACCGACGGCGAGCTTCGCAAGGTCCGGTACGGCCTCCCGGCTCACGACTGCGAATCCCTCGATCCCGCCGCGAAACTGCGGCAGCAGCACCCGCGCGAACGCGCCCTCCAGGTCCACCGGCGGTGCGACCAGCGTGCCGAAGCGCAGCGTGCCGGGCGGGTTCGTCGACAGGAACAGCGGATTGTCCGTCCAGAAGAACGACTGCGTCGGCAGCAGTTCGAACTGCTCCGCGCCCTGCGGATTGAAAAAGCGGAACCGGGAGGTCGCCGGCAGCGCCGGATTGGACGACCATTGGATCCCGCCTTGCGCCTGCCATCCCTTGGGGATCAACAAGCGGAACGCCTCGATCCCGACCGCCGGATCCACGTAGGTATAGGTGACGAACGTCAACGGCGGCGCAGCTTGGCTCGGAGCGGACGCCTGTCGTTCCTTGGCCGCAGCCGCCAGTCCAACAGACGCACCCATCGCGATGCCGACGATGAGACAACCGAACAGGCAGCGGACTTGGGCGAGGGCCATCCTGCGAACAAACTAACGCTAGTGCCCGGAGGAGGGGTATTCGTATTTGTTGGCCAGCTGCACCGCGTTAAGCGCCCCACACATCCCAAAAACAACCCCCGATCCGACGAAGCTTCGCTACTCTGTTGCGCCTATCCAATAGCAGGGCAGGGAGCGACGCTTGGCACTCGGCGCAACGATGTATGTGTTCGATGTCCGCCTCGCGGACGCAGACCGCGGCGTCTACGAAACGCTGACCGTCCGGCTCGCGCGGCATCCATCGGAAACCGCCGAGTACCTGGTGACGCGCCTGCTGGCCTACTGCCTCGAGTACACGGACGGAATCGAATTCTCGAAAGGCCTTTCCGATCCGGACGAGCCTGCGATCAGCGTGCGCGACCTGACCGGCGCGCGGCAGTCCTGGGTCGAGGTCGGCACCCCGGATGCGGCGCGGCTGCACAAGGCTGCAAAGGCCGCGCCGACGGTTGTCGTCTATCCGCACCGCGACGTGGAGCCACTGCTGGCGCGCCTTGCCGGCGAGCGCATTCATCGAGCCGACGCGCTGCGGATACAGGCCGTGGACCCGGAACTGATCGCCGCGTTCGTCGCTCGGCTCGATCGGCGCATGGATCTTGATCTGGCCGTGTCCGACCAGACGCTCTACGTCTCGATGGGCGAGGACACACTGACGGGCGTTGTTCGCACGCGGCGACTCGACGAGTGAGATCCCGGCCCAGTACCTGATCAGAGATCGAACAGCGCGCGATCATCGGATCGAGTCAGTGCCCCGTCGAGCCACCGCATCAGAGCCGCCCGGTCAATCTCGCCACGCTCCACTTTCGCGAGCACGATCGCCCCCACCAGGATCTTGCGCCGCGTATCCGCCTTGCGGGATCGACGCGACTCGAGCGTGCGCCTGCGCGCCTCGATCGCCTGCTCCCGTGCCTTCAGCTGCCGCAGCTTCTCCTCGAGCTGTGCAATCTTCTCGACTCGAATCAGGGTCGCCATACGCCCTTAGCCTCGCTCTCATGCCAGACCGATCAGAGGCGCGGCCTTTTGGCGCCGCGCGAGCTACGCAGTAGCGTCGCCTCATCGCTGAGGCTTCGCCGAGCAAGCCGAACCGTATCGACCGATTGAAGCGCAGGCGAGAGCAGGGCGCCCCACGCATTTCTATGCGTTTCGCACAAAAATGCATGAGGCGCTCGACACCCCGGAGCGCGTAGCGTCATTCCCCGAGACCGAAGTACGGGAGGGCATTGCATAAGCCTCTCCGCACAGGCAATGCCCGACCACAGCACGCGCTCCGCCCGACCCCAAAAAGCACCGCACTCGATTGAACCCAACTGAGCGAACCGCGTGATCGATATCGGAATAGGAGCCGGAGGAGGGTGCCCTAGCCGTCGAAGGGGGCACTCCGCTCGCGATGCGCGTTTGCGCCGTGTATGGCCCAGCCGATGCACGTGTCGTCTGCATCGCATCTGTACCCCCGACTCACCGCACCCCACTGAATGCAGCTGAGCTAACCGCATGCGTTGCACCGGAACGAAGCGAAGAGGAGGGCGCACTTACGACTTGTCTGCGCCAAGTCTCGCCTGCGCCCAGCGGATCGCATCCGCAGTGTCATCGGCTCCGTCGCGCGTCCTCGCCCTTGCTCGCGCAAGATCGAGGCCGCCCTCCGTCGCCGCTGCCCCTGCGTCTGCGATCCGCTGCGCTCCGGCCGTGCGCCAAGGGGACGGTGTGGCCACCTTGCCCCCTGGACCCCGTGAGCCCCTGCGCGCCGTGCCGCGTACCGTCGGTTCCCGCGGCAGGCGGCGCGCCCCGGCGGCCCGCGCTGCACGCTTCGGTGCCGGAGTTGCGGGCCGCTAGGAGCGAAGAGCGCGTGGCGATCTATCACCTGTCGGTGAAGCTCGTGACGCGCGGCGCCGGCCGCTCATCGACTGCAGCGGCGGCGTATCGTGCCGCCGCCCGCGTCAGCGACGAGCGCACCGGCCTCGTGTTCGACTACATGCGCAAGCGCGGTGTCGAACACAGCGAGATCGTGCTGCCGGCGTCGGCGCAGACGGCGGATTGGGCGCGCGATCGCGAGCAGCTGTGGAATGCAGCCGAGGCTGCGGAGAATCGCAAGGACGCGCGCGTTGCCCGCGAGTACGAAGTCGCGCTGCCGCATGAACTGAATGCGAATCAGCGCCGTGAGCTGGTACGGTCGTTCGCGCAAGACCTCGCAGAACGCCACCGCGCCGCCGTGGACTTCGCGATTCACGCCCCACACCGTGAAGGTGACACGCGCAACCACCATGCGCACCTCCTCGCGACGACGCGGGTCGTGAGTGACCTGGGCCTCGGCGCGAAGACGGACATCGAGCTCAAGGACGCCGACCGCGCGAAGCGAGGACTCGGCTCCGGCAGGAACGAGGTCAAGGCGATCCGCGAGCGCTGGGCGCAACTCGTCAACGAGCACCTCGCCGAGCACGGTCACGCCGCACGCATCGACCATCGCTCGCTCGAGGCCCAGGGCCTCGAGCGCGACCCGACGTTCCACAAAGGTCCGGCGGTCACCGCGATCGAGCGCCGCGGCGAGTCCGCCCGCGTCGCCGAGCGCGTCCGCGACGAGGTCACCGAACGACTGCAACGCGCCGCCGAACTCGGCCGCCTCGAGCGCGAGTCGCAGGACCTCGCGCGTTCGATCATCGACACGACCACGAAGCTCGAAGCCGCACGGGCCGCGCGCGATGTAGAGCGCACTAGTTCGCCTGAGAAGATCCGCCGCGACGCCCAGGCCGCCTGGCTCGCATCGCACGCAGACAAACTGGCTCAGCCCGAGCGGGCATCCGCACGGGATCGAACGCTCGACCTGAGCGGCGATCTGGCCGCCGCACGTCGCGAGGCCCGGGAACAGTGGATTGCACAGCGCGATGCAAAGACCGCGACACCTGCGGTCGACGCCGTGGAAGGGCAGGGCAGGGAACCGACGTCCTCGAAGCTCATCCGGCCGGACGACGATCGGACGCTGTAACGCCAGCGTGCGATCCATCGATCACACGTTCGCCGTGCCGAACAATGCTCGGGCTCGCCCGACAGGCGAGCGAGCGGCCGTGGGCCGCGTCTGCCTGGCGTTCCGTGCAGCGGCGTTCGTTTGCTGAAACGACGACCGGGCGGGGGTTACTTCAATCGGCCCGACGCAACCAGCGACCCCGGGTGGAGTCCCGTAGATGTCCGTGCCAATCGGCGGTCCCGTTCGGCGTAGGGCGCGTGCGCCGGCGCGCCGCGCTGCTGCCGTCGCGCGTGCGACTTGGAGTTGTATTCGCGGAGGAACGGTCATGCAGCGCGCGACTGCAACCGACGCAGCAGCGCGTCACCAGGGTCCAGTCAAACATCGCGAAAGTCCTCGATCACCTGAACCACGAACAGCAGTCCTGTGGCGCACAGGGTTGCGACGGCAAAGCCGACGCCAATTGAAACCAGCATGAACACTCCAGAACGCGAATGACGCAGTCGACCCGCATGCGGGTCAACTGCGGCGGGCCCGCGCCAGGCGGCGCGGGACAGGAAAGGGCAACTACGGCGAAAACCGCTGCATCGGGCACGGTTACACCGTGCACATGGCCGGGATTCAGGTAGCGGGTGCTCGGACCCGATGGCGAGACGGCGCAGAGGACCTGCCAACCCGTCACTGCTGAACAGCGACGCGCAGTATACGGGATGTCACAGACAAATGCTGCACTGCCGCATGCGCGTTGCAGTGTGTTCTGGCGAGTGCTTCCGGGACGTCAGATTTCGGAGCGCGGCCACACCACGCAGACAAGGTAACGCTGCGATTGCTGGTGCCCGACGACGACCGCGCCCTATGACGTCAGTCCGGAACGTCGATCCGGTAGGTCGACTGCACGAACCCGAACTCGTAGGCCCGCGACCGCATCAGCGTCAGCTCCACATCGTGCGAGAGTGAACCGAACAACGGACGACCCGCACCGAGCAGCATGGGAATTACCGTGATCGTGATGTCGTCGAGAAGACCGGCGCGCAGGAAACCCTGGATGGTCTCGCCGCCATCCACATACAGGTGGCGGAAGCTGGCGTCGCCGAGCTTCGCAACCAGCGCCTCGACGGTTCCCTGGAACGAGTGTACGGATGCGGCCACGGCGACCGGGATCGCCACCGGCGCGTGACTGATGACGTATACCGGCGTGTGCCCGTATGGCCACGGTTCGAACGTCAGCACACGCTCGAACGTGTGCCGCCCCATGACCAGGCCGTCAATCGACGCCATGAACTCGAGATACCCGCAGTCCTCGCCCTCGGGAATCAGCGCCTGCGCGTCATCAAGCCAGTCGAGGCTCCCGTCCGCGCGGGCAATGAAGCCGTCGAGGCTGGTAGCAACGAACGCTGAAGCACGCGGTCTCATGGTCGCTGCAAGAACTCACGACGAATGTCACAGCGTATGACAACCCCCTGGTCCCTTCGCGTCAACATCCCGCCCGGGACCGCCTTCATCCCTGCCAAGCCCGCCGCGCTTGCGCGGCTTCCGGGCGGGGCGACGCTGGCCCCGCGAGCTGCCGCCGGCAGCGTCTGCCCTGATTGCATCTTCGCGCCCAACCGCTTTTCTTCCCTATCCCACCAGGAACTCCACAAGCTGTTGTGCAGCGAGCCGGGAGGGATTGCTCGTCAGGACACGATCTGCAGAATCAACTTGACCCGCTGCATTTCCGCCGCTTCGGCCGCCACGCCCTCCCGGTGCGCGTAATGCAGCATCGGCTCCACGCGTGCGGCGGGGAGGGCGGCGGCGATCTCTGCGTGGAACGGACGCGTCTTCGAGCCCGACAGCAGCAGCAGGTCCGGCTGCAGGATGCGCAGCAAGGGCAGCGTGTGCCGGGCGAAGCACTCCGTGAGCATCGGGTCCGGATAGACGTTGTTCTTCGTGGCGCACCAGGCCACATTCACGAAAGCGATCCGGTCGAGCCGCAGCCCGAGGTGCGACGAGTAGAACTGCAGAAACCGACCGCGTCCCCAGTTCGGCATGTCCTCCCGCTCATGGGCCAGCACATCCTCCAGCGGACGAGTGCCGGCGGCGTACTCCTCGAGCAACCGGTTGAACCGCACATCCATTCGATCATTGCGCGACTCTCCGCTGCCCGGATTGAGCAACAGGAAGGCCACTCTGGGCTTGCTGTGCCAGTAGTCGGTGCCGATCCACCGCGGCTGTGCATGCGCAACCCGCGATCGGCTCAGGCCGAGCGTCTCAAAGCAGACGTTGCATGCAACGGCCGTCCTGGTCAGCCGCTCGACATCGGGATTGCTTGGAGTCGACTTCGTCATCGGTGACCCAACACATGCGCGCAGTGCTTGACCGAAACACTATGCGCCTGGTGCTTGGCTTGCGCACCCCGACGCACCAAGGTCCCACGCCAGACCCGCCGCGCCACTGCGCGCGGCCTTCGGGGCGGGGCGATGCTCGCCCCGCGAGCCGCAAGGCGGCGTCCGCGCAATGTCCAGTCGCCTCGGCGCCAAGCGCATTTCTCGGCGAATTCACCACATTCTCGGCTAGACCCCCGAACCCAGCCGACCCAACGCTGTCGCGACCGCCGCCACCATCGGTCTTCTTCCGCATGGATCCCTCCGCGAACCCGCTCGCCTGGCTCACCCGAGCCCACGGCCACCAGGCCTGGCTGCTGGTCTACACGCTGATCGCGATCCCACTCGCGATCGGTTTGCTCCGCGCCAGAGCGCCAACCGCGAAGCTCGCCCTCTTTCCGATGCTCGCACTGCCGATCACCGCGCTTGCGGTGCTGTTCGTCGCGATGCTGCGCGACTCGCTCGCGCGCTGGTCTCCGGATTTGCTCACGGCCCGCAGCTTCGAACTGGCCGGTCTCGTGGCACTGATGCTGTTCGGCTACTTGGGCGGACTCGCCGCCGCGCGCGCGAAGCCCGACCTGACCCACAAGCGCGGCACGCGCATCGAAGACGGCATCCGGCTGCAACGAAAGCCGCACCGAAGGGCAGGGCAGGGGAGGGCGATCACGATCGCCGGCATCCCCGTCCCGCCGACCGACGAGGCCAAGCACTTCAAGATGGTCGGCACCACCGGGACCGGCAAGAGCACCGCGATCCGCGAGCTGCTCGACGGCGCACTCGGCCGCGGCGACCGCGCCGTGATCGCCGACCCCGACGGCGGGTACCTGAACCGCTTCTACGATCGGAGCCGCGGCGACGTGATCCTGAATCCCTTCGACGCACGCGCCCACACCTGGAATCTCTACGGCGAACTTAACCAAAGCCACGACGTCGAACAACTCGCGCGATCGTTGATCCCCGATCACGACGGAGCGGACAAGAGCTGGCGCGGCTACGCGCGCACCTTCCTGACCGCGGTCGTGCGCCAGACCAACGACGCCGGCATCAAGGACCTCGCCGAGCTCTACCGACTGCTGACCAGCGCCTCAACCGACGAACTGCGCATCCTCACCCAAGGCACCCCGGCACAACCGTTCCTCGAAGGCGGCAACGAACGGATGTTCGGCTCG
>Ga0209254_10007102_pt1 | contig 10330 bp, 8 predicted proteins | sample FrelakmetDIP11DI_FD_187148 | JGI IMG/M metagenome (GOLD analysis project Ga0209254, IMG submission 187148) | Freshwater lake sediment microbial communities from the University of Notre Dame, USA, for methane emissions studies - DIP11 DI (SPAdes)... | ecosystem: Environmental > Aquatic >... | reverse complement strand
TACCCCGTGTACTTCACGCACGGCAAGGGCCCGCACATCTGGACCGTGGACGGACAGGAGATCGCCGACTTCCATAACGGCTACGGGTGCATGGTCCAGGGCCACGCCCATCCGGCCATCGTCGAGGCCATCCAGAAGCGAGCTCCTCTGGGCACGCAGTTCGGCCTCCCCACCGAAGATGCCATCATCATGGCCGAGCACCTCGCCGGGGCGTTCAAGCTGCCGCAGTGGCGCTTTGTGAACTCGGGTTCCGAGGCCACGATGGACGCCATCCGCGTGGCGCGTGGCGTCACCGGGCGTGAGCCTATCGTCAAGATGTTCGGCTCCTATCACGGCCATCACGACTACGTGATGGTGTCGCTCGGCGTCGCCGACTTCGGGGAGATCGGTCCCCGCGACGACTACAGGTCGATCTCGTATGGCGCCGGCATCCCGCAGAGCTCCATCGACCTCACCGTGGCGGTGCCGTTCAACGACGTCGAGAACATGACCAAGCGCATCGAGCGCATGGTCGCCGAGGGCAACGCCCCCGCCGCGCTCATCATGGAGCCGGCGATGATGAACCTCGGCGTGGTGCTCCCCGAGCCCGGCTTCCTCGAAGGCGTGCGCGCCATCACCAGGAAGCACGGCATCGTGCTGATCTTCGACGAGGTCAAGACCGGCATCTGCACCGCCCGCGGCGGCGCCGTGGAGCGCTGGGGCGTCGTGCCCGACATGATCACCCTGGGCAAGGCCGTGGCCGGCGGCACGCCGTGCGGCGCCATCGGCGGCAATGAAGAGATCATGGCCAAGGTCAACGACGGTACCGTGTTCCAGGTCGGCACCTACAGCGGCAACCCGCTCAGCATGGCCGCCGCCCGCGCGAGCTTCGAGCAGGTCATGACCGACGACGCCTACAAGCACCTCAATCACCTGAACGACCGCATCATCGCGGGCTGCGATGCCGTCTGCAAGAAGTACGACTTTCCCGCCTACACGGTCGGCATCTCGTCCAAGGGCTGCGTCAACTTCGCCGACGGCAAGATCACCGACTACGAATCGTTCATCAAGTACCAGGACCACGATCTCGTGGCGCTGGCCTGGCTCTACAACTTCAACCGCGGCATCGTCATCGCCCCCGGCCGCGAAGAGGAGTGGACGCTGTCGATCACGCACACCGACGCCGATATCGACCTCTACGTGAGCGCCTTCGACGAGCTGATCAGGGACGTGACCGCCTGACGGCGAGCGCACAGACCGTGTGAGCCGGCGGCCGCAGGGCCACCGGCGAAGAGCGCAAGAAGAGGCGGGCGGCCGGAAGGGCCGCCCGCCTCGTTGCGTTGCGCTGTGCGGCCCCCCCAGACGCGCAGATCACGAGGCACAGGCGGGGGCCTAGAGACTCCCCCAGTCGGGCTCGGCGGGGCCGTCGTGGGACCGTGCCGCGACGGCCGGCGCTCCGCCGGGCTCGTCGGCGAGGTCGTCGAGGAGGTGGCTGACCTCCGCCCACACGCTGTCGCGGTGGGCCTGCAGCTCGGCGTCGTCCTCGGCGCGGCCGTGCCGCTCGGCCTTGACCAGCAGCACACCCGCCTCGGCGAGCTTGCCGAGGATGCTGATCACGGTGACCTCCTCGAGGCCGCTGGCGGCGCCGATCTCAGCCACGGTGCGCTGACCGTCGACCTGCACGAGCACCATGAACTCGTCGCGCCCCATGGTGAGCGGGTTGCGCGGCAGCGTCTTGTAGTCGCCGTTGCGCACGAGCACGGTGTGGGACTGCCCCAGCATCTCGGCCGCCAGACAATACTCGCCGCCGACGGTGGAGATATCGAGGAGCACGGAGTGCGTGTCGATGGTGATGAAGTCGACCTTTCCGGGATCGGCGTCGACGACGAAGACGAAGTTGCCCGTGGTCTCCAGCTTGGCGGCCACCAGCGTGCTGGCGACCTGGCGCGACAGCACCTCGCGAAGATCACGCTCGTCGACGTGGCCGGCGCGCACGAGAAGCGTGCCCAAGGGGCACGGTCGTGCCTCCTGGCTGGCGAGGGCGTCCCTGAGCTGGGTGTCGTTGACGAGCGAGCGCTTGAGCAGCTGGCTGCCGATGACGGTATCGGTGGCTACGCGCGTGGAGTCGCGCGTCTCGGCGATGCGCCCCTGCACGAAGTGGACGTCGATGAGCCGCTCGGGGCACTCGATGTGCAAGGTGCCGGAGCGCCGCACCCGGCCGAGCATCTGGAGGATCTCGACCACGCCGAAGGTATCGAGTGTGCCCTGCATGGTGGTCCGGAGTCTATAATCGACGCCGATGAACGTCGACCTGCACACGCACACCTACCCCGCCTCAGACTGCTCGCACATCACCTTCCGGGATTACATCGCCTGGTGCGTCGAGCACGACGTCGAAGCCGTCGCTCTCACCAATCACGGCGACGTCGCGGACAACGTCAAGCTCGAGCCGGCGCTCGCCGCCGAGGGCGTACTGCTCGTGCACGGCGTCGAGATCAGCACGCTCTTCGGCGACTTCATCGTCTTCTCGGCGGACTTGGACTACCTGAGTACGTTTGCCGACGTCCAGGACGCCCCACGAGCCGGGGAGGTCCCGGACGACGCCGCGGTCGTGTGGGTGCATCCGGCGGCGGGCGGCGGGCGCAGCGGCTCCGCCTACTACCCCGGCCTCGAGCGAATGGTCGCCGGCGTCGTCGACGCGGTGGAGGTGTACAACGGCAGCTGGCTCGGTGAGCATTACGTGACGACTGCCGAGCAGATCGCCGCCCAGCTGGGCGCGGCGCGCACCGGCGGCAGCGATGCGCACCAAGCCGGGCAGCTCATGGCCTGCTACACGGAGCTGCCCGACCCGGTGCGCACCACAGCCGACGTGGTCACCGCACTGAAGCAGAGGCGCACCATCCCCCACCGTCCCGAGGCGCTGCGCAGGCGCCGTTTCGGTCTCTTCTGACATGGAGGTCACACCATGACCGGCTTCGAGGTCCAGACCCGCGAACGCGTGGTCTTCGCCGACATCACCGTGCAGGTGACGGCAGAGGCGGCGCGGAGTGGCGTGCGCGACGGCGCCGTAGTCGTCTGTGTGCCCCACACCACCGCCGGCGTGACCATCAACGAGAACGCCGACCCGTCGGTGCGCGCCGACATGAAGCTGGCCCTGGAGCGTCTCGTGCCGCAGAGCCTGCCGTTCACGCACCTCGAGGGCAACGCCGACGCCCACGTGAAGGCCAGCCTGATGGGCAGCAGCGTCACCGTGCCGCTGGCGGAAGGGCGCCTGCAGCTGGGTACCTGGCAGGGCATCTACTTCGCCGAGTTCGACGGACCCCGCCGGCGCCGCGTACTCGTGAGCGTGCTCGCGGCGCGCTGACCCGCGAGCGCGCCCGGCCTCAGCGGCCCAGGGCGCGCTCGAAGTGATGCCGCAGAGGATCGGTGTCGAGACGCCCGCCGCCCTGCTTGAGGAGCAGTCTCTCGGCGGTGAAGTGCTGGCCGTGGGCCCAGAGCTCCTTGAGCCACGTGCCGGCGGCGTCGTTGGTGAACCAGTCCATGCCGTGCCGGTCCTGGAGCATCATGCGCAGGGCGCCCTCGAGCATCCAGGCGCGCAGGTAGCTGGCGCTGTAGAACCCATCGTCGACGTCGACCAGATACAACTGCTCGGGCACGTCGACCATGGTCGCCTCGCTGAGCCTGCGGCTGTACTCGGCCGGCATGCCGTGCAGCTCGCCGGTCTGCGCGTGCAGCTCGGTCTCGTAGGCCAGCTTGGCGGCGTAGCGGCGCATGAAGTAGAGATCGTTGATGCTGGCGAAACGCACGAAGTCGTCGGCGTCCGTGAAGTCGAGATAGCGAGCGAGCCAGCGCCGGTTGACCACGAGATGGTCGAAGATGAAGGCGAAGGCCTCGGTGACGGCATTGTCGCCGAGGTGGCGATACTCGAAGGGGAGCTCCGGCGATGTGTGTGCGAAATGCTCGGTGTGCCCCGCCTCGTGCAGCAGCGCCGCGTAGTCATCTTGGCCGCCGTGCGGCAAGACGACCAGATAGATCTCGTCGGGCACGCGTACCGGCGCGCAGAAGGCGCGCGGCGACTTGAGCTCGCGGACCTCGGTGTCGAGGTGCACGTTGGCCTGTGCATCGAGATCGATGTGCATGCCCGCGAGAGTGCGCCGCAGCGCGGGAACGAGGCCGTCGGCGGTGAAGACGTCGTCGAAGCCGGGGGCGCGCCACAGGTACGGCAGATCGGCGTAGGTGAGCTGGGCGAGGGTGATGCCAAGACGCTGACGGACCAGACGGTCCATCGTGCGCTCGTACAGACCCGCAGTGTCGCGCAGAAACCCCTGGAGCTCGGCGCGCAGCAGGCCGTAGTCGAGGCCCTTGACCTCCGAGTAGAGCTCCATGTAGTTGGGGTAGCCGAGGTCGGCGGCGAGATCGTGACAACGCCGCCAGTGACGTTCGAGCAGGGGGTTGAGATGCTCCTCGGTAGCGGCCAGCCGGGCGCTCTGGATACGAGCCCGGCGGGCGGCGTCGGCCTCGTTGCCCTGCACGACCCCGGCCTGGCGCAGGCCGATGGTCTCGCCGTCGACCTCGACGGTGGTCGCGGCTTCGGTGTTGGCGATCTCGTCGACGAGGTGCTTGGTCTGCTCGCCCATGAACCCGTCGATGGTGAAGGCGGCGAGGTAGGCGAGGCGCCTCTTGGGGTCCTCTTCGACAGTGCGCTGATACAGGGCCTCGAGCTCGTCGACGGCCTCGCGGGTGAACAGCTCGGGATACCGGTCGTAGACCGCCGCTGTGTCGCAGGCGGGTTTGCGGCCCGAGAAGTGCTCGTAGTATTCGCTGTCGAGGGCGCCGATGAACTCCTCGGCTCGGCGGCGGTAGGTCTCGAGATCGGGCGCGCTCACGTGTCCCTCCTTGAACGACTCATCAGGACCACGGCCGCGGCAGTCCCCGGCGACCTGGCGTCGACTCTACCAGCTTGCGGCCGCCGTCCACAGGCCGAGAGGGCTCCTGCAGGTGGACAATCGCCCCGGTTCGCGGCGCACATGGGCAGCGGGTACACTGGCGCCCATGCCGCCGCGCCCCGGAGACATCGTCGAGCTCGACATCACGGCCCTCGCCTACGGCGGGCAGGGCGTCGCGCGCCTCGACGAGTTCGTCGTCTTCTTGCGCGGCGCCGTGCCCGGCGACCGCGTGCGCGCCAAGGTCACGCGGCGCAAGAAGAGCCACGCGGAGGCGCGCGTCATCGAGCTCCTCGCCCTTTCTCCGCGCCGCGTCGCGCCCCTGTGCGAGCACGCCGACGACTGCGGCGGCTGTGAGTGGCAGACGCTCGCCTATGAGGCGCAACTCGAGTTCAAGCAGCAGCAGGTCGTCGAGTCGCTGCAACGCCTCGGTCACCTCGAAGGCTACGAGCTCGAGCCCATCCGCGGCATGGACGATCCCTGGCGCTACCGCAACAAGATGGAGTTCTCGTTCGGGGAGGCCGAGGACGGCGAGTTGCAGCTCGGCCTGCACCGTCGCGGCTCGTGGCGCGAGATCGTGGAGACCACAGACTGCCGCCTGGCCTCCGCGCGCATCAACCGGGCGCGGCAGGCCGTCGCCGACGCCGCGCGCGCCCTCGGCCTGCGACCCTACGGACGCGACCACCACCACGGCTTGCTGCGCCATCTGGTGGTCCGTGAGGGCCTGTCCAGCGGCGACCTCCTCTTCAACCTCTTCGTCTCGGCGCGCTTCCCCGAGGAGGCAGAGCTCCTCGCCCGCGTGGCCGCCGACTGCGGCTGCACGTCGTTCGGCATCACGGTCAACGACACGCCGGCCGACGCGGCGGTCGGCGACGGCCCGCACATGCTGCTCGGGCCGCCGTACATCCACGAGCGCCTCGCCGGCGTCGAGCTGCGGGTACCGGCCACGGCGTTTCTGCAGACCAACAGCGCGATGTGCGAGACGCTGTACGCCACGGCTCTGGCCTTCGCCGCCCCCGACCCGCAGCGGCCGGCCGTCGACCTGTACTGCGGTATCGGCTCCCTCAGTCTCCCCCTGGCGCGCGGTGCGCGACAGGTGCAGTCTGTTGAGATCCAGGAGGAGGCCATCGTGGCGGCCCGCGAGAACGCGTCCCGGAGCGGTATCGCCAACGTCGACTTCTACGCCCGAGACGTGCGCCCCTTGCTCAAGTTCCCTCCGCACCCGACGCTCGATGCCGAGCGCGGTGACGACGCCGAACGCCCGGCGGTGGTCATAGTCGACCCGCCGCGCGCCGGGCTCGCGCGCCGGGCGTTGCAGCGCGCGGCGGCGCTCGGCGCGGAGCGCTTCGTCTACGTGTCCTGCAACCCCACCACGCTGGCCGGCAACGGCGCCGAGCTCGCGGATCTCGGCTACGGCCTGCGCCGGGTCGCAGCGGTCGACATGTTCCCGCAGACGCACCACATCGAGACGGTCGCCCTGTTCACGCGCGACGCCTGACGGCGAGCAGAGGCCGGTCAGACAGCGCCCGCCGGCCCCCCTCCCCGCCGCAGCTTCTGCCACAGCAGGTCACCGTTGACGGCCAGGAAGGCCACCGAGAGCAGCGGCAGCGCCGGCAGCGCCGTCCACCACATCGCCGCCGCGATGGTCGCCAGGAACGAGACGACCATGGCCACCGCGCTCCACCCCACGCGCAGCCCGAAGCGTCGCGCCGCCCCCAGGTAGAGCGCCAGGAAGATGACGTCGCTGATCCCCAACCCCGTGTAGGCCTCGCTGTAGGTGTAGCCGGCCCACGTGACGGCGATCGTGAAGTAGCCCACGACCACCGGTCCCTGGTCGAGGATGGCCTTGGTCGGGCCCGCCGCCACGCTCACGATGTCGACCGCGGCCGACACCACGGCGACGATCACGATCCAGCTCAGCTTCTCGAGCTCCTCGGCGATCCAGATGCCCAACGCGGCTGCAGCCACGACCTTGGCGACGTTGGCGAGCGGTACCCAGCCGAGCCACACGAACAGGATGGCCAGCGGCAGCGCCACCACGGTCAGCAGCGGCAGACGGCGGCCCAGGGTGTGCAACGGCAGAAGGCCCCACACGAGCACCGCGACGAGCCCGAGGACGAGCGCTGAGGAGAGCATGATGTCCGCTCTGACCGGCAGCGCCGGGAGCATGCTGCTGAGAAGGCCCCAGAGGACGATCAGGGCGCCCGCGACGACGGCCGGCACCAGGCGCTTCATAGGCTCAGTAAGGCGGGATGTTGTCGTACCACTCGCCGAGACGACGGAAGGCGCGCCAGAAGGCGGCCTTGAGGCGCTGCTCGTCGAGCGAAACGTCGATGTCGGGGGTCACGAGCACCTCGGTGCCCGGGGTGAACTCCACGATCTCGCCGGGCTCGTACGCGAGCTCACGGGCGAGGGGGATCTTGGCGCCGTTCAGCGCCTCCACGGTCTCCTCGCCCATGACCACGATGAGCTTGGGGCTTACGATGGCGAGCTCGCGGCGCAGATGCTCGAGGCACTTGGCCTCGGGCTTGCCGCCGCGCACCTCCCCGCACTTGACGATGTTCGTCCCGTACAGCTGGAGCGGATCGATCTTGAGTCGCTGGCAGCTCTTCATGAGCGCCGTGCCGGCGCGCCCGAAGAACGCCACGCCTTCGTGCAGCTCGGAGGGGCGCGCCTGGTACTTGAGCATGAAGATGTCGGCCATCGGGTGCCCGGAGCCGATCACCGGCATGGTACGCGCGTGGCTGCACTTCGAGCACCTGAGGATCTCGCCGGTGAGCTCGTTGATCTCCGAGATCGCCCGCGTGAGGTACTTGTCATAGATCTCGTTGGGTTGCGCCACGCGATACCTCGGTTCGGGGTGTCCGCTAGGTAGTTCGCGTCGCTCCCGCCAACTCCTCGCAGCCTCCCTGCAAATCCAGCGCGGGGCGCAGTATCCAAGCGCTATGCAGGGGAATCCTCCTGCCCCGCGCCCCGGGACGGCCCCCCGATGGTGGTCTGGATGAACTTGAGCGACTGCAGGTAGATGAGGCTCCGGGGGCGGCGCACGATGCGGCTCTCGGCGAGGGCGGCGACAAAGTCCCCCGGCCCGGAGAAGTCATCGATGCCGCACAGGGCGGTGCCGATGCCGGGGAGCACGTGCGAGTCGCTGCCCGCGGCCGCCGGGATACGGTAGCGCTGCGCAAAGCGCGCGGCGAGCTCGTTGAACCCGGGGAACGCGAGCCGCGAGTTGAAGACCTCGAGCACATCGATGTCGGCGACGTTGGCGCGCAGCACCTGCGGGCTGGGGATCCTGTGAAGGCGGTCGAAGGGGTGCGGCACGTACACGATGCCGCCCTGTTCTCTGATGGCGGCGATCGTCTCGGCGAACGTCAAGCCGCCGGGGATCGTGCGCTCCAGGAACAGACCGATGACCTCACCCTCGCTGGTCCTGACCTCCTCCCCGACGATCACCCGTACGCCGTAGCGGTCGGCGATCTCGCGCGCCTCGAGGCCGCCGGCCGCGCTGTCGTGGTCGGTGATGGCCACGACGTCGAGCCCGACCTCCCGGGCGCGCTCGAGGATGTCGGCGACCGGCATCGCGCAGTCCTTGCTGTGGTGCGTGTGGATGTGGAAGTCGGCGAACAGTTCGCGTTGCTGCCGGCGGCGGCGCGGCAGTGGCTGACGCCGCCTGCCCGCCACCTGCTCGTAGACGCCCTCGATCTCGCCGGCCACGCGCTCCCAGTCGTAACGGCGCACGGTGCGCAGCCCCTCGTGCGCCAGACGTCCGGTGAGAGCCGGGTCGTCGAGGAGTCGCCGCAGAGCGGCGGCGAGAAGCCGTGGCCGGCGCGGCGGCACCAGGAGGCCGTCGGCGCCGTCGTAGACGACCTCGTCGTAGCCGGGCAGCCGCGAGGCCACCACGGCCGCGCCGCAGGCCATGGCTTCGAGCAGCGCCACGCCGGCGGTCTCGGGGCCCAGGGACGGCGCGCAGAACACGTCGGCGCACCGGTACAGGTCGGGCATGGCGGCGTCGGCCACGCGCCCGAGAAAGTGCACGCGGCCCGCGAAGGCCGGCGGGACGAGGCGCGCATACCGCCGTTCCTGGCGATCGGCGCCGCAGACGTCGAGGGTCAGCTCGGCGGCACGGTCGTCGAGGTAGCGCAGCGCGCGCAGCAGCACGCCGAGACCCTTGCGCCTCGACTCCACGCCGGCGAACAGGATGCGCAGCGGGCCGGGCTCTCTAGCGTCGCCGGCCCGGAAGCGTTGCAGATCGACGCCCGGCGGGATGACGCGATAGGCGCCGGGGAAGGTCAGCGCCGCCGTGTCTCGCGTGGCCCGCGACGAGGCTACGGCGGCGTCGAGCGAGTCGAAGAGACGCCGCAGCTGCGGGCGCGTGGCCCAGAAGGGCGCCATACGCTCGGGGTTCGCATGAAACGTCGCCACCAGGGGGCAGCCGGCGTGCCGCAGCGCCGTCCATCCGAGGCCGGGGACGAACGGCTCGTGGAGGTGCAGCACGTCGAGATCCTCGGCCTCCAGCAGCACGTCGATGTTGGCGATCAGGTCCGCCGGAGCGGCGATGAGCTTGAGCGACCTACTCTCGCGCACCGCGTAGGTGGCGCCCGCGAAGAAGAAGCGCGGGTACGGCTCGTCGGGCATGAAGACCGTGGGCCGCTCGCCGGTCAGCACGGCCTGCACGCGGCGCTGCGCCTCGCCGACGGCCAGCCGGTCGGCGCTGGGGGCGATCACGGTGACGCGGTGACCGCGCGCCGTGAGTCGCTCGACAAGCGCCTCCACCTGGCGGTTCACGCCCGACGGCGTGGTCCAGAGAAAGGGCGTGAGGATGCCGATCTTGTGGCCCATGACGCTCATGCTATCGCACGTGAGCGGGCCGCCGCCGACAGCGGGAGACGGCCCTGCCCAAACGACGGACGGGCCGGTCCCCCAGCTCGGTGGCGCCCCCTCGCCGGCGACACTCCGCAGGCTCTTGAGGGGTGTCCCTTCGGCGCACCCCGCGATGACTCACCTACGGCGGCTATCCCTGACTGACGGCGCTGGCGCCGGAGCCCTCGCCGGCGATGAACTCCTCGGTCATGCGGCGGCACTGATCGTCGGGGTGCTGCACCGGCGGCGACTTCATGAAGTAGCTGCTGGGGCCCTCGAGCGAGCCGGCGAGCCCGCGGTCGAGGCCGATCTTGGCGCAGCGCACCGCGTCGATGACGATGCCGGCGCTGTTGGGCGAGTCGACGACCTCGAGCTTGAGCTCGATGTTGAGGGGCACGTCGCCGAAGGTGCGGCCCTCCATGCGGATGTACGCCCACTTGCGGTCGTCCAGCCACTTGACGTAGTCGCTGGGGCCGATGTGCACGTTGTCGGCGCCCATGTCGTAGTCGAGCTGGCTGGTGACGGCGTTGGTCTTGCTGATCTTCTTG
>Ga0209254_10007101_pt1 | contig 10330 bp, 11 predicted proteins | sample FrelakmetDIP11DI_FD_187148 | JGI IMG/M metagenome (GOLD analysis project Ga0209254, IMG submission 187148) | Freshwater lake sediment microbial communities from the University of Notre Dame, USA, for methane emissions studies - DIP11 DI (SPAdes)... | ecosystem: Environmental > Aquatic >... | reverse complement strand
AAAAGCTTGCGGTTATTGACATAGATCTTAAAATCCCCAATGCCCAGATCATTAAAAAGAAAGTAAATAGCTGACAGGATCTCCGCATCATTGACCAGATCCAAATTATCCCGTTCAATGATATCTATATCACACTGATAGAACTCCCTAAATCTGCCTTTTTGCGGTTTCTCACCCCGGAAGACCTTGCCTATTTGATAGCGCTTAAAAGGAAAGGTCAGCTCTTTGTAGTACTGAGCTACGAAACGGGCCAAAGGCACAGTCAGATCAAATCTTAAGGCCAGCTCATTTTCTCCCTTGGTGAAGTTGTAGATCTGCTTCTCAGGTTCACCCGCGGTTTTGGCCATGAGTATCTCTGCCTTCTCAATTATGGGTGTATCCAGCGGCGCAAAGCCAAATAGTTCAAAGTTTCTTTTTATCTTGTCCACTATTTCATCAAAAGCTAGCTGTTCGTTTGTCTGTAGCTCCATGAAACCGGGTAATATGGACGGCTGAATGATGCCTTTTTCGGCCATAAAGCTATTATATAAGATTGCTAACGGTTCTCATACCTCGTAAAATTAAAACATGGCCCAGAATACGGGTTTTGCCAATACGTTAAGCGAAGGGAAAGTTACCCACACGGATAACCTTCTGGAGGCATATAAAGCCTCGCAGGATTATAGTAAACCCAAAGAACCGGAAAAAAAGTCACCTGTCTCTTTGATCGTGGCCATATTTTTGCTCATTTTTTTAGTGGGATTTATAATTTACGTTTTTAACACTCTAGCCGTCCAAGAAGAAGAAAGCCCCCAGTTTGAGAGCATGCTTAGCAGATAGACCTAGCTGCCCCCTCCCGTAAAGCGCCCTACAAAGGGTACCCGATCTTTCAACCAAGTACCCTTTATATATCTCAGACTATCTTGGCTTCATGGGTCTGGCTTCGCTTATTTTCAAAGCTCTACCTTCTACCTCGGTACCTTCAAGCTCTTTAATGGCCTTGTCGGCATCGGCGTCTTCCATTTCCACAAAACCGAATCCTTTTGATCGGCCTGTTTCTCTATCAGTGATGACAACGGCTGAAGCAACTTCGCCAATTTCGGCAAAAGTATTAGCCAAATCCTCATCTTTGAAAGAGTAGGGTAAGTTACCTATATATAATTTCTTCAAGTGGAACACCACCTTCCATATTAATTTGCTGTCTTTAATGAAAGGTGATCAAAAAGATACCAAAATACATTAGAAGACAAATTTACTAACATCGGATAATACACTATTTTAGCTAAATATCAATGGGAGAATACTATATACCGAGTCATTACGGCTTTGCAGAGCCTTTTTAAAAAGGTATGGGCAAGGGCGGATAGACCTCTGGGGAGGGAGCGGGATTATATTCCAGCTCCTTGACCATTTCCCAGGTCTTCTCATCCAGAGCCACTATCTTGTTGTCCGTGATGATGTAGAGATAATTGTCCAGATAGATTGCCCGTTTTACATTAATGGCGCTATCAGTTTTCTGCAAAGAAAGTTTGTTATCGTCGTAGGAAAAGATGTAGGCCCCCTTACTTCCCGGCAGGAAAAAGATCTCGTGAACCTCATCCTGTAAAAAGGCGTGGTGGGTGTTGGATATTTCTGACCAGTATTCATCCAGCAAGTACTTATCAAGTTCCACCGGTTCGGCGGCGTTTGAGACGTCAAACAAAGAAAGCTTGACCTGGGAACCTTCCATACCCACACCCAAAATGATATTGTCACGCAAGGGATGCAGATACGAAGAATAACCCGGGATCTTCAGTTCGCCCTTCATTTGTGGTGTTCTGGGGTTGGACAGGTCCAAAACATAAAAAGGATCCGTCTCCCGGAAAGTGACAATATAAGCTTTGTCCTTGATGAATCTGGCGGAGTAGATCCTCTCATCCTGCCCCAAATCGGTAACCTTGCCCACTTCTTTCAGGCTTTTATTGAGGATGTAGACATCATTGACGTCACCTACTGTGCTCCATTGGGCAGAGCCGGCGTTCACGGCAATTCTTAAATAACCTTCGTATTCGTCCAAGGAGAACTGATTAAGAGGATGGCCGGGAACGGTGCCGGTGGCTTCAATATCCAGGTCTTTTCGGCTGATCCTCACAAGTCCGGTGCTCTCGTATTCCCGGGCATGCTCTTTGGTATAGGTATCCAGCCTATTTTGGAGCTCGTTTTGAATACGCAGCATCTCGTCCTCAGATAAAGAGTATTGATAAGCGGTGATCCTTTGCATGAGCTCCATCATTTTGGTTTCGTTGGACAGATCATATTCGGCCAACTGCTCCAGATCCTGGATGAAGCCGGTGGAGAATAGGTCAGCCGCTGAGTTTTTAATAAAATCCAAATATATTTTGACATAGTCCTCATGGTACGAATAGGAAACATAGAGGTTGTCTTCGGACATATAGATGACCGCCTCATTTTCCGAACCAACCAGCGATAAGCTGTCATCAACTTTTCCGGTAGCTGGATTGATCTTAAGAATGGTATAAGTCACGTTTATTGGCACGACCCTTTTGGGATGATAGATACCGGTACAGGGGATGGAGAAATCCTCACCTTCCAGGATCACTGGACGGTAGGGGCAGGGTTCGTTCCAATTCAAAATGGATGAAGTGATCAAGTAAACGGTATTCTGGTACAATCTGGCGTCTTTGTAGGCAGTTTTTTCTTCGTAAGGTATTTTCCAAAGCTCAACGGGCTTAGTGGGATCGGCCACATTATAGCCGTAGACCTCTCTGTCCGCAAAGATGACCAGAACGTTCTGGCTTAAAAGCAGATTGCCAATCTTATCCAATCCGCCTATCTTTTCTAGCTCAGCCGGGGGGAAGGCTTTGATAATGCTGGTTGTATTGGTAGGGGCTGCGCCATATTCATAGTAATAATAACCGCTTTGGATTGAGGTGAAGATATTTTGGCCATCGGTTTTAACTATATCCGGCTCGTCAATACCGGTGACCTGGACATTGGTGGTAGAAACCCTTTTGGGTAGACCACCGCCGGCGGTGGGTGCCATCTGGAGGCCGACCTCAGCATCTTCAGCAAAGTTTCTCATCAATGAGGGGGAGTCAATAAATCCGGTCAAAGAGCTGGAAGCGGAGTTTTTAACATAATCCACAAATTCTTCTTTGGAACTGAAAGTCTCTAAGCCAAAAGCAAGGTTGTTCAATTTACTACCAAAGGGATTTAAGACTTCAAGTTTTTTAATTTCACAATTGAAACAAAAATATTTTAGGGTAAGCCTGTGGATGGTATAAGAAAAACCGGCTAAAAAGACCAGACATAGCGTAAATAGCAACACCTTCTTAAAGGGAAGTTTCAGGTTCAGCTTCTTTTTTGGCTTTGACTGACCGGAGACCGGCTCATTTTTAACCGCCGCCTCTTTTACCTTTTTTTCAGGTTTTTGTTTTTTCTGGGAAACCGCGGGTATTTGAGTATTTAGGTCCGGCTCCAGGCCAATTCCGTATTTAGCCTCAGTCACCTTTTTAAGGGCGTTAAATTTATCTTCGGGAGTTTCTTTTTTAGTCTCTTGGGGGCCAGTTTCGTTCACAAATAAATTTTACCATTTTTTCAAGTGTATAATGTTCTGAATGAAAATATACATTGACGTAAACGGTACTTTTATCTACCGAACCATCGAAAGGGGCGCCATCAGAATAAAGCCCGCTAAATATCTAAAGGAATTTCTGACCAATGCCCTAGCCAAACATGATGTCTATTGGCTTTCGACTGTTTGCCGGGGAAACTCTGAGGAGGTCTTAGCGTATCTTCAACCCCATCTGCCCAAAAATATCCTCAAGTTAGCCGCCCGGATAAAACCAACTTTATGGAAAAACTACAAGATCGAAGCCATTGATCTCAAAGAGGATTTTTTGTGGTTCGATGATGTACTGCTTTTAAAAGAAGAGGAGATACTTCTGACGGCGGGTAAGCTGGACAAATACGTCCGGGTCAACCATTATAAGAATCGTGATTTTTTCAAAGATTGGCTCAGTATCTAGGAATTATATATAATATGGGTATGAAACAAACTGTCCAAAAAAGAGCCACTACTCTCTATGTATTCCATTATCCATTTTTTATTATCATCGCCGTTTTATTTCTGATGACGCTGGGTATTTCCAAAACCAGTGATATAGGAGGGAATCACAACGGGGATGTTTTAGGTAAGGGCAATACTAACCAAGATAACAAGGACAAAGGTAATAAATCCGATAAGGAAGGCCAGGGTAAGTCTGGCGGCAACCAGGGCGCGGGTAGCATAAATGCTGCCACCCATAAGGTGAATACCCAGGAAGTGGTTGAAAATCTGAGGCAGATCTCAGATGAGGAGGATCAAGCAGGCAATGAAGAGACTGGAGAGGACATTGATGAAGTAGCTCTGGATGAGGAAGAGGCGGTGGATGAAGTAACCGAAGCTATAAAAGCTGTGGAGACCAGGTCTAAATGGAAGACCCTGCTTTTGGGGTCTGACTACAAGAATCTGGGCCAGCTTAGAAGCAGTTTGGCACACAACACCAATAGCATCAGGCAGCTCTCCAAATCTCAGGATGAGGTATTGGTGCCCGGTAATGAGGCGGAGGTCCAAACCCAGCTTCAGCTAATGCTGCAGGAAAGAGAAAGGATTAGAAATGTCATCATGGCCAATGAGAGTGAGTTTGGTCTTTTAGGTTGGGTCTTTAGGTTTCTCAATGGCTACATGCTTGGGGGATTGGACGATGACATAGGAGAGTACGTGGACGTTCCCGAATCTACTGAGTCGACCGGTTCAATGCCTCAGTAATATAAATAAGATACCAATATCTCATACCTATATAAAAATGGAAAAGGCCACAATGATCAGAGGTATGCGCGAAAGCGCAGACATGGTCTTTGTGGCCTATTCAGGTTACCGTTCCAGAAGGTGCTCTAGCAGCCTGATGATGGCCGCTTGGTTGTCTCCGTAGCCAATGGCCGCGTCGTCAAAGAAGATATCAGAGCGCGGTTCATAAGCCCGGATGGCCTGGATGAAGGTGAGGGAGCGGTCTGTGGTTTGGAAATAGACCAGACGGTCCTCACCGTTAAGCCGGTTGAGGAGATAGAGTTTCTCCCCCTCAAGTTCGGTTTCCAGGTAGCCCCCGCCGAGTATCCAGGAAGAACCCTTGGTGAAGGTATTGAATTCGCTGAGGAAGCTGGGCAGTACCGGGTGGAGCTCGTAGACTCCGTTGGTGTTGACCAGTTCTTCCGTCCCGATGATCGAGACCCCATAAAGTTCCTGGAGGGTCTCTGAGAGAGTGCCCCAACGCTGGTTGTACAGAAAGAGGGCCCGGCCTCCGCCATCGATGAAACGTTTGATGGATTGGAGGTCCTCAGCTGAATTCCAGCTGTCCGCAGGGTAGATCACCAGGGCTGTGTCGGGTTGGTAGAGCTCAGTGATGAAATCTGCCCGATCGGTGACCGCAGTGATCTCAATTCCCGAACCGGACGCAGCCGCTTGGAGCTTGGAATACTCGGTTTGGCTTGTCCCCTGAAAGATCAGGACCCGGTCGCGGACGACGGGGGTGGGGATGGCGGTGGGCTGGAGTTGCTCGGGCGGTTGGCTCTGGGCCACTGGCGTGGGGAGTTGATTCTCTTCTTGGCCCCAGGCCTGTTCGGAATTGGCCGGCGTGACAGCCAGCTGAAAGCCGATGGTCAGGCTCAGTGTCCAGAGACAGCAACAAGAGCATAAGGTCAGAACGAGTAGAACGATGAGAACTACTGCAAGTTTCTTCACGTCGCCCTCCTTAGGCGTTGTTTTTATTTGATTTGATTTGAAAAGAGCGGTAACTGAATACCTCAATTATATCATAATACTATAGGGTGTCAATTTGGCTTTTTGTGACAACTTGGTTGACGGAACGATATAGATTAAAAGAACAAATCTAGGGGAGAAAGGAGGAGAAGATGGAACCGTTCCGTCCAATTGAGTTGGCTCCGTTGGTTAGGCAAACACTTGGGGAGAGCGTTTTCCAGGGGGCTGGGTGCTCGCATTTCAGCTTTGTGCCGGATCAGGGGTTTCACGTTACCACCCAGATTCCGGGGATTGGAATTCCCGGCTATGGTGGGATTTCGATCCACGATCCGGTGGAACCCATGTTTAGCCCCCAGCCGTTTTTCAGACCCCCGGGCGGAGGCTTTGGCACCTAGTTCACAAAGGCAAAGATCCCTCCCCGTTCGACGAGAGCAGAGTCACGCCAGTGACTGTCGAACTAAAAATAAATAACTGCTCGTTTTTTTTATGTTATTATAGGAGACTGTGAGACAACTGCTTTTAACTTTTCTAGTCGTAGGTGTGGCTTCCATAGCCTTTTTTTTGGCCAAGGGCGAGGTAAATGAGGGCCAGGATTACACGGATGACTTGCTAGTTCCCCAAACTTTATCCATCTCTACCGATAGAACTCAGCCCCTAAGATTTCTCACCTCAATAGACATTGCCTATTTAAGGCTTTTAAAATTTGAATCGGACGCTCCGGTCATAGAAGAAGAATTGACTCCCGGATCAAATTACCAAAGGTACATTGCCAGCTATGAAAGCATGGGCAACACCATTTACGGCCTACTGACCATTCCCAACGAAGATCCGCCGGAGGGTGGCTTTCCGGCCATTGTTTTTAATCACGGGTACATTCCCCCCAGGCAGTATCAGACCACGGAAAGATATGTGGCTTATGTAGATAATTTGGCCCGAAACGGTTTTGTGGTCTTTAAAATAGATCTTAGAGGCCACGGGAATTCTGAGGGAGAGCCTAACGGCGCCTATTTTTCCAACGGCTACACGGTGGATGCTATAAGCGCGCTTAACAGTCTAAAAAACATGCCTGAGGTCAATAAGGACCGAATAGGTATGTGGGGGCATAGCATGGCGGGCAACCTTCTTTTAAGGGCCATGCTGGTGTCCGATGAGATCAAAGCCGGAGTCATTTGGGCCGGCGCGGTCTACAGCTATGCGGACTTCGCTCAGTATAGACTGAATGACACCAGCTATGTTCGAAGAGAAACCACAGAAGAAGAGCAAAGACGCAGGTACAGTGAAAGTAGTCTGGTCATGGAAGAGGTCAGAAAGCTCAGGGAGGAACCGGATAAGATAGATTTTAACGGGGAGTTTTGGACAAACATTTCCCTGACTTCGAACATTAATCACTTGCAGCACCCCATACAGCTACATCATGCGGTTAATGACCCAGTGGTCAACGTGGGTTACATGCGGGATCTGGCCAAAGTTTTAGAGGCTGAGGGCAAGGAGTTTGAGGTTTTTGAGTATGCCGGTGGTGGGCACAACATTGAATCTCCCTATTTTGAGATAGCTATGCAAAGAACAGTGGAGTTTTTCAAAGCGCATTTATAGCCTCAACCGCCTCCTGATAGCCGCTATTATATTCAATGGCCTGTTCAAACTCATGTCTGGCTTTTTCCGGCTCGCCTTGCTCTAAGTAGATCTGCCCGCGAATATAGTAAAGCTCTGAAAACGCCCTATTCCCATCCTCTAGTATTTTTTCAATAAGCTCAAAAACCCGCCTGTAGTTTTTAACCGCCACATAGGATTTGATAGGCTCGATCTGGTACCACATCATGCGGCGGGGGAGTCTATCCTCAACTTCTTCAAAATATTTCAAGGAATTTTTATAATCTCCAATATGGTAATAACCCACGGCCAGGTTATATAAAGGATAAATGTTATCCGGCACCAGTTCGTGTTCTTTGAGGGCGCGGGACACAGCATTTTGCCAGGCGGTTTCTTCAGACAATTCGGGTCCCAGTATTTGTTCGATAACTGCCTGCTTATCATTTTCGAACCCGATGATGTAGCTGTAATTGAAGGGCTGCCAAAGGGACAAAAAGTCATAGTAACTGTATTTTTTGTTCGGACCGTAGTAGGAATCATCCACGGTAATAATTTGTTTGGTGTCATCGTACCCGCGGACAATGATGAAATGCCCGATGTCTTCCTTAAGATTAAGCCAGGTCTTGGCCACCACCGGAACATCCTGGGACAACAGATTTTTTAATAGCTCTAGGCTGCCATTGGGGCGGTAGTAAACATTTAGCCCTTGGCTACGGCCGTAGGTTAATGCCCAATTAGTAAACTCGGAGGGAAAGATGGTTTTGTCATCATTATCACCTGTGGGATTTTGGAAGGGGCGTATTTGTTCGCCCAGGGTTTTTTGATCAGCGCCGATGTCAAAGTAAGATAAAAACATTGATAATGTGGCCGGCCCGCAGTTGTTAAAGGTTTGGTAAGTGTGGGCGGCCGGCGAAAGTGAGTAGGCGGCTGGTGGTGATGGTAGTTGGACCGTTATTTCCGGCTGGTCGCTGACCTCTGAGTTATTTTGAGGAGGGGCATCTCCTCTAATAGCGCTTTCTTGGGTGACAAATTTATTTTCTAGCGGGGGATCCGGTTTTAGGAAAAAGTTATATATAACGCCAAATAAGATGATGGCTAAAGGAAGCAGGGCGCCCAGCAATAATTTGCCTTTTTTAGTAAGCATAACTAGGGGAATGATACTATATGGGGGATTTTTAGCAATTATTTAGCTTCTAAAAGGGTCAATCTTTTTTCATGATTTTCCAGCCGAGCAGTTGTTACGACCCTTTCTTCCCTGTTCTCTATGATTTCGCCTATAAGTCTATCAACCTTGTCCATAAGGTTAGGAAAGGGGGCCAGCATCTCCTCTAAGCGAGAAAGCCTTTTATCGAAGTTAGTAAACTTAGCGCTGATAAAATCCATTCTTTTATCAAAGATAGTCAACTTGCTGCTGAGAAATTCCAGTCTTTTATCAAAGGTGCTGAACTTGCTGTTGAGAAATTCCAGTCTTTCATCAAAGGTGCTGAACTTGCTGTTGAGAAATTCCAGTCTTTTATCAAGAGAGGAATATAGTTTAAAAAGTTTATCAAACTTTGTGTTTGCCTCAACTTTGTTATTCCTTATTTCAACGGAATTATTTTTGATGGTTTGGTAGAGTTTTTCGTGGGTAATCTCCTCGTGGCGCATAATTTAATCTAACATTCACTAATACTCATTGCAATATGATATTGTATGAAATATCTACAGGGAGTAGAAAGCCCTGAGAATTAGAGGCTTTTCTTGGTTAGCTCCACATCCGGTAGTTCGCCATCAAAGAAGATAGTACCATCTTCAAACCTGGCTTCGTTTACGGAAAAACCGGGAATGTTTCTCATAATGGATTCGCCAAAATCAGCCAACTCGTCCTGATACTGAGACAGCAGGTTTTGTGGTACCGGAAAACGGCCAACCTCAAAATTGGTCACAGAGATGTCCAGAGAGTTATTGGCTGCCGTACCGTAACCCTTGGCGTAAAAAGGCACATCTCTAAGGGGAATTTTCACTTCCTTCATAGCCTCTTCAAAATCTGCCTGGGAAATATCCATAGCCTGCAAAAAGGGAGCTATCTGGGTGAGTTTGAGGATACCGCTCACTTCAGCCGTGTTATCTTCATTGATCCTAAATTGCACATCAGATACCGGATAGCCTACCCAATTTTTGATAGCAGCATGGGAAGTCAGTTCTTCATCCGTGAAACTGGTCTTAACTTTGTGGCTGCCTTCATAGGAAATGATCTGTGGAGCATCGGCCGATAGTGTTTTGAGATCAACCGCAGCCTTTTCTAAACCGGATTTGAAACTGGCCTCGGAATACTGCATGCCCAGATTACGGGGTTTGTTCGAACCTATGACATCAGACAAGCCGGGAATGAACCCCAGATAACCTAAAACGCCCACAGCGCTTAAAACAAGTATGAGAAAGACAATGAAGAGGAATTTTAATATGTCAGCCATAGGTTAATTATATACAAAAAGAGGTAATTAGTTACTAGTCCAAAACCACTCATAATCAGGATTGGCTATTTCCTCAATGTTGGCATAAAGCATCTTATACTTCTTATCCTCAAAGACAGTATCCCAGTAGCCTTCGTAATAGTGATAGTAAACCTCGTTGTAGAGCCAGTTCTTGGTACTAAATTTCACATAGACTCGAAGGGTGTAACCGGGCATGAGTTCCGTATTGAAGACGTTAACATCCAAAATGTCCTTGAAGCGGTTGGTCCATTCGGTGAAATTGGTGTTTTTTAGGTATTCCTGACTGAGAAGATCATAACCGGAACGCATGTCACGGGCTTTCAAATAAGTGTAGAAAGCCTTGACCGCTTCTTCCGGAGAAGCAGAGGGGTTTAAACTGATTTTTGTTACATCCTGGTCCGTAAAGCTATCTTTGTAAGCAAAGAATGAATCCATGGAAATATAAAGGGAGGTACCACCCAGACTAAAAGTATTTATACCTACCACCTGG
>Ga0209254_10007099_pt1 | contig 10331 bp, 7 predicted proteins | sample FrelakmetDIP11DI_FD_187148 | JGI IMG/M metagenome (GOLD analysis project Ga0209254, IMG submission 187148) | Freshwater lake sediment microbial communities from the University of Notre Dame, USA, for methane emissions studies - DIP11 DI (SPAdes)... | ecosystem: Environmental > Aquatic >... | reverse complement strand
GTGCCCATCCCGGCCTTCAAGTGCCGGGCCTGCGGCGCGCCGCTCGCCGGCGCCGGCGTCTGCCGCCACGTGGCCGGGATCTTCGCCGCCGAAGGATCGGATGCCTGGTTCATCCGTGACGCGGCCTCGCTCGTCCCGCCCGGCTCCGCGTGCGAGGCCTGCGGCGGGAGGGAATTCGAGAAGGAATTCAACATCCTCGACGTCTGGTTCGAAGCCGGCTCCTCCCACAACATCCTCGACCGCGAGCCCGGCCATGCCTGGCCCGCCGACGTCTACATCGAAGGCCACGACCAGCACCGCGGCTGGTTCAACAGCTCGCTGCTCATCAGCACCGGCGTCAAGGGCGGCAGCCCCTTCCGGACCTGCATCACCCACGGCTTCGTCCTGGACGACCAGGGGAGGGCCATGTCCAAGTCGATGGGCAACGTCATCGAGCCCGGCGAGATCATCAAGCGCAGCGGCGCCGAGGTCCTCCGGCTCTGGACGGCCATGCTCAACTACAAGGAAGACGCCCGCTTCGGCCCGGAGATCGAGCAACGGCTGGTCGAGGCCTACCGCAAGATCCGCAACACCTGGCGCTTCCTCCTCGGCAACGTTTCCGACTTCAGGCCGGACCAGGGCACGGTCGCCGAGGCCGGTCTTTTCGATCTCGACCGCTGGATCCTCCACCGCTTCGAAGAGGTCCGGGCCCGCGTCGTCAGGGCCTACGAGGAGTTCGAGTTCCATCCCATCCTCCACGACGTCCTCGACTTCTTCACCGTCGACCTGAGCGCCTTCTACCTCGACGTCGTCAAGGACCGGGCCTACTGTTCGGCCAAGAACGCGCCGGGGCGGCGATCCGCCCAGACGGCCATGTTCACGATCCTGCGCGACTCGCTCCTGCTCATGGCCCCGATCCTGTCGTTCACGGCCGACGAGGCCTGGGCCCACGTGCCCGCCTTCGACGGCAAGGATGACTCGGTCCACTTGGGCGAGTTCCCCGCCCCTGCCGACTGGCTCAAGTCGGCCCCGGCCGGCTTCGTCGCGGACATGGAGCGGCTGCTCGGCGTCCGCGAGAAGGCCCTCAAGGAGCTGGAGAGGGCCCGCGAGCTGAAGCTCATCGGCAATTCGCTCGAGGCCCGGGTGACGCTCAAGGTCCCGGCCGCCGAGGCCTCCTTCCTCGAGGCCCGCCTGGCCGGCCTGGCCGCGCTCTTCATCGTCTCCCAGGTCGTGATCGAACAGGGCGCCGGCGACGAGCTTGCGATCGAGGTGGCCAAAGCCGACGGCGCCAAGTGCGAGCGCTGCTGGAACTACTCGACCCACGTCGGGACGAGCCCGGATCATCCGACCTTCTGCGCCCGCTGCGAGAAGGCGGTCCAGGCGGTCGGCGCATGAAGAAGAACGTTCCCTACTTCCTGCTTGCCTTCGTCCTGGTCGTGGTCGACCAGGTGACCAAGGCCATCGTGGCCGGCCACGTCACCCTGTACCAGTCGATCCCGGTCATCCCGGGCTTCTTCAACATCACCCGCATCCACAACAAGGGCGCCATCTTCGGGACGTTCTCGCAGACGGGCAGCAGCCTCGTCTTCGTCCTGCTGACGGCCGCCTCGCTGGCGGCCCTGGGCTTCGTCGTCTACTACTTCTTCAAGACGCCGGCCACGGACACGCTCATGAAGATCGCCCTGGCCCTGATCATGGCCGGGGCGCTCGGCAACCAGTTCGACCGCCTCGTCCGCGGCCACGTCATCGACTTCCTCGACTTCTACGTCGGCCAGGCCCACTGGCCCTTCTTCAACGCGGCCGATTCCTGCATCACCGTCGGCGCCGGCCTCATGCTGGTCGTCCTGTTCAGGAGGAAACCCGAATGTACCCCATCCTTATCAAAATAGGCCCGCTGACCATCCACACCTACGGCTTCATGATGGCCGTCGGCGTGGCTCTGGGCCTGTGGTTCATCTATCGCCAGGCGAAGAAAGCGGGTCTCGACGCCAACCGGATCATGGACGCCGCGTTCTACACGATCATCGTCTCGCTCCTCGGGGCCAAGCTCATCCTGTTCCTGAGCAACGTCTCCTACTACGTCAGCTTCCCGCGGGAGCTCTTCTCGCTGGCCCGGTCGGGCGGCGTTTTCCAGGGCGGGCTGCTCTTCGGCACCATCTACGCCCTGTGGTATTTCCACCGCAAGAAGATCCCGACCTGGCCGACGGCCGACCTCATCGCGCCGGCCCTGGCCCTGGGCCACGGCCTCGGCCGGATCGGCTGCTTCAGCGCCGGCTGCTGCTACGGCAGCGAGTGCGCCGCGCCCTGGGCCGTCGTCTTCCATGACAAGTACGCCGCCGATCTGACCGGGGTCCACCTCGACATGGCCATGCACCCGGTCCAGCTCTACGAGGCCGTCCTCAACTTCATCAACTTCGGCGTCCTCTTCCTCATCCTGAAGAAGAAGAAGTTCGACGGGCAGGTCTTCGCCTTCTACATCCTCAATTACTCCGTCATCCGCTTCTTCACCGAATACTTCCGGGGCGACCACGACGAAAAGATCTACTTCATCCGCGGGGCGACGGCGCTCTCGAGCCTGTCCTACCCGCAGCTCTTTTGCGTCCTCGGGCTCATCGCCGGCGGGGTTTTCTACGTCGTCCTGAAGCGGCGCCGAAGTGCCCACAGCTGATCTCGTCGTCGAGCCCGAAGCCGGGAAGGGCACGCGGCTCGACGTCTTCCTCGCCGACAGGATCGAGGGACTGTCCCGGGCCCAGGTCCGCAAGGTCATCGACGCCGGCGGGGTGAGGGTCGGCACGTTCACGCGCAAGGCGGGCTACAAGCTCAAGCCCGGCGACCGCGTCCACGTCGAATACGAGCCGCCCGCGCCCGAGGGCGCGCTCATCCCGCAGCACATCCCACTCAAGGTCCTCTTCATCGACGCCGACGTCATCGTCATCGACAAGCCGCCGCGCCTGGTCGTCCATCCGGGGCCCGGTCATCCTTCGGGGACGCTGGTCAACGCCCTCATCTGCCATTACCCCGAGGTCGCCCTTGTCGGCAACGAGCACCGGCCGGGCATCGTCCACCGCCTCGACCAGGACACGTCGGGGGTGATGGTCGTGGCCCGGTCCGCCCGGGCCTGGTCGTTCCTCCAGGACCAGTTCAAGCGGCGCGTCGTCTGGAAGACCTATCTGGCCCTGGCCTGGGGCCGGGTGAACGCGACGGAGGGCCGGCTCAGCTGGCCGCTCGGCCGGCATCCCAAGGAGGGCTCTCGCGTCTCCATCCGGACGCGGAGCCCCAAGAAGGCCGAGACCTTCTTCCAGGTCCAGCGGACGTTCAAGGACACGACGCTCCTCGAGGTCAAGCCGGTCACCGGCCGGACGCACCAGATCCGGGTCCATTTGGCCGCGGCCGGATATCCCGTCGTCGGGGACCCCGTTTACGGACGGAGGAAGGAGCCGCGCGAGTTCCCGCGGATCTTCCTCCACGCCCACACCCTGTCCTTCCTTCATCCGGAGACGGAGGAGCGTCTGACCTTCGCCTCGCCGCTGCCCCCGGACCTCGAAGAGGTCATCGCCCGCGAGCTGCGGCTGGCTTCTTGATTCATTAAACCCTTGAGCAAACCTCAGATTTTGGGTAGAATAGCCATTCGGTTTTCCGAGAATCCCCAGGAGGCTCGAGGATGAAAGACTATTCCGCGGAAAAGATCAGAAATATCGCCCTGGTCGGGCACGGCTCGTCCGGGAAGACGTCGCTGGCGGCCGCGTTCCTGTTCGACACGGGGGCGACCAACCGCCTGACCAAGGTCGATAAGGGCAACACCGTCACCGACTACGATCCCGACGAGATCGAGCGCAAGATCTCGATCAACGCCGCTCCCTGCTTCTGCGAGTGGAGCGACCACAAGATCAACGTCATCGATACGCCAGGCTACACCAACTTCCTTTGGGACGCCCGGGCCTCTCTGCGGGCCGTCGACGGCGCGGTCGTCCTGGTCGACGCCGTGTCCGGGGTCGAGGTCGGGACGGAGAAGGTCTGGGAGATGGTCGAGGAGCGCGGCCTGCCCCGGCTCATCGTCATCAACAAGATGGACCGGGAGAACGCCCATTTCGGACGGACCCTCGAGTCGGTCCGCCAGTTCTTCGGCCGTCAGGCCGTGCCCGTCGAGCTTCCGATCGGCGAGGAGAAGAGCTTCGCCGGCGTCGTCGACGTTGTCGAGAAGAAGGCCTACTACTTCGAGAAGGACGAGAGCGGCAAGATGAGCGAAGGGCCGATCCCCGCCGGCCTGGCCGACGACGTCGAAGCGCGCCACAAGGAGCTCGTCGAGCTCGTGGCCGAGTCCGATGAGAAGCTCATGGAGAAGTACTTCGAGAGCGGCGAGCTCGCTCCCGAGGAGTTCCGGACCGGTCTCAAGAAGAGCATCCTGCACCGCCAGGTCTTCCCGGTCTTCGCGGCCTCGGGCCTGGCCAACATCGGCGCCCAGACCCTCCTCAACGGCATCCTTGCCTTCCTGCCGTCGCCGGTCGAGGCCGGGGCCGTCAAGGCTACGATCAAGGGCGAGGAGAAGAGCGTGCCGCCGTCGCCCGACGCCCCCTTCGCCGCCTTCGTGTTCAAGACCATCTCCGACCCTTACACGGGCCGGATCTCCCTGATGCGCGTCTTCTCGGGCCGGACCAATCCCGACGGCACGGTCGGCAACCCCGGCCGCGACACCGAAGAGAAGCTCGGAGGTCTGTTCTTCCTGCAGGGCAATGTTCAGATCCCGGCCGGCCAGGCCAAGGCCGGCGACATCGTGGCCACGGCCAAGCTCAAGGTCACCGCCACCGGGGACACGCTGAACGCCAAGGGATCGGGCATCAGCTTCGCGCCCATCGTCTTCCCGCTGCCGTCGATCTCCTTCGCCATCGAGCCCAAGACGCGGGCCGACGAGGACCGCATCTCCCAGGCCACCCACCGCATCATCGAGGAGGACCCGACGGTCCGCATCGAGCGCGACCCGAACACCTCCCAGCTCATCATCTCCGGCAACGGCGAGCTCCACGTCCGCATCATCACCGAGCGGTTGAAGAAGCGGTACAACGTCGAGGTCGATCTCAAGCCGCCCAAGATCTCCTACCTCGAGACCATCAAGGGCAAGTCGGACGTCCAGGGCCGGCACAAGAAGCAGACCGGCGGCCGCGGCCAGTTCGGCGACACCTGGATCAAGTTCGAGCCCCTGCCGCGCGGCCGGGATTTCGAGTTCGAGGACAAGGTCTTCGGCGGCGCGATCCCGCGCAACTTCATCCCCTCGGTCGAGAAGGGGCTCCAGGAGGCCCGCAAGAAGGGCGTCCTGGCCGGCTACCCGACGGTCGACTTCAAGGCCATCCTCTACGACGGGTCCTACCACGACGTCGACTCGTCCGACATCGCTTTCAAGATCGCGGCCAACAAAGCCTACAAGACGGGCATCCGCGAGGCCAAGCCGACCCTGCTCGAGCCGGTCATGAACGTCGAGATCTACACGCCCGAGGCCTACATGGGCGACATCATGGGCAACCTCAACGGCCGGCGCGGCAAGGTCCAGGGCATGGAGCAGAAGGGGACCATGCGCGTCCTCAAGGCCCAGGTGCCCATGTCCGAAATGCTCGACTTCGAGCCGACCCTGACCTCGATCACCGGCGGCCGCGGCTCCTTCCTGATGGAGTTCGACCACTACGAGGAAGCGCCCTCGCACATCCAGCAGAAGATCATCGCCGAGGCGGTCAAGGAAGGCCGGGTCAAGCAGGAAGAGGAAGACTGAACGGAGGCCCGATGGTGCCGAGCCGGTCCGCGCGCAGTATCTCTCTCCTCGTCGCCCTGGCCTGGGCCGCCGCTTTCGCGGTCGTCGCTCTGTCCGGATCCGCCGCCGCCCTGACGCCCCGCCCGGTCGGGCTCCTTTCCTGGGACAAGCAGCTCGAGGTCCGCGAAGGCTGGCTCCGGAAGCGGCACGAGATGATCCTGCCCCTCCTGCGGCGGCACGGGATCGGCGCGTGGATCGTCGTCAGCGAAGAATTCCACGAGGATCCGCTGGCCGAGTACGTCGCCCCACCCCGCCCCTATGTCGGGAACCGGGATGTCTTCGCTTTTTTCGACGCCGGGGAGCAGGGCCTGAAGAAGCTGGCCGTCACCGGGTACGCCGAGGAGAGCGTCGAGCGCTTTTTCGAATCGCCCCAAGGCGGGGCCGGGATCAAGGCCCTGAAGGAATGGCTGGACCGGTATCCGCCGGCCAAGATCGCGCTGGGCATCGGCGGCCGGCGCGGCGTCACCCGGAGCCTGACGTACGATTCGTACAAGTGGCTCGCCGAGAACCTCGGCCCCGAGGCCGAGAAACGGTTCACGAGCGCCGCCGCCCTCATCGAGGACTATCTCGACACCCGCATCCCGGAGGAGTTCGAGCACTACGCGGCCCTGGTCCGGGCGACCGAGACGCTGGCCCGCCGGGCCCTGTCGAACGAAGTCGTCAAGCCCGGTAAGACCACCGTCGGCGAGGTCCGGATGTGGCTTTTCCGCGAGTCGGCCCGTCTCGGGCTCAGGCCCTGGTTCCAGCCCGACCTGCGCCTGCAGCGCCGCAGCCGGGCCGATGACAAGACCCCGAGCGGATTCCTGACCATCGCCAAGGAGGCCGCCGTCATCGAGCGCGGGGACGTCGTCCACCTCGATTTCGGGCTGGTCTACATGGGCCTGAGCTCGGATTGGCAGAAGATGGCCTATGTCCTGCTGCGGGGGGAGAAACGGGCCCCGGCCGGGCTCGAGAAGGCCCTCGACAATACGAACATCCTCCAGGACGCCGTCGTGCGGCTGTCGCGGCCGGACAAGGCCGCCGCGGACGTCTACGACGAGACCATGGCCGAAATGAAAGCCAAGGGCATCGCCGCCCAGGTCTACAGCCATCCTCTCGGCCCCCAAGGCCACGGCCTGGGCGCCTCGATCGACGGCCGCAGCGCCAAGCGGGACCCCGCCCTGCCGCTGAAGAAGCTGCGGTTGGGATCCTATCTCGCGCTCGAGCTCAATACCGCGACCGAGGTCCCGGAGTGGGGCGGCCAAAAAGTGACCATGATGGCCGAGGATCCGGTCTATCTCACGGAGAACGGCTGGGTCTTCTTCGTGCCGCGGCAGGAATCGCTCTACCTGATCAAGTAGCGGATGCCGGTCAAGCGACGGCCTTCGGCCGCCGCGTCTCCCTGACAAAGAGAAGAAGAAGTGCGGCCGCGGCCGTCAATCCCAGCGAAAGAACGAACGGCACGCGCCTGCCCGCCTTGTCCCACAGAAGCCCCGCGATGAGCGAGGCGGGAAAGGCGGCCAGGCCGATGACCATCTGGAATCCGCCGAGGACGCTCGCCCGGAAGGGCAGGGGCGCGAGCTCGGCGACGAGCGTCTTCTGGACGGGGTCGAGCGCGGCCTTGTGGATGCCGAAGAGGACGAAAAGCGCGGCGGCGGAGGCCAGGCCGGTCCCGAAGACGGCCCCGGCGCAGACGGCCGCCCAGGCGGCAAAAGCCATGAACAGAACGGGCTTACGGCCGATCCTGTCGGAGAGCCGCCCGAAGGGGTAGGACAGGAGCGCGGCGGCGGCCGAATAGACGAGATAGAGCACGGGGATGAAGCCGGACTTGAAGCCCGCCGCCTTGGCGTTGAGCATGAGGAACGAATAGGTGAAAGCGCCCAGGGCGAAAACGCCGTTGAGAGCGATGTAGAGCGCGAGGTTGCGGTCGATATCCTTGAACGAGAGGCCCTTGAAGATCCGGAGTCCGGGCGTTCCGGTTTCCTTGATGTTCCGGAAGATGAGCGCCGCCCCGATGACGGAAGGGATGGCGGCCAAGGCGAAGAGGAGCCGGTAGCCGAGGACGTTGAACAGGGCGATGGAGATGAGAATGCCGACCGTGGCGCCCGTGTTGTCCATGGCCCGGAGCAGGCCGAAATGACGGCCGCGGTTCCCGTCGGTCGAGATGTCGGCGACGAGGGCGTCGCGGGGGGCGCTGCGGATCTTGCCGGCCCGGTCGAGGATGCGGAAGGGAATGAGGTGCTGCCAGACCGATGAGGCGGCGTAGCCGAGCCTCGAGACGGCGCCGCAGAGATAGCCGGTCCAAATGAAGACCTTGCGCTTGCGGATCTTGTCCGAAGAATAGCCGGCGACGGCCTGGGACAATGAGACGATGGCCTCGCCGAGGCCGTCGAGGAACCCCAACGCGGCCATGTTGGCCTTGAGGACCTGGGTGACAAAGAGCGGCCAGATGGGGTAGATAATGTCCGAGCCCATGTCGTTGAGGAACGAGGCTGCGGCAAAGGTCCGGATGGTCCTCCGGGTCTCTTTCGGTTCCTGCCGCGCTTCCCGCGCGATCTCTTCGGTCATGGGGCCCTCGCGATCGGTCGGATGCCGATTGTATCTTTTTCCGGCTGAAAGTTCACGCAGACGATTCCGGTCTTCGCACGAATTTTCTGTGCGTTGACAGTCCCGAAAGACCGCGGGTATGATGGGAGGGAACTTCCGGACGGAGGAGCCCATGAATCGCACCAGACACGTGATCCCCATCCTCGCTCTGGCGATCGGCCTCGCCACGGCCGTCGCCGCCGAGGCCCGACCTCAACAGCCCGCCCAGGCCCCGGCCGACAAGCCCGATCCGACCCTGACCCTCAAGATCGGCGACTCCAAGCTCAAGGACAAGGTCATGGACATCGGCGTCGGCGCCATCCTGGCCGGCCGGACGGGCCAGCCCGTCGGGTTCGAGAAGATGATCGACGAGATGATGCCGGCCCGGATCGTCCACGTCGGCGAGTCCCACAATTCGATGCCCATGCACGAGATCCAGCTCCAGGTCATCCGGGCCCTCTACGCCAAGGACAGGCATCTGGCCATCGGGATGGAGATGGTCCCCGTGACCCTGCAGGAGGCGCTCAACAAGTGGACCGCGGGCCTCCTGACGAAAGACGAGTTCATCCGCGAGATCCGTTGGTATGTCACCTGGAACTTCAACTTCGGCTACTACGAGAAGATCTTCGATTTCGCCCGGGAGCACAAGCTTCCGATCTACGCCCTGAACGCGCCGCGCGAGGTCATCACCAAGATCCGCATGCGCGGCTGGGACGCCCTGAACGACGAGGAAAAGGCCTTCTTCCCGGGCCCGCCCGACGTGTCCAACCAGGACCACCGGACGCTCATCCGGGCCGTCTTCGAGTCCTCCGACATTCCCCACGCGATGAAGGGGCCGGGACTGGACCAGGTTTTCGAAGGCTTGTACCGGTCGCAATCGGCCTGGGACGAGGTCATGGGCGCCAACGCCGTCCGGGCGGCCCAGGCCGAGGGGCGGCGCGTCGTCGTGTGCGTCGGCTCGGGGCACCTCCTCTACAACCTCGGGCTGAACCGGCGGGCGTTCGAGAGGTCCAAGCTGCCGTTCAAGACGGTCATCGCCGTCGAGGTCCCGGCCGAGAAGAAGACCCTGCCGGTCTCGCGGGCGATCGGGGACTACGTTTTCGGTCTGGCGCCCGAGGACAAGCCCGCTTTTCCGAATATCGGCCTCGGCCTCAAGAAGGTCGATGACCTGGAGAACCTGGTCGTCGATCCCAAGCCCATGGACGGGGCCGCGAGCCGGGCGGGATTCGAAAAAGGCGACGTGGTGCTTCAGTGCGTGCCCTTCGAGCCAGCTGCGCACGGGACTGGCCAGGCTCCAAAACCAGACCGGCGTGCCGACGATGACCAGCTCGTAGGCCGCAGGATCGTGGTGCGCCCGTCGCAGCGCCGGCGCCAGCCCTGCGAGGGCCTCGATGGCGCACAGGGCATAACCCGCGGCGCCGCCCAGCGACTGCACGATCCGGATCTCGTCGAGATCCGCGTCCAGCCGTTCCGCCAGCGCCAATGCCACGCGTCGCGTGTAGCCGCTGCGCGAGTGATAAGCGATCAGGGTCTTCTTCATGAGGTCTTCACTCCGGGCCGGCGACGATGCAAGACTCCTTCGTCACTCTACCTGTCCGCCTCGAGCGTCGAGGTATCGCCCTCGGGCAGGCCGAGCTCCCGGGCCTTGAGCAGCCGCCGCATGATCTTGCCGCTGCGCGTGCGCGGCAGCTTGTCGGCGAAGTCGATTTCCTTCGGCGCCACCGACGGCCCCAGGCGCTTGCGCGAGTGTCCCAGCAGTTCGCGGCGCAGGTCCTCGCTCGCCACGAAACCGGGCTTCAGCGAGACGAAGGCCTTGACCGTCTCGCCGAGCACCGGGTCGGGCTTGCCGATCACGCCCGCCTCGGCCACGGCGGGGTGCTCCATCAGTGCACTTTCGACCTCGAACGGGCCGATCAGGTGGCCGGCCGACTTGATCACGTCGTCGGCGCGGCCGACGAACCAGTAGTAGCCGTCGGCATCGCGCTTGACG
>Ga0209254_10007098_pt1 | contig 10331 bp, 9 predicted proteins | sample FrelakmetDIP11DI_FD_187148 | JGI IMG/M metagenome (GOLD analysis project Ga0209254, IMG submission 187148) | Freshwater lake sediment microbial communities from the University of Notre Dame, USA, for methane emissions studies - DIP11 DI (SPAdes)... | ecosystem: Environmental > Aquatic >... | reverse complement strand
CGCAGGCCGGGCGATGACGCTCGCGGAGCTCACCCCGTGGATCGTCTTCCTCGTCGGGGTCACCGCCCTCCTCATCGTCGACCTCGGCGTGGTCGGGCGACGTGGCGAGATCATGAGCACGCGCAGCGCCCTCGCCTGGAGCGCCGTCTGGATCAGCTTCGGCCTCTCGTTCTCGCTCGCCGTGTGGGCGTGGCGCGGCGGGGTCGCCGCCCAGGAGTATCTGGCCGGTTACCTCATCGAAGAATCGCTGAGCATCGACAACCTGTTCGTCTTCATGATCGTCTTCGGTTCGCTCGGTATCGCCCTCCGCTACCAGCGCAAGGTGCTGTTCTGGGGTATCTTCGGGGCCATCGTGATGCGCGGAGCCTTCATCCTCGTGGGCGTGAGCGTTCTCGAGCGCTTCGAGTGGGTGATCTACCTGTTCGGCGCCCTGCTGGTCTTCACCGCCTACCGGCTGATCCGCTCGCACGGCGTGCAGGTCGATCCGGAGCGGAACCCGATGGTGCGCGTCGCCCGCCGCCTGTTCCCCATCGACGTGGACTACGAGGGCAATGCCTTCACGGTGAGGAAGGCCGGCATTCGGCTGCTGACCCCGCTGGCGATCGCTCTCGTGGCCGTCGAATCCGCCGACCTCGTCTTCGCTGTCGACTCGGTGCCGGCCGTGCTCGCCGTCACCGACGATGCGTTCGTCGCCTTCACCTCCAATGTGGCCGCCATCCTCGGCCTGCGGGCGCTGTACTTCGCCCTCGCCGGCAGCCTGCAGCGTTTCGAGTACCTTAGCTGGGGGCTCGCGATCGTGCTCGGGTTCGTGGGCTTCAAGATGCTGCTGAGCAAGGTGATCCATATCCCCATCTGGGTGTCGCTCGCCGTCATTGTGGCCGCCGTCGGCGCCGCCGTGCTGTTCTCGCTGTGGAGGACGCGCGGCGGGTCGCAGGCGCCGCCGCCGGAAGGTTCGGCGCCGCCACCGGAGGCGGAGGCGTGAGCTTCCTGGCTATCCTCGCCATCGCCGTCGGCCTTGCCATGGACGCCTTCGCGGTCTCACTCGGCATCGGCCTGAAGCAGTGCCAGGTCAGCAGCCGCACGACCATCCGCCTGGCGTTGCACTTCGGCCTGTTTCAGTTCTTCATGCCGATCCTCGGCTGGCTCGCCGGCCTCACCTTCACGCGCTGGATCACCAGCGTGGACCATTGGATCGCCTTCGGGCTCCTGGCCGCCATCGGTGGCAAGATGATCTACGAGGCGCTGTGGGGCGACGAGGAGAAGCGCGCCGAGACGGATGCCACGCGGGGCAGCTCCCTGATCGTCCTGTCGGTGGCGACGAGCATCGACGCCCTCGCCGTGGGCCTCTCGCTGGCGCTGCTCGGGGTGCAGATCTGGTACCCGGCGGTGATCATCGGCGTGGTCGCTTTCGGCTTCACGGCGGCGGGCCTGCACCTCGGCTGCCGCTTCGGCTCGCTGCTGGGGAAGCGGATGGAGGTCGTCGGCGGCCTGATCCTGATCGGCATCGGCGTCAAGATCCTCGTCGACCACCTGTTCTGACCTGCGGCACCCGCCTCCGGCCGCGCCAACCGGCGGCCAGTCGAGCGTAGCCGAGCGCCAGCAGATGGCTGGCGACGAGGATCGGCACGCCGAGCAGCGCCGCCGTCCACGACGGCTGATCCATCACGCCGAGCGTGATCACCAGCCAGCCGATCAGCACCCACTGGATCAGGTAGTCGGCGGTGCAGCCTTCGCACAGAGCGGAGGTCAAGGGCACCTGCCGTGCTAGAATCGAAAGCCTCAATGACCTCCGATTTCGTCCATCTTCACGTGCACAGCGAATACTCGCTGCTCGACGGCGCCTGCCGTGTGAAGAGCCTCGTCCAGAGGGCCAAGGAACTGGGCATGCCGGCCGTGGCGCTCACCGATCACGGCACGCTGGGCGGCGTCGTCAAGTTCTATCGCGCCGCCCGGGACCACGGCATCAAGCCCATCATCGGCCTCGAGCTTTACGTGGCCAGCGACCGCACCTCGCGCGCCGGGGTCAAAGAGAAGAACGCGCACCTCACCCTGCTGGCCCGCGACCAGACCGGCTACAGGAACCTCGTCAAGCTGAGCACGCGCGCCTATCTGGAGGGCTACTACTACAAGCCGCGCGCCGACTGGGACCTTCTGGCGGAGCATCATGAAGGTCTCATTGCGCTCACCGGCTGCATGAGCGGGCGCGCCGCCATGCTCCTCAAGGACGGCGACGACGAAGCCGCTCTGGCCGACGTACGGCGCCTGGCCGATCTGCTCGGCGCAGAGAACGTCTACGTCGAGCTGCAGGACGCCGGCTTGCCCGAGCAGCGCGAGCTGCTCCCCAAGCTCGCGCTGCTGGCCGAAAAGGCCGGCCTGCGCACGGTGGCCACCAACGACGTGCACTATCTGTGCCACGAGGACTGCTACGCTCACGACGCGCTGCTCTGCATCCAGACGCAGAGCAACATCGCCGACGAGGACCGCCTGCGCTATGGCAGCGACGAGTTCTACCTCAAGTCCGCCGCCGAGATGGAGGAGCGTTTCAAGGACTACCCGGGCGCCTGCGCGGCCACCGTCGAGATCGCCGCGCGCTGCGACGTGAGCCTCGACTTCGGCACCTACCTGCTGCCCTCCTACCCGGTGCCCGAGGGCAAGGCCGAGGGCTCCTATCTGCGAGAGCTCTGCGAGCAGGGCATCGTGCGCCGCTACGGCGCCGAGCCGTCCGCCGAGGCGCGCGAGCGCCTCGAGTTCGAGCTCGGCGTCATCGGCGACATGGGCTTCGACGCCTACTTCCTCATCGTCTGGGACTACGTCAAGTTCGCCAAGGACAACGGCATCGCCGTCGGACCCGGCCGCGGTTCGGCCGCCGGGTCCATCGTCAGCTACTCCCTTGGCATCACCGATATCGACCCGCTCAAATACGACCTGCTCTTCGAGCGCTTTCTCAACCCCGGGCGCAAGAGCATGCCCGACATCGACATGGATTTCAGCGTGGCCCGCCGCGAGGAGGTCATCGACTACGTCGCCGACAAGTACGGTCGCGACCACGTGGCGCAGATCATCACCTTCGGCACCATGGCGGCGCGGGCGGCCGTGCGCGATGCCGCGCGCGTGATGGGCAAGGCCTACGCGGTCGGCGACAAGATCGCCAAGATGATCCCCGAGCAGGCGCCGCCGGCCACCTTCAGCCAGGCGCTGCTGCCCGGCGGCGAGCTCAAGGTCGCCTACGACGCCGACGCGGAGGTCAAGGAGGTCGTCGACCTGGCGATGAGCCTCGAGGGCCTCATCCGCAACGACTCCATCCACGCCGCCGCGGTGGTGATCAGCGACCAGCCGCTCACTGAGTACCTGCCGCTGCAGAAGAAGGGCGACGCCGAGCTCGTCACGCAGTTCGACATGAACGACGTCGCCAAGCTCGGCCTCCTCAAGATGGACTTCCTCGGGCTGCGCAACCTCGACGTCATCGAGGCGGCGCTCGAGATCATCGAGAAGACCGACGGCGTTTGCATCGAGATCGACCGGCTGCCGCTCGACGATCAGAAGACGTACGCGATGCTGGCCCGCGGCGACTCCACCGGGGTCTTCCAGTTCGAGAGCCCGGGCATGCGCGAGGCGCTGCGCGACGTGCGCCCCACGCAGTTCGAAGACCTCATCGCCATCGTGGCGCTGTACCGGCCGGGGCCGATGCAGTACATCCCCACGTACGCGCGCAACAAGAAGGATCCGGCCTCGGTCGTCTACGACCACGAGGCCTTGCGCCCCATCCTGGAGCCCACGCACGGCGTGACCATCTACCAGGAGCAGTACATGGCCATCGCGCGGCGCGTCGGCGGGTTCACGCCGGCGCAGGCCGACGACCTGCGCAAGGCCATCAGCAAGAAGAACCGGCAGCTGATGGCCACGCTCAAGGAACCTCTCATGGAAGGCCTCGGCGCCAGCGGCGTGCCGCCCGCGGTGGCCCACAAGCTGTGGGCCAACTTCGAGGCCACCGGCGACTACTCGTTCAACAAGAGCCACGCCGCCTGCTACGCGCTCATCAGCTACCGCACGGCCTGGCTGAAAGCCAACTATCCGGTGGAATACATGGCGGCGCTCATCAGCAGCGTCATGAACACCAAGGACAAGGTGCCGTTCTACGTCAACCAGTGTCGCGAGGCCGGCATCGACGTGCTGCCGCCCGACGTCAACGAGAGCGACATCGGCTTCACCGTCGTCGAAGGCAAGATCCGCTTCGGCCTCAACGCCGTCAAGGGCGTCGGCGTCGGCGCCATCGAGGCGATCATCGCGGTGCGTGCCGCCGGCCCCTTCACCTCCATCTTCGACTTCTGCGCTCGGGTCGACTCGCAGATGGCCAACAAGCGCGTCCTCGAGGCCCTCGTGCGCAGCGGCGCCTTCGACGGCAGCGGCGACCCGCGCCGTGGCATGCTCGAGGTGCTGCCGGCGGCGATGGCCGACGGCGAGCGCCGCCGCAAGGACGCGGCCCAGGGCCAGGGCGGCCTGTTCGACGTGGCCGGCTCGGCGGACGGCACTGCCCACGACCCGCAGGTGTCGCCGCGTGAGTTCGACCAGGCTACGCGGCTCAGGCAGGAGAAGGAGGCTCTGGGCCTGTACGTCTCCTCGCACCCGTTGGCGGATCTGCGCGAGCAACTGCGCGACGAGATCGAGGTGCCGGTCGGTGGGCTCGACGACGCCGTCGACGGAAACATGCTCTGGACCGGCGGCATCGTCGCGAACGCGCAGAAGAAGGTCAGCAAGAACGGCGGCGTGTGGCTGGCCTTCCGCCTCGAGGACGTCGACGGTGGCGTCGAGTGTCGCGCCTGGCCGGCGACCTTCGAGCAGTACCGGGACCTGCTCGTCGACGACCGCATCGTCAAGGTGAAGGGGCGCGTGGAGCGCAAGTCCGAGGGCGAGACCACGCTGATCGCCATCGAGGTGCTGCCCTTCAGTGGCGTCAGCGAGTACCGCCCGCTCACGGTCACGATCGACGCCCGCAGGGCGCAGCCCAGCGTGCTCGACGACCTCAGGCGCATCCTCGCCGACTTCCCCGGCCGGGTGCCGGTGGTGCTGCAGATGGTGCGCGGCGACGAGCGTGCGCGATTGCGCGTCGGCGACGGCCTGAGGGTCGAGCCCGTGGCCGGTCTGTACGCGGAGCTCAAGGCTCTGCTCGGCGAGAGCTGTGTCGGGGTCGGTTGAGGCCGGCTGCGTGGACGCGGGAGAGAGGAAGCCATGATCCCCGAAGGTATGCGCGACGTGCTCCCCCCCGAGACCGGCCAGCTGCGGGCCATCGAGACCACGCTCTGCCGCCGCTTCGAGGCCTACGGCTACGGCGAGGTGCGTACTCCGTGGCTCGAGTACGCCGAGACGCTGGAGACGGTGGAGGACGACACGCTGGAGGCCGGGTACAGGCTCCGCGATCAGCAAGGTCACGAGCTCATGGCGCGCACCGATATGACCGTGCCGGTGGCGCGGCTGGCGGCCGCCCGCTTCCGCGACAGGCCGCTGCCCCTGCGCTTCTTCTACGTGGCATCATGCATCCGTCCCTGGGCGCCTCAGCGCAGCCAGGACGGGGAGTTCATGCAGGCCGGCGCCGAGCTCCTCGGGGTGCGTTCGGCAGCCGCCGACGCCGAGAGCGTGATCCTGCTCTGCGACTGCCTCGCCGAACTCGGGCTGCGCGGGTTTCGGGTGGCGCTGGGTACGGTGGCGTTCTATACGGCGCTGGTCGACTCGCTCGGTCTTGACGACGACCGCGAGAAGTTTCTCGAGGCCCTGGCCGACCGCGACTACCCGCTGCTTGAGAGCATCGCCGGCAACGCCGGCGTGGACCAGGCCGCGCTCACGGTGCTGTGGCGCACCCTGGAGCTCAGCGGCACTCGAGATGCGCTCGGCCAGGTGCGCAAGATGGCCAGCAGCGACGACATGGACGCCGCCATCCGGCACCTTGTGGACGTTCGCGACCTCGTCGCGGACGCGGGCTTCGAGGATGCGCTCACGCTCGATTTCGGCCTCTACCAGGACCTCACGTACTACAGCGGCGTCATCTTCGAGGCGTACGCTCCGGGGGTCGGTCTGCCCATCGCCTCCGGGGGGCGCTACGACGGCCTCCTGGACCGCTTCGCGTGGGACATCTCCGGAGTGGGCTTCGCGATCGCCGTCAACCGGCTGCATGAGGCGCTCGAGGAGGCCGGCGCCGTGCCCTCCGCGGGTCCGGCCTGTATCGCCTTCGCCGGCGGGCTCGACGAGCCGGCGCGGGCCATGGACCTGCGCCGCGCCGGCTGGGCGGTCGCGGCGCTCCCCGCCGACGCGCCCGCGCCGCCGCGCCCGCGCCTGCACCGCAGCGGCAGCGCCTACATCCTCGAGCTCGCCGACGGCAGCGAAGCGAGTGGTAGCTGGCGCGACATCCTGCGCGCCCTGGGGATCGCGTGAAGCTCGGTCTCGCTTGCGACTGCGGGCCGCCGCCCTCTGAGGTGCTCGACCTCCTCGAGCGCTCCGGCTTGCGCACCGCTGCCCTCCGCGCGGTGAGCGGGCCGGCGCTGCTGCACGCCGGTGACACGACGTGGCTGCTGGCGCCGGGCGCCGACGTGCTCGAGGCGTGCGTCCGCGGAGCGCTCGACGCGGGGGTCGCCGGCAAGGACCTGCTGCTGGAGCTCGCGCCTCAGGTCCACGAGCTTCTCGATCTGCGGGTGTGCCGGGACGTCCTCGTGTACGCGACGCCGGAGCCGGACGCCGGCGCCTTCCGCCGCGGCCGGCCGCGCGTCGCCACACGGTATCCGCGCCTGACGCGGCGCCACTTTGCCGCCACGGGACGGCAGGTCGAGCTTGTCGCCTTCGGCGCGTCTCCTCTGGCGCCCGGACTCGGCATCGCCGACGGCGCCGTCGAACTGCGCCGCCGCCTGGTCCTCGACGAAGGGAGCGCCGGCGCTCCCGACGGGCTCCGCGTGCGTGAGGAGGTCGCCGCTTGCAGCGCCCGCCTCGTCGTGGGTCGCGCCGCCCGCGCTCTCGCCGGCGAGCGCTTGGCCGAGCTCCTCGAGGGTCTGCGGGCGTCGCTGGAGGAGCTCTGAGCGTGCCGGCGCCCGATTCTCAAGAGCGCGTGCCTGTGATAGAACTCGGGCCGTCGCCCGGCGCGACGCCACGTCCAGTCAGGAGCCGAGCATGAAGACCCGCCGCGCAGAGATCCATCGCGTCACCAGGGAGACCGACATCGCCGTGACGCTCACGCTCGACGGCACGGGCGCCGCTGAGGTGAGCACCGGCATCGGCTTCCTCGATCACATGCTCGAGCTCTTCGCCCACCACGGGGGCTTCGACCTGGTGGTGGCCGCGAACGGCGATCTCGACGTCGACGGCCACCACACCGTCGAAGATATCGGGCTCACTCTCGGCCAGGCGCTCAGCGAGGCGCTCGGCGACAAGCGCGGCATCCGCCGCTACGGCTCCTTTCTGCTGCCCATGGACGAGGCGCTGGCTATGGTCGTGCTCGATCTCTCCGGGCGCCCCTACTTCGTCCACGACCTGCAACTTGCCGGCGTGCGCCTCGGCGCGTTCGACGGCGCGCTGACGGCCCACTTCCTGCGCTCGCTGTCCACGCAGGCCGGCATGACGCTGCACGTGCGCCTGCTCGCCGGCAGCGACGCCCATCACATCGTGGAGGCCGTGTTCAAGGGCTTGGCTCGGGCGCTTGCCCAGGCGTGCGAGTACCACGGCCGCGGCGATGCAGTGCCGTCCACCAAGGGCACGCTCTGACGGCGCCCAGCCCCGTGACGAAGCCGCGCATCGCCGTCATCGACTATGGCATGGGCAATCTGGCCAGTGTGGCCAAGGCGCTCGAGCGCAGCGGCGCCGACGTGCGCGTCACCGAGAGCGCCGCGGCGGTGCGCAACGCCGCCGCGGTGGTGCTCCCCGGGGTCGGCGCCTTTCGTGATGCGGCGGCGCGCCTCGAGCAGAGCGGCCTCGGGGCCGCCGTGCTCGAGCGCCTCGCCGCCGGCAGGCCGTTTCTCGGCGTGTGCCTCGGCCTCCAGCTGCTCTTCGAGAGCAGCGGGGAGGGTGGCCGCTGGCCGGGGCTCGGCGTCTTCGCCGGCACCGTCGAGCGCCTGCAGACCGGCCTCAAGGTGCCGCATATCGGCTGGAACGAGCTCGAGTGGACGGCGGCCGGGGCGGGCATGGCCCGCGGGCTGCCGGCCCCGGCCGCCGTCTATTTCGTGCACTCCTATGCGGCGCTGCCCGCCGACCCGACCATCGTCGCCGCCACGACTGACTACGGCGGTGATGTGGTGGCAGCCGTTGCTCGCGATACTGTATGGGCGATGCAGTTCCACCCCGAGAAGAGCTCTGTCGTGGGCCTGACCCTGTTGGCCAACTTCGTGGACCGCGCCAAGAAGGAGGTGTGCGCCTCATGATCGTGTTCCCGGCCGTCGATATCCAGGGCGGCAAGGCCGTCCGCTTGCGGCGCGGCGACTTCGACGACGTCACCGTGTTCGGCGACGACCCGGTCGCGCTGGCGCGCTACTGGCAAGATCAGGGCGCCGAGGCCCTCCACGTCATCGACCTCGACGCCGCGCGCACCGGCGAGCTCATGAACTTCGACATCCTCGAGCGCATCGTCAAGTCCCTCGACATCCCCGTGCAGTACGGCGGCGGCATCCGCAGCGCCAAGAACCTCGCGCTGGTCGCCGGTATCGGCGTCCACTGGGTGGTCATGGGCACGGCCGCCGTGACGGCTCTCGACCTGCTCGACGACTCCCTCAAATGGCTCGGGGAGCGCCTGGTTGTGGGCCTGGACGCCACCGACGGTATGGTGGCCACGCACGGCTGGCAGCAGCGCTCGCAGATGAGCGCCATCCACTTCTCCAAGATCCTCGCCGAGCACGGCGTCAAGCGCGTGGTGTACACCGACACGGCCCGCGACGGCATGCTCGGCGGGCCGAACCTCATCGGCCTGCGCGATCTCGCCGAGGTCACCGCGCTGGAGCTCGTGCTCTCCGGGGGCATCGGGCTCCTCGACGACTTTCGCCGCCTCAAGAAGCTCGACCTGCCCAATGTGGTCGGCGTGATCGTAGGGCGCGCGCTCTACGAAAAGGCGTTCACGCTCGCCGCCGCGCGGGCTGTGTTCGCCGGCTGACCGCGTGGCCCAGGGGGTACCGGTGCACATGAAGCGCATCATCCCGTGCCTCGACGTGCGGGGCGGACGCGTGGTCAAGGGCGTCAACTTCGTCGGGCTGCGCGACGCCGGCGACCCGGTCGAGCTCGCGGCGCGCTACGACGCCGAAGGGGCCGACGAGCTCATCTTCCTCGACATCACGGCGTCGCACGAGCGCCGCGAGATCATCAGGGAGCTCGCGGCGCGCTGCGCCGAGGAGGTCTTCATCCCGTTCACCATCGGCGGCGGGCTGGGCAGCGTGGACGACGTGCGCATGATCCTCACGGCCGGCGCCGACAAGGTCACCATGAACACCGCCGCCGTGCAGGACCCCGAGCTGGTGCGGCGCTGCGCCGAGCGTTTTGGGGCGCAGTGCATCGTCGTCGCCATCGACGCCAAGCGCGTCGCGGGGAGCGGGGAAGAGGGCCGGCCGCCGGCCTGGGAGGTCTACGTGCACGGCGGCCGCACGCCCACGGGGATCGACGCCCTGGCGTGGGCGGTGCGCGCCGCCGAGCTCGGCGCGGGGGAGTTCATGCTCACCAGCATGGACCGCGACGGCACCCGCGACGGCTACGACCTCGAGCTCACGCGCGCCGTGGCCCGCGCCGTCGACATCCCTGTGATCGCCTCCGGCGGGGTGGGCACGCTCCAGCACCTCGCCGACGGCCTCACGAGCGGCGAGGCGGACGCGGTGCTGGCGGCCAGCATCTTCCACTTCGGCACGTACTCCCTCGCCGAGACCAAGGCGTACCTTGCCGCGAAGGGGATCCCGGTGCGCGTCGTGGCAGAGACTCCGCCGGGGGCCGCCGGCGATCCGGCCCCCGCGTGACGAGCGGCAAGGCCGTGGCCCGCCCGGCCTTCATCGATCTCACCGCGCTCGGCGTAGACGCTGCGGCTGCCTTGGAAGGCCGCATCAGCCGCGCGCGCCTCATGTGTTTTCCGACCGACACGGTCTACGGCGTCGGCGGGGCGCTCACGCCCGCGGTCGCCGACGCCCTGGTGGCGGCCAAGGGTCGCGACCCCGGCAAGCCGCTGCAGGTCATCTACCCGACAGTCGAGGCGCTCGAGGTCGCTGTAGCGCCGGCGCCCGAGCTGCGCGCCGTATGCCGGCGCCTGCTCCCGGGGCCACTCACGCTGCTGCTGCCGTACCCGGCCGGCTGGGACTTTCCGCCGCCGGGGACGGCCGGCAAGGCCTTCG
>Ga0209254_10007097_pt1 | contig 10332 bp, 9 predicted proteins | sample FrelakmetDIP11DI_FD_187148 | JGI IMG/M metagenome (GOLD analysis project Ga0209254, IMG submission 187148) | Freshwater lake sediment microbial communities from the University of Notre Dame, USA, for methane emissions studies - DIP11 DI (SPAdes)... | ecosystem: Environmental > Aquatic >... | reverse complement strand
AGCTTGTCCTTGAGAGCCAGCTGCCAGAACAGGAGAAAGCCCCGCTCGGGGAAGTCCACGCCGATCAGGCCGTAGCAATAGCGCATGAATGTCTTTTCGAGCCGCAGGCGGACATCGACGAGCGCCTGCTTGGCGGCGGCCAGGTTGTCTATGCGGCAGGGCTTGCCCACCAGCTCGAAGTACATCTTGATCTTGGGCTCGGTCCCCGAGGGTCGCACCGTAACGCGCAGGCGGGTCGTTTCCGGCACGTTCCGGAGATTCAGAATGATGACGTTCCGGGCGGACGTATCGGTTTCGGACAGGTGCGGCTGGGGCGCGCCCTGCCAGCGGTCGACCTTCTCGGCCACTATGAAATCGCCCAACCGTTCCACCGCCTGTTTGCGGAAATGGTCCATGATCGCGGCGATCTGCTCCATCCCCTTGGCGCCCAGCAGCCGGATCTCGGTCAGGTAGTTGTGGCAGTAGCCGTAGTCGGCGTAAATGCCGTCGAGGGCGTCCACCAGGCTCTGGCCCCGGAGCTTCAGCTCGGCCGCATACTCGGCGATCCAGACCGCGGCGCTGGCCGCATCCTTGTCGCGGGCATAGGTTCCGGTGAGATAGCCATGGCTTTCCTCGCAGCCGAAGATAAAATCCGATCCCCGGCCGGCGGCCTCCAGCTTGTTCATCTCTTCGGCCACGTACTTGAAGCCGACCAGCAGGTCGCCGATGCAGGTGATGTTGTTTTCCTGCGCCATCTTGTCGATCAGAGCGGTGGTGACATCGGTCTTGACGATGACGCGCTGGGGGGTCAGGCGGCCCGCCGCGCGCAGCCGGTCGATGGCGTAATTGGCCAGGATGACGGCGATCTCGTTGCCGGTCAGGAAAAGCCACTGCCCGCGGTGGTTCACCATGATGCCGATGCGGTCCGCATCCGGGTCGGTGCTGAGCAGGATGTCGGCCCCGGCCGCCTGCGCCAGCGGCAGGGAGGCACCGAAGGATTCCTCCACCTCCGGGTTGGGGATGTTGAACGTCACCCGTTCGAAAGCCCCGCTCAGGTTGGAGGTCGCCGGGCACAGGGTCACGTCGAAGCCCAGTTGCGTGAGCACCGGGTAAACCGTGGTGATGCCGGTGCCGTGCAGTGGAGTGTAAAAGATTTTCAGACCGCGTTCCGCGGAGAGCGAAACGGCGCCCGCGCCGGCGCGGTAGGCGCGGTCGATCTCTTCCCCGAGGATTTCGACCAGCCCCCGGCGGCGCGCCTCGTCGAACGGCAGACTCTGGATGGTTTTTACATTGCCGGTGACTTCGTCCACCAGGATCTGGTCGTGCGGCGGGATGAGCTGGCCGCCGAACTCGTCGTAGACCTTCTTGCCGTTGTCCGGCGGCAGGTTGTGGCTGGCGCTGAACATGTCGCCGGCAATGGCCTTGAGGTGACGGATGGCAAACGAGAGCTCGGGCGTGCTGCGCACGCTTTCGAAAAGATAGGTCTTGATCCCGTTGGCGGCATAGACCTCGGCCGCCGCCCGGGCGAGCTTCCAGCCGTCGAGGTCCTGGACGGGGTTGGGGATCTCGTCGGAATAGATCCCCTTCAGCCGGTAGGTGCGGACGTCGAAGGTCATGACGACGCCCCGGCGTCTGGCCTCGTTGCCGTAAATTTTGAGCAGGTACTGGGAGTGCCCCTGGGCCGAGGCCTGGATCGTCCAGCTGTTGATGCGGTTCGGGCCGATGCCCACCGGTCCTCGGCGGCCTCCGGTGCCGAAGGGGATCACCTGGTAAAAGGAATCCAGCAGCACGTCCCATTTGCCGGCTTCGATCAGATAGCGGATCTGGGGCGCATAGTCGGCGAAGGCGGGGTCGCTCAGCCAGGCCTGCAGGTTGGCCAGGGCGGCGGATTTGACTTTCTCGGAAACATCCAGCGTCGCGAATCCTTCTTTGGCGGTCGTCAACAGGTCCATTGGGGTGGCACGGCTCCTTCACGAAATGGTCGGGGGCGCGGACGAATGCAGCCCCACCCGAGCTTGTTCCATGCAGCTATTTCTTCTTCAACTGGTCGGCGACCGCCTGGGCGGCCTTTTTGGCGGCTTCCGGGTCTCCCAGATAGTAACTGCGCAGCGGTTTGAGGTCGTCGCCCAATTCATATACCAGGGGGATGCCGGTCGGTATGTTCAGCTCGAGGATGTCCTTTTCCGAGATGCCGTCGAGGTATTTGACCAACGCCCGCAGGCTGTTTCCGTGGGCGGAAATGATGGCGCGCTTTCCGGACTTCACCGCCGGCGCAATGGTGTCGTGCCAGTAGGGCAGAAACCGCTCCACGGTGTCCTTCAGGCACTCGGTGAGCGGCAGTTCCTGCGGCCCCAGGCCCCGGTAGCGCTGCTCGTGACCGGGGAAGCGCGGGTCGTCGGCGGTAAGCGCGGGCGGACGGATGTCGTAGCTGCGGCGCCAGAGCATCACCTGGTCCATGCCGTGGCGTTCGGCGGTTTCGGCCTTGTTCAGGCCCTGCAGCGCGCCGTAGTGTCGTTCGTTGAGACGCCAGCTGAGGTGGACCGGGATCCACATCAAATCCATCTGCTCCAACGTGAGCCACAGGGTCTTGATCGCGCGGCTGAGGACCGACGTGAAGGCGACATCGAAGACAAAGCCCTCTTTCTTGAGGATGCGGCCGGCCTCGACGGCTTCATGGACGCCCTTTTCGGTCAGCCCGACGTCGGTCCAGCCGGTGAACCGGTTTTCCTTGTTCCAGAGGCTTTCGCCATGGCGCAGCAATACGATTTTTTGCATATCGGCCTCCTTCGCGGCGCCTCGGTCAGGCCGCAACCCATGCCTTGCTTTTCCCGAGCCCGGTTGACTTATCGTCGCGTTGTGCTATTTTTTTCAAGTAAATCAATCATCGCAGAGCTCGCAGCGCTTTCATGTCCCTTAAAGGGGCATTAAGTTTTTCCGGAACCATCAAGCATTATCTAATCCGGATAGGGGTTGTCAACCCCGCGAACCTTTAGTGCTATTTGATCTCTCGGCCGCGGCCCGCCTTCGCGGCAGTCCAATGGAGTCAACGGCATGGCAGTCGAACGGGTGCCCGATAACGAATCGATCCAAGCCGGCCTGAAGCAGGTGGCATTTTGGCCGGCCGTCCTGAACCCCTTTGGCCGTTTCGGCATCGAGCTCAACAATACGCTGGGGGCCATGGCGATCTTTCTGGCGCGGGCATTCATTCAGATCTTTCACTTCAAACAAATTCCCGAAATCGTCAACCAAGTCTACTTCATCGGCGCGAAGTCCGCCAGCATCGTGGCGCTCGTCGGTTTTTTCACGGGCATGGTGCTGGGCCTGCAGCTCTACTACGTCATGAACAAGTTCGGCGCCGTCGGATTCCTGGGAACAGCGGTCTCGCTCTCCTTGATCCGCGAACTGGGTCCCGTGCTGACGGCCATCATGATCACGGCGCGGGCCGGGTCTGCCATGACCGCCGAAATCGGCATCCAACGGATTTCCGAGCAGATCGACGCGCTCACCACTATGCGCATCGACCCCCTCGGCTTCCTCATCAGTCCGCGCATCGCTGCCGCCCTGGTCAGCTTCCCGATTCTGACAGCCTTCTTCGACCTGATCGGGATCCTGGGCGGCTATCTGAGCGGGGTGATCCTGATGGGAGCCAACTCCGGAGCCTACACCTATCGCATCGACGCCAGCGTGGAGTGGCTGGACGTGAGAGGCGGATTCATCAAGTCGATCGTCTTCGCCGTGCTGGTCATCACCATCTGCTGCTTCCAGGGCTATTTTACGCACATGCGCCGGGACAGCTACGGCTCCAAGAGCGTGAGCCTCTCCACCACTTCGGCCGTGGTGCTCTCCTGCGTGATGATCCTGGTGTCGGACTACGTGGTCACCTCATTTCTACTATAAGACCAAACTGAAGGTCGAAGACCTAACCACCTGAGCGGCTGGCGTGGAACCTCAACCTCTGATCGAGTTTCGCAATGTCATTAAGCGCTTCGGCGAGCGCACGATTCTGGATGGCGTGAGCTTCAGAATCTATGAAGGCGAGGTCACCACGATCATCGGCCTGAGCGGTACGGGCAAGAGCGTGACATTGAAGCACCTCATCGGACTTCTCAAGCCGGATGCGGGCGAGATTCTGTACCAGGGCGCGCCCATCCATCGGATGTCCCGCCAGGAGTGGAACGCATACATCGGCCGGATCAGCTACATGTTTCAGAACAACGCGCTCTTCGATTCCATGACCGTGTTCGAGAACGTCGCGCTGCCGCTGAAGCATACCACCCGGCTCGGCCGCAAGGCGATCGAAGCCAAGGCCATGGCCCGGATCGAGCAGACCGAGCTGGCCGAAGTGGCCCACAAATACCCTTCAGAGATCTCGGGCGGCATGCAGAAACGGGCCGCTTTGGCCCGAGCGCTGGTCACCGATCCGCAGATCGTGCTCTTCGACGAACCCACGACCGGCCAGGACCCCATCCGCAAGAATGCAATTCTGGGGATGATCGCCGAGTACAAGAAGAAGATCGGATTCACCGCGGTGCTGATCAGCCATGAGATCCCGGACGTCTTCTTCATCTCCAACCGCATCCTCGCGCTTTGGGACAAGAAGATCGTGTTCGAAGGCAGCCCGGAGGCGATGGAGAACTTCAACCACCCCTTCCAAAATGAAATCCTGCAGAGTCTGGAGAGCCTGCAGCAGGACATCACCGGGTTGTATTCCAGCCGGCACTTTAAGATCCGCTACCAGACCGAGCTCGTTCGGCGCGGTGCGGACGATTCTTACGCCGTGCTGATCTTCGGCTTTGAGAACATGGACGACGTCAGCGCCGTCGTCGGGCATGACGCCGCCCAGCAAACCCTAAGGTCCCTTGGCAACTATATTCGCAAGCACTTCGGCGCCGTGGGCGGTTTCTCCACGCGGCAGACGATTAACGAGTTCACCACCATCCTGCCGTTTTCCGACCTGGACGAGGCCCGGCGCATCCTGGATAGATTCGCAGCGGATTTCCGGGATCACGGCATGCGCGAGCTCGAGGCGAGCTTCCGCAAGGAGATCCCCGCGGATCAGTGCTTCGATTTCATGATATCGGTCGGGATGGCCCAGGGCAAGCCACAGGTGGAAATCGAGTCGGTGATGGAATTCGCGCGTTTCGACAAAAAACCCATTGCGACGTTTCAGTGCGGCGTCCGGAGGTGATTCGGCATGCAGAAGTATTCCAAGGAATCGGTGGTCGGCGTGTTCGTGCTGATCGGCCTGGCCTGCATCGGGTACATGACGATCCAGCTCGGGGATCTCGGACTGTTCGAAGACGACACCTACTCCCTGACCGCTCGGTTCACCCGGGTAACCGGCCTAAGGTCGGGCAGCGTCGTCAACATGCTGGGGCTGGAGGTGGGGCGCGTGGGCAAAATGACCATGGACCAGGACAAGCAGCTGGCCGTGGTGGAGCTCCGGATCCGCAAGGGGGTCCGGGTCTATGAGGATGCCATCGCTTCGATCAGGACCGAGGGGCTGATCGGCGACCGGTATGTGAGCATCGACGCCGGAGGCAGCGGCGGCGAGCTGAAGCCTGGAGACAGCATAACGGAAACCGAAGCACCGGCCGATATCATGGACATGGTAAGCAAATACGCCTTCGGAGACGTCAAAAAGTAACAACGCCCCGTCCGGGTCGCCGGTAATGATCCGAGGCCTCCCCAGGGCCTAAACCGGCCTGGACCTCGTCGTGGGCTCTACGCGCTGGATGCGCCGCGGGGCATCTTCAGCAGGGAACGGAGGAAAAGGATGCTTTCGAAAATTTTAAAGACCATCGTTGCGGTTCTGTGGGCGGGTGCGCTTCTGATGCCGGCACCCGCTGCGGCGGCCAGCGCGCGGGAGATGGTGGAAACCCAGGTGAACAAGGTGCTCAAGGCGCTCGCCGAGCCCGAGTTCAAAAACCAGCCGAGGGACGCCAAAATCGTCAAGATCCGGTCGATCGTCAACGAGATCTTCGACTACACCGAGCTGTCCAAGCGCACGCTGGGGCGTGAATGGACCAAGTTCAACGCGCCGCAGCAGACCGAATTTGTAAAACTCTTCAGCGACCTGCTGGAAAAAACCTATGCCGACCGGCTGCTATCGTATTCCGATGAGAAGGTCGTCTTCGAAAAAGAATCCATGCTGCGGGAAGGGCAGGCCGAAGTCACCAGCAACGTGCTGACGGCCGACGGCAAGAAGATCCCGCTGGATTACCGCCTGATACAGAAGGACGGCAGCTGGCGGGTCTACGACGTGATCATCGAGGGCATCAGCCTGGTGAAGAACTACCGTGACCAGTTCCGGGATATCATGGCCAAGGATTCGCCGGAGGAAGTTATCAAGATGCTGCGGGAGAAAGCGGCCAAGGGCTAGCCTGCGATGCCCGTGAAGGCCCAAGAGAGCCGCCTGGCCGCCAGCGCTTTGATGGCGCTGCCCGCGGGGACCCCGAGCGGATCGTGACGGGCGCGGGGGGGCTTATGTGAGGGGTTTGGTTTTAGCGACCCATTCCTCTCCGCGGCTCGGGTCCAGGCGTTCGATTTCGAAGCCGGCGGGAGAGTCTTCCGCGCTGATCAGGAAATAATAGCGGCGCTGGCGTTCGACCGCCACGCTGATGCCGCGTTCGGCCACGCCGACGGTGTGCAGGCCGGGTGCGGCCGGAAATGTCACACGCTCGCCAGCCCGCAGGCGGGCGATCACCACGTCGTTAAACGTCACCTTTACCGAAAGCCCCCACCCAAATAGGTTGTCGTTACGGATGACGGTGACCTGACCCATCATTTCCGGGTTGGCGGCCGAAGGGAAGCTGGTGGTGCGGCCGTGAGAGCAGGAAACTGCCAGAAAGAGCGTCAAGAGCAGGAGGGCGTTTCTCATCGGAAGTGTCTCCCTGGCGCCGGTCGCCGGTGTTCACCGCGTCCGCAGCTGCACGGTATCTGTACAATAAAGGCCCACGTCCCAAGGTTTCCATAAACCAACCGGGTCGGTGAACGCAAGCGGAATTTGATCCGCGGGCCAAGCGAACGCCCTGGCCCGGGCGGCCATCGCGAAATCTGTTCTCTGCGATAGCATGGTCAAGAATGCCGTTGGGGTTGCGCTCCGCTTCGATTCTCGCCGGCGGCATAGCGCTGGCGGTCGAATTCGGAGATCACCTGAGCCCCGAGAAGAAGTATGATCACGGCCACTTCGATGCTGAGCAGCGCAACCACCGTCGTGGCGAGCGAGCCATAGATCACGTTCACGAGCGACAGACGGGCATAGTACCACACCAGAACGCGCCGGATGACTTCCCACAGAACGGTCGCCGTGACCGCGCCGCTCAAGGCATGCCGAAAGGATATGCGTCCCACCGGCATGACCAGGTAAAAAGAGGTCAGCATCAGAACCATACCACCCGTGCCCAGCAGGTACAGAAGAATCTTGGAAGACCCCTTCAGGCTGATTTCCACGCCCAACAAGAGCATCGGCTGATTCTCGAAAGCGTCCAGCACGCCGGAGATCAGGGTCACGAGCAGCAATCCGAGGCCGGTCAGCAGAATGAAGACGTAGGGAATGATGGCCGATACAAACAGCGGCCGGCGCAGGGAACGCTTGCGATGCGAGAAAATGACCGCCATCGTGCTTTCCAACACCGAAAAGGCCATTGAGCTGAAGAAGAGCATGATGACGAAGCCGACCGCTCCGACCAGGTGGCGCCGCATCAAAAACATCCGCACCTGATTCGCCAGGCTGTCCGCATACCCCGGAATCAGAAGCTCCAGGTTGCGGGCAATGGTTTGGATCAGCTGCTCTTCGTTGAGGAAATGCGAAAGGCCGACCAGGATCAGTGCGAACAGCGGCACGATGGACAGCAATGTGTAATAGGCCACCGCGCCGGCCAGCAGGAGGCCCTGGTTTCCGTGGAATGCCCGCAGAACCCTCAAGGTGAATGCCCCCATGCGCCGCAGGAAGAAAAGGTTCGGTCGCTGCGGGGAAGATGCGTTAGCGCTCATGGCTTCCGCCGGGCTTGGGTTTAAGGGTGAGTCGGCCGAGAGCCGCGAAAGGGCTTTCGGCGGATGGCAGCGCGCACCGGCAGACGTCTTGATTCAGGTCGGCTCCGCAGCGTGCGCAAAGACCCTTGCAGTCTGCTCGGCACAGCGGCCGCAAGGGGAAGGAAAGAATGACCTGTTCCTGGATCCCTTCCGTCAAATCGATTTCTTCACCCTGGAAATAGATGAGCCCGACCTCGCTGGCCTCCAGTTCCCTGGTTTCAGGCTCGGAACGCCCCTTTGCGCCTGGGTGCTCCCCGGTGTAGGTGAGCTCAAATTCGAGGGACAGCGGGCAGGTGAACGGCGCCAGGCACCGGCCGCAGGCCAAGCGCACCGCCGTCCGAACAACTCCTTCGACCTCCACCATTTCCCGGGTCCGCGCGGCGCGCAGCCTTACATGGATCGCATCCGTGAACTCACACTCGCCACTGCGAACCATCTCCCGCAGGCCGGGGAAACGGCCGGCCGGCTCGTCAAAGGCGAGGGACAGGCTGCTATCGCTGAGCTGTTCCATATGAATGCGCACGGGGATCTCCGCCTGTCGGCCGCTGGGTTGTTCGCGTCCGGCATCAATGTGCCCGCTGCATTATACTCAAAAGAGCCTGAAATACAAAACGTTGCGAGGGGGATGGGGGGGGGCAAATCCGCCGGTTTGCCAGGATGAAGATCATCTGGTATAGGTTGACAGCAATTGCGGGATGCGGAAAAAATAGCATGCATGCCTGCTCGCCTGCAATGAAACCCACTGCTCCTGCCCAGCGCTGTTCGCACTGCGGGACCTGCTGCCGAAACGGCGGGCCGTCCCTGCACGAGGAAGATCGCCCCTTGGTGGAAAATGGACTTGTCCATACCCGCCAGCTCTATACGATCCGGAAAGGGGAATTGGCCCGGGACCAGATCCGCGGCGGTCTGATACGCGTGGACAGCGAGCTCATCAAGATCAAAGGCCACGGCCGAAGTTGGACCTGCCTTTTTCTCGATGAGGATTCGCATCGATGCCGGATTTATGCCCATCGGCCGCTTGAGTGCCGCGAACTGGAGTGCTGGGACACATCGCGGATCGAGCAGGTGTACGACCGCGGGCGGCTTGCCCGGCGCGCCCTTTTATCCGGAATCCAGGGGCTGTGGGAGCTGATCGAAGAACATGAGCGCCGCTGCGGCTACGATCGCATTCGGAAATGGCTGCAGTCAATGAACGGCCCACGCGCGCAAGAGGCCCGGGCGCGGCTGAGCGAGAGCAAGACGTATGATGTCGAATTGCGCCAGCTGCTGGTCGCCCGCGGCTGCGTCGAACCCGGCCAGCTCGACTTTCTGCTGGGGCGGCCGGTGGCGATGGTGTTGCGGATTGAACAGCGCGCCGAATGCGAGACTCCTGGCGGTCAAATCCCGAAGGATGCGAACTGATATGAAAGCGGTGGTCGTGAAGCCGGGCGATAAGACGCCGCGGCTGATCTGGCAGGAGATCGGCGATGTCTCCATTGGCTCCGGGGAGGCGCTCGTCGAGGTGCGGGCCACTGCGGTGAACCGCGCGGACCTGCTGCAGGCTCAGGGGCAGTATCCGCCTCCGCCAGGGGCATCGGCAATCCTGGGGCTCGAGATCAGCGGGATCGTCCGTGCCGTGGGGGATGGCGTGAGCGGTTGGGCGCCCGGCGACAAGGTGCTGGCCCTGCTGCCGGGCGGAGGTTACTCCGAGCGCGCCGCGGTCCCCGCCGGGTTGCTGCTGCGGCTGCCGGAAAAATGGTCCTTCACCCAGGGAGCCGCGGTTCCCGAGGCCTGGCTGACGGCTTTTTTAAACCTGTTCATTGAAGGGCAATTAGTCGCCGGCGAGTCGGTGCTAGTCCATGCCGGTGCGAGCGGGGTGGGCACGGCGGCCATTCAGATGGCGCGGGAGGCCGGGGCTGTGGTCTACGCGACGGCCGGCTCGGCGGAGAAATTGGAGGCCTGCCGCCGGCTGGGGGCGGCTTTGGCGATCGACTATAAGCGTCAGGACTTCGCCGTCGAGATCAAGGCCCACTCGGGAGGGCAGGGGGTGGATCTGGTCCTGGATCCCGTGGGGGCCGCCTATCTGAGCCGCAACCTCGATGTGCTGGCGGCCAGAGGCCGGCTGGTGACCATCGGCGTCATGGGCGGCCGCCGCGCGGAAATCGATCTGGGAAGGGTGCTCGGTCGGAGCCTGCGCCTGATCGGGTCACGGTTGCGGCATCGGCCGGTTGAAGAAAAAATCCGCATCGTCCGGCAGTTCGAAGAACGTTTCTGGCCCCTGCTCACAGACGGACGTCTTGTCCCCATCATCGATCGGGTGTTCCCCATCACCGAGGCGGA
>Ga0209254_10007096_pt1 | contig 10333 bp, 9 predicted proteins | sample FrelakmetDIP11DI_FD_187148 | JGI IMG/M metagenome (GOLD analysis project Ga0209254, IMG submission 187148) | Freshwater lake sediment microbial communities from the University of Notre Dame, USA, for methane emissions studies - DIP11 DI (SPAdes)... | ecosystem: Environmental > Aquatic >... | reverse complement strand
CATGAAATTCGTGGATATATTTTCTTTGGCGCTCAGGACTGTTCGGAGTAATAAACTGCGGACTGGCATTACGGTTGCCATAATAGCTTTTGGTATTATGGCGCTGGTAGGCATTATAACGGCAATTGAAGCCATGAATAACAGCCTTCGGGAGAGTTTCTCCACGATGGGGGCAAATGCTTTCAGCTTGCGTTATAAAGAAAGAAGGATCCGTATTGGTGGTGGCGGAGGCGGGGATGAAGTTAAAAAAACAGATAAGCGCACTGCCCGTAAAGAGAAAAAATCAAGTACAGGTAAAATCATTACCTATGAGCAGGCCAAACTATTCAAGGAAAACTATGAATATCCGGCAAAGGTCAGCATAGGACTTAATGGTGCGCGGAGCCAGACTGTTTTTTACGACAACAAAAAAACCAATCCCACTGTAACCATTAATGGCGGAGATGACAATTACCTCCAACTGAATGGATATGAAATTGCCTATGGCCGGAATTTCAACAGGCTGGATGTGGAAAGTGGCCGAAATGTTTGTGTTATAGGAAAAGATGTAGCTTCAAAATTATTCGGCGATAAATATGAAAGGGCACTTGAAAAAGTGATCCGGGTGGGGAATAATAAATATCGTGTCATCGGTATTACAAAAGAGAAAGGGTCCAGTGCTTTTCTGCAGGCAGATAATGTGGTTTTTTCAACCTACAGCAATATCCGGAGGTTATACAGCAGCAAGAACCAGTCATTCTCTGTGGCGGTGATGGTTGATGATGTCAGGCAGATGGATGCTGCCATCGGCGAAGCCGAAGGAAAATTCCGCCCGATCAGGGGACTTGCTGTAACAGAAGAGAATAATTTTTATACAGATAAGAGTGACAGTATAGCGGAAACCTTCATTAAATTACTGGGTACCATTTCTGCGGCGGCCGGCGCCATCGGATTGATCACACTGATAGGGGCCGCGATCGGACTGATGAATATCATGCTGGTAGCCGTAACCGAAAGGACAAAGGAAGTGGGCCTGGTGAAGGCTCTTGGTGGTAAACGTAATGCTATCCGAAGCCAGTTTCTATACGAATCCATTATCATCAGTTTAATGGGTGCATTTATTGGGATTTTACTTGGTGTTCTTGTGGGCAACCTCGTAGGCAGTTTAATGGATACACCATTTTTTATACCATGGCGAGTCATCTTCCTGGGCATCATAATCTGTTCGCTTGTAGGTTTGTTCGCCGGGATTTATCCTGCCTGGAAAGCATCCAAACTTGATCCCATTGTGGCGCTACGATATGAATAATGCAGATGGTGTAAATATTTTTTGCACAGGATCTAAATGTGTGATAAATTTCAAGACTTAAAAGGTGATGGTTATGAAAATTATGTCAGTTCGGCTACCAGGTATAAGGGTTAAAAATAAAGCTGTTGCATTTTTTGTATTTACCTTAATGGCATTAGGCGGATGCAATAAATCAGATGAAAATTCTTGTCAGGCTTCTGCCCAGGTTGTTGCCGCCGCCGCCGCACAATATGTATCTGCACAGAGTGTAGCTAATTGCCAGCTTTATAAAGCTGCTATAGTACAATATCTTAGTTCAACATGCGGTGTATCCTTATCAGCTACAGACAAACAATCTTTTCAAAATATTTTAAATAATCTTCCCTGCTGATTGATGGGAAATTAATCAATAAAGTTTTTAAATAGAAAAAGGAGAAGTGAGCATCACTTCTCCTTTTTCTATTATCTTATTATCTTTTTATTTAATTATTCGGACTAAGCGCCTGCTTTATCCTTTCAGACAAATCCTGCAGGTGATATTTACTCATAGTGTCTGTATAAGATGGGGCCGCAGCAACCAGTTCGTTTCTTAAAGAACTCAGGTGAGCCCTTGCCATTGAACTGATATCCGTTTTTCTGGTATCAGGTCCAAAACTGATGCTAAACCCGCCTGTTATAACAGGGGGGGCAGAAGGGTTCAAGAGGGCGATCATTCTTTCCACATAACTCTTCTGCAAGTTTCTGCGGTAGTTCTCAATTTTTTTCCGTGACGGGATCTCGCTCCAGATACCTTTTTTAAGGTCGGCGAAAAGTTCATCAATGCCATAGGCGTTCTCAAACCTGTTGCCGGCTGTAATCATACGACCAAGCCTAACAGGAGAAAGAATTGAACCCATCATACCATCCTGGATAGAGCTCAATTGATCAGCAGTAGGGCTGTTAATCTTATTGAGGATATTGTTATCAATCAGCCAGGTTGGTGTTTCAAACAGGTTTTTATGCAGGAAAGTAACCGCATCTTTCTGCATGGCTTTAGGTGTAACTTCAAAAACATTGCCTTCCTGTTCCACACTTTTATAGGTTTCATAGTATCCGCCGATATTGCGGGCCACATGGCCCATATAGCGCTGGTACTGCCCCACAACCTGTCCGTACATCTGGGAAAGGTTTGAATAATTATCGCTTTCTTCTTTGGTCCAATCCGCCAGGTTTGGCATTATGCGTTTCAGGTTTTTGATACCGTATTCACTTGCTTTCATGGCGTTATCGCCAAGATCTTCTGACTGTGTACGGGCATCGGCTGAGTTGCCTGATTCATAGGTGCCGAACCAGATGCGAGGATTGGCCTTATAGCGTTCGATGAATAATTTGCTCAGCTGTTTCTTTTCGTCATCTTCATCTTTTGCGTTGACATTTTTATATCCCCACTCGATGGCCCACTTATCATAATCTCCAATCCGCGGGAAGAGTCCGCCGCGGCTGATATTGTCTTCAGGTTGTGCCACATAGTTAAAACGGGCATAGTCCATGATGGAAGCAGTGTGTCCGTTGGCCTCAACCCAGGCTTTTTCGCGGAGTTTTTCAACTGGTGTTTTACTGCTTGATCCCATATTGTGGCGGAGCCCGATGGTGTGGCCTACTTCATGTGAAGAAACAAAACGGATGAGATTACCCATCAGGTCGTCGTCAAATTTCATTTTGCGTGCACCCGGGTCAACCGCAGCTGCCTGTACAAAATACCAGTCGTGCACCAGTTTCATAACGTTATGGTACCAGCCTATATGGCTTTCAAGGATCTCACCACTGCGGGGATCATGGATATTTGGGCCATAGGCATTGGTGATGTCTGATGCGAAGTAGCGGATCACGCTGAAACGGGCATCTTCCAGGCTCATACTGCTGTCGTTTTCCGGCCATTCCTTAGCGATGATGGCATTTTTGAATCCGGCTTTTTCAAAAGCCACCTGCCAGTCGTTAACTCCCTGGATCAGGTAAGGCCTCCATTTTTTAGGGGTGGCCGGGTCAATATAATAGATAATGGGCTTTTTAGGTTCCACCAGTTCGCCATTTTTCCATTTCTGGATATCTTCTTCTTTCGGTTCCAGTCTCCAGCGAACGATGAAGTTAGACTGCTCCACTTTCTGCTGATCATCGCTGTAAACAACAAAATCGTCAGCAAAATAGCCCACCCTGGCGTCGTATGGCCGTTTGCGCATAGGCTTAACCGGTAGTATTATGAAAGAAGTATTAGTTTCGATGGTCACTGATCCGGATGCTGCTGCAGCGGGGATGCTGGGTGTTGGGAAGGGAGAGGGGGCTGCCGGACCGCCGGAACCGGATGAGGAAAAGGTTTTTACGGTACGGATCTCGGTATTTATGGGGAATGTTCGGATGCTTTCGATATAGGAGCGATCGCTTTGGAGCCCGCCGAGACTAAAACGCCTTTTAACGCTGGCGTTTATGGAAACCGGCAGGTTATCCCCTTTAAAGAAATCGGTGAGGTCGAGCACAACGCCGCTGGAATCTTTTCCCAGCGATTTGATGTCGAATGCGGCAGCGATAGGATCCAGGTTAGAGTTCTTGACCGCCTGGAAGATGGGCTGGGTAGAATCATTGGCCACACTTATGACTGTCACTACCCGCATAAATACTTTGTTTTCAGGGCCTTTTTCAAACCTGACCACCTGCTGGTTAGCCAGTTCTCCGCCATATACACCGGCGCCGCCAGCTACCCTTGAGAATCGGGTAACGGCCATGATCTCACGGCCAAATATGGAATCCGGGATCTCGAAAAAGTATTTTTCATCAATTTTATGGATCGTGAACAATCCGGTGGAAGATTTTGCCTTGGCCGTGATCACATCCTTATATGGCTTAGGGCCGGGGCGTGAAGGGCCCGGGGGTGGGGGTTGTACAGCCGGCACTGCAGGTGTGGCCGTAGGGGGAGTGGCTGGCTGCCGCCTGTTCTGGCTTATGGCAGCCGTTCCCATTAATACCAGGCTGCAGGTAATTAACAGCAAACGTTTGATTTTTAGCGCAATTCTCATGTCGTGATTTTTTTTAGTGGACGAAATTATATAAATAGTAACTCAAACCATACATATTATAATTAATAAGGTTCATATAGGGGTTGAGTGGTAGAGTGAAACCGCTATATTGCGAAAGAATTAAAAAAAAGGTTTTCTTGATTGTACATAAATGGAATGAATAATTTTATTATCTTGCTCGTCACGGGTAGAAATATTTTTTTTTTCCTGCGATGCAGAATCAAAAGTATTTTCAGTAGAATTGTATCTCAATAATCATAACCAAAACCTTCAATTGTAAATTTTAAAATTAAAAGTCATGGCTGAAGCAAAACCAACTGCAACTACTAAGGTTACCACATCTGTGCAACCCAAGAAAACGAGCAATTCTATTTCTGTTATTGCTCCCATTGTGTGCCTTGTTGCAGGTTATCTGATCTGGAGATTTATTTTAGGTGCGCCCGAGAATTTCACCAAGCCCGATTTGAGCGGCGGCTTCTGGCCATCACATGTAGGCCCTAAAGGTGCCTGGTACAGGATGTATGAAGGTGGTATCATCGTTCCTTTGCTGATCGGCTGTTTACTTATGGTTATCACCTTTTCAATTGAAAGGTTCCTGACAATTTCCAAAGCTACCGGTAGCGGCTCAATATCAGAGTTCATCCGCAAAGTACAGTATCACCTTGCCAATAAAAATGTTGACGCGGCCCTGGCTGAGTGCGACAAACAAAAAGGTTCTGTAGGCAATGTAATGAAAGCCGGCTTGCGTAAATACAAAGAAATGATCTCTGAAGGCGGACTTTCAACAGATCAGAAAGTACTGGCTATCCAGAAAGAGGTAGAAGAAGCCACAGCCCTTGAACTGCCTATGTTGCAGAAGAACCTGGTGTTCCTGTCTACGTTGACATCCCTTGGTACACTTATCGCCCTGTTGGGTACGGTAATGGGTATGATCAAATCATTCTCTTCCCTGGGTGAAGAAGGCGGATCCGGTGCTGCTGCTGAACTTGCAGTAGGTATATCTGAGGCACTGTATAATACAGCCCTCGGTATCGCTACTTCCTCTTTAGCGTTATTGATGTACAACATCTTTACCACAAAAATTGACAGCATCACATACGGTATTGATGAATCAGGCTTTACCCTTTCTCAGAGTTTTGCTTCTTTGTACAAATAAGCAGGAACCTGTTTTATGGAAAACAGTCTGAAATGAATCTTAATTTAAAAAGCTGTAGATAATGCCAAAAATTAAAGCTCCTAAACATCCACCGGAAAATGATATGACTCCGTTTGTGGATGTGGCTTTCCTGATCTTATCTTTTTTCATGTTGGCAACTAAATTTAAGCCCGACGAGCCGGTTGAAGTTAAAACGCCGAGTTCTGTTTCATCTGCAGCCGTGCCTGAAAAAGACGCCTTTATGGTGTCTTTGGATAAGGATGGCAGGGTGTTTGTTTCCATGGATAATCCTGAGTTTAAGCAGGTACTCATTGAAAACCTGAATAAAACAAGGAACCTTGGGCTCACCAATGCAGAAATAAAAAGCTTCATCAACGCTCCGAGTGTGGGTGTGCCTTTCAATCAGTTGAAGTCACTGCTGGGCCTGGATGCGGATGAGTTTAAGAAAGTAAGGCAACCGGGTATCCCCTGTGCGGATTCTCTCGGGGGTGAATTGAACTACTGGGTAAGGGATGCTTTAGTGGCGTACTCGGGCAGAAAACTTAACCTGCTCATTAAAGCCGATAATTCAACCAAATACCCGGCTTTCAAGAACGTGTTGACTGCATTTAAAAAGAACGACCAGAATAAGTTTTTATTGATTACAGCGCCTGAAGATGCACCAACAGGTTCAGCGCTTTATGTAACCCGCCAGAAACAAATTGGCGGTGGTAAATAAGTTTATTCAATTTTAAAATCTGATGTTATGGCAAGTTTAGATACTGGCGGCGGTGATGATCATGGTAAAAAAGGACCGGGCGTTAAGAAAGCCAAAAAGCTTTCTACCAGGGTGGATATGACACCTATGGTGGACCTTGGTTTCCTGCTGATTACCTTCTTCATTTTTACCACAACCATGGCGCAGCCTACGGCGATGAACCTGTTCATGCCTAAAGATGTGGAAAAGCAAGAGGACCAAAACAAGGTTAAAGAATCAGGAGCCTTTACGATTATGTTGTCAAAAAATGACAATGTATTTTATTATGAAGGCCTGGATCCTACCCAGTTGAAGTCAACCACCTTTAAAGGCATCCGTGATGAGATCATCCGGAAGAAGCAGAGTACCAACCCCGAGGACCTGGTAATGATTATCAAACCTACGCCTGATGCCACTTACAAGAATACCGTGGACATCCTTGATGAAATGACCATCAATGAGATCAAACGATATGCCATGGTGGATATCTCGCCGGTTGAGCAGGAGTTAATCAGGATTACAGAAGCTGCCAGCGGAAATTAATAATCTGCAGATTTGTGGAATTTCATCCACACTGCATCACATGAGTAAAACCATTCACAATGGATGTTAACAAAATAATGAGTACGGATCTGCTGGACATTATTTTCGATGGCAGAAACAAGGAATACGGGGCATATGAGCTTCGCCGGAAGTACAATAAAAGGCTGACGCTTTCCCTGATCATTACGGCATCACTTGCCTTATTGATCCTTCTGGGTTCTTTTGTTTCTTCGCTCAACGAAAAGAATAAGAAAGGCAAGGCAGATATCAAAGAAGTTGAACTTGCTCAGATCAAACAGGAAGAGCAAAAAAATGAACCGCCGCCGCCGCCTCCTCCGCCGAAGCCACCAGATCCACCCAAAGTGGAGATGGCTAAGTTCACCCCCCCAAAGGTTGTTAAGGATGAGGATGTGAAGGAAGACGAAAAACCACCGGAAATAGAAAAACTGGAGGATACCAAAATTGGTACAGCCAACCAGGAAGGTAGCAAAGATGAGGGTATCGTTGCTCCGCCGGTAGAAGATAAAGGTGGTGTAGTTGAAGCGCCAAAACAGGATGATGAAGACAAGGTTTTCCAGAAAGTGGAGATCGATGCTGAATTCCCTGGCGGTAGCGGAGGCTGGACAAAATACGTAACCCGCGAGATCGAACGTAACATTGATGAGTTACAGGATGAAGGCCGTTCAGGTACGGTGGTAGTACTGTTCATCGTGGATAAGGAAGGCGGCGTAAGTGAAGTAAAAGCCCTTGCCTGCGGTGAAGCAGGTGTTGCAAACTGTCTCGGGTCAGGCACCAAGCTTGCTGAGATTGCTGTAAACGCCATCCGTAAGGGTCCTAAGTGGAAGCCCGCTGTTCAGAACGGACGTAACGTTAAAGCCTATCGCAGGCAGCCGGTTACATTCATGCTGGCAGAAGAGTAATCGTATTATTAAAGTTGTATAAGAAAAGGCTGCCTGAGAAGGTGGCCTTTTTTACTCACCCCCGGCCCCTCTCTTCCAGAGAGGGGTGCCCAGTTGGGATTTTGCAGATGAAATAAGTAAAAACTTAATTTGACAGAGTTCAATAATTTAGAATAAGTTACTTATCCCCCGCCTCATACTCCTTTTTTAGCTGGGAAATAAAGTCAGATAAAATCTTAAGTATATTTCCCGGCTTATCTTTTATCTGTTCATTTTTTAGTCTGAGGATATTGTAACCAAGGGCATTGAGTATTTTATCTCTTGCCTTATCATATGATTTTTGTGTTTCATGAATTGGGCCATCGATTTCTATAAGTAAACCCAAAGCATGACAGAAAAAATCTGCTATATAAAATATTCTTTTTTCTTTTGTTGAAGAAATTACAATCGGATATTAGCTCGAGAATTTAAAGTTCATAAATTTTCTGCCCCTCAGTAATTCCCACATTTTAATTTCTTCAGCCGTAGCTGATTTTCTTTGCTCTCTTGCATATTCAATTTCTATTGCTTTTTTCATTGTATAAAGTTTCAACATTCGCTATTTATTTTTTCAGGAAAAACATCAGATATTAGTTTTTTTATTCTTTCATTTTTTTGTTCTCCCCTATTCGTAAAGTCTTTATAAATCAGGGCACCCCTCTCTGGGAGAGAGGGGCCGGGGTGAGTTGGAATTGTTATGGATATTTACCATTCCCGCATCCCCTTTAAAACATTCACCATGAAAATTCATTCCACCAAAACCAACCGTCAACGGATACACGTAGACATGACACCTATGGTAGATCTCGGATTCCTGCTGATCACTTTCTTTATATTTACAACACACCTTGCGGAACCCACTGTTATGAAACTCATGATGCCAAAAGATGATGGCGCCCCAACACCTGTACGCTGCAGTGCCAGCCTCACTTTATTACTGGATGAACATAACCGGATCGGCTGGTACGAGTGTAATAACGATTCACCATCTCCTCTTCATTTCACAAAACTTGATTTGAACAATGGTTTGCGGGAGGTCATCATACAGAAACAATCAGATGTGCAACGATTATTTCAGGATGCTCAGGAACTGATGGTAATTATTAAACCCCTGGAAGGCTCTGATTACAGGACCCTGGTGGATGTATTGGATGAAATGACCATTAATGGAGTAAGCCGTTATGCCATAACAGATCCGGAACCTGCAGATCATAAATTATTGGCTTTTTCTCGATAAGGGCTTCGTATTTTTGCCCCATGTCAAATCCTTACAGCAATTGGGAAGATACCATCGTTGCACTGGCCACTGCGCATGGGGTTAGCGCCATTGGTGTGATCCGCTTGAGTGGCAGTAAAGCTGTACAGGTTGCCAATGAATTATTCCCTTCCAGGGACCTACATAAAGAAGCAGCCAATTCCCTGCATGTAGGATTCCTGAAAGATGGTGTTAAAGTATTAGATGAAGTGGTGCTTTCTTTGTTTCGGGCGCCACGTTCCTATACCGGAGAGGATGTGGTTGAAATTTCCTGTCATGGTTCTCCCTTTATACAGGAACAGATCATCAATGCATGCATCGCCCATGGTGCCAGGCTGGCAAAGCCGGGAGAGTTTACCCAAAGGGCATTTCTTAAAGGTAAGCTCGACCTCACGCAGGCGGAAGCCGTTGCAGATCTTATTGCATCCAATACTGCTGCGTCCCAGCAAACGGCACTGAAAAATATCCGGGGCGGATTTTCGGATGTGTTGAAAGACCTGCGCGACCAGCTCATACGATTTTCGGCGCTCATTGAACTGGAACTCGATTTTTCGCAGGAAGATGTGGAATTTGCCGACCGGACGGCACTGGAAGCGCTCATTCAGCGCATAAGCGTTACCGTTAAGCAATTGCTGGAATCTTTCCGACTGGGTAATGTGATACGCAATGGCGTAAACGTGGCCATTGTGGGCAAACCCAATGCCGGAAAGTCTACTTTGCTGAATACCTTGCTGAACGAGAACAGGGCGATTGTGAGTGAAATTGCCGGAACCACCCGGGATACCATTGAAGAGATCATCAATATCGACGGGATACTTTTTCGCCTGATTGATACGGCCGGCATCCGCGAAAGTGAAGACACCATTGAGATCATTGGGGTGGAAAAAAGCCTGGAGAAAATGAAATCGGCCGATATCGTGTTGTACATGTTTGATGCAATTACAGAAACGCCGGGAGAACTCGAAGCGGCCCTGCACCGTTTGCAGGAGATCAATCCGTCTTATATGCTGGTAGGCAGCAAAAGTGATTTATCTGTTGAGCAGGAACTGGCAGAAAAGTTTTCCGGCATTGACGCCCTTTATCTTTCGGCCAAAACACATCAACATATCAACCTGTTAAAAGAGCGCCTTGTTGATAAGGTATTACAGGGCAAGGTCAATACAGAAAGTGTGATCGTTACCAATGCTCGTCATTATAACTCTTTGCAGCAGGTGGCTGCTTCATTGCAGGATATTCAAACAGGCATGGATAACCGAATTCCGGGGGATCTGCTGGCACTGGATATACGCAGGTGTTTGCATTATTTGGGCGAGATAACGGGGGAAGTGACGAATGAGGATCAGCTGGATTATATATTTAGTAAGTTTTGTATCGGAAAGTGATTTTCTTTC
>Ga0209254_10007095_pt1 | contig 10333 bp, 8 predicted proteins | sample FrelakmetDIP11DI_FD_187148 | JGI IMG/M metagenome (GOLD analysis project Ga0209254, IMG submission 187148) | Freshwater lake sediment microbial communities from the University of Notre Dame, USA, for methane emissions studies - DIP11 DI (SPAdes)... | ecosystem: Environmental > Aquatic >... | reverse complement strand
CAAGCTGTCCGCTTTCCCTGCCAAAGCCAGCGCCGCTTCACAGACCATCTTCGTCGTGGCGCGGTTGCCCGGGTCGCCCCGGTCCGCGACTTGGGCGCGCACGGTCTCGCCGCCGGCGCCATGTCCCACCAGATCGCAGCGAAACGAGCCGCGGTTCATGCTGCCTTCGGACGGGCCCTCGCCCGGCGCGGGCGCCAGCCGGCGGGCCAGTGCGCGAACCGGCGCCAACTGGAGTGCGGCCTGCGAGGCGGTCATCCCGGCGCTAACCCCCGCCGCCGCCACAGCGGCCAGCGCGCCGGCCCCGAAGCGCAGGTATTCCTGGTAGTGGAAATCAGGCCCGTAGCCAAGCAAGGCTGCACTGCGCCGCACGATGCGGGTGTTCACCGGCCCCATGAAAAACGGGCCCACCCAGGCCTTGAAGTCGGCATCCCGGCGCGGGGCGATGGGGTCCGTGTCGTCAGGGCTGGCAGCGGGTCGCGCGTCCGGCGGATTGAGCAGGAAAGGGTCTGCCATCAAGCGCGTCTGGCCGGCTTCGAGCATGTTCAGCGCCGAGGCCAGCGTGCCACCATTGAAGCCGCCGCGCAGCGAGAAGCAGGCTTTCACGCCGGTGCAGGGCACACCCATGCTCTGGAACGCCTGCCGCACCAGCCAGGCGCCCAGGTCGGAGGGCACGGAGTCAAAACCGCAGCACGGGATGATGCGCGTGCCATCGCGTGCGGCCTGGGCATGATGGCGTTCGATCAGCTCGCGCACCCAGGGCGTTTCGCCCGTGATGTCCACATAATGGGTGCGACTCGCCACGCAGGCGGCCACCAGGGCGCTGCCATACAGCGCGAAAGGCCCCGCTGTGCTCAGCACCACGCGGGCGCCTTGCGCCAATGTTGCCAGGGCGCGCGCATCACCCGCATCGGCCACCACGATCCCGGCACCTGCGGCTTTCGGACCGGCATCGGCGCGCACGGCTTCGAGCTTCTCGCGGTTGCGCCCGGCCAATGCCCAGCGAAGCCCCTGTGCGTGCGCCGCGAAATAGGCCACCGTCTGGCGGCCGACAAATCCCGTGGCGCCGTACAGCACCACGTCATAGGTTCTTGAAACAGTCATGGCATTTCCCCGGGTGGTCCGAACACTATCGAAGTCATAGCTGGCAATGACCATTCGACGCTGGACTGCAGACGAATTATCGTCAATTCTTCAATTCCGGACGAGCTGTCCGTCGGTGGACAGCCCATAGGGCACGTGCACCGGCACCACCAGCATCCCCCTGGCGTTGGGAACGGCCTCGATGAAGATGCCCGGCGCGGCGCCGACGACGCCGCCGAAGATCGTGGCAAAGGCTGCGTCGGCCGCATCGCGCCCGGTGCCGAAACGCACGAAGCCCATGGGGATGGCCACGCCCGACGGGTCAAAGATGTACCAGCGGTCGCCCAGATAGACCTCGACGTAGGCGTGAAAGTCCGGCGGCCCGAGCACCGGCGCGGCGCCGTAGTCGATGCCGGTGGCAAAACGCGCCGGGATGTTGACCGCGCGGCACAGCGCAATCATCAGGTGGGCAAAGTCGCGGCACACCCCGACCTCCTCCACCAGGGTGTCGACCGCCGTGGTGTTGCCGGTGGAACTGTTGGAACGGAAGGTCACGCGGTTCTGCACCCAGTCGCGGATGGCCTGCACCCGGCTGTAGCCCTGCCAAAGATGGCCAAACTCCTTGACCGCCAGCTGGTGCAGACGGTCCGACTGGCAGTAGCGGCTGGGGTAGATGTAGGGCAGTACCGGCCCGGGCAGGTTGGCGATGCTCACCTCGCCAATCTGTTCCGGTGGCGCGGTGAAATGATTCAGGTCCACGGTTGCGTCGTAGCGCACCGTGAGCGGGCCGGCAAACGCCTTGAGCCGCAGAAAACGGGTGTGCGTGACCGGATCGGTGTAACTGGTGGGGGACAGCACCTGGCTGATGCCCAGCGACTCGCTGACCACGGTTTGGTGCCCGGTCTGCGCCGCCTGGATGTTGAAGATGAAATCGCAGCCCGGCGCGGTGATGTCGTAGTTCAGTTCAATCGAGAATTTCAGTCGGACCATGAGGTGCTTTCAAGGGTGCGGGTCTCAGGCTGGTCTCAGGAATCCGCAAGGATCAGTCCGAGATGGCGGCCTCATGACCATTTTGAGGCCCCGGAACGCCTCGCGCCGTGCGCTACCGCACCAACAACGCAAGAACTGAGCCCGCTTAGTCCGCGACCATGCTCACACGACCTGCCGCCCCAGCAGACCCGAGATGCGCCGCAACAGCCATTTTGGCGTGCTGCGCGAAGCCAGCATCGCGGCCTGGTTCACGGCACCCGGCACGCAGATGACATCGCCCTTCATGCAGGCGTCGAAACCCTGGCGCGCCACATCGGTCACATCGCCAATCAGGAAGCCGGGGATGCGCGAGACCTGCGGATTGGCGCCCACCACCTGGTCCAGCATGCCGGTGGCGGTGATGCCGGGGCACAGGGCGGTGATGCTGACGCCGCTGCCGCGCAGTTCCTCCGACAGCGACTCGGTGAGCGACAGCACATAGGCCTTGCTGGCCGCATAGGTGGCCAGCGAGGGCACCGGCTGGAACGAGGCGATCGAGGCGACGTTGAGCACCCGGCCCGCGCCGCGCGCCACCATGGTCGGCACGAAGGCCGACAGCATGGCCGTCAGGCCCGAGATGTTGAGGTCGATGATCTGCTGGTGGCTGGCCGCATCCATGGCGGCGAACCGGCCCTGCGCCAGCACGCCGGCGTTGTTGACCAGCACGTCCACCGGCACGCGGGCCCGCTTGAGCCGGGCGGCGAGTGCTTCAGCCGCGCCCGGCTTCGACAGGTCAGCGGGTTCGACCCGTACCCGCGTGCCATGGCGGGCCGACAGCACGGCGGCAAGCGCCTTCAGTTTGTCGGCGCTGCGGGCCACCAGCACAAGGTCATGACCAGCAGCGGCGAACAGGCCGGCCAAAGCCTCGCCAATGCCGGACGAGGCGCCGGTGACCAGCGCAACAGGTCTGCTTTTTTCGTGGGACGGCATGGCGACTTGTGGGAATTCGGGTGAAGGGGGGAACGGGGCGGAGGCTTCAGTCCACCAGCATGGCATAGACCATGTTGCGGAACAGCGGGCGATAGAACTCCCGCTGGTTCGGCGCCTGGATCATGAGCAGGGCAAACAATTCCTGCGCCGGGTCGACGAAGAAGGTGGTGCCGGCAATGCCGCCCCAGTAATACATGCCTGCCGACCCGGGTGTGGGGGCGATGCCCGTCGCCAGCCGCACCGCAAACCCAAGACCGAAGCCGTGCCCCGGCGGTAGCAGTGCCGCGCTGGCCCCCGCCGCGACGGGGATAGCACCGAGGTGATCGGCCGTCATGTAGTCCACCGTGCGTGGCCCGAGCAGGCGCACGCCGTCCAGCGCGCCCTTGTTCAGCATGAACTGCAGGAAGCGCGCGTAGTCGCGCGCGGTGGACACCAGCCCCCCACCGCCCCCTTCCATGAGGCCAGGCTGGCGAAAATCGGTCACTGCCATGGACTCGCCGCCATCAGGGTCGTGCGCGAAGGGTTCGGCCAGGCGGGCCAGATGCTGGGGAGGCACCGTAAAGCCGGTGTCGGTCATGCCCAGGGGTTCGAAGATGTGTTCTTTGAGGAAGGCACCCAGCTTCTGGCCGCTGACCACTTCCACCAGCCGCCCCAGCACATCGGTGGCGCGACTGTATTCCCACACACTGGCGGGCTGGGCCATCAGCGGAATGCCGGCCAGGGTTTCGCAAAAGGCGGCATTGCTGCGTTCCCGCGAGCCCATCTGATCCGCAGCATACTGACGCTGCACAAACGACTCGCCCAGAAATTCATAGGTCAGGCCGGCGGTGTGGCGCAGCAGATCCTGCACCGTCGCGGGGCGGGTCAGGGGTTCGAGGCGGACCTGCCCGTCCTGCTCCACCGCCACCTGCTGCCCGGCGAATTCAGGCAAATATTTCGCCACCGGATCGCTCAGCAGCAACCGGCCCTGCTCCATCAGCATCATGGTTGCCACCGAGACAATCGGCTTGGTCATCGAATAGATGCGGAAGATCGAATCGCGCGTCATCGGCGTACCGACGGCCGGGTCCTGGCGGCCGAGGTGATCGAACACCGCAACCTTGCCGCGCCGCGCCACCAGGGCCACGGCGCCCGGCAGGCGCTGGCGATCAATTTCCGACTGCAGCACGTCGAGCAGGCGCTGCGCGCGCAGCGGACACAGGCCGACATCGGCCGGCGCGGCAAAAGGCAGGTTGTGCATCGCCGAAGGCCTCCTCAAGTGCCGTAACGCTCGCGGGCCAGCGCCGCGCCCCGCGCCAGCGCTTCGAGCTTCTTCTGCGCCACCTCGCGGCTCATCGGCGCCAGGCCGCAGTTGGTGCAGGCGAAGAGGCGGTTTTTCGGCACGAACTGCAGCGCGGTGCCAATCGTGTCGGCCACCTGCTCCGGCGTCTCGATCACGTCGCTGGCCACGTCGATCACGCCCACCAGCACGTCCTTGCCTTCGAGCAGTTTCATGAGGTGCGGCGGCACGTGCGAGTGATAGCATTCCAGGCTCACCTGCTGGATGCTGCTTTTGGCCAGCGCCGGAAAGATCTGCTCGTACTGGCGCCACTCGTCGCCCAAGGTCTGTTTCCAGTCCACATTGGCCTGGATGCCGTAGCCGTAGCAGATGTGGACCGCCGTGGTGCAGGTCAGGCCCTGGGCGGCGCGCTCCAGCGCCTTCACGCCCCAGTCGGCGGCCTCCTTCATGTACACATTGAAGGCCGGCTCGTCGAACTGGATGATGTCCACGCCGTCGGCCTGCAGGGCCAGCGCCTCCTGGTTCAGCAGTTCGGCAAAGGCGAAAGCCATCTTGACCTTGTCGCCATAAAAGCGATCGGCCACGGTGTCCACGATGGTCATCGGGCCAGGCAGCGTGAACTTGAGCTTCCTGGTCGTGTGGGCGCGCGCCAGTTGTGCCTCGAAGGCATGCACGCGGCCCTTCAGCCGCAGCGGCGCCACCACCTGCGGCACCATCGCGTCATAGCGGTTGTCGCGGATGCCCATCTTCACCTTGTGCTCGAAGTCGATGCCTTCGACCTGCTCCAGAAAACCGTGGACGAAATGCTGGCGCGACTGCTCGCCGTCGCCCACGATGTCCAGCCCCGCATCCTCTTGCAGCTTGATCCACAGCAGCGTGGCATCGGCCTTGGCCTGCCGCAGCTCGGCGCCCTGGGCATGCCACTGCGGCCAGAGTTTCTGCGTCTCGGCCAGCCAGGCAGGCTTGGGCAGGCTGCCGGCGATGGCGGTGGGGAATGGGGTCGAGGGTGCGAGGGACATACGGAGGCTCCTTGATTTCGACGCATTTTGGCATCCGGCGACTGACCTTGCTGTCGCCCCTGGCGGCGTCAGGTTGCCCAAGCGACAAGCCCCGGCACAGCAACCGGTTGGGCCGGACTTCTTGCCGAAAGATTCGACCCGTTGATGTTTATGGTTCCGTTCAGGCGTACGGTTTCATTCTTGATCGGGCCGAATCAACGGGGCACAATCGCCCGCCCGTCCTGATAGGCCGGGAGCATCGCGCCGCAATGCATGCAGTAGCGCGCCTCGGGAGCATGCCCCTCAGTCAGGCACTCATGGCAGGTGCGCGTGGTGGTCTCGACCTGCGGCCGCAGGCGCTGCGCGGCCATTTCCGACGTGACGATGCCGGTGGGCACCGCCAGCGTGCCCCAGCCCAGCAGCATCATCATCGACGCGATCAGCCGCCCCAGGTCGGTCTTGGGCGTGATGTCGCCAAAGCCCACCGTGGTCATGGTCGTGATCGCCCAGTAGACCGACACGGGGATGCTCGTGAAGCCATTGGTCGGCCCCTCGACGACGTACATCAGCGTGCCCATCACCACCACGATCATCAGCACCACCGACAGGAACACCATGATCTTGCGCCGGCTGGCCACCAGGGCACCGCCCAGCGACTGGTATTCCGACACATAGGCCGCGAGCTTGAAGATCCGGAACACACGCAACAGGCGCAACACGCGCACGTCGATCAGCGCATGCAGTTCCGGCACCAGCAAGGCCAGATAGGTGGGCAGGATGGCCAGCAGGTCGACAATGCCGAAGAAGCTCGTGGCGTAGCGCAGGGGATGCCGCACGCAGGCCAGGCGGGCCACGTACTCCAGCGTGAACGCAAGGGTGAACACCCATTCCAGCACGTTGAAGGGCCTGGCAAGGTACTTGTGCAGCCCCTCCACACTGTCGGCCACGACGACCACCAGGCTCAGCAGGATCAGTGCGATCAACCACCGGTCAAAGAGCCGGCCCGCGGGCGTATCCGCCTCGAAAATGATGGTGTAGAGCCGCAGGCGCCAGCCCTCCAGGGGCTTGCCCAGGGCCTTCTCGTCGCTGGCAGGTGGAACCGGAGTGTTCATGCGAAGGAGCGTTTCGTGTCGGCGGGTTTGATGGTCACGATTGTGCCCGTGCGGCGCGGCGGGTCGCCGGTTTGTTCCCAGGGGCGCGCTCTGCGTCGCCGCCCAAGGCTGGGCGCCAAACCCGATCAATTCTCGACGCTACGCAATCAAGAGCAAATAAAGACCATTCGAAGCTGGGTTAGTGCCAATTTATCTTCGGAAATCGCGTTTCAGCGCCCCTCAAGCTCCTGCAGCGTGCGCCACATCACCTTGCCGCTGCCGCTTTTGGGCAGGGCCTCGGCAAACTGCACCACGCGCGGCACCTTGTAGACGGCCATGTGGTCGCGGCACCAGTCGATGATGTCCTGCTCTGACACCTGGTCCCAGTGGCTCTGGCGCAGCACCACCACGGCCTTGACCGACTCGCCACGGTAGGCGTCTTTCGTGGAGATGATGCAGGCCTCCTGGATGGCGGGGTGGCGGAACATCAGCGCCTCGACTTCGGCCGGCCAGACCTTGAAGCCACTGGCATTGATCATGCGCTTGAGCCTGTCGGTCATGAAGAAATAGCCGTCCTCGTCGATGCGGCCCAGGTCGCCGGAGCGGAAGAAGCGCTTGCCGTCCAGCTCGATGAAGGCCTGGGCCGTAGCCTCGGGCCGCTTCCAGTAACCCTGGAACACCTCGGGGCCGTGGATGACGATCTCGCCGGCCTCGCCCTGCGGCAGCTCCTGCAGCGTCTCGGGGTCGATCACGCGCGCGTCGGTGCTCAGGTAAGGGATGCCCAGGCACTGCTGCTTGGGGGCGTCGGGCGGGTTGGAATGCGAGGGGGCCGCGGTTTCGGTCAGGCCGTAGCCTTCCACGTACTTCAGGCCGAACAGGTCGAGCAGGCGCTGCGCCACGGCCTGCGGCATGGCCGCGCCGCCGCCGCCGATGTAGACCAGGCTGGACAGGTCGTACTTGTCGAAGCTCGGGCTGGCCAGCAGGTCGATCACCATCGTGGGGATGTTGCCCCAGGTCGTGACTTTCCAGCGTGAGATCAGCCGGCCGGCCAGCTCGCGGTCCCAGCGCGGCATGATCACGGCCGTGGCCCCGGTGAAAACGGTGCTGTGCATGATGCTGACCATGCCCGTAATATGGAACATTGGCACCACGATGAGCGTGACGCCGTCGGGCGTGGCGTTGCTCCAGATCCCGCCCGCCATGGCGTTGTGCATGATGCTGGCATGGGTGTGCATGCAGCCCTTGGGCAGGCCCGTCGTGCCGCTGGTGTAGGGCAGGATGGACAGGTCTGGCGGCCCGACGGTCAGTTCGGGCAGCGGCAACTCGTTGGCCAGGGCGTCGTGCCAACTGTGCACGGCCCCGCCGGCCAGGGTGGGCGGGACGTGATGGGTCAGCAGCCAGTCGGCCCAGGCCTCGGGCGGTGCGTCAGCGCCGCTCACGTTGCCGTCGAAGCCATCGGTGAAATGGGTGACGATCAGGTGCGCCAGGCGCTGTGCCTCGGGCAGGGCGTCACTGGCGCGCGCCAGTTCGGCCGCGAGGTCGGCGGTGGTCAGGGCGACCTTGGCGTCGGGGTCGGTGATGGTGTGCTTGAGTTCTTCGGCGCGGTTCATCGGATTCACCGGCACCACCACGGCATTGGCGCGCAGGATGGCGAAATGAGCGATCACCAGCTGCGGGCAGTTCTGCATGTTCAGCACCACGCGATCGCCCTTGCCCACGCCCAGCGCCGCCAGCCGCGCCGCCAGCCGTTCGGCCTGCTGCACGACCTGCGCGTAGGTGAACACCCGCCCGAAAAACACCAAGGCCGCCTTGTCCGGGTAGCGCCGGGCGCTGATCGCCAGGTTGTCCCACAGCGAGGTCGCCGGTGGCGTGATGGCGTGGGGCAGCCGCTTCGGCCAGAACTTGTAGTGGGCACGAACGGCTTCTGGCATGGTGTCTCCTGGGTCGGCATGACGCCGGATGGGTGATGCTAAACCGCGGACGCCCGATGCGCGGGCCTCGGGTTGTCACGGTGGTGACCAGGCCCCGGCCTGTCTATCATCCGGGGTATCACAAGGAGTTTTTGCATGCGCGTCATCCCGTTCGTCCGTATCGCTTTCGCGGCAGTTGCTTTGACCGCCTGCACACTGGCCGCTGCGGCTTTTCCAGACAAGCCGATTCGAATCATCATCGGCTTTCCGGCCGGCGGCCCGCTGGACCAGCACGCGCGCCTGCTCTCGGACAAGCTGCAGGCAGTGCTGGGCCAGCCGGTGCTGATCGACTACAAGTCCGGCGCTGGCGGCACGGTGGGAGCGCAGGAGGTCATGAAGGCTCCGGCCGACGGCTACACCTTGATGCTGGCCAACACCGGCGTGATGGTGATCAACCCCGCGCTGTACAGCAAACTGCCCTACGCCACGCTGAAGGACTTCACGCCCATCGCGCGCACCGCCATGCAGCCGCTGGCGTTGCTGGTCAACCCGAAGGTGCCGGCCAACAGCCTGAAGGAGTTCATGGACTACGCCCGCGCCCGCCCCGGCCAAGTGAACTATGGCTCAGCCGGCAACGGCGGCATCAGCCACCTGGTGCCCGAGATGTTCAAGACCGAGACCGGCCTGTTCATGGTGCACATCCCCTACCGCGGCAGCGCGCCGGCCTTCACCGACCTGATGGCCGGGCAGGTGCAGTTCATGGCCGAGTCCATCCCCCAGGCGGCGGCTTATCACAAGCAGGGCAAGGTGCGCGCGCTGGCGGTCACCAGCCGCGAGCGCAACCCGGCCCTCCCCGACATCCCGACCGTGATCGAAGCTGGCATCAAGGGCTTCGAGGTGGTCGGGTTCTACGGCTTTCTGGCGCCAGCCGGCACGCCCAAGGACGTCGTTGCCAAACTCAGCGACGCCTTCAAACAGGTGCTGGCGATGCCCGACGTGCGCAACCGCATGATCACCCAAGGCGCTGATCCGGCCTTCCTCGGTTCGGACGATTTCGCAAAATTCCTCGCCGCGGAAACGCCGCGATGGGCCGATGCGGTGAAGAAATCGGGTGCGCGGCTGGATTGAGTTCCGCCCACCGCCCCTTAGGTGGACCGAAGCGATGGACTGCTTTTTTCCTGATGCCAGTCACTGCCACATGCCGCACGGATTGAACTTTCAGCCCGCCGTCGTATCATTCCACCCATGCGTCAGTTGATCCTCGCCCTCATGATCATCCTGCTGCCGTTGCGCGGGTGGATGGGCGATGTCATGGCGATGGACGCGGCGATGGAGACGCAGGTCGCTATTCATTCCTTCGCTGATGGCGGCCAACCGGCGACGGGCTCTGTTCCATTTGCCGCCAGTTCCGGTCCGGTGAGCCTCGCCGGTGGACCGGTGCACTGCCCAGACCATGCCAGCGCGCCCGACAAGGGGACCAACCCGGACGGCGACGCCGCGGCACATGGTCAGGCCTGTACCGTGTGCCAGGTGTGTCATACCGTTGCCATAAGCGCAGACGCAACGCCCTTGGCGGCCCTTCACCTGCCGGTCCTTGCGCCGGCCACGTCCTTCCACCGCTTCACCAGCGCCCTGCCGGCGCCGGGCCTGAAGCCCCCCATTTCCTGATCTTCCAGGCCGTAGTCCGCCTGCCACCCGGCTTTTAGCTGGCAGCAGAAGGGATTTCAACCGGCCGCGCTTCGCGCCCGGTGGCATCAGGATTCAAGCCGCGTGCGCGCGCTGCCCGGAAGAAATCCTGAATTCATAGCAGCAGATGTTCTATCTGCGCTGGTAAATCCCCGATTCAAAGCAAAGCTGCGTTTGAATCGGCCGTCCGACCGCCTTGCGGACTGCTTCTTTTCTTCAATGCCCTTTTCCGGAACAACCCCCATGCAAAGACGCCTGTTCGTTCAGACCGTGGCTGCTGCCGCCGCCACGACGTCTGCCCTGCCCCTTCTCGCGCAAACCGCCAAGCCC
>Ga0209254_10007094_pt1 | contig 10334 bp, 3 predicted proteins | sample FrelakmetDIP11DI_FD_187148 | JGI IMG/M metagenome (GOLD analysis project Ga0209254, IMG submission 187148) | Freshwater lake sediment microbial communities from the University of Notre Dame, USA, for methane emissions studies - DIP11 DI (SPAdes)... | ecosystem: Environmental > Aquatic >... | reverse complement strand
GGGTTCACTTTTATTTCTGCGGTCAGGTTCGAGGTTGCGCAGTCATAGGGCAGGTTGATCTGGGTTGGGTTAAAGACGGGCGGCCCTGCGAAACCCGTTTGCGGAACCGGGGTTGGGGATGGGGTTGTTGAGGGGACTAGGGTGGGGGTAAGGGTAGCGGTTGTCGTAAGGGTAGGGGTCAACGTGATGATAGGCGTCGGGGTGGATAAATTCTCAACAACAACCGTAACGAGATCCTCTGCGCTCCAGATTCCGGAGGTGTTCTGAGCCCGGGTGCGAATGACGTACCGACCCGGTGCTGGCGGTTCCCATTTTTGGGTTAGATGAACCAGCAATTTAGCCGGATCTGGGTTGGGGATCGACCCCAGTTCAACACCGTTGATACTGAGTTCCATATTCGTGATGCCAAGCGAATCACTGCTGTGCAAGGTGATCAAATATGGCTCCAGGGGCAGGCGCATTCCATCGAGTGGATCGTCGATCCAGGCCTTTGGGGTACCCGGGGTTGCGGCAGGCTGGTCGCAGGCGGTCAATACCAGTATGGCGATAATAAAAAAGACGATGAGCTTGCGTGTCATCCTGCACCTCCTAGGGAACGATGAATTCCTGAGTGTCGATCTCTGAACAGGGAGAGTTCCAGAGTATTTGTAGTTCTTTGTCCTGGCAGATTACGCGGGCATCAATCGTGATCTGGGCACTGCTGTCTGTCAGGTGTGAAAAATCCCGCCACCAGTCAACCGGGATGGTATTAAGATCCGCTTCCGGGTAGGTATTCTGGATGGCGGCAGCGCGGGGGATGTAAACATTGGGTGGTTTGTTATCATACGCCTGGCTTTTAAAAACTACAGGAACAACCACCGATTGACCAGCTTTGAGGGCGGGGATGGAGACTGAAACCTGTGGGTAAGGGACACCAAAGAGTGGAGCAGAATAGACCATGTCATAAGGAAATGTGTGTGTAACGCTGGCGCACATATTCTGACCCTGGTACATTTGGCAGTTTTCTTGGACGGTGGCCTGGTAATATTCGGTCACGGAGTGGCCATCCCCGAAAGCGGGATTCAGCGCCTGGGTATTCAGGGTAAGCACCTGCATCGGGACGGGTTCCGGCGAGCCATCAATGCGGGTCACCTTCACCTGAACCATGGCGCGTTCATACATGCTGCCCGGAAGCGGGTCGAAAGAAACCCCTGGAGGGAAACAAAGCGGCTTAAGATGCAGCTGCTGCGTACCTTCATATAACCAAAGGGTGTGATTTTGGTCATTGCAGGCGGGTTGTGATTTTCCTGAACCAACCACATCGGCCCCGACCTCTTTAATTTCATCAGCGATGGCATCCTTGCAGGACTTATCGCAATACGGGATACCGGCCTGGGAAATGGCCATTTGAACAGCATAGTCAATGCCCATATTGACGGCATCATCAAAGTTGGGGATGCTGGGTGGCAGCCCGGTGAAATAGGTGATCGCGAAGTTCAACCCGGTCATCAACACAGATTTGCACCCCTGACCACAGCCCGGGATGATTTCCGCGAGTGCCCCAACCAGGATTCCTTTGAGCTGTTCGAGCGTGCTCGAGAGATAATTCCACGAGGTTTCTAATGCCGCAGCAAATTGCTCAAACAGGTTGGGCTCGTCCTCTTCGACGATACCCGGGCAGGCGATATAGCCTATGTGGGTAAACCAAAAGTTATAGGCTTCTTCAACCAAGGTTAGCGGTGGGTCCTTTGAATTATAAGGGTCCAACGGGTCGATATGGGATCCTTCATAGGTTTGATCGAACCAGCTTGTAAAAACATCCTTGTCCACACCTGTGATTTCAGAGCAGCCAAGGGTTCCTAATTTTTGAACTACTTTTACCTCATTGACATAAGAACCCGGGACGATTTCCACCGAATATGTGGGCACCTTGGAAATTTTGATAGGAGGTGGATCGCCCGTCGGCTGGTAAGATACCAGAACGGTATTTGAAGGGTCGGAGGCAGGATGGTTTCCGGCTATGGGCGTGACCCGGATATAGAGCTTTTGGGGCAGCCAAAGGTTGTAGGTCATCAACCCAAGTTGATTAATCCCACCGCCGGAAATCAGCGGCAGCAACCCAGGATCAAAGCTTCCAATATCATCGAGCATTCCCATTCTCCGCGCGGATTGACCATCCCCGTTTTCCCCGCCAGCAACCTGCAGGTCGGCATTAAAATCGATTGAAAAATCACCGCCAGCAAGCCCCGTTTCATTATTAACAACAGCTTCCGAGATCCCGCTGATCAGCAATCCCGGAGGAGCGCCAACCGAATATTCAGCCGGGAAAGGCTGGGTGCTCACCTGCCAGATGGCGTGGGTGATATCACTCCCGTATGCGGTCCAGCGCAGTGGACGGGTGGTTTGGTCTTTATCTGACCCAACCGTGGCTTCAGTGACCCAATGGGTAGCGCCCATATCCCCGCCACAGCCGCCGGTCAGGTTGCAGATCGCGAGCGAGGCAAAATTGGCGTTGATGTGGATAATCCCGAGGTGCTCGAGAGCTCCATCCCTCCAACCCCATACGTCCAGGTCCACCTCACCGGAGGGTGCCCCGCCCAGCAGCTGCTGGATTTTAGCCCGCAGGTCTAGCTGCCCGGTCATGGGCTCCAGGAATTCGTCTCCGGCCGGGAGACGCTGCCATGCACTGCCATTCATTGAAGCATAGAAGTAAGCCAGGTCAACACCAGGCGGTACAGTCAGGAATCCCCCTTCGTATTTCAGATCCCCCTGGCTGCCCTGGGTGGGATTGCATTGAGGGCTGGTCACATTCACAGCCACCGGCGCACTGGGCGATTCACCGGCGGAGTTATAAGAGGATACGTAGTACTGTACGTGCCCGCTCTGATCTGGAATTATGTACTGCAACAAGCTTGCACCTGAATGAGCTTTCAAGCTGGAGATGCGCTTGAATGAAACCGATGTATCCGGCAGCGCATAAACGAAAAAACCGTTTTCGTCAGACGAATTGTCCTGGATGGTGAGCGTGACGTTGCAAACCCCCACTGACGCAAAAAGTGAGGGAGCGCCGGGGGTATCCGAATTCAGGTTCAAAGCGTCTTCCAGATAGAAAGCCGGGCCAACAGGTTCGCCTTCTTCAGCCGGGATAACGGGTCCATCGGGTGGGGGGGAATTGGGAGGTTCGCCACCGGCGGGCAGGTTGAAAGGTTGGAAGGAAATGAACACCTGCGTTCCGGGCGGGATTGGTCCAGCCGGGTCGATGGATGGATTTTCAGCCGCTATCTTTTCAGGGGTCACCCCGTTCTGCTCAGCCAGGCTTTGAATGGTCTCACCCTCGAGCGCGGTGTGGACCGCGATCAAACCAGCTGCAGCAGATGCCCGGATGTGGACAGCATTCGAATCGGCGGTATTGCCATTTACATCGGTGGCGCGTGCAAAAATGGCGTGTGTGCCTTCGGTGAGCGGCATCCAGGACCAGACTTTAAACGAACTTTTTTGATCATCAGCAGGAATCTTTGTGTCAAAAAGGCGGCCGTCCGTCCAGAGCTCCACGCTTTTTAAGGGAGCCCCGCCGCTTACCATCACCGCCACCGGGATAGGCGTATCTGCAGGCCAGGTGCTTCCATCGGCCGGATGGCTGAGGACAATGGAAATGGGGGCTGTGTTGGGGGGAAGCTGTTGGGCGGTGGAAGGAATTCTGGTGATAAGGGCTACAATAATTCCAACCATCACCAATACGGAGACTAATCCGATCCAAAGTCCGGTTCGCTTTTGATGCATTTCTCCTCCTCGATCCGACCGATTTTCCCGAAAGAGTGATTATGCAAACAAACCAATAAGTTGAGCAGAAGAGGTGGACCTGATAAGATCGCGCCTCTGGAAAAGAGGACAATCCAAATTGATTAAATTCAGCCAGGTTTTCGTACCCCAACAATGGATGAATTAATTCTCATTTTACACCATCTGGGCGCAGGGCATAAAATAGAGGAACGGGTTAATAAATGCTGCTTGGTGGAAAATTGCGGCAAGGATAAATCACCATGAATAAAACCGATAAGGTATTGAAACAGGGATGGGTGAAGGAGCTCCTTGCGGAGCCGCTCCTCGCCAGGCTTGGGACTGCCAACCCTGCGACCGCCCAGCCGCATGTGACCCCGGTGTGGTTTGCATGGGATGGGGAGTGCATTTATATCAGCGCTTTCATTTCCACCCGCAAAGCAAGGGAGGTCAGCTCGAACCCGCATATTTCTGTGCTTATTGATGTGGATAACCCGACCCGGGCGGTGCTAATGGAAGGAAAGGCAGAGGTAATTACTGAGTCGGGAGCAGTCAGCAGGTGGTCAGAAATCATCTATACCCGGTATGTGGGCGAGAAGGATGTTATGCGAGACCCGTATCAATCTTGGGTGCACGACACAGAGAACCGGATCATCAAGCTGCGGCCGGAGCATGTGTATGCGTGGAAGTGGTGAGAGGCTTTCATAAAGCGGCGCAGAAATTGCCCAACCTTGTTCATTATGGGTTGGAGGATAATCCAGGAAGTGGTTAAAAAAGGATGCACTAATAGGTATAATGATTATGAGTTCGATGTCCTATCATTTATACCGAAAAATAATCGATCTCAACAACAGATAAATAGGCGTAAAACCCGGTACCGCGGGTAATTGAAGACACCACCCCAAACGCGGCTCAAAAAATCTTCATAGATCGACTTCCTGGCGCAATAATGCAGCCAATGCGTTTTTCTCTCTCCGGGTTTTTCTGAAAGAATGGAGTCCCCCGATGTTTAAACGAATTCTTGTTCCGTTGGATGGTTCAGCATTGGCCGAACAGGCCATTCCCCATGCGGAGTTATTTGCCCGCATCTTTGGGTCGAAAATCATTCTATTACAAGTTCTCGAGCCTACTTCTTATCATGAGAACCCTAAAGCAGTAGATCCCTTGACCTGGCAAATCCGTAAAGCGGAATCAGATATGTATTTGCAGGGTCTTACCCTCAGGATCCAAAAAAACCTGGGGGAGAATCTTCAAAACAAAAATGGGAAATCAAAGAACCGCGTTGATTATGTGATTCGGGAAGGAAAAATCGCCGAAAACATTGTGAATTTTGCTCATTCTGAAAAAATTGACCTGCTGGTCATCAGTTCACACGGGTCCGGGGGATTAAGCCGGTGGAATATCAGCAGTGTCACCCAAAAAGTCATCAACCTGGTTTATTTGCCTATTCTTATCGTGCGTGCGTATACGCAATCCATTATGGATGAGGGGTTGAATTTTTACAGGCGAATCCTCCTTCCAATTGATAGTTCCCGCCGTGCTGAGTGTTCTCTCTCAGCTGGGATCGAACTTGCCCGTGGGATACCCTCTACTGATAAAACACAGGATAGCCCTGGCGCCAAATCAATACTTGTCTTGGCAGCAGTCATCCGACCACCTGAGCTGCCGATTCCAGAACCCTTCCCGATTGAAATCGTTCAACTATCTGATCAACTGATTGAAGTCAGCCGCCTGGCTGTCAATCAGTACCTTCACGAGATGAAAATGCGCTTGCCTGTTGCGTGTGAAACTTGCGTTGTAGAGAACAAAAGTGCAGCGTCCGCAATCCAGGAATTAGCGAACCAGGAAGATATCGATATTGTCGTCCTTTGCGCCCACGGTCATTCCGGACAGGTGTCATGGCCTTACGGGACCATTTCACGTAATTATATGGAACATGGGACGAAACCTGTCCTTGTCATTCAGGATATCCCCCTCTCCCAGGCGAGACCAACAGCAGCGGAAATTGCAGCAGAAAAATCCGGGAGACGATAGGTATGCCGGAAAAGCATACGAAACCATTCCGAGAAAAAAACCGTTCTTTCTCGAAAAGTATATTTTTATCAAAAACTGAACAAATGCAGGATCTGGTCAATATCCTGGTAAAGAATTACCGGGACGTTGGTCCTGTTTCTTCAAGGACAGGGAACCATACAGCAATTGGGGGGCACGATCTTGAGCTGTATGATATCTGGTTAAAAAAAGCGCACACGTATTTCAGGGAGGCATCAGATCAGGAACTGACCCTTACCCTTGCTTCCGAGTGGGTGCTGGACAATTACTATATTATCCGCCAAACCCTGCTTCAAATCGATGAAGATTTACCGGCAAGTTTTTACAACCAGCTGCCGAAGCTGGTTGAGGGACAATTGAAAGGTCTTCCACGGATATTTGCGATTGCGCGAACAGTCCTTGCTTCCCAGAATCATTTATTGAACGCGATCGATCTGAAAGCGATATTGATCCAGGTTCAGGAACAGATACCGCTAACAATGGGAGAATTATGGGCTCTACCGATTTTCCTGCGCTACAGCCTGATCGAAACCCTGGCGCATGCACTCGAATGGATCATCCGCCCCCAAACCAAACCAAATTTACCAGTCTTCCCTTCACCGCTTACCGGGTCATCTGATCCTTTCAGGTCAGAGCAAGCGGCATCGGATGATCCTCTTGCTAGCGGAATCGTCGCGAACATCGTCCTGAGCTTGCGAACCATATCAGAGCAAAACTGGAACGACTTCTTTGAGGCGGTCAGTTCTGCAGAAAAAGAGCTACGCAAAGATCCGGCTGGAATCTACCCTGCGATGGATTTTAGAACCCGGGATCTTTATCGAAAGGAAATCGAAATCCTTTCTTTTGCAAGCGGTCGGGATGAAATTGAACTGGTCCAAATCACCCTCGACCTCGCCCGGGAAAACATTACCGCTGGTATTAAATCTCCTGGAGCTGTGCAAGGGACAAAAAACAAGGGGGATTATCCAGGCGACTCACGCGCGCATGTTGGAGAATACTTGGTCGGGAAAAGCCGCAATGTTCTCGAAGAAAGAATTGACTACCATCCGAACCTGAAAATATCTCTCCGACGGTGGGGGCTGCGGCATGCCAGCGCCATTTACTTTGGTGCGATTTTTTCACTCACCCTTTTGATCTTTGCCCTTTTCGCATATGGAATAAACCTGCCGGTGTTGTTGCAGTCCGGTCCTCTGCTGCGGCAGATCTCAACTGTCATTCTGGCAATTACGGTTTTTATACCGATCTTGACGGTAACCTCCAGCCTGATCAATTGGTTGATCACCCTATGGGTCAAACCTCGCATCCTCCCGAAGCTTTTATTCAAAGATGAGGTTCCTGCAAAATATCAGACACTGGTTGCCATTCCTGCCCTGGTCTCCAGCCATGCGGATGTAAACAAGCTGACCCATCAAATCGAGTTGCATTTTCTGCGCAACCCGGAACCAGGGCTCCTATTTGCTTTGTTGACCGATTTCCCTGACGCGGATCATGAAACCCTGCCTGAAGATGAAGAGTTGGTGAATTATGCAATCGATGCGATCAGGCAATTGAATGCAAAATATGGACGATCGATGCAGGACTTGGACTCGACCAATGGTGAAACCATTGCTTCAAAAAATCAGTTTGAAAACAATACCCCTAATGATCGATCGCAGCCTCCTGCCGTTGAAGAACAACAACTTTTTTATTTGCTGCACCGGAAACGGTTATGGAATCAATCGGAAGAAAGGTGGATGGGGTGGGAACGAAAACGCGGCAAGTTGCAGGAATTGAATCTTATGCTGCGGGGCGGTCAGGATTTGTCATTCTTGCCTATCGCACCCGGTCCAGGCGAGACCGAAGCTTTACAAGGCATTCGATTCGTGATCACCCTGGATACCGATACGATCCTGCCGCGCGGGGCAGCAACCCGTTTGATCGGTACGCTTGCACACCCATTAAACAATGCCACATTCAATGAAACGACCCATCAGGTAATTTCAGGCTACACGGTCTTACAGCCGCGCATGGAGATCCATCCTGCCAGCGCAAACCTTTCCTGGTTCACCCGCATCTACGCAGGCGACACCGGCCTGGACCTCTATACCCGGGCTGTCTCGGATGCATATCAGGATCTATTTGGGGAAGGGAGTTACGTTGGCAAGGGTATTTATGATGTGGATGCATTCGAGCGCAGTGTCAAAAATCGAATTCCTGAAAACACTGTGCTCAGCCACGACCTGTTGGAAGGCATCATGGGACGCGCTGGCCTGGTCACCGATATCACCATGGTTGAGGATTACCCCTCCAACTATTTTATCCAGATCAAACGCCAGCAGCGATGGATCCGCGGTGATTGGCAGCTCCTACCCTGGTTGACCCAGCCGGGAAGTTTCGGGATCAAATTCTCAAAAATTGATCGCTGGAAAATGCTAGACAACCTGCTGCGGGCGGCACTTCCCCCGGCATTATTGTTGATCTTCATATTAGGGACAATATCCATGCCCGGTCTTTTCGGTGTCTGGATTGCAATCCTATTTTTCTCGTTGGGGATTCCCCTTCTTACGAGTATGGTCAGGAGTACTTTACTTAGTTTAAGTGGTGAAAACATCGGCGCTGCCTTCCATCCTTTCCTCTGGTACCTGATGCGCTGGTTCTTGGCGATCGCCTTCCTGCCTTACGAAGCCTATAACTCGATGGACGCCATCCTGACCACCCTCTATCGCCTGCTTATCAGCCACAAGAATCTACTGCAGTGGACCACTGCGGCTCAAACCGCCCATCTTTTTGGCCTGGAAGCCCACCGGCAAGCGACCTGGTTGAAGATGATGGCATCTTCGCTGATGGTGTTCCTTCTGGTAGGTGGGATTCAACTTGTTCATGGTATCAGCGGGGGAGGCGTTGCACCAGGATTGGCGCTTGCTGCCCCCCTATTATTGGTCTGGATGTTTTCCCCCCTCATCGCAGAATGGATCAACCAACCGATTGCTCCCCGCTCGACCCCTTTGAATGAAGAGCAGGCAGGTCTCTTTCGTCAGGTTGCGCGGCGTACATGGGGGTTTTTTGAGCGATTCGTTGGCCCGGAGGATCACTGGCTTCCGCCTGATCACTTTCAGGAGGTGCCGGTCGGGAAAATTGCCCACCAGACTTCTCCATCGAATATCGGGCTTTTATTCACCTCCACGCTGGCCGCTTATGACCTGGGTTATCTGGATCACCTCGGGTTGGCAACCCGTTTGCAAACAACGATGGACTCGTTGGACCAACTTGAACGCTTTCGCGGGCACTTCCTTAATTGGTATGATACGCAAACGCTGCAACCGCTCAATCCGCGTTACATTTCAACGGTAGATAGCGGCAATTTGGCAGCCAGCCTGATCATCACTGCACAGGCATGCAAGAGCATGCCGAACGAACGGATCTTTCGGTGGGACCTGTGGCAGGGTTACCTGGATACACTATCCAACCTGACCCAAATTTTAGCGGGAATGCGGAAAGCCGAATTTGACCTTCAAGTTGAAGAAATCAACCGCAGCATCTTAAAAATGCATGACAAGATCCTGGCAACCCGCGCAAAACCAGCCGAGTGGTATGCACTTTTTCAGACCGTATATGGGCGTTTTTGGCAGGATCTTTCAACCAATCTGATGGGATTGGTTGAAGTAGGCCGCTCAGCGTTCGACCTGGGTGCGCTCCAGAAGCTCCAGGAAGTGGCGGCACAAGTTGAGCGTCACCACATGGCAATCCAAAGAACGCTGTCCGAATTGGTTCCATGGGTTCTCTTGCTGGAACAAATCCCGGAGATCTTTAATGAAACTCAATATTTGCAAGGATTGAATAAATTAAGGACGAAATTACCTTACAACCCTCCTCTTTGCAAGATCAAAGATTTCGTCAGAATTGACCTGCAAAATACTTCTGAGTTACGAAGTCTCTTATTGGAAAACAAAACTATTCTGGAGGATGATTCCACTCCAGCTCAAAAAGCTCTCAAATGGCTGGACGAAATGGATAAGGCGTTGGCGGAAGCGGAAGTGAATGCCAATATCCTCATGGAAAGGTTCTCTCAAATCGCAAACCACGCCGAGCGATTTGTTGGAGAAATGGAATTCCAATTCCTCTATGATCCAAAGCGGCGGGTTTTCCATAATGGTTTTAATCTTGATGAAGGACAGCTCGACAATAGCTACTATGACCTCCTGGCTTCTGAAGCCCGGATCGCATCGATCATCGCCATTGCAAAGGGTGAAATACCCCAGTCCCACTGGCTGCAACTAAGTCGGCCGCTCACGCTTGTAGAAAGCGAATATGTTTTACTTTCGTGGAGCGCCACCATGTTTGAATACCTGATGCCGACACTCTTTTTGCGTTCCTACCCAAGAACATTATTGGCAGAAAGCGCTGAGGGAGCGGTAAGGCATCAAATTTCATACGGGAAGACAAAGGGGGTTCCCTGGGGAATCTCCGAATCCGGTTTCTATTTATTCGACGCCAATAATAATTATCAATACCGTGCCTTTGGCGTTCCCGGTTTGGGTTTTAAACGC
>Ga0209254_10007093_pt1 | contig 10337 bp, 7 predicted proteins | sample FrelakmetDIP11DI_FD_187148 | JGI IMG/M metagenome (GOLD analysis project Ga0209254, IMG submission 187148) | Freshwater lake sediment microbial communities from the University of Notre Dame, USA, for methane emissions studies - DIP11 DI (SPAdes)... | ecosystem: Environmental > Aquatic >... | reverse complement strand
GGCAGAGTTGAAGAAGGAAGTGCTGACGCACGAATCGGCGTTGGCGCAGCAACGGCTGGAAGATGATCTGGTGCGCAATCGGCTGCGCCTCGCCTTCGAACGCGAAGAGTTGGAAGTCCTGAAGAGCAGCCCCGAGTTGTTGATGCTGACACCACAGGCCGCCCGTCTGGCCGAAGCCAGCCAGACCTTGAAGAACGCCCGCACCATCGTCTCGCTCACACCGCAAGACGTAGGGACTGGCACGGAACTTTTCGGGCTGTTCCAGAATTTGCTGCAGAAGGCGCTGGAGTCTCGCAAGGACGAAGGCGGTTAATCAGCTGGTCAGTTGATCGGTTAGTTGGTTGGGCACAGATGCAGGCTGGGTCATTCCCGCGCGCTTTTTGCGGGAATCCAATTGCCTATTTGACGGACCTGCCAATCGTCCTCTGGATGCCCGATTAAAGCATTCGGGCATGACAAGGTCGCACCCCAATAGTGAAGCAGACCCATGACGCCATCACTTGATCCACTCACCTACTTCCGCCTGAAGCCGATCCGCAGTGCGCGCGTGTCGGAGATCAGCGAGACGACGGCGGCTGCGCCCGTCGCTAACGAAGATCGCGTCAACTTCCACATCGGCAATCCGCTGCAAGACATGCGATTGTCTTCGGCGTTCCTGCGCATCGCGCTGGGCCTCGACGTGCAGCGCGGCGATCTGCGCGACGCCGATCCCGACGGGCTGCTCGAAGCGGCGGGATGGGATAAAGCCGACAAGCCGAAGCTGGAATTCCTCATCCGCACGATCCAGAAGAGTTCGCCCTACATGCCGCGCGGGGGTTATGCGCGCAAGACGCCGAATGCCGTGGTCAAGGCGTTTGTCGCTTGGCTGGAAAATCAGCAGGAAGCACTGCGCTATGACACCGGCGCTGAGTCCGCGCGGCGCGAGATCATTCTCGCCTCGGGCGGTGTGCATGAGGCGCTGCGCGTGCTGCTGTGGGCGCTGTCATCGTATCTAGAGATCACGCCGGCGCGGGTGGTATGCTATCGCTCTGAAGTGTTACCGTCATTGCGAGGAGCGCAGTCTGCGACGACGCAATCTCCCTCGCGACCCGATGAGATTGCTTCGCATCCTTCGACTCCCGCTTCGTCTCGCGTTGCTCGTTCAGCGTCCGCTCAGGATGCTCGCAATGACGCCATACCCAATCTGATCTTTGAAGATCTCTCAACCGACGAACTTACCGCGCGTGAACAGATCGAGCAAGGTTTAATAGAGCATCCGGAGACGCCGACCTTTCTGTTGTTGGGCGAAGTGATGAGCGAAGAGGCGCGGCGCTGGCTACGCAAGCTCAGCACCAACTGCCCCCTGTTCTTCATTGAAGTCAACAACGCGCCGAATCACCTCTCGCTGGCGCGTGAAGCGAAGTTAGTACAGCGCGTGATCCGCTTGCTCACCCCGGCGATCTTTGCCCCGCAATGGGATTCGCTCTCGACGGTGTTCATCGCGGGCAACGCCGATATTCTCAACGCCATCGAGAACGTCCACTTCAATCTCAAGGGCACGCCATCCGCGTCCGAAATCGAATTTCTGAGTTACTTGCTGGAACATCATCGGCCTGATCCAAAAAAAGACGAGCCGGTGATCGTGCCGCAAGTGCAGCCATCGTTTGAGGGATTGGCACTGCGCGTTTCAGGCGAGAGCGCCCTGCCCCAACTCGCCGAACGGATCGAACACTATCTCGATCATGCGCTGAATGATCACTCGCAGGTGCTGGAACGCGCCTTGTCAATCGTGGAGCAGAAAGCAGCCATCATGTCGCAGCGCGTGCAGCAGCGCTGGCAAGATGGCATTGTGGATGAATTCGCCATGGTCGATGCGCGGGAACTGTTCGAGCAAATGATCGCCAATGTCGATCAGCCCGCGTGGAATCAGAGTTTGCAGCGCAGTTTCCTCGGCGCGTTCGTGCGGCATCAACCGCAGTATCGACCCGAAGCGTGCATCATCGCCAGCGGATCATCGCGCACGGCGTTGGGCATCGTGGGCTTTCATTGCGGCATCACCGACGTGGTAATCCCCGATCTGAGTTGGTCGTACGAGCAGTGCTTCCCCAATGTCCACGCCGTGCCGCTGACCCCGACGCTCGAACTCGACGCCGAGGGCTTGATCGCGAAGATCGAAGAACTGTGCGTGGCTGATCCAAGTTGGCCGCAACGAGGCGCAGTCGCCGTCAACAATCCGCACAATGCTACGGGCCGCATCTTTGCCGAAGATGTCGTGCGCAAGTTGATCACGTACTGCCTCGAACGCGGCATCTACGTGGTAGACGATCTGGCCTACCAAAACGTCGCGCCGGTCGATGGATTGCCCGTGATCAAGACCGCGCGGCAGAATGCCGAAGATTTGGTGTACGAGGGCGTTCTCACGGATGAGCAAGCCGATCGGGTGTTGACGGTCCACTCGATGTCGAAGACGGATTGTCTCGCCGGGGCACGACTTGCCGTCGTCGAGATTCGCGATGCAGAACTGCGCGCACGCTATCAGGCGTTGAACGCCAACATTCAACCCAACCTCGCCGCGGTGTTCATCTGCTATCTGTTCTATCGCAACAGCAATCAGGCCGCGCGCACGTATTGGCACTGGCGCAACGCCATCTTCGCTGATCGCACGAACGCGCTGCTGACGGCGCTGAACAACCTGCCGCCCGATCGCAATCCGTTTGGAATCACGATTATTCCGCCGACGGGCAGCATGTATCCGCTGCTGCGCGTGACGCACTTGCCCGCTGGGCTCTCGCTCGATTGGCTGGCGTCGTCGCTGGCGCGCACCGGCATCGGCCTGCTGCCGCTGGCGACGTTTGCGCGCACCGAGAAAGGCTTCGAGACCGGACGCACGACGTTCCGCCTGACGCTGGGTGGCGTCGATGGCGCCGAGATTTTGCTGGCGAAGACGCGGCGCTTGCTGATCGATCTCAATCGCTTGATCGCCGAAGAGGAAGCGCGCTATAACCGCCGGCCATTGCCTCCGAAAGGCTTCAGCAGCGCGGGCTCCGTGCGTGGCCCCCGCGACACCGGCGGCGTGGGAGCCGCCGCTGCTGTGCTGTCCGATCGGAGCAGCCGCACGGTGGAACTCACGCACGCGTGGGACGACATCACCGCGAAGATTCTGCGACTCGATGCCAACAGCCCGGCCTTGCAACGCACCAAGGATTTAGCGCCGCTCGATGCGGCGCAGTTGCAGCGCGAATTCGTGCAGGATTACGTGCCGCAGCGTTTGGAAGCGTTCCGCACCCGCTTGCTCGATCGCGCCTTGATTAGCGATGAGTTGATGGCGCAAGCCATGAGCGACAACGGCGATTGGCTCGCCGCGCGGCTCGAGCGAGAGTTCATGAAGGACTCGCTGGAGCGGCGACAAAAACTCTTCACTATTCGATCATATGATCGGACGGTGCACCCGACGCAGATGTATGGCCTGCCCGCCGAAATGATCCTCGATACGATCGTGGCCGCACTGGTCGCGCGGGAGCCCATCGAGGCCGAGTGGATCGATCGGGCGGCGCAAGAACTGGCGAAGGAATTTCTCGGGCAGAACGTCGCCATTACCTCGGAGAACGAAGCCGATGAAATTCTGCTCGATCTCGGCACGTTGATCGCGGGCGAAGATTACGCGGGCTTGTTCACAGACGCTGGGTTGAATCCGATCTTATCGTTCTGGAGCGACTGGGATGGCAGCAATCGCCCATCGGGGCAAGGACATCGTCTCGCCGCATCCGTCGTGATGGAAAACGTGCGCCGCTTGAATCGCATCCTCACGCTGCTGCGTGAAGCCGATCCCGAGGTGGATGTCGAAGCGGAGTTGTTGAAAGAACTGGAAGGACTGCCCAAACGCGAAGAGCGCTTCACCAAAGTGCTGAATGAGATCACGTCGCTGACGCACCAACTGGAGCAGCGCTATCGCAGTTTGCTGCCGTATTCGACGGAGACCAGCTGGGCGGTGCGCCTGCACGTGAAGCGCGATCCGGCCAAAGTGATGTGGCAGCACAACGATCGGTACGAGCGCAAGATGCTGGAACTGCGCCAACAACGCCGCGAAATGCTGGAAGATTACTTCGCGCTGAACAAGCGCCTGCGCAAGCAGCTGCACGCGCTGATTCCGGCGATTCAGGCGAATCGCACGTCGGAGAAGTTGCTGCGCGAAGTGGTGAGCTATCGCGATATTTTGCAGCGCACGGTGATCACGCCTCGCATCGGTCAGGGCATGATCACGGCGCGCGATCAATTCGCCATCAACACCACGGTCTTCAACCTGAACGAGATCAACGCCATCGCCGGGAAGTATGGCAATCCCGGCATGATGCTGGCGATGCAGGTAAGCCTGTCCACCAAACCCGAAGCGCTGATCTCGCTCGACCGCAAGATGCGCATTCAACACGAGCAAACCCAGCGCGAATATCCCGGCGTTGAACTGCCGTGGATCTGGCTGATTCCGTTGTTCGAAGACCTCAATTCAGTGACGAATTTGCGGCCGTATCTCGATCGGGTGTGGGAGTACGCCGCACAAAGTCACAGCGCGACGCAGGCCCCGCCCGATCGCTTTGCGGAGATCATCACCGAAGTCTTCATCGCCGGATCGGATCTGAGCCAGCAAGTGAGTCAGGCGCGCAGCGCGTTTTTGTATCGCAAGGCCAAATACGATCTGCAAGCGTGGACGGCGGAACGACAAGTGGCCGAGGTGGTGCGCGTGAAGTTGGGCAGCGGCGAACCAATGCAGCGGCAAGGCGGCTATTACTCGCGCGTGTCCGGTGAGGGCGCGTTCATCCGATCGGAAGACAACCGCCGCCGCTTTGCGGCGCATCTGCCCGCGGCCGCGCGCCGCAGCACCGCGTATGCCGTCACACCGCTGCAAGGCGTTTTCCTCGGCCGCGATCTGCGCACGTTCCAGAGCAACATCTCGGAACACCTGCGCTTGCTGCCCGTGCGCGATTTTGTCGCGCTGCTCTATCACGTGCGCGAGGCACAGCACCAGCATCGCCGCGATCTGATCCGCGCCGCCGAGAGCATCGCCGAAAGCCGCCTCAGCGCGCACAGCCGCAGTGTGCAAGAGTTGGAACGGCTCACGATCGGGATGCGGGAAAATCTCTACGAAGGGTTTCTCGAAGAATTGACCGAGAATTTCAGGCATATTTTGTATGGCCGCGAAGAAGACGTGATCGGCCTGCACGCCATCTCGTACTTCATCGGCCGTTCGAGTCCGCAGTGGCGCGATCGGCCCACGTCGCGGCGCACGCCCGGCACCGGCGCCGATCGCAGCCAGCAGATTCTGGCCAACATCGCCGAGATCATTCCACTGTCGAAGCAGGGCAGCTTGCTGCGCGCCATCGCGCACAATCAGGCGCAGACCGTGGTGCTGGGCATCAACCAACTGACCACCGGCCTCTTCCGCGCGCTGGAACGCTTCGCGCAAAAATCTTTCGCCGAAGCCGAGCGCGAGCGCCTCAGCGCGGAACGCTTGCTGCCGCAGCTGCCCGTGTATGAAATCCTCAACACGCTGCGCCTGTATCAAGACTGGAACGGCGACGTGCTCAAGCGCATCGAGCCGGCGTTCCCCGCGGGCAACTCGGCCTTTGTGGCGCTGCGCGAAGACAGCGACGCGCGCCAGCGTTATCTGCCGTTGTTCCAACAGGAACTGCTGCGACGGCACGGCGTCAACGTCAACGACTTCTTCGTCGAAGGTGTTTTCATCCCCGAACTGCTGCCCACGCTGCGGCCCGATTTAGCGGTGCTGCTGCAAAGCGATCTGTCCAACACCTCGATCGATCGACTGCTCGATCAGGTCTCCGGTCGTGTCGATGATCAATGGCGATCTCAGACCACCCGATTGCTCCAGCAGCCCTGCCAGATCCAACAATGGCGATCGAGCATCTGGGACGTGATGGGCGATTCGATCTATCAGCGCGTGCAGAGCTTCACCGAACTCGCCACGGCGCTGTATGCGTTCTCGGCCAACCGATCGATCCCGGTAGCACCTGCGGCAACCGTGCGTGAAGCGAAACTCTCCCCCAAGTTATCGAGTTTCTTCCGCAGCGCGCCCGCCGACGACGAGATGCGCAGCTTCCTGCTGGGCGCGCTGGAATATCTCGGCTCGTTCACCGAGGGCAACATCGAAGTGCCCGTCGCCATCATCCGCGCGATGAACGATGTGGAACGCCTCGCGCAAATCGAAGAGAGCGCCCTGCCCGCGGAGAAGCAGGATGTGCTAAGGCATTGCTTGTTGCAGATTGCAAGGCTCGCTGGCGAAAACGGATAATACCCCTCATCCCCAACCCTTCTCCCAGCGGAGAAGGGAGGGCGCGCTTCCCCTCTCCGCTGGGAGAGGGGTTAGGGGTGAGGGCAGGAGGCACACATGAAACCCAAGCCAATCTCAACCACGTCGCACTATCTCCATCCGCGCACACCGCCGATACTGCTGCAAGCCGCGCGCGAATTGCGCCAGCCTCAAACTCCCGCCGAACAAAAACTCTGGTCACACTTACACAATCGACAACTGAATGGTTTCAAATTTAGACGACAACACCCCATAGACCGTTTCATCATCGACTTCTATTGCGATGAAGCCAGATTGTGCATCGAAGTCGATGGCGATTCCCACGCCGAGCAGATCGAATACGATCAAGCCCGCACCGCGTACCTGAACGAACTGGGCTACACCGTCATTCGATTTACCAACCGCGAAGTCTTCAATCAATGCGAGGTCGTGCTACAACACATCGCCGAGGAATGCGAGCGGATTGTTGAAGATGCGGCGGTTTGACTCTGAAGACGAAACAGCGATAAAATCAGGCCATAAGTTTGCGGATCAAGCGGCTGCGATGCACGGCCATATCTATAGTTGGGCGATATTTGCCCGTAACGGTTATCACTTCAAATGGCATACCGAAAAGAAACAGCTCGAGAATTTCGACGACGTCGAGCAATTGAGTTGATAGAGCAAGGCGAACCGCGTTCTACAATCGCACGGATTCTCGGTGTTTCACGTGAGTCGATCAATACATGGCATAAGCAATATCTTTCAAGTGGCAATGTCGAATTAAAGCCTCAACCCGGTTGTCCACGACGGCTATCAGCTGAACAGCTTGAGACATTGCGCGCTTTGCTACTCCAAGGTGCAACGGCCCATGGCTGGGAGAATGATCTCTGGACCGCCAAACGAGTTACTGAGTTAATCCAAAGACAATTCGGAATCGAGTTTTCTTCTCATCACGTGCGAAATATTCTGACGAAGTACCTAGGCTGGACTTCTCAGCGTCCTACTTGCCAGCTTAAAGAGCGCGATGATGGTGAAATTCAACGTTGGCTAGAACAAGACTTCCCGCGAATCCTTCGAACTACTCAAGAAAAGTGGGCATACCTCATATTCATTGACGAATCTGGCTTCATGCTTTCACCGATTGTCCACCGGACATACGCACCACGTGGCAAGACTCCAGTAATCAAGACCAGTGATCCGCATGGGCGTATCTCGGTTGCAGGCGCAATCACTGTGAGTCCTATACGGAAACATCTGGGGTTTCTTTGTTATCTTCTGTCAGATAACGCGAATTTCCATGGAGATTCCATAGTGCAGTTCCTGAATGAAATTTGTCACCGAATGTCAGGGCCCATAATCTTGTTGTGGGACGGTGTCTCGATACACTCATCCAAACCCGTAGAAGAATTTCTCGAGCGACATCCTAGGGTTGCCGTTGAAGAGTTTCCTGCTCATGCATCAGAACTTAATCCAGTGGACAAAGTCTGGCTCTACACAAAGTATGATCGCCTATCCAATTATGCTCCAGCCACATGGGATGAACTCAGGCGCCGTTTGATTCAAGAATTTCTTGCCTTGGAACACAAATCCAATGTCCTCACTTGGTGCATAATGGAAACCGGACTCGATCTGAAATTAAGATAGAGTGGCCTACAACGACGTGCTGCTGCAAATGAGAGTCGGTGGATGGGCGGATGGGGATGCGGCGACAACGAATGGGCAACGAATCAACAGAAGCGCGTGTTCGGCGTCATCAAGGGAATATCACAATGATCCTCGAAGTGGCGATACTCAACATCCGCCCGGGCAAAAGCGCGGATTTCGAGCGGGCTTTTGCCGACGCGCAGGCCATCATCGCGTCGATGCCGGGCTACGGATGGGGCGTTCAGCGGATACGGGCCGTAGGGGCGAAGCATTCGCGATGTGATCCGGGTTGATCGAGATACTGAACGTGGCTGCAAGATCGAACTAACGCAATTGCTGCGCGAATGCCTCGCCCCTACAACAATTCGTGCATGCGGCCTCAGTAGAGGGAATATCACAATGATCCTCGAAGTAGCGATACTCGAAATCCGTCCGGGCGAAAGCGCGGATTTCGAGCGGGCCTTTGCCGAAGCGCAGGCCATCATCGCGTCGAGGCCGGGCTACGTCTCGCATCAACTGCTGCGCTGCCTGGAAAAATCCGATCAGTACCTGCTGCTGGTAAAATGGCGGACGCTGCAAAATCATACGGAAGGCTTTCGGCAATCGCCGCAGCATCAGGACTGGAAGCGGCTGCTGCATCATTTTTACGATCCGTTTCCATCAGTGAAACATTACGCGCAAGTGTTCGGCCAGGGCACTGCACCCCATGAGGAGATGTCATGACTGACCTGAGTTGGTTGAACCGCGATGAATATCCCTTCGCGTCGCACTATTTTCAAACGGCGGCGGGCCGCCTGCACTACGTCGATGAAGGCCAGGGTGCGCCCATCGTCATGGTGCACGGCAATCCCACGTGGTCGTTCTTGTATCGCCATCTCATCACACAATTGCGAACGGATTATCGCTGCGTCGCCGTCGATCATCTGGGCTTTGGGTTGTCGGACAAACCGATCGGGTGGAGCTATCTCCCCGTCGATCAGGCCGCCAACCTCACGGCGCTGATCGATCAACTCGGCTTGCAGAACGTCACCCTCGTCGTGCAGGATTGGGGCGGGCCGATCGGCTTGTCTTACGCCGTAAATCATCCGCAGAACGTGGCGCGACTCATCATCATGAATACGTGGGCGTGGCCGGTCAATCGCGATTGGTACTACATCGCCTTCAGCGGTTTCATGGGCAGTCCGCTCGGACGGTGGCTCATCCGGCAGCACAACTTCTTTGCAAAGTCCGTCATGTATCAAGCGTTTGGCGACAAGCGCAAACTGACGCCCGCCGTGCACGATCAATATCTGCGCGCGCTCCCTACCCCGCAGGATCGCACCGGCAGCGCAGTCTTCCCCAAACAGATCATTGGATCGACACCCTGGCTGGCGCAGATCTGGAACAATATCGCTGTGCTGACCGACCAGCCCAAGTTGATCGTGTGGGGGATGAAGGATATTGCTTTCCGCGAGAAAGAGTTGAAGCAGTGGGAGCGTACTTTCCCGGAGGCCCGATCGGTTCGCCTGCCCACTGTCGGTCATTACGTGCAGGAGGAAGCGCCGGCTGAATTAGCCAGGGCCGTTGTGCCGTTTTTGATAGAAACAACGCTAACCTCAGGCCAATGACCATCTCGAATCGAGCCCAAGTCATTCATCAGCAAGCCCTCGTCTGGGACGCGCATGCTTGCTTCCCGCTCAATCCCCATTCCGATTTGAGCGGCCTCCGGCGCTACATCGACAGTGGCGTCAACTTCGTCTCGCTCAACATCGGCATGGATATGGACGCGTTCGATCACATCATCCAGGTGCTGGCCTGCTTCCGGCGGCACATCCACGCCCATCCCGATCAATTTGTCCTGGCTCTCGCGGTGGATGACATTCGCGTGGCCAAAGCTTCCAACCGATTGGCTATCGCCTTCGATCTCGAAGGGTCTGAACCGCTGCTGGGCAACCTCGACCTGGTTTCGTTCTATTACGAACTCGGCGTACGACAGATGCTATTGGCGTACAACAAAGACAATCGCGCCTCGGGCGGCTGTCTGGAAGGCAAAATCGGCCTGACCGATTTTGGTAAAAGCCTCCTTCAGGAGATGAACCGCGTAGGCATGGTCGTCGATGTCTCGCACATGGGCTATCGCGCCACGTTGGAAGCGTGCGCCGCCTCCACCGCGCCCGTCATCTTTTCGCATTCCAATCCTAACGCGGTGTGGGACAATGCGCGCAACATTGCCGACGAGCAGATCAAAGCCTGCGCGCAGACCGGCGGTGTGATTGGCATTAACGGCATCGGCGATTTCCTGGGGGCGGTTACATCCGATCGGGTGGTGGAGCACATCGAATATGTAGTCAATCTGGTTGGCCCCGAGCACGTGGGCCTGGGGCTGGATTACGTGCTCGACAAGCAGGAACTCATCGCCTACGTTGATGCCCAC
>Ga0209254_10007092_pt1 | contig 10338 bp, 4 predicted proteins | sample FrelakmetDIP11DI_FD_187148 | JGI IMG/M metagenome (GOLD analysis project Ga0209254, IMG submission 187148) | Freshwater lake sediment microbial communities from the University of Notre Dame, USA, for methane emissions studies - DIP11 DI (SPAdes)... | ecosystem: Environmental > Aquatic >... | reverse complement strand
TACCGCGGAATACACCTGGATGTAGGCCGGCATTTCTATCCGGTACCGTTTATTAAAAAGTTCATTGACCTGATGGCGATTCATAAGCTCAATACTTTTCATTGGCATCTTACAGAAGACCAGGGTTGGAGAATTGAAATTAAAAAATATCCCAATCTTACTTCAATTGGCTCCAGGCGAAAAAACACGATCAAAGAGCCTTATCAAAGAAACAGTTGTGAGCCACACGAAGGTTATTATACACAGGAAGAAATTCGTGAAGTGGTTGCGTATGCAAGGAAAAGGTACATTACCATCATCCCGGAAATCGAAACGCCCAGCCATGCCATGGCGGCTTTGGCTTCCTATCCTGAGCTTGGCTGCAAGGGAAAAGGTTACGAGGTTAGCACAGAAATGGGAATAATGTTTGAGGATGACGATTTTTGTGCAGGCAGGGAAAGTACCTTCACATTTCTTGAAAATGTGCTGGATGAGGTGATTGAACTGTTTCCCGGTGAATACATTCATATCGGTGGCGATGAATGTCCTAAAACCATGTGGAAAATTTGCCCCTATTGCCAGGCACGCATTAAGAATGAAAACCTGAAGGATGAGAACGAATTACAGGGCTACTTTATAAAGCGCATCGAAAAATATGTGAGTAAAAAGGGCAGAACGATTATTGGATGGGATGAAATATTAGAGGGGCCGATTACTCCCGATGCAACCATAATGTCCTGGAGGGGAAATAAAGGAGCCATAGCTGCCGTCAGACAATATCATAACGTCATTATGGCCCCTACCACACCACTGTACTTCATTGTTGATCAGGGCAGCAGCAATACCGACTCTATTACGATGTCGTTCATAAAGGGGTATAACACCCTTGACTCGGTATATTGCTATGAGCCAATACCAGCCGGGCTGAGCAAGGATGAAGAGAAATATATTATCGGATTACAGGCATGTACATGGACTGAATTTATGGAAAAGCCTGAGACTGTGGAATCAATGGTTTACCCCCGGATGTGTGCATTGAGCGAAGTGCAATGGCTGGATAAAAACAAGAAAAATTTACCTGATTTTAAAAACCGGTTACGGGTACATCTTTTAAGACTTGACAAACTCAATGTTAACTATGCAAAGCACCAATTTTAATTTTGGAAAATGAAAAAGTCAGCAATAATTTCTGTCTTAATATTCTATTTATCAACACTGATCTTTAACTTCCAGGTCAGGGCACAAAATATATCGAAACTTCACTATCAGCCAGTTGAAAACGGATTTCAAAGAGTAGGAAGCAGATACTTATTCAACAGACCCTTGTATGGAAGTCATGAAAATGATACTCTTCCTGAGAGATACATAACTTTTGCAAGCGACCAGCCCATTGTGATGGGAATTATTTCTGACTGGCGAAAAAATGAGGCTGGAACTCATGCAAAGTGTGGAACCTTCATGGCAGGTTTGTCCATCGCTGTTGGTTCTCCAGGTGAAAGCCGGGAATCTCAGTGGCTTCACGAAAATGATAATACCGTTGCAACGTATAGAAATGGTTGGATGGAATATGAAATCAGTACATACATAGCTGCCCAACCCTGTGTAATCGGCAAAATGGAGGTTTTGCCAATTATGCATGATGACGGCTTCCTTGTTAGTTTTAAAATAAGCACCAATCAAAAGATAAATCTGGTCATGGGATTTGGCGGGATAACCGATTTTTTAGGGAGACTTGAGTATCCCACGACAAAAGAAAGGAATTTTTCGGCGAATGATTGCCTGGGTAATACAGTCATCCCGGGAAAGAATAGAGCATTGGTAAAGGGTTCGGAGAAAAATTACGATAAAACAAGCATGTGGATAGGGAGCTCCTTTCCGTTGGATGTGCAGGTTGGAGAGGCAAAAAACATTGAATTCCCGGGTTTGTTCCTCCAGACTGATCATGCCAGCAGCATTGAGTCTCCCATGGTAAGGATGAATTGTGCCATTATGCAGGGTGACACTTTAAACGGTTATATTGTCGTTCTGAGAAATGCGCCTGAAACCGCCCTGGATAAGTGGCTCTCGCATCCTGATCCGGTAGGATACATAAAAAGTGAAATAAGAAAAATTCAATCAACAATTGTAGTTTCCACACCCGATTATCTGCTTGACCTGACTATCCCCCCGTGTGTACTGGGTATAGACGCTGCCTGGCATCATAACGGATTTTATCATGGAACATACACATGGCATACCCCCTATCTGGGATGGAGAACCTGGTATGGGCCAACGGTGATAGGATGGCATGACAGAGTAAAAAAAGCATACAAGACATTTGCAGATGTTCAGGTTGAAAAAAGCAGTAAAAAAGAGGAAGTTATTTATCAAGGCGGGGCATATTCAACGCTCAATAATAGCTATGGGTATCTGCCGGATGTGCCCAACAAAAAGAGCATATTTTATAATATGCAGGAGGTTGGTGTTGATATGATATTGTACGATATTGACTGGACAAACGACCTCACTTACGCAAACAATCTTTTTACCAGTATATCCGAAGTGCTTAGTTGGGAAAAGCGCATTCTTGATGCAGACAACGACTATCTTTATCAAAACTGGCTAAATACATGGGTATCTGATGCTCACTCATATAATGGAGGTGGCTGTACACAGTCCAGTGCATATAATTATCGCGCCAATACCACCATGGCGACCCTGGCATCAAAACTAGGAAAAGACCCGACAGTATTCATTGAACGAGGAAAGAAAATCCATGATGCTGTGCAAAAAACGCTCTGGATTCCAGAAAAAGGAGTTATGGCTGAATATATTGATGTTATAGGAAATAAGTTACTGCATCCATCGCCGGAACTTGCCACGATCTACCACGCTATTGAAGCCGGAATTGTAGATAAATTTCAGGCTTATCAAATGCTCAGGTTCACAGAAGTTGTATTGCGCAATGAGAAGACGAAGATGCGTGGCGGACGGTTGGCGTGGTCATCAAACTGGTATCCTCCCAACTATTCAAGTTGCGGAATATATACAGCTGAAAATATACATCTTGCTTTAGCATACTATATGCACGGACAAGTACAAAAAGGGTATGAACTTTTAACAGGTGTCGCTGATGCATATTTTCTCAATCGTGTACCTGGCAGTGTAGCGCATATCATGGGACCGGATGGATATTCTGATGGTACAACAGATTTTACCGATATAACAAGCATATACCTGAGGATGATTGTTGAGGGATTGTTTGGAATACGTTTCAATCTTTTACATGACAAAATTGTAATTGCGCCAAACTTCCCCCCTGACTGGGATAAAGCTGATTTAAAGGTTCCGGATGCTACGCTTGTTTACAGGCGGTCCGATCAAAATGAAACTTTTCTTTTTAGCAGCATGGTTGATGCAAAAAAAGTCTTTTCAATACCGCTCCGATCAACCGGAATTAACGCTGTACTTCTGAATGGTAAAGCGGTAGAATACCGGATTGATCCCGGAATAGGTTTTTCCAGACTAATTGTTGAGAGCAGGGAAACAGGACCTGTAGAACTTGAAGTAAAACATTCATCTACATCCTTACCAAAACTCATTTATAAACAAAACATCTTTCAGGGAGACAGAATAGAACTGCATGTTGAAAATGGTAAAATTGTCGAAGTAAATGATCCTTCTGAATGCCTGACTGAAATGAATCAGACTGAAAATAAAGTAACCGGAATTAACAGGGGAATGCCCGGTAATCATACGGTCTTTGTCCGAATCATTGAGGGATTATGGGATGCCTGGTTACCTGCTGACATGGTTACAAACGAAAAGTCCGGTTTAAGACAAACTGTACCTGAAACAGGTGGCGAGTTTAAGCCAGTTGATATAAATAGCCAATTCAATATATCTCTGGAGGATATACATAAACTGGAATATTGGGATCCGAGACCTAAATCCTATTCCATAATGGCCAATCTTAATGGAAGATTCGGATGGGATTGGAATCATGCAGGTTTTGGCAAAGTGGTTGTGGATGATAGTAAGTTAAGATCCTGCGGGGGAGAGTACATAACAGACAAAGGAATAGGATTTTCAACGCCTGGTACAGGTAAAAATGTAGCTTGCATTTCAATCTGGAAGAATTTTCCCGATGAAACAAGCTTCCGTTTGACAGGGAAGGGAAAGGAACTAGCCGTTTTTTTTATCGGCATCACAAATCCTATGCAGTCGAGGGTGGAGAACGGGAGATTTACTGTCGAATACACCGATGGTAGTCAGGAAATAGTATATCTGGTTAACCCGGAAAACTTTGATGATTGGCTGGTGCCCTCAATCCAGCAGGAGAACGAAACGCAATATTTTAGCAATTACAATCATGGCATAGTTCAGCAAATTATGCTTAATCCGTCAAAGGAATTGAAGGCATTAACTGTCCGTGCTGTTGCCAATGAGGTAATAATTGGTGTCTTAGCTATTTCGATACTTAAATAGTTGAATAATTACAGACAACATAATAAGAGGTAACAAGTTTTCACAATACTGAGAACATAATACTGCCCATTTTAATTAACATAATGTTATTATATTTAGGGTTGGTCGGAATGAAACGGGATATGATTACAGGACATTTTCCATAAATGAAAAGAAATTCAAAGTGATGATTCTTGAAAAGGGTGCTTGAGAAGCTGAAGATTTGCAAAAAGAGTATAAAGAATTTCGTGCCAAGGGACAAATGCCAAATAAATCTTCTTGAAACATAGTCATAAAATATCTTTGCTTACTTTCAAAATAGAAAAGAATAAAAAATGGCATCTCCTATTGCAGTTAGAACCTGATCTGAAAAAACTTTAAGATTTTGATGCAATGTACAATAAGGAAATTTAGTATAATACAATTAAAGAAAACTAAAATATTATGAGAAATCTGACTTGCAAAATAATTTACATTTTAATCTTGCTTATAAGTGCTTTAAGCTGTCGGACATCAAATAACAAACGAATTTTCACAGAATTGGTTTTTATTGATCATCAAAATCTGCGGTATGTCAAAGAGAAGCAAACCATACTTTTTCAGATCAAATCTGCTAAGAAGAACATTGATAAAGCATCAGAACTTGGCATTGATACATATCTGTTTTTCGCCCAGGAGACCTTTGAAGCAATGCTAAATTATGATTTTACTGCAACCGGGTTGGGTAATATTGGAGAAAAAGCATTCCCCCCTGACGGTGATCATCATCGAACAGCCATATTCCTGTGTGACGCCCTGAATGAGATAATCGACTATGCGCAGAAAAAGCAGGTCCGAATTTTCTTTCACAGTAACCAGTTCATTTTCCCAAAAGAGGTACTAAAAATAATTGAGCCTGCTGTCTGGGGAACCGCAGTTTGCCCTGGCAGGGATATCACTTGGGAAATCTATAGTAAAAAGCTTCAAGAGTTTTTTACCATATTTCCAAATATTGCAGGATTGCAGATAACGGGCGATGAAACCCAGGTTTCGGTTCTGGAATGTAAATGTGATTCCTGTGCGCACATGTCGTTTGTAAACCGTGTGAATATGCTGACCAGGGTTACCGCAAAGGTATGCCTGGAACACGGCAAGGAAGTGCAAATGAGAACCTGGCAACGTATGGCTGAATTGGAGGAAGAAAAAGATCCCACAAAAATGGGAGAAGGACTGCCGGATAATGTATTCTTTTCCATCAAAAATACAAAGGGAGATTTTTATATAACAAATCCACCAGATGAAAAATTTTTACGCTCCGTTGATCCCGATAGAGTTATTGTGGAATTTGATGCATGGCGGGAATACAATGGGAACAATTATTTCCCCTGTTTCATGGGGGAAAAATGGGCGCCTCGCTTCAGGTTATTGCACGAGCTTGGAATAAAACGTATTGCCATTAGGTTAAACTGGTGTTCCAATAAAAATCCGATATTTGAGATGCCCTGGGGAAATGAGGTTAACATTTATACATTCCTTAAGCTTTCTGAAAATCCCGAAAGGACTGCGGATGATATTTTACAGGAATTTGTATTGAATACTTTTCCAGAATCTGCACAGAAAACGGCATTTGATCTTTATAAATTTTCACCAGGTTTTCAAGAAACGATCTATTATTTGAAGGGTGAATACAATGCCAATCATTCTAGGGTGCAGGATGATTATGCCAAAGTTGATCTGGAAAATCTGCAGAACCAAGGCTTCTTAATGCAGTCCGAGGATTTTGAGGCACGCCGCCAGGAGATAAATATGGCCTGCAAAAAGGCAAATGCCCTTGTTGATCTTTTGGGAATTGAGGTACCTAAAGAATGGAGTAAGTCTCTTAAAATCGGTATTATAATTGAGCAACATATTGCGGTGGGTACAATTGATAAAATGGAGGCTATTTTTTGGAAAAAGAAAGGCAATACTGAAGAATTTGAGAAAGTGTTAAAGCGGCTTAAAGAACGCCAGAAGAATTGGTCTGATTTTCATTCGGAGAGTTACCGATCGATGAACGGAGAAGACTTGCTTAAAGATATTTAAAATTGAGAATAGAATGGGACTTAGTGGAATGTTGTTGTACTAATGATTAACACTATTTTCAGCTTTAAATAATTCGATATAGATATTTAGATTTAAGTAATAAGTAAAACTAATAATGAGCAGCCTCTTTACAAGCATAGTTTTGCCTGATCCGGGAGGACCGATCATAATGGGATTTCAAGGGAATTATATACTATGAGAATTATTAGTATGACATGAATAGCTATCGCATCGCTTTTTGGACTTCCAGCAACAGCTGGAAAAATGTATCGGCTGATTTTGGTTGTGCCGTGCACGGATTTGCCAACTCCCGGCAATGGGCAAATCCTCAGGAACCACTGACCGGTGTTTGGGATGAGAGTCTCCAGGGTACTGTAGCTTCGGGTAACTATGATTCAGTCTTGAAAACTTTGTCTTCTTTAGCGTTTAAACCCAGAATATGTATTGTATTTTTCAGTAAACCCACCGGAATTGAGTCTTTCATTGACCGGTTGATTCAAATTATGCCCGGTGTACAGCTGATTGGCGGAGGTGCAGCCATTGCGGACGGACAGACTGTGGGTGAATTGATGCCCCCGGGAGAAGATGTAACTTTGCTGGCGGTGGAGGAAGGAAACTTTGAGCTGGAATCACTTAACATCTTTGATAAAAATGACCTGGCCATTGAGATTAAAAAAACCTCCTCAAGAGACTTCGAACAATTAAGGGTTTTACCCGGTGGAGAATGGCAAAGCGCATTGGATTTTTTTCATCGTCTCCAAACAAGCCTTGGATTGGAGCTTAGTAATTTTGAAGCTGTGACCTTTTGCGATAAGGATGATAGAAATATCCATTTCAGCATTGCCGGAAATTCATTACATGCAGGGGCTAATCTGCCTGATGATGATAAACTGTTTTTGCGTAGTGTAAGCAATAATCATGTGGAGGGACGAGTGGCCAATTTTATGTCCGATAAACGGGCACTCATTTTTGGATGCGCTGGAATTCGCTCCCTGATAAAAAACCCAATCTTCACCGGGCATAATTCATTGGTTGGTTTTATGTTTGGTGAGTTGGTTATGCTTAACCACACCCCTATGTTTGGTAACTTAATGCTTGCAAAATTAAAGGTTAAGTAAGTTCACATGCCGGTCTCAGATTATTCAATTGATTTATGTAATTTACCGAATAAATTTATTCCCGTGTAAAAACCTATTCGGGAATTTGATAAATTTAAAAATCTTTTCAGGCGACGAATATATATTCCCCAGATTCCCAGGATAGAAATGAGTAAAGCGGCAAAAATAGCTTTATTGCTTGATAAATCAGGATCTTACGACAGAGGATTATTTAGAGGGATAGTCCAGTATCCTGATGTTACCTTACCCTGGTCTTTTTTCTTTGAAGCTCCGGATGAATTAACCTATTACCAGAAAGAAAGCCTTCTTCACAAGTTGAAGATGTGGGATCCGGATTGTATCGTTACCAGACCCACTAACCTGATGCCGAAGTTAAAGGAATTGGGTGTCCCCATAATTGTAACAGCAGCCAACACCAAAATTGACGGAGTTATAAACATAATAGCCGATGATGAGAAAATTGGGCAATTGGGAGCGTCTTATCTGATGGAAAAAGGATTTAAAAACCTGGCTTATTATGGAACAGACAAAATTTTCTGGTCGAAAAGCAGAAAAATTGCTTTTAAGAGGGAAGTTATTTTAAAAGGTTTGAATTATTTCGAAGCTGAAGCACTTCTTTTAAAAGAGTGGCAAAATAATCCGGATCGTCTGAAGAGTTGGATCGAAACCTTGCCAAAACCCATTGCCATTATGGCATGTCAGGATGAATTTGGCATTCAGGTTATTGAAGCAGTAAAATTAACCGGATTTAAAATCCCTTTTGATATAGCAGTCTTAGGAGTTGACAATGACCTGTTGATCTGCAATTTGCACCATCCCCCGATGTCGAGCATTGACCAGGAGTCAGAAACAGTTGGTCATCGGGTAGCCAAGTATATCCAGGGCTTTCTTGATGGCAATGAGAAATTGCCAGATGAAATCGTCGGGACAATATTCAGGGTAGTTACCCGCCTGTCAACCGATGTCATTGCTGTTGAAGATAATGAATTGAGGAAGGCTCTTATTTATATTAAGCAAAATGCAGGTAAAAGAAACATATCCGTTGGTGAGGTTGTAGGAGAAACATTTTTATCACGTCGCCCGCTTGAAATGCGTTTTCGCAAAACACTGGGCAGGTCCATCCTGCAGGAGATTAATCGGGTAAGGATAAATTTTGCGTGTAATATGCTCAGAAATTCAAACTCTTCGATTGGTGAAATTGCTTATTTAATGGGATTTAGTTCCCCAACCAGTTTCTCAAGTTTTTTTAAAAAAGAAGTACAATCCAGCTGTAAAGGCTACCGGGATCAGTTCCAGGGTTATAATAAGGCAATCTGAAATAGGCGTTATTAAGATACCCTAGCTGGACATACCAGCAAACCGGAATTGGAACAAATCCCCCCTCAAAAAGAATAAATCCCCCATATCATTTTTTTCATTCCATGCTATTTTTGTCCTGAACTGAACCTAAGGCAAAGTTTTCATCCCTTGCAGCAGGAAAATAGCGGAAAACCTGCATCTGGAGAAATAACCATCAGGCAGCTGCTAACGCATACTTCAGGTCTGGGGTATGGATTTCAGAATGACAGATATAATGCCCTTATTATTAAAAATAATGTAACCATGGCTCGAAATCCATAAATTACCATCTTGCGTGGCAATCCAGATAAATCCATTATCATCCTGTACAATATCATTTACGATATTATGGGATAAACCCTCATTGCTGGTAATTTTCTTTATATAATGATTAACAACTATTTGAGATTGTAATCCCGGTAAGCTGATAACCAAAATAAACAGGAAGAGGACAGGAAAGCATATAAATATCCGTTTTGTCATTCTTTGATCTACCATTTTCTAAAACATGAAATTACGAATATTTGCAGGTCATATCAAGACTTACTCCCATTGAATATCAAAACAACACAAACACCAGTGTTACCCTGTAACTATTTTCCTACCTTTACCTTATGAAAAAGCTGAAGCTCAGAGCCAGAGCATTGGATAAGATCGGATTTGCGGATGAAGATATGATCAGCCTGATCATTCATCTTGTACACAGGCATTATTTACAGCATGACAGGGCTGATGTACTGCAAAAACTGAAAGACCTTAAAGCAGATCCGTCGGCATACGGCCAGGATCCTGTGTTCAGACCGCTTGTTGAAAAACTTTGTGCAAAACCTTCCGGAAAGGTATTTTCTTCTGCGCACAATGAGATTAAACTATCCGATACCTGCATTGACTATGTGATCTTTGGTGCAGCGTCCATCGAGCAGGAAGCAATAAACCAGATGGAAACGGCTATGCATTTGCCCATTACCGTTACGGGTGCCTTGATGGCCGATGCCCACAGCGGTTACGGGCTGCCCATTGGCGGGGTTCTGGCCACACGGAATGCCGTCATCCCCTTTGGCGTGGGAATGGATATCGGATGCCGCATGTGCCTTTCGGTATATGAACTGCCCCCTGCTTTCATCGAGAATAACCGCCGAAGCCTTAGCCACATACTCCATGAAAACACGCGTTTTGGTCATGCTGAATTTCAAGGCAGGAAGGAACATCCGGTGCTTGACCGGAAAGAATTTTCGGAAATCAGTTTCCTCCGTGGGCAAAAGGACAAGGCCTATGCCCAGCTGGGAACCTCGGGACACGGGAATCATTTTGTGGAGTTCGGCATTGTCAGCATAGAAAAAGGAATTGAGGATCTGAACCTTCCGGCAGGAGATTATATGGGTATTTTGTCCCATTC
>Ga0209254_10007091_pt1 | contig 10338 bp, 7 predicted proteins | sample FrelakmetDIP11DI_FD_187148 | JGI IMG/M metagenome (GOLD analysis project Ga0209254, IMG submission 187148) | Freshwater lake sediment microbial communities from the University of Notre Dame, USA, for methane emissions studies - DIP11 DI (SPAdes)... | ecosystem: Environmental > Aquatic >... | reverse complement strand
GAAGCTGATCAACCCGATCGCGATGGAAGAAGGCCTGCGATTCGCCATCCGCGAGGGCGGCCGTACCGTCGGCGCCGGCGTCGTGGCAAAGATCTTGGAGTAGTGGAGTAAAGGCGAGTTTGTCGCTGCAGGGGCATAGCTCAATTGGCAGAGCGTCGGTCTCCAAAACCGAAGGTTGGGGGTTCGAGACCCTCTGCCCCTGCCAGATGCTGATGAATCTTCGATACGAAAGACCAGCTTCTTAGACAGCAACACAACCGGCTCGTCGGTGGCGAAAGCCGCCGGCGGGCTCAGGTTTCCGATAAACGACCCTCGCCCAACGGCGCAGTTTGCGATTTGATGATGAGTACCGGCACCCCCCAAGTCGAAACGATCTCCCCAGCGGCAGACAAGGCCAAGCTGGCTGCGGCCGCGCTGTTGGTCGTCGGTGGCGTGGCGGCCTACTACCTGATCAAGCAGGCCGACTGGATCCGCTGGGTGGCGCTGATCGTGTTGTTGCTGGCGGCCGTGGCGACGTTTTTCATGTCCGAGGCGGGCAAGCAGCTCTTGGCCTTCGGCCGAGACGCCTGGCGTGAGACGCAGAAGGTGGTCTGGCCCAGCCGCAAGGAAGCCACTCAGATGACGGGCTACGTGTTCGCATTCGTCGTGGTGATGGCCCTGTTCCTGTGGCTGACCGACAAGACGGTGGAGTGGGTGCTGTACGACCTGGTCCTTGGCTGGAAGCGCTGAGAAAGAGTTGGCCATGAGTGAAATCCAAGCTGTCGAACCCGCTGCCGCGGCGCCCGCGTCGCCGTTGCGCTGGTACGTGGTGCACGCCTACTCCGGCATGGAAAAGGCGGTTGAGCGCAATCTGCTCGAGCGCATCGAACGTGGTGGCATGCAGGCCAAGTTCGGCCGCATCCTGGTGCCGACCGAAGAAGTGGTCGAGCTGAAGAACGGCAAGAAAGCCGTTTCGCAGCGGCGCTTCTTCCCCGGCTATGTGCTGGTCGAGATGCTGATGGACGACGAGAGCTGGCACCTGGTGAAACACACCAGCAAGGTCACCGGCTTTGTCGGCGGCGCGAAGAACCGCCCGTCGCCGATCTCGGAAGCCGAGGTCATGAAGATCGTCAACCAGATGCAGGAAGGCATCGAGAAGCCCAAACCCAAGGTCGAGTGGATCGCGGGCGAGCTGGTGCGCGTCAAGGACGGTCCGTTCACGGACTTCAATGGCGCTGTCGAAGACGTGAACTACGAGAAATCGAAGGTGCGGGTCAGCGTCACGATTTTCGGCCGCGCAACGCCGGTCGAACTGGATTTCGCGCAAGTCGAGAAGATGTAGGTTTTCATCGTCGATGCCGCCGCAGCCCCGGTGTCGATGAGTTGAGCAAAACGGGCTGAGTGGACGAGGAGCTGGCCAGTCTTTCCATAGGCGGCGAGCGTTTGAACTCGAAAGGAGCCATTCATGGCAAAGAAAATCGTCGGCTTCATCAAGCTGCAGATTCCGGCAGGCAAGGCCAATCCTTCGCCGCCGGTCGGACCCGCGCTCGGGCAGCGCGGGCTCAACATCATGGAGTTCTGCAAGGCATTCAATGCCCAGACCCAGGGCATGGAGCCCGGACTGATGTTGCCGGTCGTGATCACCGCCTTCGCCGACAAGTCCTTCACCTTTATTCTGAAGACGCCGCCGGCCACGGTGCTGATCAAGAAGGCGCTCAAGCTGGAGAAGGGTTCGGCCAAGCCGCACCTGGACAAGGTCGGCAAGCTGACCCGCGCGCAGATTGAAGAGATCGCCAAGACCAAGATGAAAGACCTCAACGCCGCCAGCCTGGACGCTGCAGTCAAGATCATTGCCGGATCCGCCCGCTCGATGGGCGTGACGGTCGAGGGAGTCTGACCATGACCAAGCTGACGAAGAAAGCCAAGACCCAGGTGGGCAAGGTCGACAGCCTCAAGCTGTACCCGATGGCCGACGCCCTGAGTCTGGTCAAGCAATACGCCACTGCCAAGTTCGATGAGTCGATCGACGTGGCGGTGCAACTCGGCATCGACGCCAAGAAGTCGGACCAGGTCGTGCGCGGTGCCGTTGTGCTGCCCAACGGCACGGGCAAGACCAAGCGCGTGGCGGTGTTCGCGCAGGGCGCCAAGGCTGAGGAAGCAAAGGCGGCAGGCGCCGACATCGTCGGCATGGAAGATCTTGCCGCCGAGATCAAGGCTGGCAAGATGGACTTCGACGTCGTCATCGCGTCACCCGACACGATGCGCGTGGTCGGCACGCTGGGCCAGATCCTGGGCCCTCGCGGCCTGATGCCGAATCCGAAGGTTGGCACCGTGACGGCCGATGTGGCCCAGGCCGTGCGCAATGCCAAGGCCGGCCAGGTGCAGTTCCGCGTTGACAAGGCCGGCATCGTGCACGCCACGATTGGCCGCCGCAGCTTCGACAGCGACAAGCTGCAGGGCAACCTGCAGGCGCTGATCGATGCACTGAACAAGGCCAAACCGGCGTCGAGCAAGGGCATCTACCTGCGCAAGGTGGCACTGAGCTCGACGATGGGTGTGGGCGCCCGTATCGATGTGGCGACGATTGCCACGGCACCGACGCAGGCGTGAATGGATTGAACAGCGGCGCGCGTGTCTGGCGCGCTGCTGAGTGAATTGGTGGGCTGTGCCGGGGCAACCTGGCGCAGGCCGTCAAAGACCGCTGGTGGAGCGAGAGCTTCCTAAACCAGGGCCCAGCCGAAAGGGCAAGCCCGAGGCCAGCGCAGATGGCGTCCCCGCTGTCGAGGAAGACCCTGGGTTTTCTGAGACGGCAAGGTCGCTGGGTGTGTCGAAGAGGCTGTCTGGCCTTGACGACGCGTTTTGAAGTGAGGAGCAGACCTTGAGTCTCAATCGCAACGAGAAAGCAGCCGTCGTGGCAGATGTGGCCGCGCAAGTCGCGCGCTCGCAGACGCTGGCGCTGGCCGAGTACCGTGGCCTCACCGTGGAACACATGAACAAGCTGCGCGTCGACGCGCGAGCCAAGGGTGTCTATCTTCACGTGCTGAAGAACTCCCTGGCCCGTCGCGCCGTTGCCGGCACCCCGTTCGAGTGCGCCGCGGACGCCATGTCCGGCCCGCTGATCTACGGCTTTTCGCAGGACGCTGTCGCCGCGGCCAAAGTCATCGCCGACTTTGCCAAGGGCAACGACAAGCTGGTCATCAAGGCGGGAGCCTATGCAGGCAAGGTTCTGGATGCGAACGGCGTGAAAGCGCTGGCCGCCATCCCGAGCAAGGAAGTCCTGCTGGCCCAACTGCTCGGCCTGATGCAGTCACCGATCTCGCGCTTTGCGCGTGTGGTGGCAGCGATCGCCGAGAAGAAGGGCGGCGGAGAAGCCGCACCAGAAGCGGTGCCAGAAGCCGCACCCGAAGCTGCGCCGGAGGCCACTGCCGCCGGTGCCGAGCCGGCCGCCGCCTGAACCATCCAGTCCCAACCTACTCCATTGAATCGAGGAAACCCAAATGTCATTCGATAAAGACGCTTTCATGACCGCCCTGGACAGCATGTCCGTGATGGAACTCAATGACTTGGTCAAGGCCATTGAAGAGAAGTTCGGCGTGTCCGCCGCTGCGATGTCGGCCCCGGCCGGTGCCGGTGGCGGTGCCGCTGCCGCCGTGGTTGAAGAGCAGACCGAGTTCACGGTCATGCTGCTCGAAGCCGGCGCCAACAAGGTGCAGGTCATCAAGGCCGTGCGCGAGCTGACCGGCCTGGGCCTGAAGGAAGCCAAGGACCTGGTTGACGGTGCCCCGAAGCCTGTCAAGGAAGCCATTGCCAAGGCCGACGCCGAAGCCGCCCTGAAGAAGCTGGTCGATGCCGGCGCCAAGGCTGCAATCAAGTAAGTCGGAGAGCGGGCTCGTCGCGGGTACGCGCCGAGCCCTTTCCGGAGGTGGGCCTTGCGGCCCGTTTTCGGAGACCACCGCCAAGCCCGTCAGAGCCGGGTTTCGCAGTGTTCTCTGATCCGACTGCAGAGAACGGGTTTGGCCGGACTGAGGTGCAATGCCTCGGTTGTCCGCCAGCGGCAGGTAGTGGCCTGCCACCAAGCCATCGAGCGCAATGCTCGAGCAGCCAGTCGCCGATGAACGCGGGCTAGGCCGGCACGCGTTCTCGACCACGGAGTGTTCAATGGCGCAAGCATCCTCCCCGACCTACAGCTACACCGAGCGCAAGCGGATCCGCAAGAGCTTCGGCAAGCGCGAGAGTGTTCTCAACGTCCCCTACCTGCTGACCATGCAGAAGGAGTCGTACGTCGCGTTCCTGCAAAAGGACGTGCCACCCGCCAAACGCAAACCCGAGGGTTTGCAGGCAGCGTTCCTCTCCGCCTTCCCGATCGTGTCGCACAACGGCTACGTGGAGATGAAGTTCATCGAGTTCAACATGGCCAAGCCGGCCTTTGACACGCGTGAATGTCAGCAGCGCGGCTTGACCTATGCAGCGGCCGTGCGCGCCAAGCTGCAGATGATCATCTATGACCGTGAGTCGGCTCAGGCCAAGACGGTCAAGGAGATCAAGGAGCAGGAGGTCTACATGGGCGAAGTACCGCTCATGACCGACTACGGCTCCTTCATCATCAACGGCACCGAGCGCGTCATCGTGTCGCAGCTGCACCGTTCGCCGGGCGTGTTCTTCGAGCATGACAAGGGCAAGACGCACTCGAGCGGCAAGCTGCTGTTCTCGGCGCGCATCATTCCCTACCGCGGCTCCTGGCTCGACTTCGAGTTCGACCCAAAGGACATCCTGTACTTCCGCGTCGACCGTCGCCGCAAGATGCCGGTGACGATCCTGCTCAAGGCCATCGGCCTGTCGCCGGAATCGATCCTGGCCAACTTCTTCGTCTTCGACCAGTTCCGCCTGATGGACACGGGTGCGCAGCTCGAATTCGTGCCCGAACGCCTGAAGGGCGAAATTGCGCGCTTCGACATCACCGACAAGGGCGGCAATGTCGTCGTCGAGAAAGACAAGCGCATCACGGCGCGCCACGTGCGCACCCTGGAGCAAACCGAGACGACCTTCATCAGCGTGCCGGAAGACTTCCTGGCCGGCCGTATCCTGGCCCGCAACATGGTCGATGCCGAGACCGGCGAGATCGTGGCCAAGGCCAACGAAGAACTGACCGAAGCCCTGCTGAAGAAGCTGCGTCAGGCCGGCATCAAGGACATGCAGTGCCTGTACACCAACGAGCTCGATGAAGGGGCCTACATCAGCCAGACGCTGACGGCCGATGAGACCGCGGATGAACTCGCGGCTCGCGTGGCCATCTACCGCATGATGCGTCCCGGCGAGCCGCCGACGGAAGACGCGGTGCAGGCCCTGTTCCAGCGTCTGTTCTACAACGGTGACAGCTATGACTTGAGCCGCGTCGGGCGCATGAAGTTCAATGCCCGCGTCGGCCGCGACTCGGCCGAAGGCTCGATGACCCTGTCCAACGAGGACATCCTCGACGTGGTCAAGATCCTGGTCGAGCTGCGCAATGGCCGCGGCGAAGTCGACGACATCGACCACCTTGGCAACCGCCGTGTGCGCTGTGTCGGCGAGTTGGCCGAGAACCAGTACCGCTCGGGTCTGGCGCGGATCGAGAAGGCCGTGAAGGAGCGCCTGGGTCAAGCCGAGACCGAAGCGCTGATGCCGCACGATCTGATCAACTCCAAGCCGATCTCCGCGGCGCTGAAGGAGTTCTTCGGCGCTTCGCAGCTGAGCCAGTTCATGGACCAGACCAACCCGCTGAGCGAGATCACGCACAAGCGGCGCGTCTCGGCTCTTGGCCCGGGTGGTTTGACGCGCGAGCGCGCCGGCTTCGAGGTGCGCGACGTGCACCCGACGCACTACGGCCGCGTCTGCCCGATCGAAACTCCGGAAGGCCCGAACATCGGCCTGATCAACTCGCTGGCGCTGTTTGCACAACTCAACGAGTACGGCTTCCTCGAAACGCCGTACCGGCGCGTGGCCGACGGCAAGGTGTCGATGGTCATCGACTACCTGTCGGCGATCCAGGAAGGCAAGTACGTCATCGCCCAGGCCAGTGCCACGCTGGACAAGCAGGGCAAGCTGATCGACGAACTGGTGAGCGCGCGCGAGAACGGCGAATCGGTGCTGACTTCGGCCGAGCGCATCCAGTACATGGACGTTGCGCCGACGCAGATCGTCTCGGTGGCGGCATCGCTGGTGCCCTTCCTCGAGCACGACGACGCGAACCGCGCGCTGATGGGCGCCAACATGCAGCGCCAGGCGGTGCCGGTGTTGCGCCCTGAGAAGGCCTTCGTCGGTACCGGCGTCGAACGCGTCGCCGCGAAAGACAGCGGCACCGTGGTGGCTTCGCGCCGCGGTGGCATCGTCGACTACGTCGACACCAACCGCATCGTCATCCGCGTCAACGACAACGAGACGGTGGCCGGCGAAGTCGGCGTCGACATCTACAACCTGATCAAGTACCACCGCAGCAACCAGAACACCAACATCCACCAGCGCCCGATCGTCAAGCGCGGTGACAAGGTGGCGGGCGGCGACGTGATTGCCGACGGCGCTTCGACCGACCTGGGTGAGCTGGCGCTGGGCCAGAACATGCTGGTCGCGTTCATGCCCTGGAACGGCTACAACTTCGAAGACTCGATCCTGATCAGCGAGCGCGTTGTCTCGGAAGACCGCTACACCTCGATCCACATCGAGGAGCTGGTGGTGATGGCCCGCGACACCAAGCTGGGCAGCGAAGAAATCACGCGTGACATCCCGAACTTGTCCGAGCAACAACTGGCTCGCCTGGACGAGAGCGGCATCGTTTACGTCGGCGCCGAGGTCAACCCCGGCGACGTGCTGGTCGGCAAGGTCACGCCCAAGGGCGAGACCACGCTGACGCCGGAAGAGAAGCTCTTGCGCGCGATCTTTGGCGAGAAGGCCAGCGACGTGAAGGATACGTCGCTGCGTGTTGATCAGGGCACCAACGGCACCGTGATCGATGTGCAGGTCTTCACCCGCGAAGGCATCGTGCGCGACAAGCGCGCGCAGCAGATCATCGACGATGAACTCAAGCGCTTCCGCCTCGACCTGAACGACCAGCTGCGCATCGTCGAGGCCGACGCCTTCGACCGGATAGCCAAACTGCTGGTGGGCAAGCCAGCGAATGGCGGGCCGCAAAAGATCGCCAAGGGCACGGTGTTGACGCAGGAGTACTTGTCCAGCGTCGAGAAGTTCCACTGGTTCGACATCCGCCCCGCCGACGACGACATCGCCAACCAGCTCGAGAGCATCAAGAACTCGCTTGAGCAGACGCGCCACAGCTTCGACTTGATGTTCGAGGAAAAGCGCAAGAAGCTCACCCAAGGCGACGAGCTGCCGGCGGGTGTGCTGAAGATGGTCAAGGTCTATCTGGCCGTCAAGCGCCGCCTGCAACCGGGCGACAAGATGGCCGGCCGCCACGGCAACAAGGGCGTCGTGTCGAAGATCGTTCCGGTCGAAGACATGCCCTACATGACGGATGGCACGCCGTGCGACATCGTGCTCAACCCGCTTGGCGTGCCGTCGCGCATGAACGTCGGCCAGGTGCTGGAAGTGCACCTGGGCTGGGCTGCCAAGGGCATCGGCCAGCGCATCGGCGACATGTTGCAGGAGCAGGCCAAGGTCGCCGAGCTGCGCAAGATGCTCGACCAGCTCTACAACAAGAGCGGTGGCAAGACCGAATCGCTCGACGAGCTGTCGGACGACAACGTGCTCGAGATGGCGGCCAACCTGGCCAAGGGCGTGCCGTTTGCGACGCCGGTGTTCGACGGTGCGGCGGAAGAAGAAATCCGCGGTATGTTGATGTTGGCCTACCCGGATGACATTGCGGCCCGCAAGGGGCTCAACGCCACCCGCACGCAGGCGACCTTGCACGACGGTCGAACGGGGGACGCCTTCGAGCGCCCGGTCACGGTCGGCTACATGCACGTGCTCAAGCTGCACCACCTGGTGGACGACAAGATGCACGCCCGTTCGACTGGCCCGTACTCGCTCGTCACCCAGCAGCCGCTGGGCGGCAAGGCGCAGTTCGGCGGCCAGCGCTTCGGCGAGATGGAGGTCTGGGCTCTCGAAGCCTACGGCGCCTCGTACATCCTGCAGGAGATGTTGACGGTCAAGTCGGATGACGTGAACGGTCGGACCAAGGTCTATGAGTCCATCGTCAAGGGTGAGCATGCGATCGAGGCCGGCATGCCGGAGTCGTTCAACGTGCTGATCAAGGAAATCCGGTCGCTCGGCATCGACATCGAACTCGTTCGCAATTAAAGGAGAGAAGGCATGAAGGGATTACTCGACCTTTTCAAGCAGTTCACCCCGGATGAGCACTTCGATGCCATCAAGATCGGCCTGGCTTCTCCGGACAAGATCCGCAGCTGGTCGTTCGGTGAAGTGCGCAAGCCCGAAACAATCAACTACCGGACCTTCAAGCCGGAACGCGATGGCCTGTTTTGCGCCAAGATCTTCGGCCCGATCAAGGACTACGAGTGCCTGTGCGGCAAGTACAAGCGGCTCAAGCACCGTGGCGTGATCTGCGAGAAGTGCGGCGTTGAGGTCACGCAGACCAAGGTGCGACGCGACCGCATGGGCCACATCGACCTGGCTGCGCCCTGCGCACACATCTGGTTCCTGAAGAGCTTGCCGTCGCGATTGGGCCTGGTGCTCGACATGACGCTGCGCGACATCGAACGCGTGCTGTACTTCGAGGCCTACGTCGTCGTCGATCCGGGCATGACGCCGCTGAAGAAGTTCTCGATCATGAGCGAGGACGATTTCGACGCCAAGCGCACCGAGTTCGGTGACGAGTTCATCGCGCTGATGGGCGCCGAGGGCATCAAGAAGCTGCTCGAAGAGATGGACCTGGACGCCGAGATCGAGAAGATCCGCAACGACCAGACCGGCTCCGAGCTGAAGATCAAGAAGAACTCCAAGCGCCTCAAGGTCATGGAGGCCTTCAAGCGGTCGGGCATCAAGCCGAACTGGATGGTGATGGACGTGCTGCCGGTGCTGCCGCCGGACCTGCGCCCTCTCGTGCCGCTGGACGGCGGACGTTTTGCCACGTCCGACCTCAACGACCTCTACCGTCGTGTCATCAACCGCAACAACCGCTTGGCGCGTCTGCTGGAGTTGAAGGCGCCGGAAATCATCGTGCGCAACGAGAAGCGCATGTTGCAAGAGGCGGTGGATTCGCTGCTCGACAACGGTCGCCGCGGCAAGGCCATGACCGGTGCCAACAAGCGCGCGCTGAAGTCCTTGGCCGACATGATCAAGGGCAAGAGCGGGCGCTTCCGCCAGAACCTGCTGGGCAAGCGTGTCGACTACTCCGGACGTTCAGTCATCGTGGTCGGCCCGACGCTCAAGCTGCATCAGTGCGGCTTGCCCAAGCTGATGGCCTTGGAGCTGTTCAAGCCCTTCATCTTCTCGCGCCTGGAGGCGATGGGCATCGCCACCACGATCAAGGCGGCGAAGAAGGAAGTCGAATCCGGCACGCCGGTGGTCTGGGACATCCTCGAGGAAGTCATCAAGGAGCACCCCGTTCTGTTGAACCGTGCGCCGACACTGCACCGCCTGGGCATCCAGGCCTTCGAACCGGTGCTGATCGAAGGCAAGGCGATCCAGCTGCATCCGCTGGTCTGCGCTGCGTTCAACGCCGACTTCGACGGCGACCAGATGGCCGTGCACATCCCGCTGTCGATCGAGGCACAGATGGAAGCCCGCACGCTGATGCTGGCCTCGAACAACGTGCTCTTCCCGGCCTCGGGTGAGCCGTCGATCGTGCCGTCGCAAGACGTCGTGCTGGGCCTGTACTACGCCACTCGCGACCGCGTCAATGCCAAGGGCGAGGGCATGATCTTTGCCGACATCGCCGAGGTTCAGCGGGCACTGGACAACGCCCAGGTGGAAGTCACTGCCAAGGTGGCCGTGCGCCTGACCGAGTGGGTCAAGGGCGAGGACGGCGAGTTCGCGCCGGTGACCAAGCTGGTCGACACGACAGTTGGCCGCGCGCTGCTGTCGGAGATCCTGCCCAGGGGCCTGCCGTTCGCCAACATCAACAAGGCGCTGAAGAAGAAAGAGATCAGCAAGCTGATCAACGTTTCGTTCCGCAAGTGCGGCCTGAAGGAGACTGTGGTGCTGGCGGACAAGCTGCTGCAAGCGGGCTTCCGCCTGGCCACGCGTGCGGGCATCTCGATCGGCATCGACGACATGCTGGTGCCCAAGGAAAAGCCGGGCCTGATCGAGCGTGCCGAGAAGGAAGTCAAGGAAATCGAGCAGCAGTACGTCTCGGGCCTGGTGACCGCCGGCGAGCGCTACAACAAGGTCGTCGACATCTGGGGCAAGACC
>Ga0209254_10007090_pt1 | contig 10338 bp, 9 predicted proteins | sample FrelakmetDIP11DI_FD_187148 | JGI IMG/M metagenome (GOLD analysis project Ga0209254, IMG submission 187148) | Freshwater lake sediment microbial communities from the University of Notre Dame, USA, for methane emissions studies - DIP11 DI (SPAdes)... | ecosystem: Environmental > Aquatic >... | reverse complement strand
CTGGGTATTCCGCTCCGCGACGATTCGAGTGAGAGAGGCGACTTGTGTGTCACGCTCGGCGACGACTTCGTTGATAGCTTTAATGAGCCCATCGCGCTCTTCCACGACGCTATCGAGTGATTGCGCCCACTTCGCAAATCCGACGTAGTGCGTTACTAAGTCGAGTTGATCCGGATACACAACCGAAGAATCGAGGATGGGCAGCATCGACTCTTCGGCCGCACAGACTGCCAGGAAGTAGACGGGTTCCGAGAACTTACCTGACTGCGGCCTTATGGAAACCCCGTCATCGTGCCAGGCGCTATACGCGCTTTGATTTCCGTCAACTGGCTGAATGACCGATCCCATCATCATCCGCTGACCATAATACCGAACAGCGGGAAACTGAGACTTCAGCAGCAGTTCGAGTTCGTTGAAATCCAGTTCTTTGACATGAAAAGGATTTTGCTCACCACTCTGTTCAGAATAGACGGGGCGATTTGGAGAGGAAATAACCAGCGTTCCGTTCGCTTTCAATACGCGTCTCAATTCCGCGAGCATTTGTGCTTGTTCGGCCAAATGTTCGATTGTTTCAAACGAGACGATGACATCGAAAGTTGCGTTGGCGAATCCCAGGGCAAGAGCGCTAGCCCGAAAGAAGGATAGATTGTCTCTATCCCCGTAGGTTTCGGTTGCATGGCGTACTGCGTCCTCTGCGAGATCCACCCCCGTGACCGAAGCCGCGACGTCCGACATCAGTGCGGAACCGTAACCCTCGCCGCAGGCAACATCCAATACCTGCTTACCCGATACGATTTCTAAGACGGCTGCATAGCGATGACAGTGCTCGAGCCGAATTCTGCCTTGCTCGGTTGGAACATATCGTTCGCCGGTGAATTTCATGGTCTGGGTAGCTACTTCTCTGCGAAGACAATGACTCGCTGATTGCGAGTGAATTGCTCGTAGTCGTCTGGAGCTGCCTTATAGAAGGTGACTGTGCGGAATCCAAATTTCACTAGCAAAAACTCCAATGCTTGGCGGGACGGGACCAATGCCAGGTCCGTCAGTCCGCCCTCTGACTCATCCGAGTAGTCGACGCAAAGGCCAAACATGCCATTCAGATCGCGCTGCCACAAATAGCTGCCATCCTCGACTTTACCGACGATATCGTACGGCAGAACTTGCGTTTCGATGCAGAGAGTTCTGTTCGTAAGCGCCGCAAGCTTTCTCATGATTTGGATGGGATTCTCGACGTGATATAGCAATCCAAAACACAACACGAAATCCGCGGCATTCTCGACGCGCCAGAGCTCGAGTGAGGCGTTTTCAAATCGTATGTTCGGGGCGCCCAGGAGAGCGGAGATCTGCCTCGCCTTTTCCAACGTACCGGAATTCTTGTCAAAACCCGTGACGGACTTGAAATGTTCAGCGAGTACGAGTGAGAAGAATCCCTCGTGGCATGCAACGTCGATGGCCGTGGAATAGCTGTCATCCAAAGCGCTCAAATGGGTGCGAAGCGCCCGCTCTCGCGTAACGTGAACCCGTCTTGCTGTCACGGGCAGATAACTTTCAGTCCTGGTTCCGTCCGGCAATTCGAATTCGTAGAACCACTTTTGGCTCTTGGCCCTGTCCAATGCGTTGCTCATGTGGTCGCTCCGAAGCCGAACTGGTTTCGACGATTCGCTTTAGCCGGATCCATCAGAAATGTTTCGTTTGCATTGAAACGGATTCAATCGGAATGCCTACTAACCCGTGGCGCCGCTTGGAGGACTGAACACGCAGAATTACGGCATCGTGTAACCAGTGGTGCTGGACATGGTTGTCGGGATCGCCATCAGCGATCGCAACTGTCATTGAATAGTCCCCATTCGGCAATAGTGGTATCGCGAAGACGAATTCCGAAACGATTGTTTGGTCCGCCGCAACAAAAATGGATGGCTGAACGTATGCATACGTGTTCTCGCCAAATAGTGATTGACCCAGCCGATCTTTTACGAAAAAACCCACTATGGGACTTGTCAGCGGCTTATGCACCGCAACTTCAATCCTCAAGCGCAGACGTTCGCCGCCGTCCAACACATCCACGGGCGTTCCGTCGGCATGCATGATGGATACGTTCTGAATTTCTGCTGCACCGGTCCGCCATCCTTCCGAGTTCGCGATGTTTTCATAGAAGGTAATTTTGGTTTCCGGTTCGACTTGGTTTGGTGCGGGCTGCACCGCCGACTTTTCGTTGCCCACTGCGTTTAGCCTGACACTTTCGCCATAGATCTCCTGCGCGCAAAACATCGCATACGCATTTGCGACGTCCGCTACGTTTCCCTGCATTCGCGAGACGCCGTGATCCAGCCAAATGGCCCGGTCACATAATTTGTGGACTGACCCAATGTCATGGCTGACGAAAAGCAACGTACCGCGTTCCATGAATCGATGGAGGAAACGCATGCACTTCTGCACGAAGACCGCGTCACCAACGGCCAATGCTTCGTCCACCACCAAGATGTCGGAATCCACATGAGCGATGACCCCAAATGCCAGGCGCAGCATCATACCGCTGGAATATGTCTTGACCGGTTGGTCGACGAAGTCACCGATGTCCGCAAAGGTAACGATGTCGTTGAAGCGAACATCGATTTCGTCACGACTCAGCCCAAGCACGGCCGCGTTCAAGTAAACATTTTCGCGGCCTGTAAATTCGGGATTGAAGCCTGAGCCAAGTTCTAGCAACGCTGCGATCCGACCATGCGTTTGTAAGCTTCCGCTGGTCGGATTCACTGTCCCGCAGATCATCTGCAGGAGCGTCGATTTGCCAGACCCATTTCGTCCAATAATACCGACGGTCTCACCTCGTTTTACTTGGAACGATACGTTCTTCAGCGCCCAGAACTCGCGGAAGTACTGCTCAGGGCTTTTTCCGGCAAGTCGCTGCAGACGGGGATAGATCGACTGTTTTAACCGATCGTGCGGTTGCGCGTAAATTTGGTAGCACTTGCTGAGGCTTGCCACGTTGATCGCGATGTCAGAGGACATCGGCGAATCCCTTTCGCGTCATCTGAAACCATGCAAAACCGAGCCACGCGGCCAATGCGGTGCCCAACAAATAGAGAGTCAGAGTCGTCATGTTGGGCGCATTGCCCCAGAACAACACATCCCGGGCCAATTCGATTGCGGGAGTAAGAGGATTCAGCAATAGCAGGTATTGATATTTTTCCGGTAGCGCGCTGGTCGGGTAGAAGATCGGCGAAAGAAACAGCATTACCGTGATGATGATGCCAATAAATTGGGAGATGTCGCGCAAGTAAACGCCCAGAGATGCCAGAGCCCAGGTGAGGCCCATGATAAGCAGCAGCAGTGGCAGGATCACCAACGGCAGTAACAACACGGTAATGTGAGGCGTGCCGAAAAGTAGAACGTCAGCCAGCAACCACACTGCAAGGCTGATCGACGCATGGAACATCGCGGAACCCAGAACTACCGTTGGCAGAATCTCCAGCGGGAAGACCACTTTCTTTACGTAGCTGACGTTGGAAAGAATCAGCGCCGGTGCTCGATTGACGCATTCTGCAAATAAGTTGAAGACGATCAGCCCGGCAAAAAGAACCAGGGCGAATTCTGTCTTGGAATCACTGCCTGCATTCCAGCGAGCTTTGAACACGACGCTAAACACAAATGTGTAGACGGCTAACATTAATACCGGGTTAACGAACGGCCACAAAATGCCCAGGATTGAGCCGCGGTATCGACCGATCACCTCTCTCTTCACGAGCGCTCTTACCAGGTCACGGTTGCGCCAGTTGCTCGCAACCATTTCCCTCGGTGAAATCGAAAAATGCTGCATTCGGAAATACCTTTTGTTGCGCCGAATGCCTTGCGCGTGCCAGTGGCTACCAGAAGGCGTAGCGGCGGGTTTGGTCGATTTAAACGTGGGCGTCAATTTGGAATAGCGGAGACGTCGGAGCACGCTCTGCGCAGCGCGGGAGCTTGCCTTGGCGCCGCTCGAATTGGAAGTGCGAGCCAAGTTAGGACGGGCGATGGACGTGCATCATCAGCTCGACGTCGCTCCGGCCCTTGAAGGAGCGCAGTTCTGCCAGATAGTCCCTGGATCGATGACCCGTTGCTACAGCGCGCTTGGCCAACCACTCCTGGGCGTCCGTCGCAGTCGCGCTCCGAGTGCGCCCAGCGTCCAAACGTTCGCACGTGAACTCATCCGTCACGCTCAATTGATTCGGCGCCCGGCGATCGATCGTCGGATCCATTGCAGAATCCTGGCGCCAGACATCGTGGCCGTGTTCGGCTCGATGCATCCACTTCGTACTCCGCCCGAACACGTAGCGTTTATGCGCCTTCTGCCGAAGCCGTAATCGGTTCAGTCGGACTCGTTCGCGCCCCCGCGCAAGCTAAGCTTTTTCGCGACTCGCAGGCTGCTGCTGATGTAGCGTCTTGCCTGTTGGCGTCGCCTCGAGATCCAGCGGCTGGTCTCCCGCAATGGACCTGTCCAGCGCCATGAGTGACTGTCCGTTATTGCATCGAGATGCGCTCTCGTTTCCGCTAATTCCACGTCCAGACGCAACCCCCACTCCCCCCGGCGAATCGTTTCATCGGTTAGATCGACAATGGTCGCATCACGCTCTGTGACTACACGATTGAGCATGGCGATCTGCGCGTCGCGCTCATCAATCGTGCCGTCGCGACCGGCGACCGAGCGATTGAGCATAGCGATGTGTTCGTCGCGCTCGACCATGGCGCGGTCGCGCTCATCGATCTGGCCATCGCGTTCGGCGACCGTGCGATCGAGCACGCCGATGTGCTCGTCGCGCTCGACTAGGGCGCGGCCTTGCGCATCGATCCGCTCGTCTTGTTCAACGATCCGCTGCCGGAGACTAGCTATCTCGCTGTCGCGCTCCGTGACTCCTTGATTGAGGCCGGCGATACGTCGAGCGCGTTCGTGTGCGCTACGATCAGAGCGTGTGATGTAATTCAGGGCGGGTGACAGTTCCTGCATCCTCACGCTCAGGCGACGAAGCGTATCCTCGACCTCTGGCGCGTCGACGTCGATTTCATCCCGCCCAACTCTGAGCAGGATCTCAAATGCCTTGATCACATCGACCGGCACCGAAGGATCAATCCTGAGATCCTCGAACTCAAATGCGGTGTGTCGCAGATTGTTGTCCAGGAATTCGTTGATGTACTCCTCGATCGCGTTCGCATGCGGATCGAAAGGCAGGCTCAGGCGCTGAGCTAGTCTTTGTAGCTGTGCGTTCGGATCAGCCATCAGCAAGTCAAAGTCCACGATTACTCGGGCGGCGTCAGAGGTTTCAAGAATCGCGGGGAGAATATGCTCCAACCAGAGGTAGTGGCTTTTCTCAGTGTCGAATCCATCTCTCATTTGAAGCGAAAGGGCCACACTCATAGGATGGCGGATCGCAACGATATAGATGGGCTCAACATCCAGGCGACGAAACACCGATCGCCAGAAGGGTAGCAGCCGCCCGATTCGGGGGTCTTTGAACGCAAATGGTTGCCGCCCCATCTTTGTTCGCAGCAACTCGACCGCGCGTAACTTGAACGGTGCGAGGTTTTCCCGGTGGAACAGTGCTTCTGGAAGGATCGATAGCGCATCCCAGTCACTACCGAAGGCGTTCAACAGCTCTATGTTGAGCCTGTTGATTTCCATGTCTTCGTAGAATCCCTTTTCATTGACGCCGGGTGCAGCCGGCATCAGGTTATCGCCGAGGTCAACACCGAGCGCGAGCAAACCTCGTGTTATCGCGCTGGTGCCACTGCGATGCATGCCCACGACAACAATCAAGCGTCGGTCAGTGCGAGTCAATGAGAACTGCCTCTTCGAGTTCTGGTACTCATCAAAAATCTACGATGCGGATCGCGAATGGATCTGTGTTTGCCAACCGAATCAGCTGCAGTGAGACGGACTGCAGAGCACACTCGTTGACATTGCCACGTGCTCCCCTGAACATCCGCGCCCCGCGCAGTCACTTGCGACAATTCTTGGCCACATTCAATCGTCATGCTGCACATCGAAGCAACGCCGGACTCGCTCTGGTGGACATGAGTGCGTCGCTGCGAGGATGGCGAATTGTGTTGCTGCTGGGTTGGACGGAAATCGCCAAACGCTACAGGCGTTCGACCCTCGGTCCGTTTTGGCTCACGCTCAGCATGGCGGGCACGATTGGTTCGCTTTCGCTCGTCTATTCTTACCTGTTCGGGCTTCGCTTGGAAGCGTATCTCCCTTTCCTCACGGTCGGTTTCGTGCTTTGGAGTTTCCTCAGTCAATCGATCGTGGATGCGTCAACGGCGTATTCGAGCAACGGTGGATTCCTTTTGCAGATTCGAATTCCGCGTTTTACGTTCCCGCTCCAATTGATGTTTCGACAACTCGTGATCCTGGCGCACAACTCCGTCGTGTTGTTAGTCGTTCTAGCTGTATTTCCTCCCTCCTACAACGCTTCGACGTGGCTATTCATTCCGGCATTCGCATTGTTGGTACTCTTCAGCGCATCTCTGGCGACCATCACCGCGACACTGTGCACCCGATTCCGTGACCTTCCCCAAGCCGTGACAAGCCTGATGCAGATCGCCTTCTTCGTAACTCCGGTGTTGTGGATGCCCGAGCAGCTCCCGCGCGAGCGTCAATTCATTGTTGACGGAAATCCGTTTGCGATATTGATTGACCTGGCACGCGCACCACTTCTGGGTGGCACCGTAAGTGACGACCTATGGTTTCAGGCAATTGCGTTTACGCTGATTGCGATGGGGTTTGCATTCATGATCTTCGCCAAGTTTCGGGCGCGGATCTCGTATTGGCTTTGAGATGGCGTCGATTTCAGTCGCCGATGTCAGCATCGTCTTCCCGATCTACGACGCCCGTGGTCGATCGATCAAGAGTCGGCTATACGATTTTGTTCGAAGTTCGACCCCTACGAGCTCATCGATCACACTGATTACCGCGTTGCGCGGAGTTTCGTTGGAGCTTCGTGATGGCGATCGGCTTGGGATAATCGGGAGAAATGGATCAGGCAAGACCACTCTGCTTCGCGTCCTCTCCGGGATCTACGAGCCTACATCCGGATCAGTCAAAATCGATGGGAGCGTCGCTTCGATGACTGATCTGACCATGGGGATGGACTCGGACGCGACCGGCGAAGAGAACATCATCATCCGTGGAATTCTTCTTGGAATGACCCGCAGGGAAGCAGTCTCGTTCATCGAGCCGGTTCGCGCATTCACAGAGCTGGGAGATCGGTTGCAGTATCCGATACGAACGTATTCAACAGGGATGCTGTTGCGATTGGCGTTTGCTATCTCGACCTCAATCAGGCCCGACATATTGATCATGGATGAAATGATCGGGGCCGGCGACGCGCACTTCGTCGAAAAGGCTCGCCGCCGAGTCCAGGACCTGATCGGTGTCAGCAGCATTCTGGCGGTCTGTTCGCACAATCTCGCAATGATCCGCGAGTTCTGCACGTCGGCTGTTTTGATGGACGATGGTCAACTCATTGCGCGGGGTAGCGTTGACGACGTCATTGCGCAATACGAACAACGCTGATCGATGGCGGTGATCGCGAACATGCGGCAACGCCTGTCGGACGCGGAACAGATCAGCACGCGACCAGTGCTCTAGGAACAACCCGACCTTGGCATCTCTCCCGAATACATACGCTCAGTTACGAACTTGATCAGCGAGTCTAGACTCGACTCCACCGACTCACGACGGGTGTCGATTGCTATGTCCGGTCGCTCCGGAGCCTCATAGGGCGCAGAAACGCCGGTGAAGTCTGCGATCTCTCCGGCGCGTGCCTTCTTGTAAAGACCCTTAGTATCGCGTTGCTCGCAGGTGGCCACATCTGCTTCGACGTAGACCTCGTGGAATTTGTCTCCCGCGGCGCGTCGGGCGATCGTTCGATCCTCCCGATACGGCGAGATGAAAGCCGAGATGCAGATGACACCGGCGCGGGCGAACAACGCAGCCACTTCACCGACGCGGCGGATGTTCTCTGTGCGGTCCTGGTGCGAAAAACCCAAGTCTGAATTGAGTCCGTAGCGAACGTTGTCGCCATCGAGCACGTAGACGTGGTAGCCGCGCTTGAAGAGCGCTTCTTCGAGAGCAAAGGCGAGCGTCGATTTCCCGGCACCCGACAGGCCGGTAAACCAGAGAACCCCACCCTTGTGCCGATTGCGGATTTCGCGGTCTGCCGTGGAGATCCGATGCTCCACGCGCGTAATGTTCGTTGACTTGCGTTCTGACATCGGCGTCCAGACGGCGAAAGATCGGATGGTGGGGAAACGGTTAATTGAAGTCAACGCGATGTGCGGTGAGTCTTCGCAACGTGACGTATTCAGTTGGCGTTCAGCTCGATTCGGTTAACAATGTCGCGCCGAATTTGGTCACGCTGAGGACAAGCAAATGAATCGAAGAACCTATTCACTCGTCGCCATACTGGTCGCTGGTCTGTTACTCGGAGCGTGCCAGACCACGGATCCCTATACCGGTCAACAGAAGACCGCCAACACCGCTAAGGGCGCGGGTATCGGGGCTGCTACTGGCGCGATCATTGGTGCGATAGCGGGTGGTTCGCGAAAAAGCGCCTTGATCGGAGCCGGTGTCGGAGTTTTGGCCGGCGGTGCGGTCGGCTCGTACATGGACTCTCAGGAAGCCAAACTGCGCCAGCAGTTGGCCGGAACCGGCGTGAGCGTCACGCGCTCAGGTAACGATCTGATACTCAACATGCCAGGGAGTATTACGTTCCCGTCCAATCAATCGGATGTGAACGCCAGCTTTTATCCGGTGCTCAATTCCGTCGCACTCGTGCTCAAGGAATATGACAAAACCCTGATCGACATTACCGGACACACGGACAGCACCGGCACGATGGAACTCAACATGCAGTTGTCGCAGCAGCGCGCCAGTTCAGTGGGACAGTACCTGCAGGGCCAGGGTGTATTGCCGATGCGCGTTCAAACGCAGGGTGTGGGGCCGCAGTATCCGATCGCATCCAACGATAGCCCGGACGGGCGTCAGGCAAATCGACGCGTTGAACTCGTACTGAGACCGCTAACCGCTTGACCGGTCGCTACTGGAAGTAGCCCTTCACGTATTCGGCAAGCGCGTCGACGTGAACGCGCTGTTGGCCCATCGAGTCGCGGTCGCGGACGGTGACGGTGTTGTCCGCCTCGATCGATTGGAAGTCGACAGTGATACACAGCGGCGTGCCGATTTCATCGTGGCGACGGTAGCCCTTGCCGATGTTGCCGGTGTTTTCGAATAGTACGCGGCCGATACCGAGCTTCTGGAGCGACTGTTTGATGCCCAGCGCTTTCGTCATGATACCTTCGTGATTGCGCTTCAACGGTAGCACCGCGACTTTGATTGGCGCGAGGTGTGGTCGTAGCGCAAGCACCGTGCGCTCGGTGCCGTTGTCGAGCTTTTCCACTTGGTATGCTTCGTTCAGGATCGCCAATACGCCGCGATCGACACCGGCTGACGGTTCGATCACGTACGGCACGACCCACTCCTTGGTATCGAGATCCTGGATCGCAAGCTTGGAGTTCGAATCCGAGTTCGGCATGACCTTCGCCGTCAAGTTGAAGTCCGCTTGGCTGCGTGTATGCGAACCCAGATCGAAGTCGGTTCGATTGGCGATGCCTTCCAGTTCTTCTACTCCGTGCGGAAAGTGGTACATCACGTCGAACGTTGCCTTCGAGTAGTGTGCGAGTTCTTCCCGAGGAACCTGGAATAGCTGAAGCCTGTTGCGATTGACGCCTTGTTCCGACCACCAGTCGAGCCGATTTTCGACCCATTGTTGGTGCCATGCCTCGTCTGTTCCCGGCTTGACGAAGAATTCGAGTTCCATCTGTTCAAACTCGCGAACACGGAAGATGAAGTTTCGCGGCGTAATTTCGTTGCGGAATGCTTTGCCGATCTGCGCGATACCGAACGGCAGCTTGCGCGACGTTGAGTCGAGCACATGCTTGAAGTTGGTGAAGATCGCTTGCGCGGTTTCGGGTCGCAGGTACGCGAATGAGTTGCCGTCATCCACGGGGCCGACTGTGGTCTTAAACATTAGATTGAAGGGGCGCGGCTCGGTTAGGTCGGTGGATCCGCAGCTCGGGCATTTATTGTCGGTCAAATGATCGGCGCGCCAACGATTCTTGCAGGCGCGGCAATCGACCATTGGATCCGAAAAGGTCGCCTCGTGACCGGAGTAGTGCAAGACCTTCGAGTTCGTCAGGATCGCGGCGTCCAAACCTTCGACGTCGTCGCGGTCATACACCATCGCGCGCCACCAGGCAGCCTTGAGATTGTTCTTCAACTCGACACCGAGCGGACCGTAATCGTAA
>Ga0209254_10007089_pt1 | contig 10338 bp, 8 predicted proteins | sample FrelakmetDIP11DI_FD_187148 | JGI IMG/M metagenome (GOLD analysis project Ga0209254, IMG submission 187148) | Freshwater lake sediment microbial communities from the University of Notre Dame, USA, for methane emissions studies - DIP11 DI (SPAdes)... | ecosystem: Environmental > Aquatic >... | reverse complement strand
CGTGGACCGAAACACAGGCGCACTCGCCCACCGCGTAGAGGCCGTTGACCACGGCCCGATCGTCGTCGCCGCTGGGGGCCACGACCTGGCCCTGGATGTTGGTGGGAATGCCGCCCATCTGATAGTGGATCGTCGGCACCACCGGGATCGGCTCCTTGATGCAATCGACGTTGGCGAACTTGAGCGCGATCTCGCGGATCGACGGCAGGCGCTTCAGGATGACTTCGGGGCCGAGGTGGTCGAGCTTCAGCAGCACGTGATCCTTTTCGGGACCGCAGCCGCGTCCTTCCTTGATCTCCTGGTCCATCGAGCGCGAGACGACGTCGCGCGACGCGAGGTCCTTGGCATTGGGCGCGTAGCGCTCCATGAAGCGTTCGCCGTTGCAATTGAGCAGAATGCCGCCCTCGCCGCGCACACCCTCGGTGATCAGCACGCCGGCCCCGGCGACGCCGGTCGGATGGAACTGCCAGAATTCCAGGTCCTGGAGCGGGATGCCGGCGCGCGCGGCCATGCCGAGGCCGTCGCCGGTGTTGATGAAGGCGTTGGTCGACGCAGCGAAGATCCGCCCGGCACCACCGGTGGCGAACAGCGTCGCCTTCGCCTGCAGGATCATCACGTCGCCGGTTTCCATTTCGAGCGCGACGACGCCGAGCACATCGCCATCGGCGTCGCGGATGAGGTCGAGCGCCATCCACTCGACGAAGAACTGCGTTCGCGCGCGCACGTTGCGCTGGTAGAGCGTGTGCAGCAGCGCATGGCCGGTGCGGTCGGCGGCGGCACAGGCGCGCTGCACCGGCTTTTCACCGAAATTCGCCATGTGGCCGCCGAACGGCCGCTGATAGATCGTGCCGTCGGCGTTGCGGTCGAAGGGCATGCCGAAGTGCTCGAGTTCGTAGACGACCCCGGCCGCGGCCTTGCACATGTACTCGATCGCGTCCTGGTCTCCCAGCCAGTCGGAGCCCTTGATCGTGTCGTACATGTGCCACAGCCAGTTGTCCTCGGACATGTTGCCCAGCGACGCGCCGATGCCACCCTGGGCCGCCACCGTATGCGAGCGGGTCGGGAAGACCTTGGACAGCACGGCGACCGACAACCCGGCCTCGGCGAGCTGCAGCGACGCGCGCATGCCGGAACCGCCGGCACCGACCACCAGCGCATCGAACTTGCGAACGGGTAGCGCGCTCATGCCTTGACGCCCCACAGCAATTGAATCGTCCAGCCGAGATACAGGAGCAGCACCGAAACCGCCGCCGCCTGCAGGGCGAGCCGCAGCCCGACCGGCTTGATATAGTCCATGAAAATGTCGCGCACGCCGATCCAGGCGTGATAGAGCAGCGCCACCATGAACAGGAAGGTCGCGACCCTGAACGCCCCCTGCGCAAACAAGGCTTTCCACAACGGATAGCTGAATCCGCCGTTCCACAACGCGACGGCGAGCAACAGCAGCGTATACAGCGCCATCAGGACGGCGGTCGCACGCTGCAGCAACCAGTCTTTCAGGCCGTAGTGGGCCCCCACCGTCTGCCGCCGGGTCACCATAGCCGCACTCCCACGATCAGCGTCAGCGCGACGCTCGCGACCAGAACGACAACGCTGGACCGGCGCGCGGCGGGCAGTTCGATTCCCTGGTGCAGGTCGAGCAACAGGTACCGGATGCCGGCGCAGAAATGATGCAGGTAGGCCCAGGCGAAGCCCAGCAGAACGAGCTTGACCAGCGGGTTCGCGACCCACGCTGTCATCGCCGCGAACGACTCCGGGGACGCGAGACTCATGCCCGCGCCGGCGAGCAGCAGCGGAATGCCGAACAGGAAGAGCGCGGCCCCGCTGACCCGATGCAGGATCGACACGATGCCGGGCAGCGGCAGGCGGATCCTGGGCAGGTCAAGGTAGACCGGGCGAGGCTTCAGCATGGGACGCTCGGTGGCGGACATGTATTCACTCGTCACGGGTGGAGGGAAGTGGCATCGTCGGCAAGCGAAATACGACCGGGTACTGTGCGCAGCAGCAAATTATAGCGTGATTCGCCGTTCCGGCAGGGGCTGCCGATCGACGAAAACGAAGGAAAAAGACGCGCTTTGCTGCCCACGCCGCGGTTCATCCCAGCAGGTTGAGATAGTGGTGGTGACGCGTCGAGCAAAGCCCGCGCCGCCATTCGACGGGCCGGTCGCCCCAGGTGAACGTGACGCGGTCGACGGACAGCAGCGGATGCCCCGGCTCGACGCGCAGGACTTCGGCGCTGCCCGAATCCGCGGCGATGGCGCGCAGCTCTTCCTGCGCCTTCAGCATTCGCACGCCGAACTGCGTCTCGAAATAGCTGTACATGGACCCCCGATAGGCATCGACCTTGGCCTTCGTCAGGCCCCTGAACAGCGCCCCCGGCAGCGTGATCTCGTCGAGCACGGTCGGCAACCCCGAGTACTCGAGGACGCGGCGCAGGACCAGCACCGGCTCCCCAAGCTTCAGTTCGAGAAGGCGCGCGGCCTCGGCGCCGGCCTTGGCGCGCCGAACATCGATGAGGCGGCTCGCCGGGTGCTCGTGGACGCCGTCGTTGCGGCGAATGCGCAGGAAGCGGATCAGCGACGTCCGCTCTTCGGTGTGGGTCGCGACAAACGTCCCTTTCCCTTGCCGCCGGACCACCAGATTGTCGGCTGCCAGCGCATCGATCGCTTTCCTGACGGTCCCCTGCGACACGCCGAAGCGCTCGGCGAAATCCTGCTCGCTCGGAATCGCCTCCGCGGGACGCCACTCGCCAGCGGCCAGGCTCCCCTCCAGGAGAGTCTTGATCTGCAGGTAGAGCGGCTGAAAGGACGGCGAGGAAGTGCCCATGACCTCGGATGGCGCCTGGCCCCGGATCGTTTGCAGCGCATTATCGGGACGCCAAAGTCGCGTTGTCTGACTCGTGTCTTATATCTTTTATAAGATACAAGAGCAAATTGACACTGCGCGAGCGCGGAGCCTACAATTCTTGCCCACGCGGCTTGGGGCACAGCGCCCGTTTTTTCGGCGTCTTTGTCGCGCCGCAACATCGCTGTCCCTCGACCCGGCGCCAGGCCCGACCCCATCCCTCCCCCACCTGTTCCACCGCACGCCTTCCAAGGAGCACGACATGAAAAAGCCCGTTCGCGTTGCCGTCACCGGTGCTGCCGGCCAGATCGGATACAGCCTGCTTTTCCGCATCGCGACCGGGGAGATGCTGGGTCGTGACCAGCCGGTCATCCTGCAGATGCTCGAGCTGCCGGTCGACAAGGCGCAGGCCGCCCTCAAGGGGGTGATGATGGAGATCGAGGATTGCGCGTTCCCGCTGGTCGCCGGCATGGTCGGCACCTCCGACCCGATGGCGGCGTTCAAGGATGCCAGCATCGCCCTGCTGGTCGGGGCGCGTCCCCGCGGGCCGGGGATGGAACGCAAGGACCTGCTGCTCGAGAACGCCAAGATCTTCACCGTCCAGGGCAAGGCGCTGGACGCCGTCGCGAGCCGCGATGTCCGGGTGCTGGTCGTCGGCAACCCGGCCAACACCAACGCCTACATCGCGATGAAGTCGGCGCCGTCGCTGCCGAAGAAGAACTTCACCGCCATGCTGCGCCTCGACCACAACCGCGCGCTGTCGCAGATCGCGGCCCGCACCGGCAAGCCGGTCGGTTCGATCGAGAAGCTGACCGTCTGGGGCAACCACTCGCCGACCATGTACGCCGACTACCGCTTCGCCACCATCGACGGCCAATCGGTCAAGGCGATGATCAACGACGAGGAATGGAACCGCAGCGTCTTCCTGCCCACCGTCGGCAAGCGCGGTGCGGCGATCATCGAGGCCCGCGGCCTGTCGTCGGCCGCCTCCGCGGCAAACGCCGCCATCGACCACGTCCGGGACTGGGTGCTCGGCACCAACGGCCGATGGGCGACGATGGGCGTGCCCTCGGACGGCAGCTACGGCATCCCCGAGGATGTGATGTACGGCTGCCCGGTCACCTGCGCCAGCGGCGAGTACGCCCGCGTGCAGGGTCTGGAAATCGATCCGTTCTCGCGCGAGAAGATGAACCTCACGCTGAAGGAACTCGAGGAGGAACGCGCCGCGGTCGCCAGCCTCCTGGGCTGACGCCCGCCGTTGCGCGTGCCGCATGCCCGTCCGGGTCTCGCCGCAATCCGCTCTCTACGGCCACAACCGGTCGCTGCCGCCGCTGCCCCCGTGCGTTCATTACGCGGGCAGCGAGCGCTTCATCCGCAAGGCGTTGGCGTTGCAGGCCGCGTGGGGCCCCGTCTTCGACGTCGCCGCCGACTGCGAGGACGGTGCCCCGGTGGGTGGAGAGCACGCCCACGCGCGGATGATCGCGTCGCTGATCGCGGGACCGGAGAACCGGCACGAGCGCGTCGGCGCCCGGATCCACGGCCTCGCGCATCCTGCATGGCAGGACGACCTTGCCGTGCTGGTCGGGCAATGCGGTGATCGTCTCGCTTTCCTGACCTTGCCCAAGGCCGAATCCCGCGCCGACGTCGAACGCTTCGTCGATGCCGTCGCGCTGGCGGTCGCTCGGGTGGGATTGGGGCGCGAGATTCCGCTGTCGGTGATGATCGAAACCCACGGCGCGGTGCACGACGCCTGGCAGATCGCCGCGATTCCCGGCGTCGTGAGCCTCGATTTCGGCACCCTCGATTTCGTCAGTGCACACCACGGCGCGATTCCAGCGTCGGCCATGGAGAGTCCCGGGCAGTTCGACCATCCGCTGGTCGCGCGGGCGAAGTGCGAGACTGCGGCGGCCGCGCTCGCGCACGCGGTCGTGCCCGCCCACGGCGTGACCCGCGCGCTCGACGATGCGGAAGCGGTCTATGCCGACGCGCGTCGCGCGCGGGCCGAATTCGGATTCCTGCGCATGTGGAGCATCCATCCGTCGCAGATCGAGCCCATCGTGCGCGCCATGCAGCCGTCGATGCCTGAAGTGACCGAGGCGGCCGCCGTTCTCGCCGCCGCACAGGCCGCGGATTGGGCGCCGCTTGCGGTGGGCGGCAAGCTTCACGATCGCGGCTCGTACCGCTACTGCTGGAATGTCCTGCAGCGCGCGCAAGCCGCCGGCCTTGCCCTGCCCGCGACTGCGGCATCCTACTTCTCGCCGGTCGCGACGACGGCCTGACTTTCCCCCGCCCGCCCAACGCCTCCAAGGGACCGCCCATGCACCGCCACCTCATCCCGCCCGCGATCGCCGCCGTACTCTGCTGGACACCCTTGGCCGCGTCTGCGGTCGAATATCCGACGCTGAAACCCGGTCAGTGGGAGATGACGACGACGACCGACCGTCCCGGCGCAAAGCCGCACACCTCGACGATCTGCTTCGACGCCGCGCTGCAGAAGGACATGGTCGAGATGGGCAATGGCATGCGCCGCGAGATGTGCAGCAAGAGCGACATGAAGCGCGTCGGCGCGCAATACATCACCGACACCGAGTGCAAGCTCGGCAACTCGGTCGTCAAAGCGCACGCGGTGATGACGATGAAGGGCGACTCGTCGTACCGCACCGAGGCGTCGGCGACCTACGATCCGCCGCTGATGAACGACCTCAAGCAATCGAACACGGTCGTCGAGGCGAAGTTCGTCGGCCCCTGCAGGGCCGGCCTCGTGCCCGGCGACATCGTGACCGGCACCGGGCAGAAGATCAACATCCGGCAACTGCAGCAGGAACGCGCTGCCGGCGGCAAGTAATCGTTCAACATCCTCCCGAGGAGTTCCCATGCTTCAAGCTTACCGCCTACACGCCGCCGAACGCGCCGCGCTGGGGATCCCGCCGCTGCCGCTGTCCGCGGCGCAGACCACGGATCTGATCGAGTTGATCAAGACGCCGCCGGCGGGCGAGGAAGCTTTTCTGCTCGAACTGCTGACGCACCGCGTACCGCCGGGCGTCGATGACGCCGCCAAGGTCAAGGCTTCGTTCCTGGCGGCCGTCGCCCACGGCGACCTCGGCATCGGGCTGATTTCGAAGGCCAAGGCGACCGAACTGCTGGGCACGATGGTCGGCGGCTACAACGTGAAGCCGCTGATCGATCTTCTCGACGACGCCGAGGTTGCCGCGGTCGCCGCCGCCGCGCTGAAGAAGACGCTGCTGATGTTCGACTTTTTCCACGATGTCGCGGCCAAGGCAAAGGCCGGCAACGTCCACGCCCAGGCCGTGGTGCGAAGCTGGGCCGACGCCGAGTGGTTCACGTCGCGTCCCGAGGTGCCGCAGAAGATCACCGTGACGGTGTTCAAGGTCAGCGGCGAGACCAACACCGACGATCTCTCCCCGGCGCCGGACGCGTGGAGTCGCCCCGACATCCCGTTGCACTACCTCGCGATGCTGAAGAACGCCCGACCCGGGATCACGCCCGAGGAGGACGGCAAGCGCGGGCCGATGCAGTTCATCGACGACCTCAAGAAGAAGGGTCACCTGGTCGCCTACGTCGGCGACGTCGTGGGCACCGGCTCGTCCCGGAAGAGCGCGACCAACAGCGTGATCTGGGCCACCGGCGAGGACATTCCCTACGTGCCGAACAAGCGCTTCGGCGGCGTGACGCTCGGCGGCAAGATCGCGCCGATTTTCTTCAACACGCAGGAGGATTCGGGGGCGCTGCCGATCGAAGTCGACATCGCGAAGCTCGACATGGGCGACGTGGTCGACGTCCATCCCTACGCCGGCAAGATCGTGAAGAACGGCCAGGTCGTCGCCGAATTCAGGCTGAAGAGCGACGTCCTGCTCGACGAAGTCCGCGCCGGGGGCCGCATCAACCTGATCATCGGCCGCTCGCTGACCGCCAAGGCGCGCGAGTTCCTCGGCCTCGCCGCCGCCACGACTTTCCGCCTGCCGACCGTGCCCGCGGCAAGCGCGCGCGGTTTCACGCTGGCGCAGAAGATGGTGGGCCGCGCCTGCGGACTGCCCGAAGGCCAGGGCGTCCGACCCGGAACCTACTGCGAGCCCAGGATGACCACCGTCGGCAGCCAGGACACCACGGGGCCGATGACGCGCGACGAGCTCAAGGACCTCGCGTGCCTGGGCTTTTCGGCCGACCTCGTGATGCAGTCGTTCTGCCACACCGCCGCCTACCCGAAGCCGGTCGACGTGAAGATGCACCGCGAGCTGCCCGCCTTCATCAGCAGCCGCGGCGGGGTCTCGCTGAAGCCGGGCGACGGCGTGATTCACAGCTGGTTGAATCGCCTGCTGCTGCCCGACACCGTGGGCACGGGCGGCGACTCGCATACCCGTTTCCCGATCGGCATCAGCTTCCCGGCGGGCTCGGGCCTCGTGGCTTTCGGCGCCGCCACCGGCGTGATGCCGCTTGACATGCCGGAGTCGGTGCTCGTCCGCTTCAAGGGCAAGATGCAGCCGGGCATCACGCTGCGCGACCTCGTCCACGCCATCCCCTACTACGCGATCAGGCAGGGACTGCTGACCGTCGCCAAGCAGGGCAAGAAGAACGTGTTCTCGGGCCGCATCCTCGAGATCGAAGGCCTGCCCGATCTCAAGGTCGAGCAGGCCTTCGAGCTGTCCGACGCGTCGGCCGAGCGCAGCGCGGCCGGCTGCACCGTGCACCTCAACCGGGAACCGATCATCGAGTACCTCAGCTCCAACGTGGTGCTCATGAAGAACATGATCGCCAACGGCTACCAGGACCGCCGCACGCTGGAGCGCCGCATCAAGGCGGTCGAGGCGTGGCTGGCCCACCCGCAACTCCTGCAACCCGATGCCGATGCCGAATACGCCGCGGTGATCGAGATCGATCTCGCCGACCTCAAGGAGCCGGTGCTGTGCTGCCCCAACGACCCCGACGACGCCAAGCTGCTGTCCGCCGTCCAGGGCGTCAAGATCGACGAGGTGTTCATCGGCTCGTGCATGACCAACATCGGTCACTTCCGCGCCGCCAGCAAGCTGCTTGAAGGCAAGCGCGACATTCCGGTCAAGCTGTGGGTGGCGCCGCCGACCCGCATGGACGCGGCGGAACTGACCAAGGAAGGCCACTATGGCGTGTTCGGCGCCGCCGGCGCCCGGACCGAGATGCCGGGTTGCAGCCTGTGCATGGGCAACCAGGCGCAGGTGCGCGAAGGTGCCACCGTGGTGTCGACCTCGACGCGCAACTTCCCGAACCGCCTGGGCAAGAACGCCAACGTGTACCTCGCCTCGGCGGAACTCGCGGCCATCGCCTCGAAGCTGGGGCGCATTCCAACCGTCGCCGAGTACCACGCCGACATGGCGGCGATCAACGCCGACGGCGGCAAGGTCTACCGCTACCTGAACTTCAATCAGATCGACGAGTATCGCGACCCGGCGGCGGCGGCAGCGGCGCGCTGACGGCGTAGAATCGGGGTTCCCGGACGGGCCGGCGGCGACGTCGGCCCGCTTCTTTTTTCCTGCGCCCACCCCGGGTTCGCGTCACGCTTTCCGTGCGAACCTTCGCCGCGACGGCCCTGCCGATGTCGACACACCGTGCTGACCACCCCCTGAGCCACGCGCTGCCGCTGTTCCTCCTCGCGGGCCTGTGCCTGAGTTCGCTCGACGCCACGGCGAAGTGGCTGCTGCGCGACCAGGGCCTGCTGCTCGTGGTGTGGGCGCGCTATTTCGGCCAGATGCTGGTGGTGACGCCGTTCGCGCGCGCGGCGGCGGGTCCCGGATTCTGGCGCACGTCGCGCCTCTCGCTGCAGCTCACCCGTTCGGCGTTCCTGCTCGGCGCGACGTTCTGCTTTTTCGGCGGTCTCGCCTACCTCCCGCTGGCGGAGGCATCGGCGATCACGTTCCTCGCACCGGTGTTCGTGGTGGTGCTGTCGGGGCCGCTGCTGCACGAACACGCGAACCGCGGGCGCTGGCTCACGTCGATCAGCGGATTCGTGGGTGTGCTGGTGGTGTTGCGGCCGGGCTCGGCGGTCTTCCATCCCGCCGCCCTGCTGATGGTCGGCATGGCGCTGTGCAACGCACTGTACAACCTCTACACGCGCAAGCTCGCCGACGAGAGCCCGCATACCTCGCTGTTCTACAGCGCCCTCCTGGGAACGGTCGGCACGTCGGCGTTCCTGCCCTTCGCGCTGCCGACCGCCTGGCCCCCGCTGCCGGTCGTCGCGCTGTTCCTGCTGCTTGGCCTGCTCGCGGGGCTCGGCCACTTCTGTCTCATCAACGCGCTCACCCGCGCGCCGGCGGCGATGCTGACGCCGTTCTCGTACCTGCAGATGATCTGGGCGACCGCTTACGGCTATGTGTTCTTCGGTCAACTACCGGATACGGTCTCGTTCGTCGGCATGGCGATCATCGTCGGCAGCGGGATCGCGCTGGCGGCGCACGAGCAGCAGCGCTGGCGACGCCGCTGACGGGGCGCGAACCCTGGCAATGGAAGCGGACATTGCGCAGCAGCGGCCCGCCCGCGTGCAAATGCGTGGCGTTCGCATGCGTCCGCGCGCATAAGAGTGTTCAAGTAGAATTCGTGCATGCGCCTCAGCGAGCCCCGGTCCGCGCACCTGCGCCGCAAGCCGTCGGATCGCACGCTGATCGTCCTCATCGGCTTCTATCTGATGCTGCAGGGCGTATCCACCGACATCTACCTCGCGTCGCTGCCGGGGCTCGCCCGCACATTTTCAGCGACTGCGGCAACGGTCCAGCTCACGCTGTCGGTATTCGTGCTGGTATTCGGTGCGATGCAGCTCGTTCTGGGACCGCTGTCCGACCGCGTCGGACGCTATCCGGTGCTCGTGGGCGGGCTGGCGCTGTACACGCTGTCGAGCGCGATGGCCGTGCTCGCTCCATCGATCGAGGCGCTGATCGTCGCGCGGGCCTTTCAGGCCGTGGGCTGCTGCGGCACCATCGTCGCCGCACGCGCGATCATTCGCGATGTCTACAGCCCGACGAAGGGCGCGCACGCGCTGGCCCAGGCGTCCACGATACTCGGGATGGGCCCGCTGATCGGTCCGCTGATCGGCAGCTTTCTGGAAGTTCGTTATGGGTTTCGCGGCGTGTTCGTCGTCATGGCCGTGCTCGGCGGCGGGATATTGACCGCCACGTGGCTGCACATGGCGGAAACCAACCGCGCGCCCGATGCGCATGCGCTGCGCCCGCGCGCGCTGCTGGCGAGCTACGCCGAAGTGTTGCGCTCGCCGCACTTCCGCGCCCACGCGCTGGTCGGCGCCGCCTCCTACGGCACGCTGTTCGCGTTCATCTCCGGCGCACCGTTCGTCCTCATCAGCGTGCTGGGCGTCCCCACCGCGTGGTTCGGCCTCTGTTTTTCCGCCTGCGTCGCCGGCTACCTCGTCGGAACGGTCGTGTGCCGCACGCTGCTCGCGCGTCACGGCATCACCGGTGCGTTGAAGCGCGCCTCCGCGCTGTCGCTCGGGTCCGGCAC
>Ga0209254_10007088_pt1 | contig 10339 bp, 9 predicted proteins | sample FrelakmetDIP11DI_FD_187148 | JGI IMG/M metagenome (GOLD analysis project Ga0209254, IMG submission 187148) | Freshwater lake sediment microbial communities from the University of Notre Dame, USA, for methane emissions studies - DIP11 DI (SPAdes)... | ecosystem: Environmental > Aquatic >... | reverse complement strand
AGTTGTCCGTCAATGCCGTCCTTGCCCCACTCAATATCCATGGGTCGTCCGTAGTGCTCCTCGATGGCCAGCGCCTGGCGGGCCAGTGCCTCCACGTCGGCGTCAGTCAGGGAAAAGCGCCCGGAGTCCGCCGGCGCAACGTCCTCGGTCCTGACAGATCGCCCAGGCTCAGCTGAGTCCTCGTACACCATGCGGATCTTCTTGCTGCCGAGACTGCGACGGAGGATCGGCTTATGGCCCGTGCGCAGGGCAGGCTTGTAGACATAGAACTCATCCGGATTTACAGCGCCCTGAACGATGGTCTCGCCGAGCCCCCACGACGAGGTGATGAGTACGACGTCCCGAAAGCCGGACTCCGTATCGAGCGTGAACATGACGCCACTCGAGCCCACGTCGGAACGGACCATGTGCTGGACACCAACGGACAAGGCCACGAGCCGATGATCGAAATCCTGGTGGACCCGGTAGGCAATCGCCCGATCGTTGTAGAGGGAGGCGAAGACGTGGTGGATGGCCTCCAGCAGGCGCGGCAGCCCGCGGATATTCAGAAACGTCTCCTGCTGTCCGGCGAACGAAGCCTCAGGCAGGTCTTCGGCCGTTGCTGAAGAACGGACAGCGACGGCGAGTTCCCCGGGCCGGCCTGCTGACATTGCGTGCCACGCGGCGGTGATTTCCGTCACCAGCGGGGCTGGCAGGGGCGCAGTGAGAACCCATGCCCGGATCTGCTTGCCGGTCCGGGCGAGTTCCTCTAGGTTGCCCACATCGAGACTGCGAAGAGCGGCATCGATACGGTCGGCAAGCCCATCCTGGGCCAGGAACTGTCGGTAGGCGTCGGCAGTGGTGGCGAAGCCATCCGGCACTTTCAGGCCGAGGGCCGACAACTGGCTGAGCAGCTCGCCGAGGGAGGCATTCTTTCCGCCCACCCGATGCACGTCTGTCATCCGGAGCAGGCCCAGGGGAATTACGCAGGGATCCAAGTTGCCTCCAATGTCCCGACCGGCGATGATCCGGCCTGTAGTTCAGTTCGCAGTGAAATCACCGATGACGGAGTCCGAAAAATCAGCCCATGGCATGAATCGCCGTGTCGTGTTTTTTCTGTCGGACCAGACCGGGGTGACCGCAGAAACGCTTGGCCGCAGCCTGTTGACGCAATTCGAAGGGTACGACTTTGACCAGGTGACTGTGCCATTTATAGATTCTGTTGACAAGGCAGACGAGGCCGTTCACCGCATCAATGCAGTGGCCCTTGAGACGGGCCTCCGTCCGATCATCTTCAGTACTCTGGTGCATGATGACATCCGGGAGCGTTTCTCACGGGTCAATGGCCTGTTGCTGGATTTCTTCTCCACATTTCTCGGTCAGCTCGAGCAGGAGCTGCTGATGCGGTCGTCGCACACCGTGGGCAGGGCCCACGGCATGAAGGACCAGGATAGCTACGACAGGCGCATCGACGCCACCAACTTCGCGCTCAACAACGATGATGGAACCCGCACGAGCGAGTACGACCGTGCGGACGTCATCCTGGTCGGTGTATCCCGGTCGGGCAAGACGCCTACATGCCTGTACCTGGCTCTGACCTACGGCGTTTTTGCCGCCAACTACCCGTTGTCGGAAGACGAGTTCGAGACGGGGCGGCTCCCCCGAAGCCTCGAGTCTCACCGGGACAAGCTGTTTGGCGTCAGTATCTCGCCCGAAAGACTGCAACAGATTCGCCGGGAGCGGCGGCCGGAGGGACGGTACTCGTCCATCGAGCAGGTGCGCTATGAGTTGCGTGGAGCAGAGGCATTGTTCCGTCGGTATCAGATCGGCTGGGTCGATACGACAGGCTTCTCGATCGAAGAAATTGCCAGCAAGATTCTCAGCAGCACGGGCATTGAGCGCCGGGTGCGGCCCTAGAGCGTGCCACTAGATCATTCCACTGGGAGAGGAGAGTCCGGTGTGGTGACCGATCCGTGCGATCTGCGCGGCAAGCTGACCGAGGGGCGTGATGGCCATGGCGGTTGACTGCCTGATCGCCGCTGCTGATGTGACGTGCTGTTCCAGATACACCCGCAATGTGGCGCCGGCGGTACCCGTGCCGGAGAGGCGATAAACGATCCGTGCTCCGTTGCTGAAGATCAGGCGCACACCCTGGTGGGCAGATTCGCTGGCGTCTACCGGATCCCGGTAGTGAAAATCATCGGCAGTAGTAATGGTTCCCCCGGCGGGATTTGAGCCGTGGAGCACAGGCAGCAAGCTGCGCAGTGCCGCCATGAGTTCGCTGGCCCGGCTCGCGTCCTCTACGACGTAGTCCCAGCGCTGATAGTGGTGGCGACCGAAAGTCCGCCAGTGCGCCTGCAGGATCTCAGGCAGGGAGCGGCCGTCGAGGGCCAGCAGGTTTAGCCAGAACAGGACGGCCCAGAGTCCGTCCTTCTCCCGGCAATGTGCCGAGCTGGTACCGAAACTCTCCTCGCCACACAGACCGATGCGTCCGGCTTCAAGCAGGTTGCAGAAAAACCGCCAGCCCGTTGGTGTTTCGTAGCAGGGCAGACCCAGGCTGACTGCCACCACGTCCAGCGCCCGGCTCGTGGGCATGGAGCGTGCGACACCCGGAATTCCGTTTCTGTAGCCGGGGATCCGCGTGATATTGGCCAGCATTACGGCGACGCTATCGCAGGGTGAGAGGAATGTGTCCGGGCCCAGAATCATGTTGCGGTCGCCATCACCATCGGAGGCCGCAAGGAGGTCGGGCGCGCCTGCGCCCCGGGATAGCGCCACCAGCTCGGCTGCATCGATGGGGTTTGGATCCGGGTGCATTCCACCAAAGTCCGGCAGTGACTCGGCGTGGAGCAGGCAGTTTTCCGGAGCACCGAGCCGGTCCACGAAAATCTGCCGGGCGTAGGGCCCGGTGACGCCGTGCATGGCGTCAAAGCGCAGCTGCCGGCCGCTGCTGAGCCACCCAGCCATCAGGTCGAAATCGAACAGGGACTCCATCAGCCGGCCATAGTCGGCCACCGGGTCGACAACCTCCACGCGCAGTGTGGCGAAATCAATGCGTCCGATCCTCGAAAGATCAATACGGGGCAGGGTGGCACACCGGTAGCCTGTCAGCCGCTGGCTCACGCGAAATACTTCGTCAGTGACGTGCTCCGGAGCCTGGCCCCCGGTGGGGGTGTTGAACTTCAGGCCGAAGTCTCCGGCAGGGCCACCCGGGTTGTGGCTGGCCGTGAGAATGAAGCCCGCTGCTGCCTGCCGCTGCCGGATCAGGTGCGAAGCTGCGGGCGTGGATAACAGTCCGTGCTGGCCGACAACGATCTCCTGCACACCGTTAGCCACGGCCACTGCCATCAGGCGCTGGATCGCCTCACTGTTGAAGTAGCGGCCATCGCCGCCGATTACCAGGCGCGCTCCCACTTGCAGCTGCAGCGTCGTGAAGACGGCCTGCGTAAACATCTCCAGATAGTGAGCCTGGCTGAATACGCTGACCTTCTTGCGGAGTCCGGCAGTCCCCGGCCGTTGATCCATGAACGGCGAGCAAGCAACCTCAATGACTTCAAGCGTGGACACGATCACAGTCTCCAACACGGTTTCGTCTAGTGTTCACTACAGGCCAGCAGCGCGGAAAGTGTGCACGAAACCCTGTGCTATAGTTCAAAAAATGCTCGCAGACAGCTACATAGTTCCACAATGCAGGGCTGAGCCACGCAGTCTTGGCGCCCTCATGGCACTGTATGAAGGCAACTTTATCAAGCTTGCCGCCCTGGCGCCCGCAGTGACTGCTCCTCAGTTGATCGACGGCAGGAAGGGTGAGCCTGCCCTGTCGCACTCTGCCAATGATCTCGATCTGCACCTCTGTGTAGATAGTGTGACGCGCTATACCGTCGATCTGCGGTTGACCTATATATTCGAGGAGTCTGCCGGATTGCTGGCCAATCCCGACCTTCACCTCCGCGTCTACCTCGATGCGCGCATGGCTGAAGTTGTCAGTTGGTCTGTGTCGCATCTGCATGCAGTGCTCCGGCAGTTGGCAGCAACCAACTCCGGGGAACTCGATCGTCGCTGGTCAAAGAACATAATGCTGGGCAAATGGCTGGACTACCTGGGCGACAGGGGCCATAGCTTTAGGGCCTGAGTACCAGCCCGTGACGTGCGTCACGGCCAAAGTCGTTTTATCCGGCTGCGTCCCTCCAATTGTCGATTGCTTCAACGGCGGTCTCAGGACGTCTTGTTAATGTCGGCGGGTGCTGGCCCGTGCGCAGAAGCTGCTTACCCGTCGCAAGCCGGTCGATGACGACCGGCTATTGCGCCTTTTCTGGAACCGCGCCGAGCTCAAGCGGGAGTTTGCCAAGCTGCAGCGGGAACGTGAGCGGCTTGGTGACCAGCTTCGACAGCAGGAGGGATCTGTCCTGCGGGGGCAGCAGCGGCTCGAGCAGCTTGAAGGCCTCCTTGCCGATCCAGAGCGGGCTGCGAATGCTGCGGTCTTCTTCCAGCTGCGTGGAATCTGGGCCTACGGACGGCGGCGGCTGATCCGCCTGGCGCGCGATCTCACTACCCGCCAACAGGAACGGGAAGGTCAGCGGGAGGCGGCGAAGTTTGAGGAGCACCGGCAGGCAGCGCTGTCGGCCATCGGTCAGCGGCTTGTCCCGCTCGAGGAACGCCAGGCCATTCTGGAGAGTGAGCTCACTGCACTGCGTGCGCAGCAAGTTGATCGCACGGGCTTCTGGAACTACTTCGCCCGTCGCCGGCTGTGCTCGGAAGAGAGCACCGTTATAGCGGCGCGGGACTCGGTCAACGAACAGATCGAACGTTATCAGCGGGCCTGGCACGACAAGGTCAGGGAGAAGTCCTCCCCGACCGACGACATCGGCATCGAGGGCAGGCGGCTGGTCAATCTGTCCAGCATTGCCCTGGCCCAGGAGTTGTTCCTGGTATTCAGCGAGCACGACGTCGCCCGGCAGGCGCGGGATGCATCACTTCGGCAGGTGAACGAAGTCAGTTACGGCCCTCTAACCGTGTGCCGCGACCTCAGCCAGCGGATTGAAGGCGTACTGCGCAAAGTGGAGGCCATGGATGAACTGGCGGGCCGGGTGCGCCGGCGAGCTGAGTCCTTGCGCGAGACTGCAGTCTACGCCCGGGATATCGACACCGTGCCGGTAAGGGAGACCCTGTCAGTCATACCGGTACAGCTGAACGTGGACTCAGAGCCACCGTCGAAGCGGGGTGCCGAGGTCGCTGTCAACGTCCTCGCCGACGAATACTGGGACCTCTACGCCGTCCTGCTGAGTTAGTCTTTCGCCACTGGCTGAGCGTCTTCCGACTTGGCCTGGGTGAGTACTGCTCCGGCGGTTGATGTACTGATCCGCGAAAACTCAAGCGCCATGTTAGCTGCAGTCTTGAGTAGCGGATCCGGCTGGTCTTCTGGCTTGAGTTTCTCCACGGAGTCGACGACCGCAAGGCCACGAGCCGTCCGCCATGTGTTTTCCCGGTCGAGCTGGGCTTTTCGCTGAGCCTCTCTCTCGAGCTTCCGGTCCTCAAGGTTCAGAGAGACGCGGTGCTGGGCGCGAACCTGATCAACGGCAGCAATATCGGCCTCCAGATAGCGCATATCGGCATTGCCCGACAACTGGGTGCTTTCAAACCGCGTGAGCTGGGATATGGCTGCGTCCAGCGGCTGGCTCGCCTGGAAACGGGTGGCCGCAATCTGATCCCAGGGCAGCGCCCGATCCCGGCTGCTCTCACCAACTTCCCCGGAGTCGATCGCGGAAGGCAGGATAATGTCTGGAATGACACCCTTATGCTGCGTGCTGCCGCCATTCACGCGATAGAACTTGCCCATCGTCAGTGTGAGCTGGCCGAGACCCGGCTCCTGGGTGCTGCGCGAGTACTGGTCAAGTTCATACAGATTCTGGACCGTACCCTTGCCGAAGGTCTGCTGGCCGACGATCAGCCCACGACGATAGTCCTGGATTGCCGCCGCGAAAATCTCTGATGCCGACGCGCTGAATCGGTCCACGAGCACCACGAGTGGGCCGCTGTAGGCAACCGTGGGCTCCGGATCGTCGAGGACCTCGATCAGGCCATTGGTGTGCCGCAGCTGCACGACCGGGCCCCGGTCAATGAAGAGGCCGGTTAGCGACGTGGCTTCTGTGAGGTGTCCACCGCCATTGCCCCGGAAGTCGAGCACGAGTCCGGCGATTTTCTCCTTGCGCAGCTCCCCAAGCAGTCTGCGGACGTCCCGCGTGGTGCTGACGTAGTCCTTGTCGCCACGATTCCGGGCATCGTAGTCCTGATAGAAGCTGGGTACGGTGATGACGCCGATGTTGACGAGCTCGCCGTTCCGCTCGACCTGGATGACGCTCTTCTTTGCGGCCTGCTCTTCAAGCTTGATCTTGTCCCGGGTCAGGTCCAGCGTGGTTTCGGCCGAACCCGGCACGGCGTCGCCCGCCAGAATCTGCAGCCTTACTTTCGTGCCGCTCGGACCGCGGATCAACTGCACCACGTCATCCAGCTGCCAGCCGACCACATCGATCATCTCGCTACTGTTGCCCTGGCCCACTGCAGTGATCCGGTCGTTGGCCTTCAGGCGGCCATCGATCGACGCCGGGCCGCCGGGGATCACATTCATGACCTGCACGAAGTCGTCGTCCAGCTGAAGGGAGGCCCCGATGCCCTGATAGGACAGGCTCATCTGGATCTTGTATTCCTCTGACTGCCGCGGCGACAGGTAGTTGGAGTGCGGGTCCAGCGTCCGCGCAAAAGAGTTCATGAAGGTCTCGAAAACGTCATCACTGTCGAGATCATTGATCCGATCCAGCACCCGCTGATAGCGCTTCCGAAGGACGTCGCTGGCTTCCTGCCAGGTTTTATCGGCCAGCAGGAGGCTGAGTGCATCGTTCTTTACACGCCGGCGCCAGAGATCCTGCATTTCAGACGGCGTTGCCGCCCAGGGCAGCTTCTCCCGGTTGAAGACATAGTCCTCGGTGATCGTGAAGTCCGGTTCCTCGTCGAGCAGGCTCATCGCGTAGCCGATGTTCTGCTGCGCACGGAGCCTGTACAGGCGGAAGATATCGAAGACCGGCTCCATGTCGCCGGTCCGCAACGAGTCATCGAGTGTGGTCCTGTAGCGATTGAAATAGGCGATGTCCGACTGCAGGAAGTAATGCCGGTTTCCGTCGAGCGTTTCGAGGTAGGTCTTCAGGGTGGCGTCAGACAGGGAATCGTCGACGGTCAATCGGGAGTAATGAGCCCGTTCGACGAAGCGCGTGACCATGCGGGCCACCTGGCGCTCACGAGACGTGGTTTCGAGGACCGTGGGGACGACCGGCGCAACCTGCTTGGCAAACAGGGGAACGCTAGGACCGAGGCCCAGCGTCAGCACGGCCAGCAGGCCAACCAGGTTGGCGGATTTCCAGAAGCGTGTACGTGCGATGTTCATGCCTGTCGACTTTGTGATTGAGTGGGCGCTACGGGCGACGCATCAGTCTAAGCTAGACTTGGGTTCGGATTCAGGCAAGCGCAAGCTCCGGAGTTGCATGCAGCCTCTGACGGTCGTGCTTGGCATTGTGCTTGGCAGCGTGTTTTCGATCGCGTTCGGACTCGGTATTGTCTGGCTTATATTCGGCTTGCGACAGGGAGAGGATTCGCGCTTCGCGCTGGAACTCCCCGAACTCGCCCGGGCGACGGTCCTCTTCTCGCTGGTTACGATCGTGTCGGCTTTCTCCTTCGTGGGTTCCCTGCGAGCATCTCCCTGGCGACGATGGCCGATTCTGGGCCTGGTGCTGGGACTCGCGGGCATCGGCTTTTATTATTGGCCGGCCTGATTTTCCTGCAGGCCGATTAGTGGCCCGGACGAGCCGGGCACCGGTTGGCCCGACTATACGAGAGGGCCTTATTGGCGGGGCGGCAAGCTAACATAAATATCAAAATAAAACTTCAATAGACTGATTTTATTAAGAAATGTACTACTCATCCATGGCGGGTCCAAGCTGACGCCCGACGCGAACGATGAGGTACCAGATGATGGCGATCAGTACGGGGGCCAGCAGCAGCCACCAGGCCAGCAGCTCACCCCGTCCCGCAGCATCGTAGATGCTGCTCAGGTAGTCAGTGAGCCCCAATTTCCCCTCGTACGCCCCGATCAGACGTTTACCCGCCATATAGCCCGCGATGGGCAGGACCAGGCCGCCGGCCAGGGCCAGGCCCAGAATGGCGAATAAGGGCGCCAGACGAGACTGCAGAGTGCTTTGCACGGGGTTAGTGTCCCATTTCACGGCCCCGCCGGGGAAGGCAGGGCGACCCCGGGACTGCGGCTCACGATCAATCGAGGCCAGGCGCGGCTGACGGCGCCAGCGCCCGGGAGTCCTGTCCAATGACCTTTCTGGCAGCAGACCGCAGGGACGCGAGGTCCACGCGCCGTTGCGACCGCAGCATTCCGCGCACCAGCATGGCGAGGGACTGCTTGCCGTTGCTCGCCCTGCGGAGTTCGGTATCCAGATCGTAGAAGATGCTCACAGCCCTGGCCGTAACCGGGCCTGCGGAAACCGTTGTGCGCAGATTCATCACCGGCTCGCCCCAGCGGCGGAAGTCAGTAATCGCTGCCTCGTAGCGCGGCGCCGAAATCGTGCCGGAATCCTTCAGTGCCCGTAGCGACAGGTACTCCGCCAGCCCCTCGACGATCCAGTCCTGGTCCCGCGGTGTTTCGAGATCAGCCAGCAGCACGTGCACCATTTCGTGCAGGACTGTGCTGGTCCCGTTTTCGCTGATCAGCGGCCGGTCGGCATGGACAAAGATGGAGTTTGGCGCCGACAAGGCACCGAGCCACATGGGTTTCCCGGCGGCCACGATATTGATGTAGTGAGGGGTCGTCTGCGCCGTGGTCAAGGGCGGAACCAGCTGGGGAAGCGTCCAGCGCAGGAGGCCCAGCATGGCGACGCGTTCCATGCGCAGCCCCCGTGGGGCCGTGACGGTGATTTCGATGTCCGCGACGGTGTCCCTCCGGGTGCCGATGTTCCCTGCCATGATCCAGCCGATGGGGCGCGGAAGCCGGCTGCCCGGGTTACGGATCGGCAGTCGGCCGGCCGCATCAGGCAGGTAGGGAGTGATCAGTGCCCATTTGCCCGGCAGACGCACGACCAGCTCGCCGGTCAGATCAGTGCCTTTCCGCCGCCGCCAGGCACGGACTGGAAAAGCATCCTCCCCGCGGAAGACCGCAAACTGCTCCCCAACCCACGCGTCGTTGCCAGGTGCCTTCTTGCCCTGCCTGGCGTGACTGAGCGGGACCCGGTAACGAAGCGTCCCTCCGGCAGCAGGCGGTACCCAACGCACACGGTCCTTCTCGAGGGTAATCCGGCCATCACCAGCGACGTTCTGCAGGGGGGGGCGGTCGAGAACAAGCTCTCTAAGGGCGCCATCGTCCTGGCGAACCACGATGCGAGCCGTAGTAACGGATTGCCCGGCGATGAGGTCCAGTTCGAAGCGGGCCTGAATGTCGGCGGCGAGTGCCTGCCCCCATGCGAGCAGGCCGATGAGGACCAGCAGGCGCCCCCCCATCAGACCGGCACGCCTCAGGACGGACCCTCCTGCGTGATGAACTGCCGTAACTCGCGCACCAGGCCATTGCAGGCTGCTGTTTGAGTGCGGGCGACAAAGGGCAGCGGGATGATCAGGGCAGGCACCATGGACGTGCCGTGCACGTCCGTGCTGACCTCACCGGCCTGTTCCGCCTTCTTCAGATCCCAGACCGTGGCCTCGTAGGAGCCTTCGTTTTCCCACCAGACCAGGCCAAAGCAGCCGCCGCCCACGGTGCTGGCGGCGCAGCTCATCCCGCCACCGCCAGAGGTCCGTTCTGTGCTGCCCTTGATCCAAACGAGGTAGCGCACGCCCCGATCGCTAATGCGCTGGGCAACGCCGGGGCGCGCCAGCAGCTCGGGCAGCGCCTTGATGTCCTGGGGCATGGTGCGTGGCTCGAACCAGGGAAAGAGTTCATCGCGGAATTTCGCGCTGGGATAGAGGTTGATGGAGTCGCCGCCATCCAGCCTGTCATCCATGCAGTCGAGGAAGTCGGCCTCGGTCTTGTTCCCATGGTGATAGCTGGTAGCCAGGATGACCACAGATTCGCCGTCGGTGATCCCCGTGGCTATGTTCTTGTTTCTCTCAACCCGGGACGTTACGCAGCCTGTTGCAGCCAGTGCCGACAAGAGCATGACGGTAGCCGGCCGGAACACCCGGCGCAGGAATTCTGTCTGTCGCTCAGGGAGCGCTCGTGGGAGTGCTGGTGGGTGCATTGTCACGGGCGTTGGCATCGGGTTTCTCCATCGGCAACATGCCGTGGGCCCGTGCTTCATTGACGAAGCCCGCGGTG
>Ga0209254_10007087_pt1 | contig 10340 bp, 7 predicted proteins | sample FrelakmetDIP11DI_FD_187148 | JGI IMG/M metagenome (GOLD analysis project Ga0209254, IMG submission 187148) | Freshwater lake sediment microbial communities from the University of Notre Dame, USA, for methane emissions studies - DIP11 DI (SPAdes)... | ecosystem: Environmental > Aquatic >... | reverse complement strand
GTTGTCCGGGTAGTCGCGGCGGTGTCAACGCACGCGCTGGAAGCGACAGGCTTCGGTCGGTGGGACGCGGAAGGCGTAGCGCCCATCGTCGAGGAGGCCGGATTCCTAGTACTCGAGCGTGCCGTCTGCGGTGAGCGACACCCGGGCGTTGATGCCCATGCGACGGCCGGAGGCGGCGGTGATGGTGCATTCCTGAGCGCTGATCACCCCGCTGAACCCGTTGGGCCGCCGCTCGAACCGCAACGCGCCGGCCGGGCCGTAGCCGCGCAAGGCGTCCTTCGTCACAGTCGCGAGCGCGCTCGGCTCTCCGCCGCGGCCGGCGTAGGGCTGGCCGTCGACGAAGGCGTAGAAGTCCATGCGCAGGCCGTCCGTGGGGTCATGGCGGAACGACCAGAGGCGCTGCCGGGAGATCGGCCCGTCAGGGCCGTTGCTGCGCCATGCGAGATACAGCACGTGAGTCCCGAGAGCAGGTGCGTCGATGCGGGTGAACGTGGCGTGCTGCAGGTCGAGCTACTCTCCGTCCACGGAAGGCGGGACCCGGAGTGCGGCGGCGGGGCCGCGGTGAAGGCGGGGACGCGGCAGGGCCGCTCGCAGCGCGAAGCGCTGCTTCGGACGGGTTGTGCGTGGGCGAGCGTGTGTGCGGTCGGCTGTGCGCGTCGCTGTATGCACGTCAGCGACGGCGACGGTCGGGGGTCGGGCGGTAGCGGTAGACGGGAAGTGATTCCAGGAACGGTTCGGGTTCGAGCTTGCCGGCGCGGGCGACCGGCGTGGTGCGCTCGGCGCCCGCGGTGCCCGGGTAATGGATCTCGGGCAGCGCGCGGCTGCGGCCCAGGGGATAGAGCAGCGGCATCTCGGCGGCGATCATCAGGCGACCGCGGTTGCGGCTGTCGAGGCCGTCGAACCAGACGTTGGCGCGGATGTTGGTGTAGTGCTGTTTGACGAGCGCGAGGTGCGTCTCGCGGGCGGGGAGTTTGCGCAGTCGCTCGAGGTCGTCCGCGGCGGTGAGTCGGCCGGAGGCCTCGATCATCGTGCCGATCTCGTCGCGGCGCTTGCGATAGACGGCGCGGGTCAGTGCCCGCGTGTAGGCGACGCGGCTCACCCGACCGGTGAGGATCGGGACCTTGCGATAGGCGGCGAGCAGGTTGAGGTCGCTGCGCTGAAGCTCGCGCAGGAGGACGCGCACCAGGGGCAGGGATTTCACGACGCGACCGCCCTCCCCGTCCTTGACGGGAATGCGCACGCGCAGGTTCTGCAGCGGGGCGCAGACCGCGCGCAGTGCGACCTTGGCCTCGTTCACGGCCTCGGCGCGGTCGATCACGGCCGCGCTGGCGCCGATGACCCCCAGGCAGCTCGGCGACTGGTTCGCCTCTTCGGCCTGCGCATAGTCGATGGCGGCGTAGGCCTCGCAGATGCGGCTGCGTGCGTCGGCATCCGATCGCGTGCCCTCGGCGCTCACGGGTCCGGCCTGGTGCGAGAGCGCGGCCACGAAGCGATCGAGCGCGTGCTCGAGGCTCCGCAAAGTGGCGGCGATGGCGAGCTTGTGTGCGTGCTGTTCGGTGCTGATCAACGGTGACGGCGTGGTGGGTGGATTCGGAGTCCAATTCTATACATACTCCATACAACAACCCAATAACAATCCCACTCGAACCAAATTCAGCAGAGAGCCGACACCTGCGAACCCCGGCTTCGATTTCAAGGGACACTTGGCGCCTTAGTACGGGGTATGTATAGACGGCGGTGCCGCGGGAGGCCAGGTTGGCGATGCCTGGCGAGAAACGGTTGCGAGGTGTCGACGCGCCCTGCGCGGGCGCGTATACGAGACTTCCATGCTGGGCATCACGATCCGACCGGAATCCTCCGCCGACGGCGCGGCCATCGAGGCCGTGACGGTGGCGGCGTTTCGCGATGCCCCGCATGCCGCGCACACCGAGCAGTTCATCGTGGCGGCCCTGCGCCGGGCGGAGCAGCTCACCGTGTCGCTGGTGGCCGAGCTCGGCGGAGCGGTGGTCGGTCACGTTGCAGCGTCGCCGGTATCGCTGTCCGACGGTTCCCCAGGCTGGTTCGGGCTCGGGCCGATCTCGGTGCTGCCGGAGCACCAGGGGCGAGGCATCGGATCCCGGCTGATGCGCGAGGTCCTGCAGCAATTGCGGGACACGGGGGCGGCGGGCTGCCTGCTGGTCGGTGATCCGCGCTTCTACCAGCGTTTCTGGTTCCGCTCACACACCGCCCTCGCCTACCCCGAGGTGCCGGCGGAGGTGTTTCTCGTGCTGCCGTTCGGGGGCGCGGTGCCGCAGGCGACGGTGAGGTTTCACCCGGCGTTCACGGCGACCGGGTAGGACAGGCACGTGGCTTGAGCCGGGGATGGACGGCTTCGTGATCGCGACGATTCGCCGTCTTGGCTTCACTACGAACCGGCCGGCACCATCGCCCCTCGCGTCCTCCTGCGGCGCCAGACCTCGCAAGGGCGTTACGCGACGGGTGCTGTCGTTTTCCGGAATCCCAGCGGCGCTGACCGACTGAGTCCATACGCGTGCAACGCACTCTCATCACCATCGGACTTCCTGATCGCCATCCTTGACCTGCACTGGCCCTGGATCGCCAAGCTCGGCCTCGGGCGCCTCCCCGGCGACGTGGCAATCGACAAACCCGGCTTCAAACTGTTCGCACCGTTCACGACTATGATCATCGTCAGCGTGGTCGTGTGTCTGATCATCTGGCTGCTGCGGCGCTGACACCATCTTAATCACGCTGATGAACCATCAGGACGGATCATGCAGCGGCTGATGGCAGCCGACCGGAGTTCCCGGTGCGCCGCGCCCGCAAAAAGCGATCCGCCAACCCCTGCACCGCCGGAGACCTCGAGACCGTGCCCCGACACAGTCGCCGCGACTCCGCCGCAAAGATCGTCAGGCAACTGAAGCGCTCCGTAAACGCCGTCCGCCAGAAATCCTCAGCCCTCGGCGTGAGCCTGCGGCTCGCCTGATCCCAATTGCCGCACTCATATATACGAGTGCAGTGCAGCCCCTACACGTGCGCGTGATCATCTGGAGCACGCCGTGGCCCCGCCGCCCACCCATGTTGTCGCCCGTTTGGTTGCCAGAACGGACCGTATCGTGACTGTCGGAACTCAGCGCCTTGCTCCTCAGGAAGAGTGGGTGCGGGTAGACCGCACGGCGGCGAGCCTTGGGGCATTGAAGTCCCGGCTGGACCGACTGTGGAGCCTGGATAGCGCAACAAAGCGGCTTTGCGAGCGCATCGCGCTTTGACCAGCAGTGGGCGCGCACCGTTAACCGCTCCGGCCTTCAGTAACTGCCCGACTCCCGTCGATTTTGGCGAATTCGGCAGAGTGCGGCTTCGACGCCGCTTGACAGTTGACAAACGGGCCGACACGAAAAGATACTTCCTGCCACGCGGAGAGGTTTTCCGGACTATCGTCCTACCGGAACGTCTCCGACGATCACGAGTTTCGGCCTTTAGCCGACTCATCCGGTGGCTAATGCTGCCGCACCCACTGGTGGCCAGTTCCAGTTGCCACCATCCAGTTGCCTGACAAGGGCAATTGCGCCCACGGGGCGCGTTCTCGTAAGAACGAGGTCCCCTCCCCCCCACGACGGCTGCGTAACGCCCAGGTACCGCTCGACGCACGTCGGCGCGTGGCTTTCCCGCCATTGATCAACCGACCGACTCATCGCCGTTGGAACGTAGCGCTTGCCGCCTGCCTGCGCGCACCCAAGCAGGCCTGCCGTACGCCCTGCCGGTGATCTCGCCATGCCCGCCAACAGGCGGGCGTCTGGCAAGATCACTCATCCCTCTCCCATCCCGAGCGTGCAGCTCAGGCCGGTCCGCCCCAGCCTGCCTGCCATCGCTCAAGCATTTTCTCGGCCGAGGCGCTCGCCCTATTTGCGGCGACGCGATTCCGGTCCGTTACCCCCATCAGCTGGTGCCGTGGCGGACGGTACCTGGAGAGAACCATGATCGCAGTCAACATCAACTTACGTATGGCTCCACCGCTCAACGCAGTCGCCACATTGATCACAGCGGACAACTCGACGCAGCGGCTCTGCCTCGAGGGAGACCTCTCAGCGGCACGATTCGACCACCTCGGACAACTCGCCGAAGCAGTCCGCGCTCTCATCGCAAAGATACTCGGCATTCCCATTCCGGAGGTGCAAGTGTTGCAGCGCCTTGAGGGCCTCCTCCCGGATGTCTACCCAACGCTGAGCTTGCGCGCGAACTGCGACGACCCTGACGTCGCGGATCGCGCACGCGCCGCGGTCGCAGAACTCGTCGCCTCAGTCACCCAGTCGCACCGCTCCAAGCCGCTCTTCACCAAGCCCGCGGAGCTCGCGATTGCTGACCGTGCTGCCATTGATGCAGAGCGCACCCGACTGCTTGGCTTCGTTTCCGGCACCTGCGTTAAGTCGAAGACGCTCGTGCACATTGAGAATGACCCTCCTTTGGTGGTGGAAGGTCGCTGGGAGACCGCGCCGAACGACCAACCCCCTCCAGAATCCAAAGTCGTGGACATCCGTGGTCACCTTGATGGATTCCGACACTCCCGACGTCAACTGTATGTCTGTGACGTCCTCCTCCACGTTTCATACGTCATCCAGTTTGACGAACTCGAGTACCTCGACAACGTCAAGCGCCTCTGCGCTCACATCACCCATCACTCCCGACCGCTGTGCGAGATCAAGATGGAGAAACAGGTTATCGGGAGCAAAGAGACGCTCCTGCTGCGGAGCCTGAAGGTCATCGAGCTGTCGAGCAATTCGTCCGCTCAGGGCCCCTTCGTGCTCACGCCGCCCCCCGAGTCCCCGGTCGAAGCAACGACATAGGCTCCCCACAATAGGAGCAGCTCGGCATTCGACCGCAAGCGCGTCGACTGCGCCTTACGCACCACCGCGCAACGGTGCCGCACCGGGTGCAGAGGCTTGCCATCCTCAATGCCATCGACCTGGAATACCCGGACTCCCTCGCTGTCCCGCTGGCGGCGGCGGTCCACGAACTGGACCGCCGCCGCCCACTCCTGCACATCGGCGTCGAGGCTGTCGGTCTCAAACACGTCGACGTCGCTGCGCAGTTGCAGATCGTCGACAAACCGACCCAACCATTCAAAATGCTCCGGTCGCCACATTAAAATCTGCATCGATCGCCCGATCTGGCATTGCGCCGCGATTGCGTCGATGCATGATACGTGCAGTCGAATGTCTCGCGCGATGTCGATCAACGTTGACCAGCGGTCCCTCAGAACCTGCCGTTCGATGGACGCCCGCCGTGGTGCGCGCCCTCCGCCGCGCGTGACGGGACGGTCCTCCGTCCTCTCAACCTTAGCGTGCGGATCGGTGATCCCAGCGCTCTGGCGCGGCGTACGTATAAGTCGCTTATTGGCGCCGTCCAACCAGTCACGCATTCGATCGACGAGATCCAGGTCGATATCGAGGGCAAATGCGACTGCCGCTGGTGTCCGTCCGTGCGCCAGCAGCCTGGCTGCCTCCAAGAGATCCCCCAAACTCGCCGTTCGCTCCTGTCGGTACACGCGCACCTGCGTCGCCGTACGCAGGTACGCTTCATCCACCGCAAGTCGATCAAGGTCTTCCGCAACACTAAGAGCTGCTCCGTGCATTCGCCAGCTCTCAATCGGACGGGCTACGAGGACCTGGACGACTTCCGCCAGCACGTGCACGTAGCTCGCCAGCGAGGTGCGGGGGTGGTAGTGCCCCAGTAGCCGTGCCAACGCCCACAGTGCACGACGCGTCTCTCCGCAGGCGCCCAGCAGCAGCCGCTGAACATGGACGGGGTCGAGCCAGCGCTTCGATGCGACCTGTGGCACCAAGTCCTTGGGTATTAGAGCGAGGAACGCCTCACCTGCAAAGCCGTGTCGGGCGTGATGCAATGTAAGATGATCAGCGCGACACACCGCGCGCAGCGCGTTGACCGCCATGGCGCCCAGCACTCTCCGCGAATCCCGCCGACCCATCTGGTCCATCGCGAACAACGGGACGTCCCTGTTCCCCATGGCGATTGCGTCCCAAGTCGCAAGCCACCGGGACACCAATTCCGTCTCATGTGGTGTGAGGGCGGTCAACAAGGGGACCTGACGCTGAGACCAGGGTCTCTTGAGTCGTCTCTTGCGACGGACGAGCACGACCTGCGTGGCTCCACTGTCCTGCCAGTCATCGCGCCGAAGCCCGAAAGCCTCCCCGCCCCGCAAGCCAAATCGATAGGCGAGTAGCAGCAGCATGCCCGAGCAGAGCTCCCGCCGGCCGGCATGAGCTGGCTCGGGAACGATCTCGGCCAACGCCTGTAGGTACTCGGATTCGAGAATCAGGCCAGGTGCCCCTCCCACTGGAGATCCCTCGGCGACGATCTCGCTCCAGTCCGGTGTTTCCAGTCCCCACTTGCGTTCTGCAAAGCGGTGGAACTCGACCAGCCGAGCTGCGACAAACGACGGGTCGAAGTTCTCGCGATCCTTCATCGGAACCAACATCGATGCATACAGATCGCCGATGTCGTCGTCGCCGCATTCCGCAAGATCCACGTCGTGCGCGAACGCGATTAACCGCGGCGCCAGTGCGTCGAGGTAGCGCGTGATCGACGAGGGCTTGAGATAACGTGGCGACCGTGCACGCTCTTTCAGCAGTTCGACCACCCAGTACACCAGCATTACCATCGACGGCGGCGTCTGGGGGTCTGCGTTACGAGCGAGCTTTTTCAGGGTCCTCCCGAGGTCGCGCCGGGCGTCGCTGGGTACCTCGCAGTCAGGCTCGCGCGACCGGTACTCGCTCAGCAGCTTGCGGACTCTGGAAACGAGTTCCTTCGCCAGTCCTGAACGTCGATCCAGATCCGCCGCCACGGGCGCCGCCAACATATAGTCGTTACTGAGGTCGGTCGCTCCTTTACCAGTGTCATCCGCCTCGTCCCGTGCATTCGTCCAGGCGTCGTGCCATCGATAGGCCTGCCCCTTCAGGTATCGCAACCAATCCGGAACCGGAAGGCCAACAGACTGGACGCTGCCGTGGAGATACGCTGCAACGACCCCAGGAAGCTCGAGCACGTTGGCCTGTCGAACGCGGACGGCAAGTGCATCGAGCAATTGTCGGGAGGACTCTACTTGCGTCCCGTCGCGTTCCAGTAATGCGGCGATGGGCCGAAGCGCGTCCGGCACCGGCGATGTTTCGGTCAGCGCCCGGCTGCGAATCGTTGATTCGAGCCAAACCGCCGCTTGGCGCGTCACCGGAAAACGCACGGCCGGCTGATCGGGGTACTCTGACTCCCGGTCGCGAAACTCCACCCAGGCACTCCCTGCATTGACTGTCAACCGCAGATTCATCCCCCGGGCGGCCGACTGCAGCACCTTTGGGTTCGACACCCGCGAGTTCACGCAGAGGTCGATCGCCGTCAAGAGTTGGATCGTGCCGCGACCGGTCGGCACGCGTTCGTAGAGTTGTCGCAGCGCCGCTTGCACATCGGTCACGAGCGAGCGCGCCCCAATGCAATCAGCGCGAAAGACGCTATCCGAACGGGCCAGCGCCGCGTGACGCTTCGACAAACGCGGTCGCCTGCCCTCCTCCTCGAACGCGTCCTGCAATGCCTCCTCGAAGACCGCATAACGTAGCGCTGCGTAGGGGTGCGGGAGACCCTTCTCGGTTCTCAGCATCTGCCGACCAAGCGCATCGAGTTCCTCCTTCGTCAAGGAAGACAGGGGTCGTTCCGCGCATACAGCTTTGATCTGCGCCTTGGCCGAGGCTCGCGCCCTGCTGTGATCGGCCTGCCGTCGCGCCGCACGGCCACGGCCCCCGAAGGGCGCCCGTCCTTCAAACGGACGGTCCTCCCGAATGACGCTGGCGTCGACCTCGGCCAGGTCGAGGTTCACGTTGGGTGTGGCGAAATTCAATGCCTCATAGCCGCGCGCAATTGCAGGCATGGCATACGCAACGTCCGCATGCCAGCGGCGCAGCGAGTAATCGCTCCATGTTTCACCTGCAGCCTCTCCGTGACCGAGAATTCCATCGATGATTTCCGGATCGACACGCTCATCTCGCAGCCGGCTTGCCAGTCGATGGCGCAGGTGGTTCCAGGGCAGTGGCCAGTCCACCAACCGAAGCGCATCCAGAGAGGACTCGGAGACTGTCATCCAGTCGAGCCGGGGCGGCCTCGATGACAGCAGAAAGAGAAAAGGCAACCGTTTGCTTCCCATCCGGACCGACAGGCGCTGCACCTCTCCCGCGAGCTCGGGCGCGGCACTTGCCAGCGCCTTGGCGAGATGCCCGAGGTGCACCAGGTAGACATCGCTGATCAGGCGCAGCACAGCCGGCAGGAGCGGGACGGCGCGACCCGCGTGTGCCGCGCCATGGACCTTGTCATCCACGAAAGCGAAGCCCGCCTCCCAGTCGATCCGATCGGGCGACTCGAACGGCGAGTCGACGGGCCGTACACCAGTCGCGCCAAGCAGGGCGAGCAGGACATAGACGGTCAGCGCATTATGCCGTTCGGCCCAGCTCGAGGGACCCGATAGGGGCCCCTCCAGTTGCCAGCGTAGGGCTGCAATGGCGGCGGCGAGCTGCTGATCGTCGGGATCGAGTTCACTGCCGAGCGTGTTCTCGTTGGGTTGCCCAAGATCGACAGCCGAGATCCACGATGGATCAAGCACCCGGGTCCAGACAGGGGTGGTCTTTGCACTGCTCCATGAGGGATAGGCGCACGATCCGGGCAACCCACTCTGCGGTGTGGACGCCGCCAATCGCGCGAATGCGCCATCCCCGGTCTCGTCAAATAACCGTTGTTGAGCAGCGCGTCGGATCATCCCCGAACTCAGGCGCTGCAGGGACGTGTGCTGGCGACAGGCGCGGTTAAACGTCCGTTCGAGGGATTTCGTCGTGAGGCTGCGCCACAGCCCACCGATATCGGGCACCAGGCCCGCGTTGGCATGCGCCTCGGCGAGGGGTTGTCGAACCGTGGCACCCAACGCTATGGACCATTGCTGCGCGAGTGGCCTCACCCAGTCACGACTGATGTCGGTGACCGACCAGCGTTCGGCGCGGCGCGCAGGGGAGCGCCGCAGCGTGCCGCCCTCAACGTCGAGAAACCAACCGCCGGTATCGTCGGGAGCGAGTGGGATCCGGCTGACCGTCTCCAGGGATTGCCCCGTCACATAGGCGATGACCGTGATGGCTCCAAGCAGTTGCTGTTCGACAACGGCGGAACCCAACAGGTCGGAAGCCAGCATCCGCAAGGCATCCGATTCGTCCCGCGTCGGTCGATGCCAGCCAAAACGCAGCATTTGGCGGTCCTCGACTCCCTCCAGCAGCACACCCCGTGCCGCAAGGGCTCCCTCATAAGGTGTCTGCCTGGATGACTCGTTCTTGGTCCCGATCAGTTCACCGTCTTCGTCCGTGGGTGACGTGTGTGCGAGCGGTCCCGGCGATAGCGAAAATTGAAACTCGTTTGCGCGCTCCGTCCGCTCAAATGGCGGGAGACTCCAACCTACGAATTCACGCCGCGGTCGCTCAGCCTTGTCGGCGACGGCACGCATTGCGCGGGTGATCTCACGGACGAATCCATCCCTCCAACGCGCTGGATCAAGGAGGGGCTTCTCGCACTTGACCGAGATCTCTGCGGACATCGCCGCAACGTTCTGCGCCTCGACCCGCAGCTGCAGAAACCAGTTCAGCTTGGCGTGGTGATCAACGGGGTCTTCGATCGCCATGCGGAGATGCCGGGCGACGGTATCAACGTGCTGGTCGGCAGGGTTACCCGTTTCCGCATACTGCAGCGCGGTCGCTAGAACCCAAGTTCGCAAACAGTTGATCTGGACGCGTCGACTAGTGTCGGTGAGCTGATTGCGAGCGCCACACAGCGCCGCCAGCGGCGAAGCCGAGATCAAGCCTTTGCCCAGCGCGACCAAGAGCGGCACCGCGGGATCGATCGACGGCAGACGGGCGCGCCGGTCGCTGGACAGCGAGATGTGGCGACCGAGAGCCAGCACAGGGGACAGACACTCCGCGACCGACTCCCACTCGGTGAGCAGGTCAAGGACGTCCGCGCGGGCAATGAACGCCGCCAGACAACCGAGCAGCAACGGCTCAGACGGATCGCGCGCAAGAGATAGGAGGCGTGCCGCACCTGCATGGCACCCGACGGACTCCGACCAGTCGCAGAAATCCCTGACCGTGCGATGCCCGACCGACGGACCCAACCCTCCGATGCGATCAACGCCCCCACCTGGCCGAGAAATGGCGTCGACCATTGGCACGCTGCGAGCCGTCACTCACCGCTCCCCTGAAATCTCCGCACGCCGTGGGCCGGCGCTGGCCCAATCTTGATCGTTTTCCATCGAC
>Ga0209254_10007086_pt1 | contig 10340 bp, 6 predicted proteins | sample FrelakmetDIP11DI_FD_187148 | JGI IMG/M metagenome (GOLD analysis project Ga0209254, IMG submission 187148) | Freshwater lake sediment microbial communities from the University of Notre Dame, USA, for methane emissions studies - DIP11 DI (SPAdes)... | ecosystem: Environmental > Aquatic >... | reverse complement strand
AGTCCTGTGGAAACGTCGGCTTGCCCAACCAGTTCTTCTCGCCGGCGGGCCCGCCCCGGAAGTAAGGCGTAGTGAAAAACGCCGTGCGGCCCTGCGGCGAGCCGTCGCCGGTGATTTTGCAGCCGCCAAGCTTCAGGCGATTGCGGTAGCTGCCGAAACTCGAAGGCGGGTTCTTCGCGAGGACTTCGTCGATACTCGTGATAAAGGGATATGTCACCACGTCGATGAAGAGCGCGCCGCCCGCAGCGAGTCGCTGCAACTGGGCGAGCTGCGGCGCATGCGTCGCGCCTTCCTGCGCCGTCGTGATGCCGGCCGACGCATAGATCGTCTGCCCGGCCTTGGCCGCCGCAAGCTCGGTTTCCTGTGTGGGCGACGGCAGGTGCTCGGCGACCTGCAGGTAGCCCGTTTCCATCACGAGACCGTCGAGCTGCGTCGTGCCGGGCTTGCGCAGTATCACGCCGCCTTCGGGCGTCGGCATGCCGTCCCTGTAGCCGTACATCTCGAAACCCGGCGAATTCAGCACCGCGCCGTGCATCGACACGTGAATGACGACGACCGGATTCTCCGGGAACGCCTGGTCGAGGAGGTCGCGATTGAGCAGGCGACCGCCCGGCATCAGGTTCTCGTCGTACCCGTAGCCGATGATCAACTCGTCCGGTTTGACGCTGCGCGCCAACGTCGATTTCTGCAATTCAGCGACAATCTCGTCAGCGTTGTTGGCCGGCCCGGCCGGTGGCGCCGACACGTTCACGCGGTAGGCCATGGACAGCGAATCGATGAAGTGGCTGTGCGGATCGATGAAACCCGGCAGCAGGGTCTTGCCGGCGAGATCGACGACCTGCGTGCTCTCGCCCTTGTGCGCCGCCTCGATTTCGTCGCGTGCGCCAACCGCGAGAATCCTGCCGTCCTTGACGGCCAGCGCCTCGACCGATGGCTGCGCCTCGTTCACCGTGACGATGTCGCCACCGATGTAGATGCTGTCGGCCGCAGCGACAGCGGGTGTCGCCACCTCGAGTGGCTTCCTGCCGCAAGCACTGACGAGTAGAACGCCCGTCACCACGATGATCATCTGCTTTGTATTCATCGAGATCTCGCCTTTCCGCCAGGTTCCACTGCAAGGCGCGCCGTCACTTTCCTGCTGAAGCTCTGCGCGTTCTTGTTCTTCATTGGCCATGGGGCTGCGTGCCGCCGCCACGCAGCCTTCTGTATCAAAACTCAATCCAGACTGACTGTCCAATGCGAAAAGCAGCTTGTTCTGACCCGCCGTCCCGCTACTGGCGGTACTGCGGGTAGCGCCTCGTCACAGTTCGGCCGCTGTGGGTCCCGCTGCGTGGCCGCGCGCTCGATTCGATCGAGAAAACCCGCTAGCCTTGCGCTCTTCCCGCGGAGTCCCCGACCCTATTCACGACAGCAGAGGCAAGAATGAAAGCATCCATTATCGTCGCAGCAGCGATTCTTACCCTGGGCGCAGCAATCTCCATCCAGGTTGCACAGGCCGACACGCGGCAAGCCAACTGCGAAGTCCGCAAGGACGGCGAGAAGAAAATGGGCAAGTCCGGCGCCTGCACGTTCGGGCAGCGGCAGGGTTACATCGACATCGATCTTCGCAACGGTGACGTCTACAACCTGCGTCCCGGCAACCAGGCGAACCACTTCAGGGACCAGAAGGGCAATAAGGTCGTGCGCACGAACTCGAGCGGCAACACGCAGGAGTTCAAGTGGGAGGGCGGCACGCGCGTGATCATCACGTTCTCGTCCTACGGCAACAACGGTTCCGGCGGTTCTGGCCACAACCCGGGTAACGGCAACTCGGAATACAAGCGCGGGTACAACGATGCCGTCAAAGGCCGTCCTTACGATCAGGACCGGCATCCGCAGGACTACAAGGACGGTTACCGGGCGGGCGAGCAGGACCGTTACCAATAGACCTCGCGGCACGAACGCCATGGATCGGTACGACAGCAGCGGCACGCGGGCACGACGCAGGTAACATTGCCGATTGCCGGGCGGGCCCGCTCCAACCAAAATTCCACGATGTCAATTTTCTCACGCCTGTTTGGTAAATCACCGTCCGCGGCCGGCGCGGCGCCAGTCAGCGAGCGTGATACCGGAGTTGAATCGCCGCCGCCACCGGATCCCTCCGCACGCGCCAGGGAAGAAGACGCGAGCCTGTCGCAAGCCATCGCTGCCGGGGACATGGTCACGGTCGGCAAGTGGGTTCTGGAGGGAAGCTCGACGCGGATCCGCCAGATGGCGGCGCGAAACATCACGGATCCGGATCAGCTGCGGGAACTGATCCCCGCCACGCGCCACGGGAAGGACAAGAACGTCCATCGCATTCTCACCACCAGACGCGATGAACAGCTCGCCGAGATCCGCAGCGCCCAGCAGCTGCAGGCGGATCTGGAAGAGACCGCCGCGGCCATCGCCCGGCACAGCGAGCGCCCGTACGACCCGTCATACCCGGCCATCCTTGCGCAGCTCGAGACCCGGTGGCGCACGCTCGCACCGCAGGCGAAACCGGAGCTGCAACGCGATGTGACGCAGCACCTGCAACGTGCGCACGACGTCGTCGAGCATCACCGCCATGCGATCGAACAGGCGATCCAGGCCGAGGCCGAGCGGCAGCGATCCGCCGCCCTCGCCTCCGAAGCGGCGCGGCGTCAGCAGGAACTCGAGGCGCAGGCGGCAGCCGCGGCGGCGGCCGAGCAAGCTCAGATACACGATGCCGAACGCCAGGCCTTGCGCGAGGCAGAGCAGGCACAACGTGCAGCGGACGAGGCCAAGGCGCACGACATCCTTGGGCTGCTGCGACAAGCACAGGCAGCGCTCGATCACGGCGGGACGGCACGCGCCGCCCGACTGCGCGCCACAATCATGGAAAAACTACCGGAGGCCCCTGCCCTGCCGGCGTGGTTCGCGCGCCAGTTGGAGCAGATTGACTCGCAACTCACGGAGCTGCAGGACTGGAGGACCTTCAGGGTCGTGCCGAAGCGGGCCGAACTGGTGCAGCAGATGCAGTCGCTGGTCGGCGCCGATATCGCACCCGAGGAGCTCGCGCAACAGATCCGCCGGCTGCGGGACGAATGGCGAACTCTCAACCGGGGCGCGGGCGAGGATCCCTCGGACGAATTGCAGCAGTTCCAGGAAGCAGCAGACCGAGCCTACGAGCCCTGTCGCGAGCACTTCGCCCGGCAAGCCGAGCTGCGCAAAGAAAATCAGGAGCGGCGCGAAGCGCTGATCGAACGGCTGACAGCCTTTGCTGCAGAACAGGCCGGAGAGCACCCGAACTGGCGCGCAATCAACCAGGCCATCGTCGAGTCGCGGCGTGAGTGGCGTCAGTACGCGCCGGTGGACCAGGCGATCGTGAAACCGCTGCAGGCACGTTTTCATGCGTTGGTGGACGAACTGCAGGAGCGCCTCGATGCCGAGTACGCAAGCAACGTGCAGACGAAGCGGGACTTGATCGCCCGCACCGCCGAGCTCCTCAACCTCGCGGACACGCGCAAGGCCATCGACGAAACCAAGAACCTGCAGCGAACCTGGAAGACAGTCGGTATCGTTCCCTGGAACGTGAATAACGCGCTCTGGGACGAGTTCAGGAAGCAGTGCGACGCTGTCTTTCAGCGCAGCTCGCAGGAATCAGCGGCGTACGCGGTCACCCTCGATGCGAACCAAACACAGGCAACCGGCGTGTGTGAGGAACTGGAGCGGATTGCCGCGCTGGCAGGCGAGCCGTTGCTGTCCGCCGTGCCGCAACTGGACGAGCTGTGCGCACAGTTCGAGTCGCTGGACCTGCCGCGAGCTTCCGCACGCGCACTGCATCAACGATTTTCACACGCGACCGACCGTTGCGCCGAAGCCGTGCGCAGACACCGCGCGGCGGCGGCGCGCCGTGGCTGGACCGACGGGTTTGCAGCCGCTGCCCAGGTCCGCGCGTACGCACTCGCGACCGTCCTGGGACGGTTGCCAACCGAATGCGAGGCGCTGCAGGCGTCCGCAGCGTCCGCGATCGCGGATCTCGCCCATGCGCCGAAAGCAATGCGCAACATCCTCGAGCAACGGATCGCAGCGGTCGCCGCCGGCACGGTCAGTGCCGATCTCACCGCGAACGCGGCGGCGCTGCGGCTGCTGTGTGTCCGCGCGGAGTTGATCTCGGGTGCGACCACGCCGCCGGAAGATGTGGAATTGCGGCGCGAATACCAGATGCGACGCCTCGTCGAAGCGATGGGGCGCGGCGAACGCGTCGCCCCGGCTGCGCTTGACGATCTCGCGCTCGAATGGATCGCAGTGGGGCCGGTCGAGCCGGCGGTCCACGACGGGTTGCAGGCCCGTTTCGAGCGCTGTCGCAACGCAGACAACTCGATGCCGCGGGAAGGTGTCTAGCGCTGCGGAGGCCCTCGTGGCGAGCCCGGCGATGCTGACGAAGCCGATGCCGGTGGGCACGTCTTCGAGTGCTAGGATCGCCGCATGAACAGCACACCGAACGTACTGGTCATCATGTACGACCAGCTGACCCCTGCGGCGCTCGGTTGCTACGGCAACCGCGCCACGAAGTCTCCGCACATTGATCGCCTCGCCGCCGCAGGCGTGGTGTTCGACGCCGCGTACACCAACAGCCCGCTGTGCGCACCGGCGCGCTACTGCCTGATGACGGGGCAGCTGCCCTCGGTTACGCGCGGCTACGACAACGCTGCGTACCTCGCCAGCACGATTCCAACGTTTGCGCATTACGCCCGCACCGCCGGCTATCGCACTGCGCTCGCCGGCAAGATGCACTTTGTCGGCCCCGACCAGCTGCATGGCTTCGAGGAGCGCCGCACGACGGACATCTATCCAGCTGACTTCGGCTGGACGCCGGACTGGCGCACACCTGGCCAGCGCATCGACTGGTGGTATCACAACATGGAGAGCGTCGCCGGAGCCGGCGTAGCCGAGGTCACCAACCAGCTGCTGTTCGATGACGAGGTTGGCTTCCACGCGATGCGCGCGCTGCACGATGCGGCCCGTTCCGACGATGGACGACCATTCCTCCTCGTCGCCAGCTTCACGCACCCGCACGATCCGTACGTGACCCGGCGGGAACACTGGGACCGCTACGAAGGCGTCGAGATACCGATGCCCGAGGTGTCTGCGGCAGACGTGCCCGCGGATCCGCACACGCTACGTCTGCGTGCAGCGTGCGACATGGAAGGTACGCCGATCGCCGATGACGACGTGCGCCGCGCGCGTCGCGCCTACCTGGGCAACATCTCGTACGTCGACGACTGGACTGGCCGGCTGGTCGGCACGCTCGCGTCGCTCGGACTGGCGGACGATACGATCATTATCCTGCTCGCCGATCACGGTGACATGCTGGGTGAGCGCGGGCTCTGGTACAAAATGAGTTTCTTCGAGGGGTCCGCGCGTATCCCGCTGGTCGTGCACTCGCCCGCCCGCTTCCGCGCGCGCCGTGTGTCGACGCCAGTCTCGCTGGTCGACGTGCTGCCGACCCTCATCGAGTTGTCGGGTGGTGCGGTGGCCGACGCCGTCGAATCGCTGGCGGGCCGCTCACTGCTGCCGCTGTGCGAAGGCGAAGCAGAAGACCGAACCGTCGTCGGCGAGTACGCGGCCGAGGGCGCCTGCGCTCCGATCGTCATGCTGCGCCGGGGCACGTTGAAATTCGTGCACTGCCCCGTCGATCCGGACCAGCTGTACGACCTCGCGACGGACCCCGGTGAACGGGTCAACCTTGCCGGCCACGCGGAGTGGGCCGCGACCGTCGCCGAATTCCGCAACGAGGTCACGCAGCGGTGGGACCTGGCGCGGTTTCATGCAGACGTGCTGCAGGATCAGGCGCGGCGCCGGTTCGTGATGGGGGCATTGCGCACGGGCAACTACACGCCGTGGGAGTTCGCGCCGCGGCGCGACTCCTCGAACGAATACATGCGCAACCATCTCGATCTCAACGTCGTGGAACGAAGCGCCCGCTGGCCGCGCTGAACCGACCGGCACCAAACCTGGACCAGGTGACACGGGCTACTCAAGTGGATCCCGACCGATTCGGCAGGTCGCACGACGCGGGTGTTGCGTACAGGGGAATCGCGTTCGATGGCAGGGTCAGCACCGGCGCAAAGCCACCAGCAGCGGTACGGAAATTCGTGGTCTGCCCGCGATACAGGCGCGCTGCTCGCAACCAGGTTTCACCGTGCATGACGTAGTTGCGGACGTCGACGCGGAGATCGGCTTCAACACCATCTGCGGATGAGACTCGCCGGAACGACGTTGGCGCAATTGCCTGCGCGACGTAATGATGCGCAAGGATGTGGTCGAACGTCGTGCGAGTAAGCTTGTCGCCCCGATAGGCGGCCTTGCTGCCAAAACCATCGACTGGCTTGAAGAAGAGGCCCTTGCGCCGCTTCCAGAGGTCGTCGGCCGCGGCGGACTCGACCACCTCCGTCGCTGGAATCGTCTGCCGCAGGTGCGAGCGATCTTCGGCGCCGAGACCCGCCTCCTGCAGTAACTCCTCGTCGCCCAGCCATGCGAGCAGCCGTTTGTCCGCCCATCGCGCATGTGCGGCCGGGTGCGGCGTGATCACTGCCAGGTTCCTCTCGTATGCCCGTCGCAGGACGGAGTGTCGCTCGTCGGCCAGATAGAAATCGGTCACGCGGTTGTAGATCAGGTCGATGCGCTCGTCGGCGGAAAATACCGCACCGTCCTGCAGGGAGAGGCTTGCGGCATCGGCAATCACGACGCGCCATCCAGCGCACTCGAGCAACCGCTGATACAACAGGAACTCGGGATACAGGTACTGGTCCTGCGGCTCGTCATCGACGATTGCAATAGACCGCAGCGGCAGCAAGTTACGCGCGCTCGCCCACTCCGCCAGGAAGCCGTCGGTGATGCGCTGGCCGAGCTGATCTATTTCCACGCCGGCCGCGATCATGACGGATATCGGTTCCGCAAAGCAGTCGCAACTTGCGGTGGCTGCGCGCGCCAGCTCAAGACTGACGAGCAGACCGCCCGGGTTCGTGTTGATCTCGATGAGCTGTGGCGTCGGACCGCCGAGATGGAAATCGAAGCCCAGGACACCGCCCGCGGTTGCCTGGGGACGACGAGCGAGTGCGGGCGCGTATCGCTCGATCTTCTCCTGGTAGGGGCCGCTGGTAAGTGCGCGCGTGATGAGCCGGGCGGTCCGGTCCATGGCGGCGGCTTCGCCCGGAGCAAGAAACACGACGCTGCCCGAGACGAGTCCGGCCTGGGATTCGAGGAGGCTGCCCGCGTCACCGAGATTGGCGTAGAGCTGGGCGCGCAATTTCGCACGATCGACCCAGATGCACTGGCACGCTTCGTTCAGTCTCGCGGCCAGTGGCGCAGTCAAAGATTCGCCGGCTTGTTCGATCACTGTGTGCTCGTGTATTTGTGGCCTGGAACTCGGCATGCTCTCAGGGCTGCGTGCTCAAATCTGCAAGGGGCAGTCGCTTTACGATACGCCGCTTGCCACGCTGGTCGACGACGGACAACGTCACCGTGGTCTGCGCTCCCTGCCAGTCGACGTCGATGAGCCCGAAGTTCGGCTCTCGAATCACGTCGCTCACCCGATTGGCGTTCGGCGTGGCGGCTGGCCAGACTTCGGTGAGCCCGCTCGAGGTGAGGTCCCACAACGTGTAGGGCACGTTGACGTCGAGCTTCGACAGCTCGGCGTAGTGCATGTCGCCGCTGAGGAACACCACGCCGTTTGCGCGCTTGCGCCGGATCAGTTCGATCAATCGTTGCTGGTCGCGAGCGAACAGCGACCATCCTTCCCAACCTGGGAAGTCGGCGAGCACCTGCACGCTCGACCCGATCAACCGCACGTCGGCCGGCGTTTCGAGTTGCCGCTCGAGCCATTGCCATTGGCGCTCGCCGAGCATCGTCGCGTTGGAGTCGGTATTGCGGGCGTACGGACCCGGCACCTCGAGTCCCTTTTTGTACCTGGCCCACGCCCAGGCGCGATAGTTGCGAACGCCAGACTCTGGCTTCACGAGCGGCGTTCGGTTGTAACGCAGGTCGAGCAGTATCACCTGCACGCGCTTGCCCGGTGGACCGAACACGTAGGACGCGTACACGCCATCGCGCGCCCGGCGCGGCGAGCCGGCAGGTTCGCCCCAGAAGTCGAGGAAAACCTGCCGCGAGGCTTCCTTCTGCGGATAGTCGCCGCCCGCGTCGTCCTCGCCGAAGTCGTGGTCGTCCCAGGTCACGGCGATGGGCGTGGTGTCGCGCAGCTGCGCGAATCCCGGCTGCTGCGCGAACTCTGCGTACTTGGCGCGAAGAACGGCCATGTCACGGGTGTCGCCATAGACGTTGTCGCCGAGGAACAGGAAAAGCTCGGGCTTCGCCGCGAGCACCGCCTCCCAGATGGGTTGCTCCTTGCCGCCTTCCGCACACGAGCCGAAGCCGATCCGCGTGAGCGTGCGGTCGAGCGCGGCGTGCGGATCGGACGGCTCGGGCGTACCGGCACCGATCTCGGCGCGGGCCGCGGGCACAATGGCCGCCATCGTCAACGCGCAGACGATGACGAGCGAGCGGTACAGCCATGGGCGGCAAGATGAAATGAAGGATTCGGCGTTCAGCATCGGGCCAACCTGCGTTTCGACGCGCTTCACCCGGCTAGCAGACCATGCCAGGTCCGGACGGGGCCGGCGTTGAGCGGAAGCCAACCGGCAAGTTCAGCGTCGCCGATCGCTGACCCTTACGTCAATCGCCGTGAGGATCGTCGAAATGAGCGACCCGACAGAGTGATCGCTGCGAGCCAGGAGCCGTTGCCTCGCGGCGAATTGGAGCGGGTGATGGGAATCGAACCCACGCGGCACAAGATCGGCCTGCAGCCATTTCAACGACTTGCGTTGAGTGAGAGGTCCGCGTGTGATTGACGTGTGGAATCCAGGTCTTTCAAACAAGCAATTTATGCGACATCTTGCATAGAATGATCTGCCCGGTTATGCTTCCGCCATGAAACCCGTCGTCTGGCTCGGCAATTCCAAGGCCGACCTCAAGGCCTTCCCGGCAACGGCGATGGACGACATGGGCCACCAGCTCTTTCGGATTCAGTGTGGGGTCGACCCGGACAACTGGAAGCCGATGGCATCGATTGGTTCTGGTGTTCGGGAGATTCGAGTGCGCGATCCATCCGGAGCGTTTCGTACGATCTACCTCGCGACGCGGCCAGAAGCGATCTACGTCCTGCATTGCTTCCGTAAGAAGACGTCGAAGACCGCCCGGCAAGACATCGATTTGGCACGACAACGGCTCGCCCGAGTCCCCAGGAAGGCACCCAATGGCTAGGAAGAAAGTGCGCAGCGTATTTCAAGATCTCTATCCCGAGGATCAGGTCGCCGAGATGGAGATGCGCTCGCTCCTTCTCCAGGGCCTTGGACGTTGGTTGGCCGGCTCCGGCATGACTCAGGCGGAGGCGGCGAAGGTCCTTGCAGTGACCCAGGCAAGGGTGTCCGACATCAAGCGGGGCAAGATCAGTTCCTTCAGCCTCGATCTGCTCGTCAGACTCGCGGCAAGGGCAGGGCTGAATCCGAGGCTGAAACTGGTCGCTTGAGTGAATGCCTTCCGCGGGCGCGTCGGGTGACGCGGAAGGGGCCGACCGAAGTAGTGGAGCGGGTGATGGGAATCGAACCCACGTGAGCCGCCGAAACTGTCCCGCCGGATCAATTACTTGTCGATGGTGTCAGCCCTGCGTGTGATCGACGTGTGAATGTCCGGCGAACCCTTGTCAGCCCCTCAATTTCCTGGCGGTATTGGCAGTTGCTATTTCAGCTCCACGATATTTCCCATCTTCCAGGAGCGATCGAAGAAGGCCTTCGTCGGTGAGTACCAACGGAAGTAGGCGAAGAAGCCCTTTTCGGGATTGGTCTGGATCCAGTTGGCGTCGGGGACACCGCCCGGCTTCTGCGAGGAGAACACGAGGCGCACGGAACCGTCCTTGTTCTTGACGAGCGGCTGGCGGCTGTTGACCTCAGTCTTTCCCTGTGGATTGACGATCATGCAACGCGTGTCATTGTCGTAGAGGACGACCGACCAGAAGTTCAGCATCGGCACGTCCTTGGGCACGACCAGCTCGTAGGCCTTGCCGCCGTCCAGCCACTTGCCGGCGTCATCCTTATACGACGCGAGGTACTGGATGCCGGCGTCGACGAGGTTCTGGGTACTGGCCTCGGTGACAGTGATCGCCTCGTAGGTGTACGCAGTTCGCGCGTCGATCTCCATGTGGCTCTTCGCCATCTGGTCGAGCGGGCTCTGCATGAACAGGATGTACTGCCACTGGGACTTCGGATCGTCCGCCCAGTGCTTGACCGGATGGGGCTTGGCGA